>Ga0154724_1117_pt2 | contig 19933 bp, 29 predicted proteins | sample Rifle2008BG16ft_FD_105732 | JGI IMG/M metagenome (GOLD analysis project Ga0154724, IMG submission 105732) | Chloroflexi bacterium RBG_16_72_14 | reverse complement strand
TGGCCGGTCGGCAGCCGCTCGATCTCGATCTCCGTCCAGCCGATCCCCCGCACCCCGAGGCCGAGCACCTTGGACACGGCCTCCTTTGCCGCCCAGCGCCCCGCGAACGTCTCCGGGCGGTCACGCACGTACCGCCGCTCGCCGGCGGTCAGCACCCGCTTGCTGAACCGCTCGCCGAACCGAGCCATCGTGGCCTGGATGCGGTCGACCTTGACGATGTCGACGCCCAGCTCGGTCGTACCCTCAGGCCAATGGCTCGCAGGAGCGTCATCCTCGGGCCGATGGCTCGCAGGAGCGTCGCCTCGGACCTCGGAGGGGTCCATGCCCCTACTCCACCGTCACCGACTTGGCGAGGTTGCGCGGCTGGTCCACGTCCGTGCCCCGGGCTACCGCCGTGTAGTACGCGAACAGCTGGAGCGGGATCACGGCCAGCACCGGCGACAGCGCCTCGTGGGTGTCGGGGACCCACAGCACGTCGTCCGCGAAGCGCTCGATCTGCGGATCCCCCTCGGTCGCGACCGCGATGACCTTCGCGTCACGCGCCCGACCTTCCATCACGTTGCTGATCAGCTTGTCGTAGACCCGCGAGCGGGTCGCGATCGCGACCAGCGGGCACTCGGCGTCGAGGAGCGAGATGGGGCCGTGCTTGAGCTCCCCGGCCGCGTACCCCTCGGCATGGATGTAGCTGACCTCCTTGAGCTTGAGCGCACCCTCGAGCGCCCCCGGCAGCGTGTACCCGCGGCCGATGAACATGAACCCGCGCGAGTTCACGTAACGCCGCGCGAGGCGTGCCACGCCGGTGCTCGCCTCGAGCGTCCGCGCGGCGGCGCCGGGTAGCGCCCGCAGCGCGTGGCCCAGCTCGAGCTCCTGCTCCGCGCCAAGCGCGCCGCGCGCCTTCGCGATCGCCGCGGCCAGGACGACCAGCGTCGTGACCTGGGTCACGAAGGTCTTGGAGGCCGCGACCGCGATCTCCGGGCCGGCCTGCAGGAACATCACGGCGTCCGCCTCGCGGGTGATCGCGGACCCCACCGTGTTGGTCACCGCGACGATCGGGCTCCCCTGCTCGCGGGCCCAGCGCGTGGGCGCGATCGTGTCCGCCGTCTCGCCCGACTGGGTGACGGCGATCACGAGCGTGTCCGCGTCCAGCGGCGGCGGCGCGTACCGGAACTCGGAGCCCACGGTCACGCGCGCCGGCAGCCCGGTCCAGTCCTGGATCGCCGCGGCGCCCACGAGCGAGGCGTAGGACGCGGTGCCGCACGCGACCAGCTCCACCCGGGTCACCCGCCGGAAGACCTCGGCCAGGTCGTCCAGCTCGGGCGCCATGATCCGTCCGGCCGAGGTCACCCGGCCGGCCAGCGACTGGCGCAGGGCGTCCGGCTGCTCGTGGATCTCCTTGAGCATGAAGTGGTCGTAGCCGCCCTTCTCCGCCGCCTCGGGCGACCAGTCGATCCGCGTCTCGGCCCGCTCCCGCCGGACGCCGTGCACGTCGGTGACCTCGACCCCCGTGGGCCGCACGTCCGCGACGTCGCCCTCCTCGAGGAACACGACCCGGTCCGTGTGGGCGAGGATCGCGGCGACGTCGCTGGCGATGAAGCTCTCCTCGCCGTTGCGGCCGACGATCAGCGGCACGTTCTCTCGGGCGCCGACCAGCCGGCTGATCTCGCCCTTGTGCATCACGACCAGGGCGTAGGCGCCCTGCAGCTGTCGCAGCGCCGCCCGGACAGCGTCGGCGAGGTCGCCGCGGTAGGCCTCCTCGACGAGGTGCGCGATCGCCTCGGTGTCGGTCTCGGAGGTCAGCGTGTGCCCTCGGGCCTCGAGGCCGTCGCGCAGCTCGCGGAAGTTCTCGATGATCCCGTTGTGGATCACCGTGATGTCCCCGGTGCAGTCCTGGTGGGGATGCGCGTTGAGGTCGTTCGGGCGGCCGTGGGTGGCCCAGCGGGTGTGGGCGAGGCCGATCGCGGCGTGCGGCGTGCGGTCCGCGATCGCGGTCTGGAGGTTGGCGAGCTTGCCTGCCCGCTTCTCGACGAACAGGTCACCGGCCTCGTCCACCAGCGCGATGCCAGCGGAGTCGTAGCCGCGGTACTCGAGGCGCTTGAGGCCCTCGATGAGGATGGGGCCCGCCTCGCGGGGACCGGTGTAGCCGACGATTCCGCACATGCCGCTGGTGGTTCTCCTTCGGGATCCGCCGCGGCCCGCCGCGGCCGGGCTAGTGTAGACGCTCCCCTGCGAGCGTCGCGATCGCGTCGGCGATCGCGACGACCTCGGCAGCGTCGCGGCCCTCGACCATCACCCGGAGCACGGGCTCGGTCCCCGACGGCCGGACCAGGATCCGCCCGTCGGGGGCGAGCCTCGCCTCGGCGTCCGCGATCGCCTGCCGCAGGACGTCGTCGTTCTCCCACTGGTCGCGGTGCCGGACCCGGATCGCCCGCTGCTGCTGTGGCAGGAGCGGGACGGCGGCGGCGAGCGCCCCAAGGCCGGAACCGGACACCGTCATGACGCGCAGCAGCTCGAGGGCCGTGACGATCCCGTCGCCCGAGGTCGCGTGCTCGCGGACGATCACGTGCCCGCTCTTCTCGCCGCCCAGGCCCGCGCCCGACACCAGCATCGCGGCGAGGATGTGCTTGTCCCCGACCGGCGTCCGAACGATCCGTCCGCCCGCGGTCTCGACGGCGTGCTGGAGCCCGCCGTTGGACAGCACCGACACGACCAGGCTGCCGTTGTCGAGCGCACCCCGCGCCAGCCGCTCGAGCGCGAGGATGCCCAGCACCTGGTCGCCGTCCACGAGGTGCCCGCCGGCGTCCACCGCGACGCACCGGTCCGCGTCGCCGTCGAGCGCGAAGCCCACGTCCGCGCCCAGCGCCCCGACCGCCTCGGCGAGCGAGGCCGGGTGGGTCGCGCCGCACTCCCGGTTGATGTTGTCGCCATCGGGCGCGTCGTGGATCACGGTGACCCGGGCGCCGGTGGCCCGCAGGAGGTCCGGCCCGACCCGGTGCGCGGCGCCGTTGGCGGCGTCGAGCACGACGTGGAGCCCGTTCCCGCGCACGGCCGCGGCCAGCGCGACCCGGTGCGCAAGGTAGCGGTCCAGCAGCCCGTGCGCGTCCACCGCGCGCCCGATCGCCCCCGGCGCCACGCCCGGCAGCTCGTCGGCGCGGAGGATCACGGCCTCGAGCTCGTCCTCGAGGTCGTCGTCCAGCTTGAGCCCGCTCGGATCGAGCACCTTGAGACCGTTGTCCTGGGCCGGGTTGTGCGAGGCCGAGACCATGATCCCCGCGGCGAAGTCCCCGGTCCCGGCCAGGAACGCCAGTGCGGGCGTGGGCACGACGCCGACCTGGTGGACGTCCACGCCCATGCTGGTCGCGCCGGCCGTGATCGCAGCCACGAACATGTCGCCGGACCGCCGGGTGTCCTGGCCGACCACGAGCGCGCCGCCCGGGCCGACGAGCTGGTGGGCGGTCGCGCGGCCGAGCGCGAACGCGAGCGACGGGCGCAGGTCGACGTTGGCCGCGCCGCGGATCCCGTCCGTGCCGAACAGGCGGCTCATGCTGCTCCTTGGTGCATCCGGGTGGTCGTCCTGGTGGGGCCGGGCCGGCCCGGGATCGTCAGGGTGCCGCGGACGGAGACGCGCCGTCCGAGGGGGATGGTGACGGTGACGGCGACGCGGGCTCGGGCGAGGGCGACGGCGGCTCGAGCACGGTGACGGTCACCGTCTCCACCGAGATCGCGGCCACCGTCACGCCCGACGGCACCGACGGCACCACGGGCACCTCGTGGGTGCCCGGCCCGAGCGCCGACACGTTGAGCCCGATCACGATCGGCGCGGATCCCAGGACGTCGAGGTCGGCCACCGAGCCGAACAGCGTCAGCAGGATCGGGTCGAGCTCCGCCGCGTATCGGAAGCCGGGCCGCATCCCGTCGAGGCGCAGGCCGACGCCGAACGTCCGGGTCTCCGTCACGGGCTCGATCACGACCGTGACCTTCACGCTCGTCGAGCCCAGCGGCAGGACGCCCGGCGGGAGCGCGAGCAGGACGGTCATCTCGACGTCGCTCGTGGCGCCGAACACGCCGACCGGTTCCGTGTCGGCCCGGACGAGCTCGGCCAGCTGGTCGCCGTCGCCCTCGACCGAGACCACCAGCGGCTCGAACTCGATCCTCGCGATCCGGAACCCGGCCGCCGGGGTGCCGGTCAGCACCGGGTTCACGGGCAGCGTTCGCGACTCCTTGTTGGTGAAGATCGGGATCGTGACGTGGACCGTCCGCGGCTCGATCTTCACGCCGGTCACGATCTCCCCCGCGGCGTCGATCGCGTCCACCTCGACCTCCCGGTCGACATCGATTCCGCTGCCGTCGATCAGCGCGCTGGCCCGGGCGGCGACCACCCGGTTGACGGCCGCGGACGGTCCGGTGACGGTGACCGAGGAAGGCTCCACCGTTTCCTCGCCGATGTCGAGGCCCGCCGGCGGCGAGCCGCGGTCCACGACCACGTGCACGACCTTGGGGATCGACTGGTCGAGGATCACCTGGATCGACTGCGGCCGGAAGTCGAGGATCGTCACCCGCGGGTCGATCGCCACGACGCTGACGCGGACGCTGGTCGCCGAGCCGTCCGGGGTCACGTTCGCGAGGTCCACCGTGGCCCGGAAATCGTCGGCAGTCAGGCGGCCGAGGTCAGCCGGCGCGATGTAGCGGATCTGCTCCACGTCGCGCAGGTCGTTGGTCACGACGGTGTCCAACGGCTGGTTGGCGAGATCCACCCGGATCGGGCCCGGGTAGACGTTGCTGTCCTGCGACACCACGAGGCCGGCGTAGAGCAGCGTGGCCACCGCGATCGCGGCCAGCTTGAGCGGCCAGTTGTGGACGACGAAGGTGAATGCGCGGCGCGCCGAGCGGCCGATGTTCATCGTTGCGTGACCACGGCGGCGGCCGTGCCCTCCTCATCGGCCCCGAGCGGCGGGCCCGGCACGGCCTGCTCCGGGGCGGCCTGGTCGGCGCGCAGCGCGCGGCCGCGGGTCAGCCGCAGCCGGCCACCGGTCCCGCCGCCGCGCCACGGCCCGCGGGCGCGACCCAGGCCCGGCGGCGCGACGGGTGTCTCGAGCAGCCCGCGGAGCGCGCGCTCGAGCTGCGCCTCGGTCGGGACGCGGACGATCCGGGCCCGCTCCACGACGCTCATCTGGCCGCTCTCCTCCGACACGACGATCGCCACCGCGTCGGTGTCCTCGGTGATGCCCAGGGCCGCCCGGTGGCGGGTGCCGAACCGCTCACTCAACGTCATCTCGGTGAGCGGCAGCAGCGCGCCGGCGGCGATGATCGCGTCGCCACGGACGATCACGGCCCCGTCGTGCAGCTCGGTCCGAGGCATGAAGATCGTGGACAGCAGCTCGCGCGACAGGTCGGCGTGGAGCATCACGCCCGTCTCGGCGATCTCCTCGAGGCCCGTCTCTCGCTCGAGCACGATCAGCGCCCCGTGGCCCTCCCGGGCCAGCAGGCCGGCCGCCCCGGCGACCTCGGCCGCGACGTGCTCGATGCGCCGGCGTTCCGCCGGCGCCAGGAGCCAGCCGAACGTGCCCACGCGCCCGATCCGCTCCAGGGCCCGCCTCAGCTCCGGCTGGAACACCACGACCAGGGCGAACAGCCCCACGACGGCGCCGGCCTGGAGCAGCTGCGTGAACAGCCGCAGCCCGAGGGACTGCGCCAGCGCGTACACGCCGAGCAGGATCGACACGCCGATGACGAGGGTGACGGCCCGCGTGCCGCGGATCAGGCTGAACAGCCAGTAGATGAACAGCGCGGTGATCGCGATGTCGAGCAGCGTCGCCGGCGTGACCTGCTGGACGAGCGACTCGATGAACGGGGGCATCCTCGGGCGAGTGTAACACCGGGTCCCGGCCGATCCCGCCGGGGCCGCCCGGGTGCCGGGTGCCGGGACAGGGGCCGGGTTCAGCCCGGTCCGGTCCTCGCGGCAGCGATGCGGGCCGTCGCGTCCACGTCCTCGTCGAGCGTCGCAAGCCGATCGAGAAGGTCCAGCTTCTCGGTCGCGAGCACCGTCCAGCCGCGGTCGCCGTAGAGCTCCACCAGCGCGAGGTGCAGGTCCACGTCGTCCGGGCGCAGCGAGAGCCCGACGTAGCAGGCGTCGATGGCCGCCTCGGCGCTGCCTTGGCGGTGGTGCGCGGCGGCCAGGTCGAGGAGCGCTCCCAGGGCGGCGGCCATGTCCCCGCGGTCGATCGCGGCCTCCGCGGCGCGAGTCAGGGCATCCACGTCGACGTCCGCCGGCAGGTCCCGGTCGAGCGCCGACCGGATGACCGGCCCGGCGGGCTCTGCCTGCTCCGCAGCCTCTGGCTCCTCCGCAGCCTCTGCCTGCTCCGCAGCCTCTGCCTCCTCCGCAGCCTCTGCCTCCTCCGCAGGCTCCGCCGTGGGCGGCACTGCGGCAGGCGTGGCCGGCGGCGACATCGCCACGCCGTCGAGCACCCGCAGGGCCTGCTCCAGCGCCAGCCGTCCGGGCTCGCCGGGCTCGGACGCCCGCAGCTGCTCGATCAGCCGGGCCAGCATCCGCCGGCGCTCACGGCCCTCGGCCAACTCCAGGCCGCGGCGGGCGGCGTCCACGGCATCCGCGAGCTTGCCGGCGGCAAGGCGTGCCTCCGAGAGGGTGTCATAGGCGTCGGCGGCCTCGCCGGGACGTCCGAGCGCCGCGAGTGCCTGGGCGCGGCCCAGCAGTGCCGCCTCGTCGCGCGGGGACAGCTGGAGCGCCACGCCGTAGTGGCGCAGCGCGTCGGCGGGCCGCTTGCGGCGCAGCAGCGCGGTCCCGGCGCTCGCGTGGGGCGTCGCGCGCTCGGGAGCGATCGCCGCTGCCTCCGCGTACGCGGTCAGCGCGTCCTCGAGCCGACCGCGCAGCGAGGCGACATGGCCGCGCTTCAGCGCGTCCTTGTAGCGCTCGTACAGGGCCTCGCCGCTCATTCGACCGGTTGCCTCCGCGGTTGGTGTGTCTCGCTCAGCCGGCCAGCAGCTCGACCAGCAGCGCCTTCTGGGCATGCAGCCGGTTCTCCGACTGCTCGAAGATGATGCTCCTCGGGCCGTCCATCACGTCCGACGTGATCTCCTCCCCGCGGTGCGCCGGCAGGCAGTGCATCACCAGCGCCTCGGGCGCGACCGCCAGCAGGTCCCGGTTGACCTGGTACCGCGCGAACGCGTCGCGCCGCTCCTCGGCCTCGGCCTCCTGGCCCATCGACGTCCACGCGTCCGTGTACACGGCGGCGGCGCCGTCCACCGCCTCGCGCGGATCATCGGCGAACACGAGCCGTCCGCCGGCGGCATCCGCGAGCTCGCGGGCCCGGGCGACGACGCGCTCGTTGGGTCCGTAGCCGGCCGGATGGGCGAGCCGGACCTCCATGGCCAGCGTGGCGCCCATCAGCGCCAGCGAGTGGTAGACGTTGTTGCCGTCGCCGACGAACGCGAGCGGCAGCCCGCGGAGGTCCCCGAACCGCTCGTGGAGCGTGAACAGGTCGGCCAGGGCCTGGCAGGGGTGCTCGCGGATCGTGAGGCCGTTGATCACCGGGATCGCGGCGCGGGCCGCCAGCTCCAGCACCACCTCGTGGGGGCCCGTCCGGGCCATGATCGCGTCCACGAACCGCTCCAGGTTGCGGGCGACGTCGCCCACCGTCTCCCGCCCGCCGAGGACGACGCCCTCGGTCAGGTAGATCGCGTGGCCGCCGAGCTGGGTCATCCCCGCCTCGAACGTGACTCGCGTCCGCAGGCTGGGCTTCTGGAACAGCATGGCCAGCGTCCGCCGCTCCAGCGGCGGGCTCGCATGCCGCCGCTCCGCGAGGTACTCGGCCTTCAGCTCGCTCGCCCGCGCGAACAACGCCCCGATCTCCCCGGCCGACAGGTCGGCGGCGGAGACCAGATCGCGCCCGCGAAGGGACACGGTGTTCACCCGTTCAGACTAGCGGACCGGCCGCGAAACGACGGAGCGCCTGCCCGGCGGTCCAGGCCAAGGCGGCCGGGAGCACGGGAGCGAGCGCACCTCAGCGTGCGTGAGCGAGCGCGCGGACCAGCCAACGCGGGAATGGGCCGCCCGGCGGGCGCGTCTACCGCTTGGTGTACTGGGGGGCCTTGCGGGCGCGCTTCAGCCCGTACTTCTTGCGCTCCTTCATCCGCGGGTCGCGGGTCAGGAGGCCGGCCTGGCGCAGCGGGAGGCGGTTCGCTTCGGGATCGGCCTGGAGGAGGGCGCGCGCGATGCCGTGGCGGATGGCGCCCGCCTGGCCGGTGACCCCGCCACCCTCGACCTTGATCATCGCGTTGAAGCGGCCCTCCGTCCCCGTGACCCGGAACGGCAGGAACAGCTCGGACTCGGCGAAGGCGCCGCCGAAGTGCTCCTCGGGCGTGCGGCCGTTGACGACCATCGACCCCTCCCCGGGGAGGAGGCGAACGCGGGCAACCGCCGTCTTCCGGCGGCCGGTGCCCCAATAGAACGCAGGCGTCGACATCAGGGCTCCTCGATCAGGCGAGCGGCTCGGGCTTCTGGGCCTGGTGGGGATGCTCGCTCCCCGCGTAGACCTTCAGCTTCCGGAGCATCTGGGTTCCCAGGCGGTTGTGCGGCAGCATCCCCTTGACGGTCCGGCGGATGACCTCCTCCGGCCGGCGGGCGAGGAGGTGGCCGAGCGTCTCCTCCTTGAACCCGCCGGGATAGCCGCTGTGGCGGGCATAGACCTTGGACTCGAGCTTGTCCCGCGTCACGGCGATCCGGGACGCGTTGAGCACGATGACGTGGTCACCGGTGTCCATGTGGGCGGCATAGGTGGGCTTGTGCTTCCCCTCGAGGACGTGCGCGATCCGCGTCGCGAGGCGGCCGAGCGTCTCGTCCGTCGCGTCGACGACGTACCAGCGTCGCTCGATCTCGCTCTCGCGAGGCGTATAGGTCTTGGCGCTCATTCCTCGTCTTCTCCGTCGTCGGTCGGTGGCCGCCGCCCGAGGACGACGCGCCGGAGGCACAGGCCCTTCGCGGGGGCCATGGCCCCGTTGAGTGCCGGCTCCCGTGCGGCGAGCGCCGCCCGGAGGCCTTCCTCATCCATCTTGCCCAGGCCGACCTCCAGGAGGCCGGCGACCATTCGCCGCACCTGGCCCCGGAGGAAGGCATTCGCCTGGACGTCGATCGTCACCAGGCGCCCCGCCGTCCGGACCCGGACCGCATGCACGGTCCGGACCGGGGACCGGTCCCCGCTGCCGAAGGCCGAGAAGTCGTGCCGGCCCTCGAAGACCGACCCGGCGCTCGCCATGGCGGCGATGTTCAATGGGGCACGCACCCCGAGCGCGTGGCGCTCGCGGAGCGGGCTGCGCGGCCCGTTCCAGACGGTGTAGCGGTACTCCCGGTACCGCGCCGCATAGCGAGGGTGGAACCCGGCCGGGACGCGCCGCACGTCGCGGATCGCGACGTCCCGCGGGAGCTGGGCGTTGACCGCCCGCTGGAGCCCCGGTCCCGAGAGCCGGCCACGGTAGGTGAATGCGATCACCTGGCCCGTGGCGTGGACCCCGGCATCGGTGCGTCCCGCCCCGTCGACCACCACCCGCTCCCCTCCTGCGAGGGTCGCGAGGGCCGTCTCGAGCTCCCCCTGGACTGTCCGGGCGTCCGGTTGGTACTGGAACCCGGCGAAGTCCGTTCCGTCGTATTCGACCAGTGCCTTGTAGCGCACCGGCGGGCCCTCTCGGAACCCTGTCGTCCGTGTCAGTCTGCGAGCCGCCGCTCAGGCTCAGCGGCGGCCCTCATACCAGCTCGATCTGAACGATCTCCGCCGCATCTCCCTTGCGCTGGCCGATGTGCACGAGCCGGGTGAAGCCCGACTGGCGGTCGGCGTACTTGGGGGCGATCACGTCGAACAGCTTGGCGATCACGAGGGGCTCGTTGGGCAGCTCGGACCCGACGGTCCTGCGGGCGGCGAGGTCCCCGCGCTTGGCGATCGTGATGATCCGCTCCACCTGGCCGCGGATCTCCTTGGCCTTCGCCTCGGTCGTCTGCACCCGCTCGTAGCGGAGCACCGAGACGGTGAGGTTCCTGTACAGGGCGAGCCGGGGGCCGCGCTTGCGCGAGAGCTTGCGCCCGTCGATCCGATGGGCCATGGCTCAGCCTTCCTCCTCGTCGCCGAACGGCTCTCCCTCGTCCGCGTCCAACGCGACGTCCGACTCGGTCTCGGGGAGGATGAAGCCGCGCATGCGGAGGCGCTCCTTCATCTCGTCGAGCGACTTCTTGCCGAAGTTGCGCATGCGGAGGAGGTCGTCGTCCTTGAGCTGGAGCAGCTGGCCGACCTTCACGATGTTGTTGCGCTTCAGCGAGTTGTAGGCCCGCATCGGCAGGTCCAGCTCCTCGATCGGCATGTCCAGCATGTTGGGCGGGAGCTGCGGCACGCCCGAGGCGGCGCGGTCCGGCGCGACGGCCTGGACGCCGATGGTCACGAACGGCTGGAACTGGCGCACGAGGATGTCCGCGGAGCGCGACAGCGCCTCCTCGGGGGTGATGGTGCCATCGGTCTCGATCTCGATCGTGAGCTTGTCGTAGTTGGTCATCTGACCGACCCGCATGCTCTCGACCCAGTAGTTGACCTTGCGCACCGGCGTGAAGATCGCGTCCACCGCGATCACGCCGATCGGCAGCGCCTCGCTCCGCTCGGCGGCGGCGAGGTAGCCCACGCCGCGCTCCACGGTGAGGTCCATCTCGATCGTGACGTCGTCCGAGTCGATCGTCATCAGGACGAGCTCGGGGTTCACGATCTCGACGTCCGCTGACTCCGCGATGTCCGCCGCGATCACCGGGCCGGCGCCGCTCTTGATGAGCCGGAGCTGGACGGGATGCGTGGCGAAGCTCTTGAGGCGCAGCTTCTTGACGTTCAGCACGATCTGGGTGACGTCTTCCTTGACGCCGGGGATCGTGGAGAACTCCTGGTACACGTCACGGACCTGGATGGACGTGACGGCCGCCCCCTCGAGGGACGAGAGCAGGACGCGCCGGAGCGCGTTACCCAGCGTGACGCCGTAGCCCGCCTGCAGCGGTCCGGCCTCGTACTTCGCGTACGTGCCGGCTTCGGCGACGGGCTCGATCTGCGGGGTCTCGAGTTCGATCATGGAGGGCGGCTACCTCGAGTAGTACTCGACCACGAGCTGCTCGTTGAAGTCGAGCGGCATCTGGTCGCGGCGCGGCATGGCGAGCACGGACCCGGCGAGGTTCGCCGCGTCGAGGCTCAGCCAGTCCGGGGCCTGGTGCGAGCGGAGGGTCTCCTTGACGGTCTTGAACAGCTCGCGGCCGCGGTGCGACTCGCGCACCTCGACCTTGTCGCCGATCCTGAGCCGGTAGACGACGTTGTCCAGGCGCAGCTCGAGCGAGCGGAGCAGGTACTCGCCGGTCACGCCGGAGTGGCGCGACGCCTCGACGAAGTAGTTGCGGAACTGCTTCTCGAGGACGCCGTAGACGCGGCGGACCTTCTGCTTCTCGCGCAGCTGGAGTCCGTAGTCCCCGACCTTGCGGCGGCGGACGCCGTGCTGCCCGGGCGGCGTGGGACGGCGCTCGAAGGAGCACTTCTTGGTGTAGCAGCGGCTGCCCTTGAGGAAGAGCTTGAGCCCTTCCCGGCGGCAGAGCCGGCAGACAGCGTCGGTGTAGCGGGCCATGGTCTCTCGATGCTCAGACGCGGCGCCGCTTGGGCGGGCGGCATCCGTTGTGCGGGATGGGCGTGACGTCGGTGATCGCGCTCACCTCGAGACCGGCGGCCTGGAGCGACCGGATGGCCTGCTCCCGGCCGGCGCCGGGGCCCTTCACGTAGACCTCGACCTGGCGCATGCCGTGCTCCATCGCGCGGCGTGCGGCGCCATCCGCGGCCAGCGCGGCAGCATACGGCGTGCTCTTCCGGGAGCCCTTGAACCCGGCGATCCCCGCCGAACCCCACGAGATGACGTTCCCGGTCTGGTCCGTGATCGTCACGATCGTGTTGTTGAAGGTCGCCTGGATGTGGACGTGTCCCTGGGGAACGTTCTTGCGCTCCCGACGCCGCTGCTTGACGGCGCGCTTTCGATCGGCCATGCCTTAGCGGTTCCTCGTCACTTCGACTTCTTGCGGGCGCCGACCGTCTTCTTCGGGCCCCGGCGCTGGCGGGCGTTCGTCTTCGTGCGCTGCCCCCGAACGGGGAGGTTGCGCCGGTGCCGGAGGCCGCGGTACGAACCGATCTCGATGAGGCGCTTGATGTTCAGCGCCACCTCGCGCCGGAGGTCGCCCTCGACCTTGTACGTCCGGTCGATGACCTCCCGAAGCCGGTTGACCTGGTCCTCGGTGAGGTCCCGAACGCGCGTGTCCGGGTTGATGCTGGTCTGCTTGAGGATCTTCTGGCTGGACGACAGCCCGACCCCGTAGATGTACGTGAGGGCGACCTCGACGCGCTTCTCGCGCGGGATGTCGACACCGGCGATCCGTGCCATCGCGTCAGCCCTGCCGCTGCTTGTGCTTGGGATTCGAGCAGATGACCATCACGGTGCCGTGGCGCCGGATGACCTTGCAGTTGTCGCACCGCGTCTTGACGGACGCTCTGACCTTCACCGGGTTCCTCGATTACTTCAGGCGGTACGTGATCCGACCCCGAGTGAGGTCGTAGGGAGACAGCTCAACGCGGACCCGGTCGCCGGGCAGGATTCGGATGAAGTTCATCCGGAGCTTGCCGCTGATGTGCGCAAGGACGCGATGACCGTTCTCGAGCTCCACCGCGAACATCGTGTTCGGCAGCGGCTCGATGACGGTTCCTTCGACTTCGATCGCGTCCTTCTTCGCCAACCTTGCTCCCTGGTCCTTCTCAGCACGAGTGCCGGCCCGCCCGGGCCGACACACGAACGGTGAGGATATCAAAGCCCAGCCAATCCGACAACCCTTCCGCCATCGGCTGGGAGGCGCGTCGCCTCGGCCCTCGGGTCGCGGTTCGTGGACTCGGCTGCCAACCCATCGTCATCAGGCCGTCGTCAGGATCTCGGGTCCATTCGCCGTTACCGCGATCGTGTGCTCGAAGTGGGCAGACAGCGAGCCGTCGTGGGTGACGACGGTCCAGTTGTCGGCCAGCGTGTCCGTGGCGTCCGAGCCCAGGGTGAGCATCGGCTCGATGGCGAGGCAGATGCCGGGCGCCAGCTCGATGCCGTTGGACCGCGAGCGGAAGTTCGGGACCTGCGGGTCCTCGTGCATCGCCGTGCCGATCCCGTGACCCACGTACTGCCGGACGATGCCGTAGCCGCCGGCGGACGCGACGTCCTCCACCGCGGCCGAGATGTGGCCGATCCGGTTGCCGGGCATGGCGGCCGCGATCCCCGCCATGAGCGCCACGCGGGTGGCCTGGACGAGGCCGACCGCCTCCGGCGTGCCCGCCGCGTCGCCGCCGCAGATGAACGAGCGGGCGCCGTCGCCGTGCCACCCGTCGTAGATGACGCCGACGTCCACGGACACGATCTGGCCGGCGCGGATCTCGCGAACGCCGGGGATGCCGTGGACGATCTCGTTGTCAACCGAGATGCACGTCGAGGCCGGGTAGGCGTGGGGGTCGCGGGCGTCGTAGCGCCGCCCGCCGAGGTAGTTGAGGAACGAGGGCACGCCCTTCGCGGCGCGGATGTGGCGCTCCGCGAGGTGGTCCAGCTCGGCGGTCGTGATCCCCGGCTGGAGCTCTTCCTCGACCAGCGCGAGGACCTCGGCCACGATCCTGCCCGCGGACCGCATCTTCGAGATCTCGGCCCTGGACTTGCGGGTGATGGTGGGCATCAGCGGGCCGCCCCGCCCGTGGTCCCCGTGCGCGGGGCGAGCCCGGCCGCCACGACCGCGTCCGCGACGGCGGTCGCCACGTCCATGATCGGGCGCAGCCCGTCCACGTCGCGCAGCACCCCGGACCCCCGGTAGTGCTCCAGCACCTCGTCCAGGGAGCCCAGCTGCTGGGCGAGACGGGCGCGGATCGTGTCCGGCCGGTCGTCGGTGCGCTGGTACAGCTCGGATCCGTCGAGGTCGCAGATGCCCGGCACCCGGGGCGGGCTCGACACCTCGTGGTACGGGTGCCCTGCCGCGCGGCAGATCCAGCGGCCAGACATCCGGCGGACGAGCTCCTCCTCGGGCACCTCGACGAGGACCGCGGCGCACACGGCGGAGTCGCGCTCGGCCAGCGCCTCGTCCAGGGCCTTCGCCTGGACGCCGGTGCGCGGGAAGCCGTCGAGGATCACGCCGTCCGCGGCGTCGGGCCGGCCCAGGCGTTCGAGCAGGAGACGGACGGTGATGTCGTCAGGGACGAGCCGGCCCGCGTCCATGAAGCGCCGCGCCTCGAGGCCCAGCGGCGTCCCGTCGCGGACCGCGGCCCGGAACAGGTCGCCGGTCGCGACCACCGGGATGCCGAGTCGATCGGCCAGCAGGGGCGCCTGCGTGCCCTTCCCCGCGCCCGGAGCCCCGAGCAGGATGACGACGTCCATGATCAGGGAGTCCTCAGGTCAGCACGGCTCCGCCCGGATGACGGCCGAGGCGAAGGCGCCACCGAGGACACGAGCGAGCGCACTTGCAGCGTGCGTGAGCGAGCGCCCGGAGGCGGCAACGCACGGATCGGACGTCAGGTGGGCGGAGTTCACCTGATGAAGCCTTCGTACTGGCGGATGAGCAGCTGGGCTTCGAGCTGTTTCATCGTCTCGACGACGACGGACACGACGATCAGGATGCCGGTGCCGCCGAGGGCCAGGTTCGAGTACTGCGGCTGCACGAGGCCGACGAACGGCGGCAGGGCGGCCACGATGCCCAAGAACAGGGCGCCGGCGACCGTGATCCGGGTCACCACTCGCGCGAGATAGTCCTGCGTTGGGCGACCCGGCCGGATGCCCGGGATGAAGCCGCCGTTCTTGCGCAGCTGCTCCGCCGTCTCGTCCGGCTTGAACGTGAACGCCGTGTAGAAGTACGTGAACCCCACGGTCAGCAGGAAGTACATCGCGACGTACAGCCACGATCCCTGGCTGAGCCAGGTGACGACGCCCTGTGCGACGTCGCCGACGATCCCGCCGGAGTTCACGAAGTAGCTCGCGATCTGGCTGGGGAACAGCAGGATGCTGACCGCGAAGATGATCGGGATGACGCCGGCCTGGTTGACGCGCAGCGGCAGGAACGTCTGGCCGCCCTGGTACATCCGCCGCCCCCGGACGCGCGAGGCGTACTGGACCGGGATCCGGCGCTGGCCCTCCTGGATGTAGATGATCACCGCCACCGCGGCGACGCCCAAGAGGCCGAACAGCACGACGGTGGCCAGGTCCGGGTTGCTGAGGAACCCGGTCATGGCCGCGGGCGCGCGGCTGACGATGCCCGCGAAGATGATGAAGCTGATGCCGTTGCCGATCCCCTTCTCGGTGATCAGCTCGCCCAGCCACATCAGGACGACCGAGCCGGCCGTGAGGGTCACGATCTGGGTCAGCGTCTCCCAGCTGCCGAGGTCGAAGTCGGTGGTCAGGACCTGGTTGCTGAACAGGAGCGCCAGGAACCCGTACGACTGGAGGAGCGCCATCGGCACCGACAGGTAGCGGGTGTACTGGTTGATCTTGGTGCGGCCGTACTCGCCCTCGCGCTGGAGCGCCTGGAGCGAGGGGACCACGCCCGTCATCAGCTGCATGATGATCGAGGCGTTGATGTACGGGTTCACGCCCAGCGCGACGATCGAGAAGTTGGCCAGGCCGCCGCCCGAGAACAGGTCGAGGAGCCCGAAGATCGCATTCGACTCGAGGAAGCTCTTGAGCTTGTCCGGGTCCACGCCCGGGACGGGGACGTGGGCGAGCGCCCGGAAGACCAGGATGATCAGCGCGACGTACAGGATCCGGCGCCGGAGGTCCGGCGCCCGGAACGCGTTGAACAGGGCTTCGAACACGGGTCGCTTAGCCGTCGCCGGCGGTGTCGGCCGCGTCGGCGTCCTCGGCCTCGGCGGCTTCGGCCTCGGCGGCCTCGGGGGCGGCCGTCTCGACCGCGGCCTCGGCCTTCGCCCGTGATGCGCGCCTGGCCGGCGGCCTGGCTGCCTCCGGCGGGCCCTCGGTCTGGGGCTCGACCCCCAGCGCCGCCAGCGGCGTGGTCGGGATCTCGATCACCTGGGCCGTGCCGCCGGCCGCCTCGATCTTCTCGCGGGCGCTCTTCGTGAACGCATCAGCGAGCACGAACAGCTTCGCGCTGACGTCGCCGTGGCCGAGGATCTTGAGCGGCCGCCTATCGCGACGGACCAGCCCGGCTCCCTTGAGCGTGTCGGCGTTGACCGTGACCGGCGCGCCTTTCTGGACCTCGAGCTTGCCCGCCTCCACGGCGGCGCTGATCGCGCCGACGTTGACGACCTCGTACTCGATGTCGTTGACGTTGCGGAAGCCCCGGAGCTTCGGGATCCGGATGTGGAGCGGCGTCTGGCCGCCCTCGAACCAGGCCGGGATCGAGGCGCCCGCGCGCGAGCGCTGGCCCTTGGTGCCGCGGCCCGCGGTCTTGCCCTTGCCGGCCGCGATGCCGCGCCCGACCCGGGTCCGCTTGGTGACCGACCCCTCGGCGGGGCGCAGGTCGTGGATCTTCATCAGTCCTTCTCCGGGGTGGTCGGCTCCGCGCCCTCGGCAAGCTCCTCGACGGTCACGAGGAACCGCACCTGGCGGACCATCCCGCGGACGGCGGGGTTGTCCGGCAGGACGGACGAGCTGCCGATGCCATGCAGGCCCAGCGCGCGGATCGTCGCCCGGTTGCGGGCGATGTGGCTGATCGTGCTCCTGGTCTGGGTGACCCGCAGCCTACCGGACATCGGCCACCTCCCGCGCCGCGGCCGGCTGGCCGGGCACCACCAGGCGGAGCTTCACACCGCGCTGGCGGGAGAGCTCCTCGACCGAGCGGAGGCCGCGCAGCGCATTGAGCGTCGCGCGGGTCACGTTCACCGGGTTGGTGGAGCCGTGCACCTTGGCCAGGATGTCGCGGACGCCCGCGGCTTCGACCACGGCACGCACGGCGCCGCCGGCGATGACGCCGGTGCCCTGCGAGGCGGGCTTGAGCAGCACGCGCGCGGCGGCATACTCCTCCCGGACCTCGTGCGGGATCGTCGTCCCCACCATCGGGATCTTGACGATGTTCTTCTTGGCGTCCTCGACACCCTTGCGGATGGACTCGGGGACGTCGCCGGCCTTGCCCAGGCCCACGCCGACATGGCCGGCGCCATCGCCCACGACGATCACCGCCGAGAACGAGAACCGGCGGCCGCCCTTGTGCACCTTGGCGACGCGGTTGATCTGGACGACGCGCTCCTCGAGCGCGAGCTTGTTGGGGTCGATGCGGGCCACAGGCGTGTCCTCTAGAAGTCGAGACCGGCCTCGCGGGCCGCCTCGGCGAGCGAGCGGACTCGCCCGTGGTACTTGAAGCCCGCACGGTCGAACACCACCTGCCCGATGCCGGCGGCCCTGGCGCGCTCGGCGATGAGCTGGCCGACGCGCTTGGCGCCGTCCGTCTTGGTGCCGGCCGCCCCCTTGAGGCCGCTCTCCAGCGAGGAGGCGGCGGCGAGGGTGCTGCCGGAGGTGTCGTCGATGACCTGGGCGTAGATGTGGTTGAGGCTGCGGAAGACCGCCAGGCGGGGACGCGCGGGCGTGCCCGAGAGGCGGAGGCGGAGGCGCTCGTGGCGCTTGGTGCGCGCCGCGGTGCGGGTGGCGAGCTTGGTCATCGCTACTTCTTCCCGCCGATCTTGCCGGCCTTGCCCGCCTTGCGGCGGACCTGCTCGCCGGCGTACCGGACACCCTTGCCCTTGTAGGGCTCGGGCTTGCGGGTCGCGCGGACCTTGGCGGCCACCTGGCCGACGAGCTCCTTGTCGATGCCCACCACCGCGACACGGAGGGGGTTCTCGACCTCGAAGCTGATGCCGTCGGGCGGCTCGATCTCGATCGGATGGCTGTAGCCGAGCGCGAGCTGGAGCTTGTCGCCGATCTTCTGCGCGCGGTAGCCGACGCCGACGATCTCGAGGCCCTTGCGGTACCCGGTGGTGACCCCGACGACCATGTTGTTCACGAGCGTGCGGGTGAGGCCGTGGAGGGACTTGTCGAGCTTCTGCTCCGTGGGGCGGCTGACCACGAGGTTGTCGCCCTCGCGCTCGACCTCGATCCGCGGCGGGAGCTCGCGGGTCAGGGTCCCCCTGGGGCCCTTCACGGTCACGATGCGCCCGTCGAACGTGATGTCCACGCCGGCGGGAACGGGGATGGGGAGACGGCCGATCCGGGACATCGCGCTACCAGACGTAGGCGAGGATCTCGCCACCCAGCTGGGCCTGCCTGGCCTGGCTGCCGGTCATGATCCCCTTCGACGTGCTGACGATCACGACGCCGAGGCCGCCCAGGACGCGCGGGATGTCGGTCTTGCGCGCGTACACGCGCAGGCCCGGCTTGCTGATCCGCTTGAGGCCCGAGACGACCGGCACCTTGCCGTCGACATACTTGAGCTCGAGGCGCAGGAGCTGCGCCGGCCCCTCGCGCTCCTCGCGGACGTCGGCGATGAAGCCTTCCTCCTTGAGGATCCGCGCGATCTCGCGCTTGGTGCGCGAGGCGGGGACGACGACCTCCGTGTGGCGCGCCCGGGACGCGTTGCGGACCCGCGTGAGCATGTCCGCGATCGGGTCGGAGACGTTCATCTTCCTACCAGCTCGACTTCGTGACGCCGGGCAGCTCGCCGACGAGCGCGCGCTCGCGGAAGCAGATGCGGCACAGCGCGAAGCGGCGCATGTACGCCCGCGGCCGGCCGCAGACGGAGCAGCGGTGATACCCCTGCACCGGGTGCTTGGGCTCCCGCTTGGCCTTCGCGATCATGGACTTCTTGGCCATCTGGACTCCTCCCCGCCCTAGCCGGCGAAGGGCATGCCGAGGAGCTCGAGCAGGCGCTTCGATTCCTCGTCGGTCTTCGCCGTCGTCACGATGCTGATCTCCAGCCCGCGGAGACGGTCCACCTTGTCATAGTCGATCTCCGGGAAGGCGAGCTGCTCCCGGAGGCCGAGCGAGAAGTTGCCCCGGCCGTCGAACGACTTGCCCGGCACGCCCCGGAAGTCGCGGATGCGCGGCAGCGCGATCCGCGTGAGGCGCTCGAGGAAGTCCCACATCCGCTCGCCGCGGAGGGTGACCTTCACGCCGATCGGGTTGCCGGTCCGGACGCGGAACTGGGCGATCGACCGCTTGGCGCGGGTGACGATCGGCTTCTGGCCCGTGATGAGCCCGATGTCGCCGACCGCCGCGTCCACGGCCTTCGCGTTCTGGAGGGCCTCGCCCAGGCCGATGTTGAGGACGATCTTCTCGACACGCGGCACCTGCATCGGGTTGGCGTACCCGAACTGCTTCTGCAGCCCCGGCACGACCTCCGCCTGATACCGCTGCCGCAGCTGCCCGCTCACGCCTTCACCTCCAGCGGCTCGCCGCAGTGGCGGCAGACGCGGACGCGGGTGCCGTTGTCGAGCACGCGGTGCCCGACACGGGTCGGCCGGTCACAGTGACCGCAGACGACCATCACCCGGCTGATCGGGACTGGCATCGCACGATCGAGGACGCCGCCCGGATCGATGCTCGGCACGCCGCCACCGATCGAGCTGCCCGTGTTCCGCTGGCGCGGCTTGGTGTGCTTGCGGGCGATGTTGAGCCCCTCGACGACCACGGACACGCCGCCCTTGGCCGAGGTCCGGCGGTAGCCGGAGCGGAGGGGCGTCGGCGACGGGTCGAGCCGGATGATGCGCTCCACCGTGCCGCGCTTGCCGGCGTCCTTGCCGGCCAGCACCACGACGGTATCGCCCTTCCGGATCTCGGGGACCTTCGTCCGGTGCTCGATGGACCGCTGGGTCATCACAGCACCTCCGGCGCGAGGGACACGATCTTCATGTAGTTCCGATCCCGCAGCTCGCGCGCGACCGGCCCGAAGATCCGGGTGCCGCGCGGGTTGCCCTGGTTG
>Ga0154724_1073_pt4 | contig 19955 bp, 17 predicted proteins | sample Rifle2008BG16ft_FD_105732 | JGI IMG/M metagenome (GOLD analysis project Ga0154724, IMG submission 105732) | Chloroflexi bacterium RBG_16_72_14 | reverse complement strand
CGATCCACGCCCGGCTGCGCGACGGCACCGCGCCCTCGGAGGTGGCGGTGCTGGTCCGGATGAACGCCCAGCTGGCGCCGATCGAGGAGGCCCTGACCCGGGCCGGCATCGCCTACCAGGTCCGCGGCGTGCGCTTCTACGACCGGCCGGAGGTGAGGTCGGCGCTCGCGAGCCTGCGCCGGCGCCCCGCCCTGCCCGAGCGCGGGTTCGCGCTGCCGGCCGCGGTCCGGGCCCGCTGGGCCGAGGAGGTGGGCTTCGAGGAGGACGGGATCGATGCGGTCGAGGGTGACGAGGCCCGCGAGCGGCAGGCCTCGCTCGAGACGCTGCTCGCGATCGTCACCGGTGTCGCGCGCTCGGACACCGCCGCCGATGCGGCGATGGTGATCACGGAGCTGGAGGCGCGCGCCGCGCACGAGCGCGAGGGGTCCGCCGACGGCGTCAACCTGCTCACGTACCACCGGGCGAAGGGGCTGGAGTGGGACGCCGTGTTCCTGCCCGCGCTCGAGGAGGGGAGCCTGCCGATCCGCCAGGCGCTGGACGATGACGAGGCTCTCGCCGAGGAGCGCCGCCTGCTGTACGTGGGCCTCACGCGCGCCCGCGTCCACCTCGCCCTCTCGTGGGCCGAGCGCCGCGAAGCGCGTGGTCGCGAGACCCGGCGTCAGCCGAGCCGGTTCCTGCTCGACCTGCGCCCGGCGCGCGCGACGCGGGTGCGCGAGCTGCCCGGCCCCACGCCCGCGCCCAGGGCGCCGAGGGCCGGCGCCGACGATGACCCGCTGTTCGCGGCCCTGCGCGAATGGCGGACCGGGCGCGCCCGCGAGGCGGCGATGCCGCCGTACGTGATCGCCCACGATGCGACGCTGGCGTCGATCGCGGAGGCGAGGCCCCGGACCCTCGCCGCCCTGCGCCGGGTCAAGGGCATGGGCCCCACGAAGCTCGAGCAGTACGGCGACGAGATCATCGCTGTCGTCGAGCGGGTCGCGGACGGCTGAGGACGTGAAACGGCTGAGGACGTGACGCGGCCCGCCGGCCTGGGGACGGCTCGGCAACCGCCGGGTCCGCGTCCGGGCCCGCGTCCCGCGCAAGGTGAGCCATCCGGCGGCGGGTTCGGCCCGTGCGTGCCACGCACGGAATCCGGACGTCACTGCCGCGGCCGTGCGCGCCACGCACGAACGCGACGCCAGAACGGGGCACGAAGGCCGATTCCAGGTGTCCGTCGTGCGCCTGACGCACGGCGACGACGTGGGGCACGCGAATCCGTGCGTGCGACGCACGGGGAGAGCCTGGGCGGACGGCCGGTTCGCGGCCGAACGCGGCCGAACGGCCGAAACACGGCCGGACACGGCCGAACACGGCCGGATGCGCGGGTGCGTGCCGGACGTGAACCGGCGGCGCCGTCGATGCCGACGACGCCGCCGGGGGCCGGCCGGTGGCGGCTACTTGAGGACGATGAACGCGTCGAGGTTCATCCGCCGCCCGGCGGAGTCGTTGACGATCCTGATCGAGTGCCAGCCGGAGGTCGTCCAGGACTTGCGGGCGATGATCACGCCCGGGACGGCGGTGGCGCTGCGGAGCGTCGGCCGGGTGACGAGGACCCCGTCCACGTACACCTTGACCCGCCCGGCCGCGCTGGTCCTGGGGGCGACGTAGAGCACCGCGCGCCCGGTGAAGCCCAGGCTCGCCCGGCCGCCGAAGGTGGGCGTGTAGCGGTAGCGGTCGCCGGACGCGGACGTCGTGCTGACGTTCGTCCACGTGCCCCTGTACCCGATCGAGCTGGAGCCCGGCGCCTGGTAGGCGACCATCGTCCGGGTGGCGGAGGACACCCAGTCGGACACGTTGGCCTCGTGGTCGGTCGCCCGGACCCGGAACACGAGGCTCTTGCCGAACGGATAGAACCTGGTCACGGTCGTGGCGCTGCCGGTGTACACCGGGGCGAACGCCGCACCGGCGACGCTGACCTCGACCTCGTACGAGGCGACGCCCACGCCGGAGTCCGTGGCGGACCAGGTGATGGCGAGCGGCGCGGTCTCGTTGACCCGCCCGGCCCCGAACGCGATACCCGGCACCGCCGCGACCGGCGCGGTCTCGTCCGGCCCGACGGTCACGGTCAGGGTGCCGGTGTCGGTCAGGTCACCGTCGCTCACGACATAGGTCACGACGGCCTCGCCCTTGAACGCGGCCAGGGGCGTGAACCGGACCTTGCCGCCGACGACGGAGGCCGCACCCGCGGCCGGCGCGACGTCCGCGGACACGAGCGAGAGCGTGTCGTCCTCGACGTCGGTGTCGTTGACGAGCACGTCATGGTCGGCCGGCCCGGAGGCCTGGTCGATCAGCGCGACGTCGTCCACGGCGACCGGGGCGTCGTTGACGCACTCGACGTCCACCGTGGCGGTCGCCGTGTCGGTGCCGCCGTTGCCGTCGTCCACCGTGTAGCCGAAGCCACCGACGGCGGTCCCGCACAGGTCCGCGTCCGGGGTGAACGTCACGCTGCCGGCGGCGAACGCCACCGTGCCGCCGGTCGCGTCACCGGCGTCGGCCACGGCCAGGTCGTCGCCGTCGACATCGGTGTCGTTGCCGGCCAGGTCGGCGGAGGCGAGCACGAGGTCGGTGTCCTCGGTGCCGGCGACCTCGTCGTTCACGGCCACCGGGTCGTCGTTCACGGGCGTGACCGTCAGGAACACGTAGCCGAGGTGGGAGGTCGTGCCGTCGGACACCGTGTAGGTGGTGTTGACGGAGCCGTAGTAGTCGCCCGTCGGGGTGAACGTGAGGTCCCCGTTGGCGACGATGGTCAGCGTGCCGCCCACCGTCAGCGGCGTGAAGCCGACGACGGTCAGGGGATCACCCTCGGGGTCGGTGTCGTTGGTCAGGACGTTGCCCGTGGTCGGGGTGTCCTCGGCCGTGGTGACATAGTCGAACCCCGGGCTGGGCCCTGCCCCGAGCGTCGCCGCCGGGACGATAAGGCCGGCGACCAGCAGGGCGGTGATCCAGCCGACGGCGAGCGTGCGGCGGTCGGTTGACCGGGCGCTGCGCGCAGCCGCAGCCAACACCCGAGCGAGTGCCATCGGTCCCTCTTTCAGTTCCCCGGCCAGCCGCGGCCGAGCTGGGGTCTCGCGGGTGAGATCCGGCGGGCACCGGACCACGCGGCCCTGCCGATCTCACCGGGGGACGCGCCATCGACCCCGGGGCGCAGGGTCGAACGGCGGCGGATCGGGCGGCGCGCCCGAGACGTCTGGGGCGATCCTGCCCGGTCCCGCCGGACCCCGGCTACGGGCCGGAAGTCCCATAGGTCCGGGCCCCGCCCGACCCCGGCTCCGCGGCTACGCGGCTCCGCGGCTCCGCGGCTACGCGGCGAGGTCCCTCCGCCGGAACGCCCACAGCGCCGCCAGCCAGCCGCCCACGGCGAACGCCGCGAACAGGGCCGCGTCACCCATCGGGAACACGCCCTCGTCGATCAGGGCCGTGGTCCCGAAGTGATGCCACGCCGAGAGCGGGCCGAGCCACGCCCAGTCCTCGGCGATCTGGGTCACGACGAAGATCGCGTACATCGCGACGAGCACGCCGCCCACGATCGCGGAGGTCGTGCCGCGGCTGAGGGTGATGACCGACAGCAGCGTGATGGGACCCGCAATCGCGAGGCCAAACGAGAAGCACAGCACCCCGCCGAGCAGGAAGCGCAGGAGGTCGAACTCGGCGCCCGCCAGCCGGCCGAAGCCCCACATCCCGACCACCGCCGTCACCGACAGCACGGCCATGACCACGACCTGGGTCCAGATCGAGGCGGCCAGGTAGCGGGCGCGGGACACCCGGGTCGCGAGCGGGAGGTCAAGGAAGCCGCGGTCGAGGTCGGCCGCCACGGCCCGGGTGCCCGTGAGGATGGCCGCGGTCGCCGCGATGATCGGCCATAGCCAGCTGGCGATGTAGGTCGTGAAGAACACGCCCGGGTCGGACAGGATCCCGTTCATGCCGAAGGCGGCTGCGAACCCCTCGGGGAACGCGTCCATGTACTGCTGGATGAGCGCGTCGTTCTCGCGCATGAACGGGTGCATGAGGCCCATCACGCCGCCGTAGGCGAACAGCGTCAGGCCCAGCCACACGATGAGCCCGCGGCTGCGCCGGAGCTCGAGGCGGAAGGCGATCACGAGCGCACCTCCTCGTGGTTGCCGGCGGACGCGCCGGTACCGAAGCTGGTCCGGGTGGCGCCGCTGTCGTCCTCGCGGTAGTAGCGCAGGAACAGGTCCTCGACGTCGGGCGTGGTGATCGCGATGTCCAGGACGTCGTGGGCCGCGATCCGGTCGAGCAGGGGGTCCACGTCGCCCCGGACCATGAGGTGGACCTCGCGGCCGGTCATGGCCGCCACTTCGACGTTGGGCAGGCTGAACGCGTTCGGCGCGGGCGGCGACGCGAGCACCAGGTTGACCGATCGCCAGTGCGCGCCCAGCAGCTCGCCGACCGAGCTCACGTCCACGATGCGGCCGTCCCGGATGATCGCGACCCGGTCGCAGGCCCGCTCGACCTCGACCAGGTTGTGGCTGGACAGGAACATCGTCCGGCCGTCGGCGCGCGCCTCCGCGGCCAGCGCCAGGAACTCGCGCTGCATCAGCGGGTCGAGGCCGCTGGTCGGCTCGTCGAGCACCAGGAGCGGCGCGTGGCCCATGAACGCGGCGATGACCCCGATCTTCTGCTTGTTGCCGCGCGACAGGCGGCGGATCCGGACGGTGGGGTCGAACTCCAGGCGCTCGGCGATCGAGCGCCAGGTGCCCCTGGGCAGGCCGCGAAGCGCAGCGAGGTAGTCGAGCTGCTCCGCGCCGGTCAGCTCGCCGAGGTAGCCCGGATCGCTGCCCAGGTGGGCGATGTTGGCGTGGATCGCCGGCGCCCGCTCGAACGCGGGCTCGCCGAACACGCGGACGTCCCCGCGGGTCACGCGCAGGTAGCCCATGATCAGGCGGATCGTCGTCGTCTTGCCGGCGCCGTTGGGGCCCAGGAACCCGAAGGCCTCCCCCTCGGCGACGGCGAAGTCGACGTCCACCACGCCGCGCCGGCTGCCGTAGAACTTGGTGAGGCCGGCGGCCTCGATGACGTGGTAGGTCATCGGACCCCTCCGTCGATGCCGCGACGCCACGCTGCGTCGCCCCGCCGCGCCCGTCGTCCGGCGCGCGCTGCTCCGGCAGGCCGTGGCCTGTCGTGGATCCGGGTCATGGTCCACCCGGGCCGCGACGCGCCGACAGGGACCTCCGGCCCGATCGGATGACCCCCGGGGTCCCGAACGGCACGGGGCCTCAGGCCGGCACGGGAGGGGTCCGGCGGGCGTCGGCGATGGCCTCGCGGGCACGGTCGAAGTGGGGGAGCACGTCCGCGTTGGGGGTCATCGACTCGATGTGCATGTCGAGCCACGGCCCGTGGTCGCCGGCCCAGGTGACGATCATCCGGGTGGGCAGGGCCAGGCCCTCGCGCCAGTGCCACTCGGCGTAGTCGGCGCGCCAGCGGGTCTTCGGTCCCCCGACGACCTTGTAGCGATCGGCCTCGAACGCGACCGGGAACGCCGGTCCGTCGGGATCGAAGTGGAGGACGCCGGTCTCGACGCCAGCGCCGAACGGCAGGGCGACGAGCGCGCGCGTGTCATCCACGGCCAGCCAGCGGAGGCCCGGCAGGCGAGCCCAGGCAGTGGGGAACAGCAGCGACTGCGCCCACAGGGCGAGGAAGGCGCCCTGGTCGATCTCGCGGCCGACGTCGGTCTGGCGCCCGACGCGCGTGATCCCGGTGCCGTCAACGTAGGCGTCGAGGCCCCGGATCGCGGTCAGCGGCCCGAGCCCGATCCGCAGGTCCGACACGTACCCCGCGCCCAGCTGGAAGCGCATCGTGCCGTCGCCGGGCATCCACAGCCGGTTGCGGCGGATCCGCAACGGCCCGGAGACCTCGAGCGACTCGACATCGTCCGTGCCCCTCGGCCAGGCGACCTCGAGCCAGCGGACGACGGGCAGCGGCAGCTCGGTGGAGCTTCGGTCGAGGACGGGCGTGGTGGCCGTGGTGGTCGCGATCGTGACGGTCATCGCGGTCACCGCGCGATCGTGGGCTGGAGGGTCGCGGCGCGGAGGCGCGACAGCCCCGCCACGGCGAGGATCACGAGGTCGAGAGCGACGCCCAGGATCGCGGCCGGCGACTGGAGGATGCACGCCGCGAGCGAGACCAGCGTCACGCCGACGGTCAGCGACAGGGCCCAGCTCGCCCGCCGCAAGACGCCGAGCGCCGCCACGGCGAAGGCGACCGCGAGCGCGAGCATCACGAGCCCCACGAGCCGCGTGCCCCCGTCGCCCAGCTCCAGCGTCCCCCAGGCGGCGCTGGTGGTGTACTCGAACTCGGGGTTGGTCATCAGCTGCCACGGGACGAGGAAGCCGATGACGTGGACGATGCCGTGCAGGAACAGCACGGCGGCGAGGGCGATGCGCAGGATCACGGGGGTGGTGCCTCCAGTCAACCCGGGACTGTGGCGCGTCCTGCCGTCGACGGACAGGGACGTTGGGCCCCTGCTTGACCTGCGCATGTCCGCTCTTGCCCGGCTACTGGCCCCCGGCCATGGGTCCTGTGGCCCGGTGAGGCGCCCGCTACGCGGCGCCTTCGAGCGCCTCCTCGAACTGGCTCGCGTAGAGCTCGTGGTAGAAGCCGCGCGCCGCCAGCAGCGACTCGTGCGTCCCGCGCTCCACGATCCGCCCCTGGTTCATCACCAGGATCAGGTCCGCGTCGCGGATCGTGGACAGGCGGTGCGCGATCACGAACGACGTCCGCCCGCGCATCAGCCGGGCCATCGCGCGCTGGATCAGGACCTCGGTCCGCGTGTCCACCGACGACGTCGCCTCGTCGAGGATCAGGACCGGCGGGTCGGCGAGGAACGCACGGGCGATGGTCAGCAGCTGCTTCTCGCCCGCGGACACGTTCGTCGCCTCGTCGTCGAGCACGGTCTCGTAGCCGTCGGGCAGCGTCCGCACGAAGTGGTCCACGTGCGCGGCCTGGGCAGCCTCCAGCAGGTGCGCCTGGGCGACGGTCCTGTCCTCGGCGCCGTACTCGATGTTGTCCCGGATCGTGCCCTGGAACAGCCACGTGTCCTGGAGCACCATGCCGAACGTCCGGCGCAGGTTGTCGCGGCTCAGCTCGCGGGTGTCGATCCCGTCCACGGTGATCCGCCCGCGGTCCAGGTCGTAGAAGCGCATCAGCAGGTTGACGAGCGTGGTCTTGCCGGCACCGGTCGGGCCGACGATGGCCACGGTCTGGCCGGGCTCGGCGACCAGGTCGAGGTCCTCGATCAGCGGCTTGTCCGGCTCGTAGCGGAAGGACACGCCCTCGAACGCCACCCGCCCGGCGGCGGGCTCGACGAGGACCGCCGGCGCCACCGGATCCGGGATCTCCTCCGCCTCGTCCAGCAGCTCGAACACCCGCTCCGCGGACGCGACCGCGCTCTGGAGCACGTTGGCGATCGAGGCCGCCTGCACGATCGGCATCGTGAACTGGCGCGAGTACTGGATGAACGCCTGGACGTCGCCGAGAGACATCTGGCCGGTGGCCACCCGCACCCCGCCGATCACGCAGATCGCGACGTAGTTGAGGTTGGAGATGAACGTCATCGCCGGCTGGATCGTGCCCGAGATGAACTGGGCCTTGTAGCTGGCCTGGTAGAGGTTCTCGTTCTGCTCGTCGAACTGGGCGATCGCCTGCTCCTGGCGGCCGAACAGCTTCACGATCGCGTGGCCGGTGTGCATCTCCTCGATGTGGCCGTTGAGCGTGCCGGTCCACTCCCACTGGGCCGCGAACTGCCGCTGCGAGCGCGACGCGATGAGCACGGTCACGACCAGCGATGCCGGCACGGCGAGCAGGGAGATGAGCGCCAGCAGCGGGCTGATCGTGAGCATCATGATCAGCACGCCGACGACGGTCAGCACCGAGGTGATCAGCTGGGTGAGGCTCTGCTGGAGCGTCTGGCTGATGTTGTCGATGTCGTTGGTGACCCGGGACAGGATGTCGCCCCGGGACTGGCGGTCGAAGTACGCGAGCGGCAGCCGCCCGAGCTTCTCGTCCACCCGCCGCCGCAGCCGGTAGACCGTCCGCTGGGTGACGCCGGCCATGATGTACGCCTGGGCCCAGCCCAGCAGCGAGCTCAGGACGTAGATCCCGGCCACGAACGCGAGGACGCTGGTCAGCCCGCCGAAGTCCACGCCCACGCCCGGCACGACGTTCATGCTCGCGAGCATGTCGGCGAGGTTGGTCTCGCCCTGCGTGCGCAGCCCCGCGACGATCTGGTCCTTGGGCACGTCCGCGAGGCCCATCTCGCCCAGCTGGCGGCCGATCACGCCGTCGAACAGGATGTTGGTGGCGTTGCCCAGGATCTTGGGTCCCACGATCGAGAACGCGACGCTGCCCACGCCGAGCAGCACGACGGCGAGGATCAGCCGGCCCTCCGGGCGCAGCTCGCCGACGAGGCGCCGGAACGAGCCCCGGAAGTCCCTCGACTTCGCGGCCGGCAGCTGCATGCCCATCATGTGGCCGGGCCCACCCGGGGGACCCATCGGGCGTCGGCCGCGCCCCGGAGCGTCGGCGCCGTGGCGGCCCATCGGCCCGCTCACGCGACCTCCTCCTCGGTGACCTGGGACAGCACGATCTCGCGATACGTCTCGCAGGTGCGCATCAGCTGATCGTGCGTGCCGATGCCGGCGATCCGGCCCTCATCGAGGACCACGATCCGGTCGGCATGGAGGATCGTGCCGACCCGCTGGGCCACGATGATCACCGTCGCCTCGCCCAGCTCGCGCGCGAGGGCCGCGCGCAGGCGGGCGTCGGTCCGGAAGTCAAGCGCGGAAAAGCTGTCGTCGAACACGTAGATGTCGGGGTTCCTGGCCAGGGCGCGGGCGATCGCCAGCCGCTGCCGCTGGCCGCCGGACACGTTGGTCCCGCCCTGGGCGATCGGTGCCTCGAGACGCTCCGGCATCTCCTCCACGAACTCGCGACCCTGCGCGATGTCCAGTGCCCGCCACAGCGCCTGGTCCGCGGCATGCTGGTCGCCGTAGCGCAGGTTGCTGGCGACCGTGCCACCGAACAGGAACGCCCGCTGGGGGATCACGCCGATCCGCCGCCACAGGTCCGGGCGGGCCATCGCGCGCACGTCCACGCCGTCCACGAGCACGGCGCCCGCGGTCACGTCGTACAGGCGCGGCACGAGGTTGACCAGCGTGGACTTGCCGCTGCCGGTGCCGCCCACGATCGCGGTGGTCTCGCCCGGGTTGGCGGTGAACGAGATGCCACGCAGGACCGGTTCCTCGGCGCCCGGGTAGCGGAACTCGACGTCACGGAACTCCACGTGGCCACGACGCAGCGGCGAGACCGGCGTGGCGGGGTCGTGGATCGCGGGCTCGGTGTCCAGCCCCTCGCGGATCCGGCCCGCCGACACCGCGGCCCGGGGGACCATGACGAACATGATCGTGGCCATCATGATCGCGAACAGGATCTGGATGACGTACTGGAGGAAGGCCGTCAGGTTGCCGATCGGCATCCCGCCGCCGTCGACCCGATAGGCGCCCAGCCACAGGATGGCGACCGTGCTCAGGTTCATGATCGCCATCAGCGACGGCATCGTGATCGCGAACAGCCGGTTGACCTCGAGGCTGGTGTCCATCAGGTCCCGGCTCGCGTCGTCGAAGCGTGTCTCCTCGTGACGGGTGCGCACGAAGGCGCGGATCACGCGGATGCCCGCCAGCGTCTCGCGCATCACGAGGTTGATGCGGTCCAGCTTCAGCTGCATCGCCCCGAACAGCGGGATCGCCCGGCGCATCACGAAGCCGATCAGCGCCGCCATGATCGGGATGATCACGAGCAGGATCCCTGTCAGCGGCACGTCCTGGCGGAGCGCCATGATCACGCCCCCGATGGTCAGGATCGGCGCCGAGACCATCACGTTGAGGCTCAGCAGGACGACCGTCTGGACCTGCTGGACGTCGTTCGTGTTGCGCGTGATCAGGCTGGCCGCGCCGAACTGGTTGACCTCGACCTGGCTGAACGTCTGGACCTGCCGGAAGATCGCGCTCCGGACGTCGCGCCCGAAGGCCATCGAGGTCCTCGCGCTCCAGTAGGCGGACACCACGGCTGCGATCGCGAGTGCGAATGTCACCAGCAGCATGAAGCCGCCGGTCCGCAGGATGTAGTCCGTGTCCCCCTTGGCGACGCCGTTGTTGATGATGTCCGCGTTCAGCTCGGGGAGGTAGAGGTTCGCGATGGCCTGCACGAGCAGGAGGACCATCACGAACACGAGCGGCCACCGGTATGGCGCCAGGTAGCGGCGGAACAGGGCGATCACCGCGGCGCCTCGGCTGGGGAAGGGATTCCGTGGAGGCGCTCGCGCGCTCTGCGCAGGGCACGTGCCCCGAGCAGCAGGGCGGCCAGCTCGTCGTCCGTCAGCTCGTCGAGGATGGTGGCGACGTGGTCCCGTCGCTGGGCGGCGATCCCGGCAAGGAGCTCCCGGCCCGCTGCCGTCGAGGCGACCCGGATGACGCGCCGGTCCTCGTCCTCCCGGCGCCGCTCCACCAGGCCCCGCTGCTCCATGCGGTCGACGATGCCGGTCGCGCTGGCCTGGGACACGTCGAGCGATCCGGCGAGGGCGCGCATGGGGATGGGCCCCTCCTCGTCGAGGACCGCCAGCACGTGGAGGTGGACGAGGCTGAGCGGCCCCGACGGCCAGCGCCGCAGGTGGCGCATCACGCCGGGCGGCGTGTGCGCGGCGAGCTCGTCGAGGAGCTCCCCGACGATCCGTGCCCGGGCGTCCTGCGCCGGTGTCTCGACCACGGTTCAGGCGACGTAGATGGTCAACATCGCCTGAAGCATATCCGACGGCGTGAAGCGATGTCCAGCACCCCTCGCCGCGAGGTCAGGGCCCGGGGATGAACCGCATCACCGACCGGCCGACGATGATCATTACCGACCCGTCGGCCAGCAGGATGCCCGCCCCGGAGGCCCCGGGCTCGGGCACCTTGGGCAGCTTGGTCCACGCGTCGGTAGCCGGGTCGTACAACCGGGCCGCCAGCGACGTCCCGCCCTCGACCTCCATGCCCGCGTTGTTGCCGCCGGCCACCAGCACGCGGCCATCGCGGAGCTTCACGGCGCTGGCGCCCAGCCAGCGCGGCCCGGGCGAGGTGTAGGTGCGGTACGGCTCGTCGTTCTCCCAAGCAGCGAGCCATGGGGTCTCGATCTCGCGCCAGGTGCCGCCGTCCGCGTCGAAGCGGAAGGACCGGGTCTCCTCGCCCTGGTGCTTCGCCCACTCGCTCCGGCCGATCATCACCGCGTCCCCGTCGTCGAGGGCGACGAGTGTCCCGGGGCTCAGGCCGTCGCCCCCGGTCTCGACGTCCCGCACCCAGGCTGGCACGCCGAGCTCCCGGAGCTCGTCCCAGTCGATCCAGTGGGTCTCGTCGGCGAGGGACCATCGCCCGGTCTCCGGATCGTAGGTCTCTCCCGAGCTGTAGGTCTCCCAGTCGATGCCGGTGATCTCATCCGCCGTCGAGCCCGCGACCAGCACGCGCCCATCCGCGAGCGTCACGGCCGGCGCCCCGGCGCGCACGTAGCGCATCGGCCGTGCCTTCGACCATTCGCCGGTGGCGGGATCGAAGATCTCGGCCGTGGCGAGCCCGTGCCCGTAGGGAGGGACCTCGACGTCGGCGATGGGGGGCACGAACGCGGCGAGCGTCGCGGTCCCGGCGCCACCCGTGCGCGCCGGGCCGGTCCAGGCGAGGTCCGGGGGCGTCACCATGCCCCAGTCCTGTTCGATCGCGAAGTACCCCCCTGCGACCAGGACGCGCCCGTCCGGGAGTGCGGCGATCGAGGGCGCCGTCCGGGCCTGCGTCATGATGCCCACCTTCGTCCAGTCCCCCGTGGCCGGATCCCAGGCGTACGCGCTCGAGAACGACTCGCCGATGCTGTTGATCCCGCCTGCCACGAGCACCCGGCCGTCTGCCAGCCCGATCGCCGCGAACCTGCTGCGCGCCTTGTTCAGGCCCGAGGTCGCCGTCCACTCACCGGTGGCCGGATCCCACACGGCGGCGCTCACGCCGTTGTCGCTGATGAGGAGCACCCGCCCGTCCGCCAGCAGGACGGGAAGCCCCGGCCTGGTCGAGCCCGGGAGCTTCGAGGTCTCCCAGCGCGGACCCGGCTCGGTCGGTCGCGGCGTGGCGGTGGGGTTCGGGATCGCCGTCGGGTTGAGCGTCAGTGCCGGCGTCGGCGTGACGATGGGCCGCGTCGTGTCGGGCGCGGCCGGACTCGGGGTGCCCGTCGCGTCGCCACAGCTGACAGCCGCGAGCGCGACCGCCGCGATGAGCGCGAGCAGCCTGACTCGCCGGTCGGTGGGGACGTTTCGCATTCGACTCGCTGCGCGCATCGCGAACCTCCGTCGGTTCTGGCTATGTCGGCAGCCGGAGGAGATCCGGCCACAGCGTGGCCGCCACGTGACCAAGGACGAACGAGGCGGCATTGGCTGAGACGGCGACAGCGAACACCCGGCGCGTCGAGACCCCGGGAGAGATCGCCCAGTAGAAGACCGCCTCGGCGGCCACCGCCCACGTCTCCGCAGCGACCGTGTACGCCATCGTCCCGACCAGGAACAGCTGCGTGAACACGAACCACACCGCCTGGTGGGTGGCCAGGTTCGCGAACACCAGCAGCAGCGCGAGGCGCGGCAGGCTCACGGTCGCGCCGCGGAACCCGGCCAACACGATCGGGCCCTCGACGAGCAACGTGAGGACAAACGCCGGGAACCATTCCTCGATCGGGAAGAACATCCGCGGGCACGATGCGCCGCATCGGGCGGCGCGGCAAGTGGGGATCTTCACGTGACACGCCGGGGCGCGTCCAGCCGCCCCGCGGATGGCGGAGCATGGTCCGGGGACGGCGGCGCGATGCTCGCCAGGCGGTTGAACGAGCGCATCACGTGCGATTCCACTCGCCCGGCGGCGCATCTGGCGCATGGCCGGGGCGCGCGTGGGCCGAACCGTCCGCCGGGCGGCGCAAACCGCACACGGTGGGCCGCTAGGACCGCTGAGCGAACGAGTCGCGCGAGCCGGAGCGAGAGTGCGCGCGCGACGCTCGCGCGCTACCCGGTGATCGCCCTGCGGAAGCGCCAGGAGGCCAGCCCCAGAAGGACGACGGCGTACCCCGCCAGCACGGCGATGTTGAGCAGCACCGTGTCGATGCCGCCACCGTCGCGGATCAGCGACCCGAAGGCCGTGATCGCCCAGGAGTGGGGGATCGCCTTCGCGATCGTCTGCATGATCTCGGGCATGAACCCGAGCGGCACCATGGCGCCGCCGAGGGCGCCCAGGGCGAGGCCCGCGAACACGCCCAGCGAGGAGGCCTGCTCGGCGTTCTCGCTGATCGCGCCGATGAGCATCGCCACGCCCGCCCCGACCAGGCAGAACAGCAGGATGATCACGCCCGCCGCGATCGGATCGCCCCACGAGACGCCGAACACCGTCGCGGTGAGCACCACGACGAACAGGGCCTGGAGCAGCGCGACCAGGAACCGGCCCGCCGTCTCCCCGACGACGATCGTCGAGACCGAGGTCGGGGTGGACACCATCCGGCGGGACACGCCGAACCGCTTGGTCTGGACCAGCTGCCCGGCCGCGGTCATCGACGTGAGGAACGTGAACAGCAGCAGCTGGGTCTGGGCACCGTACGTGAACTGGCCGAAGCCCTCGAACATGAACTCCTCGCCCACCCGCTCCACGTCAACGGCGATCCCGGCGACTGCTGGCCGGCGCGCGGCCGCCACCTCGTGGGCCGCGTCGTACGTCCCGGCCTTGACCTGCGCCGCGGTCCGGGCGGCCACCACCAGGGTCGCCTGCTCGGCCACGGCGGCCTCCACCGGTGCGCGGTAGCCCTGGGTCACGGCCTCCGTCGTGCCCAGGAAGCGGATCTCGACGAGGTCGGACCCGGTCAGCTGCGCCCCGTAGTCGTCGGGCAGGACGATCCCCGCCTCGACCGTCCCGCGCTCGACGGCGGCCAGCAGCGCGGCCTCGTCCGGGAAGTCGCGGAGCACGAACACGGACTCCTCGCCCAGCCGCGCGACCAGCGCCTGCGCAGCCGAGTCGCCATCGGGTGCGACGACGCCCAGGCGGGCGTAGCCCGAGCCCCCGAACTGGAGCCCGAGGGCCACGATGATGATCGTGGGCAGGATGAAGATGAAGAACAGGTTGCCCCGGTCGCGGACCTGGCGGAGCAGGTTCGTCCACGCGATCGAGGCGACCTTGCGGAGGTCCAGCGCGCTCATCGGGCCGCCACCAGCCGGCGCGCCCGGGCGTACCCGATCCCGCCCGTGACGAGGCCCATCGCGAGCAGCACCCCGACCGCCGGCAGCGCGTCGGCGACGGTGCCGCTGCCCTGCATCTCGGACAGGCCACGCAGGAACCACGCGTGCGGGGTGACGAGGCTCAGGGTCTGCATCGCCTCGGGGGCCTGCGCGGTGGGCGAGAACGTCCCGCCCAGGATGCCCAGGGTGATGGCCACCGCGGAGTTCGCGGCGCCGGCCCCGTCGAGGGTGCTCATGAACGAGGTGATGAACGCCGTCAGCCCGATGGCGCTGATCACCGCCGCCAGGACAACCAGGGCGACGCCGATCGGCGGCCCCCAGTCGGCGCCCAGCCCGACGGTCGTCGCGGCAACCAGGATCGCCATGGCGACGAGGCCCGTGGCCAGGCTCGCGATCGCCTTGCCCAGCAGGACCGTGCCCGGCCGGATCGGTCCGGCGAGGATGCGCGCCAGCGTGCCCTGCCGCCGTTCCTCGAACAGGCTGAGCAGCCCCGCCTGGGCGGCGAAGAACAGGAACAGGACCGCCATCGCCGCCGAGAAGTAGGTGGACCAGCCGAGCTGGCGGAGCGTGGCGTCGCTGTCGACCAGCGACAGGGCCGGCTCCTGGGCGAGGGCGATGACCTGGGCCATCTGCTCGCCCTGGGGCTGGGCGCCCTGGAGGTCCTCGACCGTCAGCAGCGCGAGCTGCACGCCGGCCACCCCGTCGGCGAACCGGCTGGCGACCGACCGCGCGATCTCCGTGGCGAGGCCCGCGTCCCGTGCGCCCAGGACCGTGATCGACGTGGGCTGGCCGGCCGTGATCGCGGCACTGAACCCCACCGGGATGACGAACGCGGCGTCGCCCCGCCAGCCCTCGGTCGTCGCGGTCTCGACCGCGGCCCGGGCCTCGTCCTCCGTCGCCCGTGTCTCGATGGTCGCGATGCCGGCCTCTGCCAGCCCGCCCAGGACGCCCTCGCTGAACGTGGCGGCGAGCGGCCCGCCGTCGAGGTCCGCGACCACGTAGTCCGCGTGGAACTCCGTCGTCCCACGCAGCAGCAGGCTGAAGATGAACGCGAGCGCGAGCGGCGCGACCACCGCGAACAGGATGACCGACCGGTCCCGCAGCCGTTGCCGCAGGTCCTTGGCCGCGATGAGCAGCGCCGTTCGCATATGAGCTCCCGGCTACTCGGCCGCGTCGCGGAGCGCGCGCCCGGTGAGGTGGAGGAAGACGGCCTCGAGGTCCGGCTCGACGACCTCGACCCCCTTCACGTCCGCCTTGTCCTCGGCCGCCGCGATCAGCCGCGGCAGCGCCTGGCGGGCCTCCGCCACGAGGATCTCGATCGAGCTGTCCTTCGCGTCGGCGCGGACGACCCCGGGCACCTGCGCCACGTCCGCGGCCGCCCCGGCGACGTCGCCCGTGACGGTCAGCCGGACGGTGTCCTGCTCGCCGATCAGGGCCACCAGCTCGCGCTGCGTCCCCTCGGCACGGATCTCACCCGCGTCGATGATCCCCACCCGGTCACACAGCCGCTCGGCCTCCTCCATGTAGTGGGTCGTGTACAGGATGGCCATGCCGCCCTTGCCCAGCGCGGCGATGCTCTCGAGGATCGCGTTGCGGCTCTGCGGGTCCACGCCCACCGTCGGCTCGTCGAGCAGGAGCAGCCGCGGCTGGTGGAGCAGCCCGATGCCGATGTTGAGCCGGCGCTGCATGCCGCCGCTGTACTTGTCGGTGCGGTCGCCCGCGCGGGCGGTCAGGCCGATGGTGTCGAGGACCTCGGCGATGCGCGACCGCAGCCGCGCCCCCTGGAGGCCGTACAGCCGGCCGAAGAACTCGAGGTTCTCGCGCGCCGTGAGGTCCGGGTAGAGCGCGAGGTCCTGGGGCACGTAGCCGATGCCGGCCTTGGCCGCGACCGCGCCCACGTCGATCGGCGTGCCGTCGAGCGTCACCTCGCCGGCGTCGCGAGCGAGGAGGCCGCAGACCATCGAGATGGTGGTGGTCTTGCCGGCGCCGTTGGGGCCCAGGAGGCCGTAGGTCTCGCCCTCGGCGATCTCGAAGCTGACGCCGCGGACGGCCTCGATCGACCCGTAGCGCTTTCGCAGGCCGGTGGCCCGGAGGACGGTGGTGGACATGTGGATTCAGACCCTCCCCGTGCGTCGGGCGACGCGCACGGGGGACATCGTGGCCAGCGGTGGTGTCGGGCGCAAGTCCGAACGGCCCCCACTCGCTCCGGCCGTGTCCGCCGCAAGTGCCGAAGGTGGCCGGGCAGCCGGGACCGGCCCCTGTCGTGATGCGGCGGTGGCGGGGGACGCTACCGGACCGCCACCTTCAGGTTCCCGTACGGCACCCAGCTGTCGGGCCCGAACACGTCCTCGTTGAGGCCGCCGATCTGGACCCAGTAGGTCGTCCCGACCGCCGTCTCGAACGTGACCGCCGACTGCAGGGTGCGCCCGACCGGCTGGAGCGGGACATCATCCACGCAGGCGACGGTCGCCGCGGCGTCGGGCGTGCCGGCATACGCGGCGACGACCGTGTCGAAGTCACTGCCCGCGGTGTCCACCGTCACCGGGGAGCCGGTGCCGGCGATCCGGTACCAGACGGTGTGCTCGACCGGGACCTGGAACGACGTGCCGTCGAACGGGTCCGTGAACAGGAGGCAGGAGTAGTCCGCCTCGCTCGGGACCTGGGCTCCCTTGGTGAGCAGCGTCTGGCGGAAGCCCGCCTTGGCCGTGATCGCGCCCGACGGCAGGTCGTTGGCCGGCCGCTTGCCGGACGGCTTCGGGCCGCTGGACGGCGTGTCGACCCGCTTCGCCTCGCGCATCGTCGCGATGCACGGCTCGAGGCTGAACGTGCCGATCGAGGTCACGACCTGGCCGCCGACGTCGAGCACCACGCCGGTGTTTCGCTCGAACCCGTTGCTGCCGCGGAGGGTGTAGCTGAACGTATCGCCCGTGTCGACCATCGACACCGTGGCGCTGCCGGACGTGCCGAGCGGCTCGCCGGTCGCCGGGTCGTACTCGAACGTCTCGAACGAGGCCACCCCGTCCTCGTCCGCGGCTCCGGCGCCGTCGAAGCCGACCTCGGCGCCCCCGCTGTCGACGGCAGATCCGAAGAGCGACAGGATGGCGGTCGCGGTCCCACCATCGCCGAGCTCGATGAAGCTGTCGATGAACACGAACGCGGTGTCGCCGTCATCGTTCTCGAGCGCACAGGTGCCGCCGATGGCCGTGAAGGTCGACACGAACGCGTGGGGCAGGGTGATGAAGGTGTCGATCTCCACCTCCTGGCCCCAGCAGTTGTCGGGGCCGACGGCGACCGGCGACAGACCCGGCAAGCTCAGCCAGCCCGTGAACGCGAACGCCGTGCCGGTCGCCGAGCTGCGGTACCAGCTGTTGCCGTCCCGGAAGCGTTCCGCGAAGTCGATGGAGTCGGCGGGCGTCAACGTTCCCGTCACGAACGCGGTGCCGGAGGGCACGAGCGGGATCGAGAGCGCCACGCTGCCGTCGCTTCCGAACGCGACGCTCGGGGACTGGTCCCAGTCGCGCGACAGCATGAGCTCGTCGCCGTCCCACACGTCGAGGAATGCGTCGGGTCCCCAGGCATCGCTGAGGAAGGCGTCGAAGTAGGCGGTGCCGAGCTGGGTCTCGACATCCCAGCAGCCGACGGACTGTACGTGGTCCTGCTCCCTGAATGGGGCGTTGGCCGCCGCACCTCCCACGGCGGTGAACAGGAGAGCACTGGCACCAAGGATCGCGAGGACGCGTCGCATCGATCCCTCCAGGCCGTTCATCCGGGCACCGGCGCGTCCTCGGGTGGCCTGCCTGGGCGACACCCGGTCGGCGGATCGTTGAGACGGGACCTGTCCCCCGCGGCGCGCTGGGACGGAGCTGGGCCGTGCGAACTGCCGGGCATTCGCCCGGAGCCGCGATTGTGCGGCTGCGACAGCCAGCTTGACAACCGGGGAATCCGTTGACGCAGTGTCGGCGTGGCGCCCAATGCGCGGTGCTCCTGCGCACCGCTTTGACCATCGTTTCTGAGAGACCTCTCAGCCGATTCCCAGTCACCGGGCCTACGGTGACCGGGTCCCGGAAGAGCCGGGACGCACCAGGGAGGACAGTGCATGTCCAGCACCATCGCCCGGCGGGGGATCGTCGGGATCGCGTTGCTCGCCGCACTCGCCGTGCCGACGACCGTCCTCGCCGCGACGCTCAACGGGACCGACGGACCCGACGTCCTCGAGGGGACGGCGGATGCGGACACGATCCACGGCCTGGCCGGCAATGACATCATCGCGGGGCTCGCCGGCGACGACTGGCTGTACGGCGACGCAGGGGCGGACCGCATCCGCGGTGACGGCGGCGCGGACCACATCTACGGCGGCAACGGCCCGGACCGGATCCACGGGGGCGCGGGCCCCGACGCCATCCGGGGCGGCTATGGCGGTGACACGATCTTCGGCGGCGCGGGCCGCGACCGGATCGGCGGCGGGCCGGGCAACGACGTGATCAGCGTGGGCTACGACGACGCGGCCGACTACGTCTCGTGCGGTGCCGGCTGGGACGTCGTGGTCCTCGGCCCGACGGACGCCGCCACGACCGACTGCGAGCGCCGCGTGCGCGTCGCGAACTAGGGCGCGCGACACCCACGCGGGCGGGCTGGGTCTCCTGGCTCAGCCCCGCTTGCGGACCTTCCACGCCTCCTCGCACGGCCACCTGCCGGCCCACTCCGGGCTCATCCACGGGTAGCTCGTCGTCATGCCCTCCGGCACACGCACCTCCACGAGGTCCTCCACCTCGAGGCCGCTGTCCCGGAACAGGCGGATCCAGTCGCCGTGGGCCAGGTGGAACTCGACGGCCTCGGGCTCGTCCGGCCAGCTGATCCGGTGCATCCCGAACAGCGGGCGCTTCAGGCGCTCGTCGGCGGGCCCGTCGGCCTCGAGATCCGGCACGGTCAGGAAGGCGAGCAGGCCGTTCGTCAGCAGCACCAGCCGGCCGCCCGGCCGGAGGAGTCGCGACGCCTCGGGGATCCAGGCGTAGGGATCGGCCCACAGCGCCGCCCCGTACTCAGAGATCGCGAACTCGAACGAGGCGTCGGGGTAGGGGACCTTCTCCGCGTTGCCCAGCAGCAGCGGGAAGTCGAGCCCGTGCTCCCGCTGGAGCCGGGCCGCGGTCTGGAGCTGCCGGGGCGAGTTGTCGATGCCTACGACGCGCGCGCCGCGCCGGGCCATCCAGGCCGACACGTAGGCGGTACCGCAGCCGAGCTCGATCGCGTCGCGGCCCGCCAGGTCGTCGGGCAGCAGGTGGAGCTCCGCCTCGGGAACGCCGAAGATGCCCCAGCGCTCCCCGCCGGGCTCGAGGCCCCAGCTCCGCTCGCCCGGCTTGACGTAGTCCTCCGCGTAGCGATCCCACGCCGCGCGGTTGCGGGCGACGTGCTCCGGTAGCGCCTCGTTTGCGTCAGCGGTCGTCATGTCAGGTCTCCCCGCGATGCCGCGCGCGGGCGGCGAGCACGATGTCGATCGTCCGCTCGTCCATCGGACGCAGGTCCACCTGCACGTGGCCTACGCCGAGATCCCGCCACGCATCGAACGCGCGGGCGACGGAATCCACGTCCGGCGGCAGGGCGTCCGGGGCGCCCGGGCGGCCCGCCGGCCCCT
>Ga0154724_1023_pt3 | contig 20065 bp, 20 predicted proteins | sample Rifle2008BG16ft_FD_105732 | JGI IMG/M metagenome (GOLD analysis project Ga0154724, IMG submission 105732) | Chloroflexi bacterium RBG_16_72_14 | reverse complement strand
GGTTCCGGGCGCCGGCAGGCCGCGGGCCGCGTAGACCTCCTCGAGCCGGCCGACCAGGCGCGCCGCCGCGGCGTTCTCGGGGTCGATCCCGAGCGCCTGCATCGCAAGCCGGTACGCCTCGGCGTCGTCGGTCCGCTCCAGGGCCACCCGCGCCAGGCCGACGACCGCGATCGAGTTCCGCGGGTCCGCCGCCACGGCCTGCGCGTACAGGCGCTCCGCCTGGTCCACGAGCCCCATCGCCAGCGCGCGCTCCGCCTGGAGCAGGAGCTCGATCACCGCCCGCCCTCGCGCCCCCGCTCGATCATCGTTCGCCCTCGTCCGGCAGCATGTCGGCAAGCATGCCCTGTGCCAGCAGCATCAGCGTGGCGCGGTCGTTGAGCACCGGGTCGGCGATCACCTGGTCCACGAGCGCCTCGAGCACCCCGCCCAGGCGCGGCCCCGGCTGGAGCCCCAGCTCGCGCATCAGGTCGCCGCCGTCGATCGCGAGCGCGTTGCGGTCCAGCGGCACCCGCGCCGCCAGCTCGGCGTCGATCCGGGCGCGGAACGCGACCTGGTCCGGGTCGTCGGGCGCCATGCCGCTGCCGATGTCGTCCGCACGCCGCAGCTCGAACAGGGGGCCGATCCAGTCCCGCCCGATTCGCCGGATGAACCGGCGGACGGCCGCATCGGTGGCCTCCCGGTCCACGACGAACATATGGTGCCGGATGAGGTGAACCACCTCGTCGGTGGTTGCGCGCGGATAGCGGAGTGTGCGCAGGAGCGTCTCCGCCTGCTGTGCGCCGACGATGTCGTGGTGGTGGAACCGGCCGTCCGCGAGCGTCGCTGGCTTGCCGATGTCGTGCAGCAGCGCCGCCAGCCGGACGACCGGCCGGTCCGCGGGCACGGCATCGACGGTCCGCAGCGTGTGATCCCAGAGATCCTCGCCCAGGATCTTGTTCTGCTGGATCCCGCGCTGCTGCGCGAGCTCGGGGGAGATCACCGCCAGGAGCCCGGTGTCGAGGGCCAGCCGCAGCCCGACAGACGGCATCGGGGCCGCGAGGAGCCTGGCCAGCTCCGCGCCCACGCGCTCGCCCGAGAGGTGCCGGACCAGGCCCGCGTTGGCCCGGATCGCCGCGAGCGTCGCGGGCTCGATGTCGAACGCCAGCGACGCCGCCAGGCGGACCGCCCGGACCATGCGCAGGGCATCCTCGCGGAACCTGGCGTCGGGGTCGCCCACGGCCCGCAGCCGCCGCGCGGCGAGGTCGGCGATGCCGTCGAACGGGTCGACCAGGGCGTTCGGCGCCCCCGTTCCGTCATCGCGTCCCGCCCGCCCCCAGGCGATGGCGTTGACGGTGAAGTCGCGGCGGGCCAGGTCCGCGACGACGTCGTCGCCGAACTCCACGCGGTGCGGCCGGCGGAAGTCCGCGTAGTCGTGCTCGGTCCTGAAGGTGGTGATCTCGAACACGTCCTCGTCCTGGCGCACGGCCACCGTCCCGAACCGGTTCTCGTACACCGAGCCCGGGAACAGGGCGACGATCCGGTCCGGGCGCGCATCGGTGGCCATGTCCCAGTCGTTGGGCTCGCGGCCCAGCAGGGCATCGCGCAGCGAGCCGCCCACGACGTAGGCGGCATGCCCGCCGGCGTGGAGGCGGTCGAGCAGGGCGACGACGGGCGCCGGGACCGCGAGCACCAGCCGCGCGTCGGCGGCGCCGGGCGTCTCCGGGGCGGCCACCGCGATCCGTCAGTTCCGGCCGAGGAACAGGTAGTCCCGCCAGGCCTCGTTCCGGTCGTCCGCCAGGTACGGCGTGAACAGCGAGTAGATGTCGCTGCGGGGCTCGAACGGCTGCCGGATGAGCCGCAGGCGCGCCTCCTCCGGCGTCCGGCCGCCCTTGCGGTGGTTGCACGGCTTGCACGCCGCGACCAGGTTCTCCCACGAGTGGGCGCCGCCGCGATGGCGCGGCATCACGTGGTCCAGCGTGAGGTCGTGGGCCTCCCGCCCGCAGTACTGGCAGGTGTGCCGGTCGCGCGAGAAGATCTCGCGCCGGGTCAGCTTCACGCGCGGACGCGGACGGCGGATATGGTGCTGGAGCCGGATGACGGACGGCGCGCGGTAGACCTCGCGGACCGTCCGGATCTCCGCGTGGTTGTACTCGATCACCTCGGCCTTGGCGCCGAACAGCAGCCGGAACGCCCGCGGGATGTTGCAGACGTTCAGCGGCTCGTAATTCTGGTTCAGCACGAGCACCACGCCGTCCATCGGCCGAACGATAGCAGGACGTTCGGTCGGGGCGGCCCGGCGCGGATTCGGGGTGCTGGCGGTGTCCTCCTCGTCAGACCCTGGGCGGGTCCATCGCGCGCTCGAGGCGGGCGATCTCGACCTCGATCCGGCCGACGTCGGCGCTCGCTTCCTCCCACCCGTGGCTCCCGAGCTCCGCCGCGTTGCGGCGCGCACGGGCCTCCGCGTGGCGGGCGAGGAGCTGCTCGCGGGTCTGGGCAGGGGCGTCGTCGCCTGCGGCCGGCGTTCTGGCCATGGTTCCTCCGTTGCTGGCCCAAGGGTAGCGCGAAGGGCGGTCGAACGGCGCCCCGATAGCGGCCGCCGCCGGCCGCCCGGTCCCCGCTCGCGCCGCTCGCGGGCCTCCGGACCGTGCGTGCGACGCACGGATTCCTGACGCCGGCGTCGCTGCGGTGCGTCGCGACCACGTTGACGACCGGTTTCGGGCCGGTTGGGCCCTTGCCCGCGCTTCCGTCGTGCCTGCGACGCACGGCGCCGACCCTCGCGATCGGATCCCGTGCGTGCCACGCACGGCGGCCCCGGTCGCGGAGGCGCGGCGCAGCCCGGCCCTGTTCGGCGGTCGCCGCGATCCGGAGCGGCCCAGGCGTTACCCGACGGCAACGGCGATCCGGCGGACGGCCATCCCGGGCGCCACCGGCCCCTCGCGGAGCACCCGGGCGTACCAGCGCGCGTCCTCCGGGTGCACCTTGTGGCTGATCCGCGCGATCCGTCGCCCCGCGAACCAGTGCGCGATCGTCTGGCACGGTCCCGCGTACGCGGTGAGCTCGATCAACGCACCCCCGTCGCCGACCTCCTCGCCGCCGCCGTCGCCCAGCGCCAGCCGATCGCCGGCCCGCAGCGCGGCCCAGTCGATCCCGAGCAGCGTCAGGTTCTCGCCGTAGGCGCCCGGGAACGCCGCGTGCCCGTCCTCGCGCACCCGCTCGATCGCCTCCTGCGCGTACAGCGACACGGCCGCGGTCGGGCCGCCGTGGACCGGCTCCGGCTCGTTGTGGCCGTCGCCCTCGAGGCCCAGCGCCAGGATCCGCGTTCCGAGGGCCGGTGGCTTCGGCACCCCGCCGCCGTTCAGGTTGACCGAGGCGACGATGCCCAGGTCACCCGCCATGATCGTCCGTCGCGCCGCCCACATGACCTCGGCGTCGTACGGCAGTTCCACGGTCTCGCGACCAGCGGTCTCGGGATCCGACCGGAGGATCGCCGTGACGGCTGCCAGCACCTCGGCCCGCGTGGATGGCGCCGATGCCGCCACGTAGCTGATCGATGCCACGCGATCCAGGACCCCGTCGTGGGTGAGCCGCTGTCCGTGGTGAAACGCCGCATTCTCGAACGGCTCGAACATCGCGCTCCGCGCCAGGGCCCCCCGCCAGGCCTCGTCGCGCACCTGCGGTTCCCCGGCCTCGAGGGCATGGACGAGGTCGCCCACCGCCCCGACCCAGGGCACCGACTCGTCGCGCCGATTCCAGGCCAGCAGCAGCCGCCCACCGGGGCGCAGCACGCGGTGGATCTCGGACAGGGCGCGGATCGCGTCGAACCAGTGGAACGCCTGCGCCACGACGACCGCGTCCACCGAGGCCCCGGGCAGCGGGATGGACTCGGCGGCGCCCTCCACCAGCGCCACGGACGGCGCGGCGGCCGCCAGCAGGGCGCGCATCTCCGCGACCGGCTCCAGGGCGAGGATCCGGGCCCCGGAGGGCACGAGCAGGCGGGTCAGCTTGCCGGTGCCCGCACCCAGCTCCAGGACGGTTCGCCCCGGCCGCAGGTCGAGCCGCTCGACGATCGTCGCGACGGCCTCGGCCGGATAGCCCGGGCGCGCCCGCTCGTAGGCGTCTGCGGCGGCGGCGAACCCGCGGGCGGCCGTCCCGTGGACCGGGTCGGTCCCCAGCCGATCCCCGGGTGGGCCGCGTAGATCGCGTTCGCGACGGCGTCGATCGGCTGGATGGGCAGGCCCCAGTCGCCGCTCAGGTAGACGTACACGAGGTCGTACGCCGGGTCGATCCACAGCCGCGTGCCGGAGGCGCCGCCGTGCCCGAACGCCGACGGCGAGCCCGGGCTCGCCACCCCCGGCTTCCCCCAGCCGAGCGCGTAGTGGTCGTCGCGCTGCCGGTCCGGGCCGGCGCCGATGCCGTTGACCGTCACCTCACGCGTCGCCAGCGCGACGAAGGCGGGCGACAGCACCCGCACGCCGTCGAGCTCGCCGCCGCGGAGCATTGCCCGGCCGAACCGGAGCAGGTCGGCGGCCGTGCTCCACAGCCCGCCGCCGGCCAGGTGGAGGTCGGTGAAGGCGTCCGTGATCGACGACCCGTGCTCCAGCTCGTGGGCCGCCGCCCGACGCGCGTCCTCCCCCCGGGCGAAGGCGACCGGGGCCGTCCGGCCGTTTCGGTCCGGCCGCGGGTCGAAGGTGGTGTCGGTCATGCCCAGCGGGCCGAGCAGGCCCTCGGCGAGCAGCGTCTCGAACGGCGTCCCGATCGCCCGGCCCACCGCTTCGACGAGGAGGTCGAAGGTGAACGACGTGTAGTGGTAGCGGTTGCCGGGGGCCGCGTCCTGCCCGAGCCCGGCCGCGACCCTGAGCAGCTCCTCGCGCGGGCCGCGGGCATCGAGCAGCTCCTCGAGGTCGAGATCGTCCATGCCGGTCGTATGCGACAGCACGTGCCAGGCGGTGAACGGGAGGCGGCCCGGACGCTCCAGCTCCGGCAGCCAGGCCCCGAGCGGCACGTCCAGCGCAAAGCGCCCGGCCTCCACGAGCTGGAGGACCGTGGTCGCCACGATCGGCTTCGTGATCGAGGCCAGGAGGCAGATCGAGCCGGTGCCGACGCCCGGCGCGCGCTCCGACGTCACGGCCTCGAGCCGGATGACACCGCGCGAATCCGCGACACCCAGCACGACGAACGGGGCGGTGCCATCGGCGACCTGGGCGGCGGCCACCTCGAAGGCGCGGTCGAGGGCGCGGCGCTGGAGACGGGCCTCAGGCTGATCGGGCATTGCCACACGATAGCGGCCGTTGCCGGGTCGTACGACCACCGACCGATGGTGGACGGGACCAGGTCGCCCGGAGCATGTCCTCAACAACCGAGACCACTCATCCCGGAGGACACGATGCTCAAGCTTCGACTGCTCACTGGCGCCGCCCTGCTCGTGGGCGCCCTCGCCGTCGTCCCCGCCGCCCCGGTGGCCGCGAAGGACGGCGACGTCATCCGCATCGGCAGCTGCTCCGGTGCGACCGACTGGAAGCTCAAGGCCGGCAAGCGCGACGGGCGCATCGAGGTCGAGTTCGAGGTGGACTCGAACCGCAACGGCCAGACGTGGCGGGTCCGGATCCTGGACAACACGGTCCTTCGCTTCTCGGGCCTCCGGGTCACGAAGGCCCCGTCGGGCTCGTTCTCGGTCGAGCGCAGCATCCGGAACATGGCCGGCAGCGACCGGATCGTCGCCCGGGCGCGGAACCTCTCGAGCGGCGAGCTGTGCGTGGGACGCGTGACGATCTGACCCACTCCCCGGACCCGGGCCGATCGACTCCCCGCGGTTGGCCCGGGTCTTGCTGTGTCCGCGGCTCGGAGCGGCGGCGTGACCGGGGCAGCCGGGTCCCGGCCCTGGTCAGTCGGCGCCGGTGGCGACGCCGTTGCGCACGGCCCACACGGCGGCCTGCGTGCGGTCCGCGACGCCGAGTCGCTCGAAGATCCGGGTGAGATGCGTCTTCACCGTCTTCTCGGTGATCCCGAGGCGCCAGGCGATCTCCTTGTTCGAGCGGCCGGTCGCCACCTCGGACAGCACCTCGCGCTCGCGCTCGCTGAGGCCCGGCGCCGGCGTCCGGCGGGCGTCCAGCACGACCCGGGCGACCCGCGGTGCGAGCGGCGCCTCGCCGCTGGCGGCGGCGATGACGCCCCGCAGGACCTCCTCGGGCTCGCCGTCCTTGAGCAGGTAGCCGATCGCGCCGGCGTCGAGGGCGTCGAGGACGCGCTCGCGGCCCGCGAACGAGGTCAGGATCACGACGCGCGCCCCGGGGTTCGCGGCCAGGATCCGGCGAGTGGCCGCGGCGCCGTCGAGCCGGGGCATGGACAGGTCCATGAGCACGACGTCCGGCCGGGTCCGCTCGACGGCCTGGACCGCGATGAGCCCATCGCCCGCCGTCGCGACCACCTCGACCTCGCCGCTGGCCTCGAGCCAGCGCGAGATCGAGGCGAGGACGATCGCGTGATCGTCGGCGACGACGACGCGAATGGCCATCAGCGTGCCTCCAGTCGGACCAGGGTCCCGGCGCCCGGGCTTGAGACGATGCTCAGCGTGCGGCCCGTCTCGCGCGCGACGTCGCGCATGAGGCGCAGCCCGAGGTGGCCCTCCGTGGCGCGGTCCGCCGCGGTCTCGTGGGCGAACCCGCGCCCGTTGTCGCGGACCTCGAGGCCGACCAGGCCGTCCTGGTCCACCACGCGCACCTCGACCCGCGACGGCGCGGCGTGGGCGCCAGCGTTCCTGATCGCCTCGCGCGCGACGCGATAGACGAGGACCTCCGAGGTGGGGTCGATGCCGGCCGGCGGGTCGAAGGCGAGCGAGGTCGCGATGCCCCGCGCCGCGAGCGGCTCCAGCAGGTCCTCGAGGGCGCCGCGCAGACCCGCGGAGCGGAGGTTCGGCGGGTACAGGTCGATCATCAGGGCGCGCAGCTGGCGGCTCGCGCTGCGGACGCCGTCGGCGGCGCGACGGGCAGCCTCGGGCTCGGTCGCCAGCGCGAGGTCGAACGACAGCGCCGTGAGGTCCTGGACGACGCCGTCGTGGAGGTGCCCGGCGATCCGGCGCCGCTCGGCGTCCGATGCCTGGAGCGCCTGGCGGAGCAGGCCCTCGCGCTCCCGGTGGCGGGCGCGCAGCTGGCGCGAGAGGCGGATCGCGAGCGGGACCTGGATGGCGGCCAGCATCAGGAGGGCCAGCACGAACGGGGGGACGAAGGTCAGCCACAGGGCGCGGCCGCCGGACAGCACCGAGTCGTAGCGCACGTAGAGCTCCAGCAGGAGTGGCGTGCCTCTCGGGTCGCGGATCGGCTGGTAGACCTCGAGCACCGGCGCGAGCCCCTGCTCGTTGCGGTTCTCGGGCCGGGTCAGGTCGCTGCGCTCGGCGTGGCTCCGGCCGGTCGCGATCGCGTCGCGGGCGTCGGCGCCCAGCGCGAACTGCTCGCCGACCAGGTCCGGGGCGTCCGCGTAGAGGATCGTCCCGTCGGCCGCCCAGATCTTCAGTCGCACGATCGAGTCGTCGAGGATCCGTGCCCGGACGACGCCGTCCACGGCCGCGACGGCGGCCGGGTCGCCGGTCCCGAGCGTCGCCGGGATCGCCGGCTCGACGACCCCGCTCGCCATGACCCCGGCCAGCGACCGCGCGTCGTCGATGGCCTCCTCGGTGCTCAGGCGCTCGAGGGCGACGGCACCCAGCGCAGCGACCAGCGCCAGCGCCGCCAGGCCGGACACGGCGAACGCCAGCACCGGACGCACCACGGACGGCTCCCTGCCGCCGGCCGCGACCGGATCGAGGCTTCCTGTGGATCGCAGTCCGATGGCCAATCCTTGTCTCCCCGCGCCCGCCCTGGCACGGCTCCCGAGGCGTGCGCCGGGCGAAAGGTTTCGCGATCGGGAACCTCGAGCTCGGGTCCGGCGTCCGGCGGGCCATGCGACGCCATCTCGCGCTCCTCGTCGTCGTGCTCGCCCTCACTGCGTGCGACGCGGTGCCGGTCGTGCCCCGCTCGGATGCGCGGCTGGTCACGGTGGAGGCGACGGGGGGCGAGTGCCCGGCGGGCACGTGCGAGACGCGCTTCGACCTGTTCCGCGACGGGCGGCTCGCGGGTCACGACGACACCGAGCGGCAGCTCTCCCCCGACGCGATGACCCGGATCATGGGCGCGATCGCGAGCGCGAACTGGGACGCGATCCTCGCCCGCCCGTTCACCGGCGAGTGCCCGACCGCGTTCGACGGCCAGGAGCTGCGATACACGTTCCAGACGGCCGGTGGCCCCGTGATCGTGGCCTCGTGCACCACCCAGATCGACCCGGGCCAGGAGCCGTTCGCCTCGATCGACCTGTTCGTCTTGGGCGCCGGGGGCTGACCGGCGCGGCCCCGGCCGGCGCCCCGGCCGGCGCCCCGAAATCGGCTATCCTGCGGGTGCAGGTTTCCGAACCGGAGTAGGATGCCGACGTGACCGACGCCGCCCGCGTGACCGACCCGTCCGCGCGCCCAGCCTCCCCCATCGCCGAGGAGATCCGCCTCCGTCTCGCGGACGCGTGGGGCGAGATGGGCGCTGCGTGGGGCGTCGCGCCGGCCATCGCCCGGGTGCACGCCTACCTCATGGCCCGCCAGGAGCCGCTCACCGAGCGCGAGGTCCGCGAGGCGCTCAACCTCAGCCACCGCGCGGCCAGCCTGGCGCTCGCCGAGGCCGAGGCATGGGGCCTCGTGGAGCGGGTCGCGGAGCCGCGACGGGTGGGCCGGCGCGGGCCGGCGGGCACGGCCTACGCGGCGATCGGGGACCACTGGCGGTGGTTCGGCCGGGTCGTCGCGGAGCGCAAGGTCCGCGAGGGCGACCCGATCATCGTCGTGCTCGAGGGCACGCTCGGCGAGGCGAACGTGGCGCTCGCGAAGCACCCCGCCGACCCAGACCTCATCCGGCTCCGCGAGTGGCTGACCACGTTCCTCGTGTTCGTGCGCCTGTTCGACCGCGCGGTCGGGCTGGTCAGCCGCCTCGAGCCAACCGAGCTGGAGCGGGCCCTGCGCCTGCTGGGCGAGGTACCCGACGACACGATCCTGCGCCTGGTCAGGCTCCTCGACGGCCTCCCCGACGACGACGTCCTCGGCCTCGTCGAGGCGCTCAGCCGGCTGTCCCCATCGTCCGCCCGCCGCGCGACGACGCTGATGTCGGGGGTCGTCCGCACCCTGGTCCGCTAGCCACGGGCTGTCGACGCGGTCAGCTGGTGACGATCCCGGCGTAGCGGTCGATGACCCCGCCTTCGATCGGGTCCCCGACGAGCTTGCCGGCGCCGTGCATGCCCTCGACGGTGCCCCAGGCCGCGATGACGCTCCAGGTCCCGGTGGACCCACCGGGGCCGAACAGCGCATTCAGGCGCAGGACGAACCCGCTGTCCGAACCGTCGCACCAGAACACCTTGAACCCCGCGAACACGCCGGGTCCGGGCGTGAACACCACGTTCGCCGGCCCGTCCTCGACGATCCCCTCGTCGCACCCCGGGAGACCGTCGGCCGTGAACGTGTCCGGCACCTCGTCGAACGTCGTGATGGCCGTGATGCTGATCGCCTGGCGGTGGGCAGCCGCGACCGGGGCGACGCCGGCCACGAACAGGAGCATGACCGCCAGGGTGGGGCCCAGTGTGCGCCGCATCGCGATCTCCTCCAAGCTGGTGGGCCACGTCGTTCCGCCCATGGCCCAGGGGACCTGTCGATTCTGACGGCTCGGTCAATGACCGGGCGGTCCCACGCTTCGATCGCTCGTCCTCACCCGCGTACGCCGGCCGGCGGTGCGGGCGAGTCCAGCCAGCGACCTCGGGCGTGCCGGGGCGGCGCCTAGCGGACGCTGTAGCCCCCGTCCACCACCACGGTCGCGCCGTGGAGGAACGTCGCGCGGGGTGAGGCGAGGAACAGGATTGCGTCCACGATCTCGGCTTCCGTGCCGAGGCGGCCCACGATCTGGCGCTCCGCCATCTGGCGGCGCAGCTCCGCAGGGTCCGGGGCGCCGGCCACGATCCGGTCGACCCACGGCGTCTCGGTCGTGCCCGGGGCGACGCAGTTGGCGCGGATCCCGCGCTCGGCGTAGTCCACCGTCAGGCTCCTGGTGAGCGAGATGAGCGCGGCCTTCGATGCGCCGTACGCGGCGCGGCTGGGGATCCCGATCAGGCCCCCGACGGATGCGACGTTGACGATCACGCCGTGCCCCTGCTCGAGCATCGCCGGCAGCACCGCGCGGCAGACCAGGAACGGTGCACGCACGTTGACCGCGAAGGTGTCGTCCCACTGCTCGAGCGTCGTCTCGCCGAGGGTCGCCCGGTAGCCAACGCCGGCGTTGTTGACGACGATGTCGATTCCCCCGAGCGCCTCCAGGGCCGCGGCAACGGACGACTCGACGGCCGAGGGATCCGAGAGGTCGACCGCGACGGGGAGGCAGCCGTCCGTTCCCAGGTCGTCCGCCAGGGTTCGGAGGGCCTCGACATTACGACCGAAGACGGCGATCCGGCACCCCGCCGCGACGAGCGCCACGCTCGTCGCTCGCCCGATCCCCGACGACGCGCCCGTCACCAGGGCACGCTGCCCTGCGAGCCCCCAGGGATCGCTCATGGCCGGTCCGCCTGTGCTTCGAAACGAGATGCTGCAGATCGTGCCAGACGCCCGGAGTCTCCGAGCCGCCGTGAGACGCGTCGCTGGGGTTCCGGCAGCCTCCGTGCGATAATCCGGCGGTGACGCCGGACCGAACCGGTTCGAACGGGCGACGACCCCGGGGCCAGCCGGACGGCCGACTGCTCACGCGTCCTGTCGGAGAGCCCTGCCAACCATGACCGAAACCTCCACCTGGGCCACCAAGAAGGGCCTCGCCCAGATGCTCAAGGGCGGCGTCATCATGGACGTCGTCACGCCCGAGCAGGCCAAGATCGCCGAGGAAGCCGGTGCGGTCGCCGTGATGGCGCTCGAGCGCGTGCCGGCTGACATCCGAGCCGCGGGCGGCGTCGCCCGGATGAGCGATCCCGCGATCATCGTCGGGATCATGGAAGCGGTGACGATCCCCGTCATGGCCAAGGCCCGGATCGGCCACTTCGTCGAGGCCCAGGTGCTCGAGGCGCTGGGCGTCGACTACATCGACGAGTCCGAGGTCCTGACCCCCGCCGACGAGACCAATCACATCGACAAGCACGCGTTCAAGGTCCCGTTCGTGTGCGGCTGCCGGAACCTGGGTGAGGCCCTGCGCCGGATCAACGAGGGCGCGGCGATGATGCGGACGAAGGGCGAGGCCGGCACCGGCAACATCGTCGAGGCCGTCCGCCAGCTCCGTGACGTGCTGGCCGAGATCCGCCGTCTCCAGGGCATGCGGCAGGACGAGCTGTTCGTCGCCGCCAAGGAGCTGCAGGCCCCGTACGAGCTGGTGCGGGACGTCGCCGCCAACGGCCGCCTGCCGGTCGTAAACTTCGTCGCGGGCGGCATCGCGACCCCGGCCGCCGCGGCGCTGGGGATGCAGCTGGGCGCCGAGGGCGTGTTCGTGGGCTCGGGCATCTTCAAGTCCGAGGATCCGGCCCGGATGGCGAACGCGATCGTCCAGGCGACCACCCACTACCAGGACCCGAAGATCATCGCCGAGGTCAGCAAGGGCCTCGGGGCGCCGATGCGGGGCCTCGCCATGGAAGCCATTCCGGAGCAGGAGCGGCTCGCGGTCCGCGGTTGGTAGATCCTCGGAATCCTCGCGCCGATGAATCCTCGGGCCGCTGGCGTCGCGGAGCTCCGCCGCGGGCCTCGGAGGGCGGGTGCCAAGCCATGGTGACGGTTGCCGGTTCATGGATTCGATGAAGATCGGGGTGCTGGCGCTGCAGGGCGCCGTTGCCGAACACGTTGCCGTACTGCGCGCGATCGGCGTGGAGCCGGTCGAGGTCCGGCTGCCCGCCCACCTCGATGGCGTGGACGGCCTGATCATCCCGGGTGGCGAGAGCACCACGATGCGCCGGCTGATCGAGCGGTGGGGGCTGCGGCAGCCGATCATCGACCTCGCGGCGCGTGGCGCGCCGCTGTTCGGCACGTGTGCCGGGATGATCGTGCTGGCGCGGGAGATCGTCGGCGACGAGGCACCGATCCTGCCCCTGCTGGACATCACGGTGGAGCGCAACGCATTCGGGCGCCAGCTGGATTCGTTCGAGGCGGAGCTGGCGGTGCCTGTCCTGGGCGGCACGCCCGTCCACGCGGTGTTCATCCGGGCCCCGATCGTGGATCGGGTGGGACCGGACGTGGACGTGATGGCGCGGCTCGAGGACGGGCGCGTGGTGGCGGTCCGGCAGCGGAACGTGATCGCGACCGCGTTCCACCCGGAGCTGGCCGGCGAGACCCGCTTCCACCGCCTCGTGGCGACCATGGCCGCCGAGCACGCGGATCCGGGGGAGGGCGTGGGCCGCCGGCCGCACCCCACCCGGCGCGGCCAGCAGGGACGGTGATCGAACCGTGGCTCGAAGCACCGGCAAGGTCCGGGCGGCCCGGCTGACGGACCTCGCCGCCCTCGGCGAGCTGTCGCGGCTCGCCCAGGCGGACGGCGAGGGGACCCGCTCGCTGGGGCTGCCGGTGTCAGCCCACCCGATCGGGATGTTCAGCCTGTTCCGGCTGCCGCTGGGCGCGTTCAGCCCGCACGACGTGCTGTACGTGTTCGACCGGGATGGCCAGGTGGCGGGCCTGCTGCGCGTGGAGCGCGAGGGCCTGCGCGACGAGTGGACGGTCGTCGAGCTCGACGCGGTCGGCGGACTGGACGCGGGCGACGTGCGCTTCCGCCTCGTGCAGCACCTGCTGCGCGACGGCGCCAAGCGCGGGGCCGTGCGGTTCCACGTCGCGTGCGTGGACGCGGACGACAACGTGGAGCTGTTCATGCAGGCCGGGTTCATCCGGTTCGGCGAGGAGCGGCTGCTGTACCGCGAGCCGGCCCGGTTCCTGCCGGCGCCGTGGAGCGACGAGGAGGCCCGGGAGGCCGGCATCCGCCCCGCCACGCCGATCGATGCGCTCGCCCTGACGCGCCTGTACGCGGCCGTGACCCCGCCCCCGGTGCAGCGGCTCGAGCTCCTGCGGATCGCGGACTGGGAGCGCCAGGGCCGCGACTGGCGGGTCCCGCGCAGCTCGCTCGCCCCGATCCTGCGGTTCGCGGACGTGGAGGCGTTCGTGCTGGCGGCGCCGGGCGGCGGCCCCGACGGGACGCAGCTGGACGCATTCGTCCAGGTGGGCGTCGCCAAGGAGGACCAGCCCCACTACCTCAAGCTGATGGCCCGGCCGGACACGGACGTGGCGCCGCTGATCCGGTATGCGCTGGGGGTGATCGCCTCGCGCGCTGAGCCGGCCGTGGGGAACCGGCACGGCGTGCTGGCACCCGTGCGCACCTACGAGCTGCCGCTGGACCGGCGGCTGGAGTCGGAAGGCTTCGTGGCCGCCACGACGGTCACGCTCCTGATGAAGGAAACCCTCGTCCGCGTCGCCGAGCCGCGCCTCGTGCCGGCCGGGGTACGGTAGCGGGCACGAGAAGGAGGTCGGTGAAGCGTGGGATCCCGGGATCAGCGCGAGACGATGGATGACCTGGACGTGCTCCTCGCGGCGCTGCCGCCGGAGATCGTCGCGGCGATCCATGCCCTGCCGGACCGCGAGACCTTGATCGAGGTCGTCCTGGACCTGGGCCGCCGGCCCGAGGCGCGGTACCCGTCCGCCGAGGTCACGCTGCTCGAGCGCGAGGTCGTCGAGGCGGACCTCCAGTACGTCGTGGACCACATCGGCTCGTTCGGCGACGACAACCGGGCCGGGATCGAGCGCACGCTCCACCGCATCAGCGCCATCCGCAACCGCAACGGCAAGGTCGTGGGGCTCACATGCCGGATCGGCCGCGCGGTCTACGGCACGATCGAGATCATCTCGGACTTCGTGGAGAGCGGGAAGTCGATCCTGATCATGGGCCGGCCGGGCATCGGCAAGACCACGATGCTCCGCGAGGCCGCCCGGGTGCTCGCGGGCGAGCAGCGCAAGCGGGTCGTCGTGGTGGACACCAGCAACGAGATCGCGGGCGACGGCGACATCCCGCACCCGGCGATCGGCAAGGCGCGCCGGATGCAGGTCCGGACGCCCTCGCTCCAGCACGAGGTGATGATCGAGGCGGTCGAGAACCACATGCCCCAGGTCATCGTCATCGACGAGATCGGGACGGAGCTCGAAGCCCAGGCAGCGCGGACGATCGCCGAGCGGGGCGTCCAGCTGATCGGCACGGCCCACGGCAACAACCTCGACAACCTGATGCTCAACCCGACCCTGTCGGACCTCATCGGCGGCATCCAGAGCGTCACCCTCGGCGACGAGGAGGCACGGCGCCGCCGGTCGCAGAAGAGCGTCCTGGAGCGCAAGGCGCCGCCCACGTTCGACGTCATCGTCGAGATCCAGGACCGGGAGAAGGTCCTGGTCCACGACGACGTCGCGGCGACGGTCGACGCGCTCCTGCTCGGCGACGCCGTGGCACCGGAGCTCCGCTGGCGGGACGAGGAGGGGGTCCACCGGTCCCAGTCGCGCCCCAAGCCGTCCGTGCGCGAGGCCGCCGGCGGCGACCGGTTCAGCGGGTTGACGGGGTCGGGTGCCGGGGCATGGGGCCGCGAGCCCGGGTGGCGCGGCGCGTCGCAGTACCGCACCGGCGGCTACGCGGGCGAGGACCGCCTGCCGCAACGGCCGGGGTTCCGGCCCGGGCAGTCCGGCGGCTGGCGCGCGGGGCGCGGCGGCTCGTCCGAGCGCGGCTCCGAGCGGGGCGCGCGTAGCCAGGAGGGCGACCGACAGGGCCCGCTGAGCATGCTGCCGGGCGAGCGATTCGCGGTGCCGCCCGGGGCGCCGTTCGTGGCCGGCGAGATCGCGGACCGCGGGCCGCTGGAGCGGGCCGAGGCGGAGGTCGCAGCGAGCGCCGGGCTGGCCGCCCGCGATGCCCGCGAGCTCCAGCGGCAGAAAGCGTGGCGGGACGAGGCCTCGAGGGCGCTCAACGCGCTGCGCGAGGACGAGGGCACGCGCCCGGTCAACGCCGCGGAGCTGGAGGCCGAGGAGGAGGCGCGGATCGCCCGCCTCGTGCCGGGCGAGGTCGGTGCCGAGGACGGTGCGGCGGGCGACTCCGAGGACGACGAGGCTGGCTTCGGCGAGGGCGCGCTCCAGGTCGAGGGCGGCACGCTGCCCACGCTGCGGGTCTATCCCCACGGGATCAGCCGCAAGCGCCTGGAACAGGCGGTCCGGGACCTCCAGCTGCCGGTGATCGTCGCGCGCGAGGTGGACGAGGCCGACGTGGCGATGACACTCCGCAGCGAGTACCGCCAGAAGCCGCCCGCGATCCGCGAGGCCGAGGAGCGCGCGTTGCCGGTCTATGTCCTCAAGTCGAACACGATCGCGCAGATGCAGGCGTCGCTGACCTCGATCTTCGCCCTCGAGGTGGACCCGCGGGAGGCCGCGCTGCGCGAGACCGAGCAGGCGATCGGCCTCGTGATCAAGCAGCAGGAGCCGGTGGAGCTGGCGCCCCAGAACGCGTACATCCGCCGGCTCCAGCACCAGATGGCCGAGCGCGCAAACCTCGTGTCCCGGTCGCGCGGCCGCGAGCCGTACCGCCGGGTCCGCCTGTACCCGGACGCCGCGCGGACGGCCTGGAGGTAGGGCAACCCAGCGGCGCCCGATCCTGCCGGGCTGGCGACGCGGCAGCTTTCACATGATCCGAACGGCACGGGTCCGGACCGGCGATTCGGGCCGCTCGCGCGCGCCCGGCCCGGGTCGGGGGGATCGGCCGCCGCACGCCCCACGCACGATCCGGGCTCTCAGGCCGATACCGGGCGCCGCCACCTGGACCGGCAGGTGCGGGGGAGGGGTGGTTGAGGCCGGGTTCGTTCGGATGATCCGAATTGGCGGGCATGCCGCGCCGGCTCGCTGTTGCGGCGTCGCTCGCGGGGAGGCACGGCCGTATTCTCGACGCGTGACTGGGACGGAGGCACCGGCGACGACCCACGGGGCGGAGGGGCTCCCCGGGCAGCCCGGTCTCCCCCCCACCCCCGCGACCGGCCTGACGGCCGCCGAGGTCGAGCGGCGTCGCGCCGCGGGCCTCGGCAACACCGCCCCGCCGCCGACCACCCGGACCTACGCCCAGATCCTGCGCGAGAACGTGTTCACCTTCGTGAACAACATCCTGTTCGCGCTGGGCGTCGCGCTGGTCCTCGTCGGGCGCCCCGTCGACGCCCTCGTCTCGCTCGGGGTCATCTCCACCAACGTGGTCGTGGGCATCGTCCAGGAGATCCGGGCCAAGCGCACGCTGGACCGGATCGCGCTCCTGACTCGGCCCACGGCGACGGTGATCCGGGACGGCACCGAGGCCCAGCTCGCCCCGGATGCGCTGGTGCTGGGCGACCTGATCGCGGTCGAGGCGGGCGACCAGGTGGTGCTCGACGGCCGCCTCGTCGCCGGCGCCCTGAGCGTGGACGAGTCCCAGCTCACGGGCGAGAGCGACGTGGTCCGGAAGCGCCCGGGCGACGAGGTGTTCAGCGGGTCGTTCGCGACGTCAGGGGCGGGCCGCTACGTGGCCGAGCAGGTCTCCACCGCGAGCCTGGCCACCAGGATCACCGCCGGAGCCCGGTCGTTCCGGCGCGTGATCACCCCGCTCCAGGGCGAGATCAACCTCGTGATCCGCGTCGTGCTCGGCATCGTGCTGTACCTGGAAGTGCTGCTGGTCGTCCGCGGCCTGGTCCAGTCCTCGGTGCTCGGCGACGTCGTGGCGGATGCGACCCTCCTGGCAGGCCTCGTCCCAAACGGGCTGTTCGTGTCGATCGCCGTCGCCTACGCCTTGGGCGCCGTCCGGATCATCCGGTTCGGGGCGCTCGTGCAGCAGTCGAATGCGATCGAGAGCCTGTCCCACGTTGACGTCCTGTGCCTGGACAAGACGGGCACGCTGACGGCGAACCGGCTCGAGGTCGAGGCGGTGGCGGGCCTCGCCGGTTCGACCGAGGAGGATGTCGCCGCGGCGCTGGCCTCGCTGGCCGCCTGCGCCACGGCCCGGAACCGGACGACCGAGGCGATCGCCGCCCGGTGGCCGGCCGCCCCCCGTGCGCTCGCCGCCGAGGTGCCGTTCTCGTCGGCCCGGAAGTGGAGCGCGGTCTCGTTCGCGGCACCGCCACCCGGGTCGCCGGGGATCGTCGCGCTCGGCGCGCCGACGTTCCTGCGGCCCTTCCTCGCTCCGGACGCGGACGGCGAGCCGGGGGCCTGGGCGGAGCTCGCGGCGCGGACCGGGACCTGGACGGATCGCGGCCTGCGGGTCCTGCTGGTGGCGACGCACGACGACCCGGCGGCCCTCCCGCCCCAGCAGGACGAGGCGACGGCCACGCTTCCCGCCGGGATGCGTGCGGTCGGGCTGGTGGCGCTCCGCGACGAGCTCCGCGGCGAGGCCGAGGCCACCCTGCGCGCCTTCCGCGAGGCGGGCGTCGCGGTCAAGATCATCTCCGGGGACGACCCCGAGACCGTCGTCGCCCTCGCCCGCCAGGCCGGGCTGGTCGACGCCGCCTCGATCGCGGGCCCGGAGCTCGACCGGCTCGACGACGACGCGTTCGCGAAGGCGGCCGCCGAGACCACCGTGTTCGGCCGGATCACCCCCGCGCAGAAGGAGCGGCTCGTCGACTCGTTGCGCGCCCGCGGCCACTACGTCGCGATGATCGGCGACGGCGTGAACGACGTGCTGTCGCTCAAGAAGGCCAACCTCGCGATCGCGATGGGCAGCGGCAGCCAGGCGACGCGCGGCGTGGCGGACCTCGTGCTGATGCAGGACTCGTTCGCCGCGGTGGCCCAGGCGGTGGAGGAGGGGCAGCGAATCATCAACGGGATGCAGGACATCCTCAAGCTGTTCCTGACCCGGATCGCGACGGTCGGCCTGGTGGTCGTGAGCTCCCTCGTCGTCGTGACGTTCCCGATCGAGCTGCGCAACGCATCGGCGCTCACCCTGTTCACCGTCGGCATCCCGAGCGCGCTGCTGGCGGTCTGGGCGCAGCCCGGGCGCCGCGTGCGCGACACCCTGGGGCGGACGCTGGCGCGGTTCGTGGTCCCCGCGGCGGTGGTATCGAGCCTGATGGGGCTGTTCGTGTTCTACGGCTCGCTGGTGCTGGCCGGGCCGCCGACCGACGAGTCGCTGGGCGCCGCGAAGACGGCCCTGACCGCGTTTCTCGTGTACGCCGGGCTGTTGCTGATCGCGTTCGTGGAGCCGCCGACGCGGTGGTTCGCGGTGGTGGAGCCGGTCACGACCGACCTCCGTCCGGCGCGGCTGGCGCTGGTGCTCGGGTTCGGGTTCATGGTGATGCTGTTCGTGCCCGTCGCCCGCGCCTGGTTCTCGTTCAGCATCCCTGCGCCCCGTGATGCGGTATTGGTGGTCGTGGCGGTCGTCGCGTGGCTGCTCCTGGTCCGGACGTTCTGGGAGCGGCGCCTCGTCGACCGGTTCCTCGGCATCGCCTGAGCCAACGCTCGAGAGGAGGCTCCCTTGTCCCTGCGTGTCCTTGAGGTCGTGATCGACTGCGCCGATCACGGGTCCGTCGTCGAGTTCTGGGCGGCGGCCCTCGGTTACGAGCGCCAGGAGGTCAACGAGCAGTACGTCGGGCTCGTCCCGCCCCAACCCGCTACCCCGGGCCGACCGCCGATCCTGTTCCAGAAGGTGCCGGAGCCGAAGGTCGTCAAGAACCGGGTGCACCTCGACCTCGCCGGCGACGTGATGGCCGACGAGGTGGCGCGCCTGGTGGGCCTCGGCGCGACGGTGATCGCGGAGCGGTCGCTGGGGGCGCTCACGTGGACGGTCATGGCGGACCCCGCGGGCAACGAGTTCTGCGTGTCGGGCGGCTGAGCCCCGGTCAGTACGCCACGAAGCCCAGCCCCCACACCGCGACCAGCCCGTAGACGTTCACGACGATCCCCGCCACGAGCGCCACCCGCAGCCCGAGCGTCAGGCCGTGGCGCACCACGACCCAGGCGAGCAGCCACCACAGGACCGGCAGCACGTCGCAGATGAACCGGTACCCGAACTGGGCGAACCCGGCCACGCCGTGGAGCAGGTCCGGCACGAGGACGAGCCCGACGGTGAGCCACGGGACGATCAGCGCGCGGTCGCGCGCCCGCCACAGCCACAGGAGCCCAGGCATCGTGAGCAGGATCGACGTCCCGGTCCAGTTGGGGCGGAACCACGGGGGATCGTCAACGAGGTCGAACGACCGCAGCAGCATGGTGTGGAGGCCGCGCGGCAGGTACTCGAGCGAGAAGATCCCGTGCTCGTACCACGGTTCGTCAAGCACCGATGCCGGCGGGTCGCCGCCCATGATCCGCGTCAGCCCGAAATCGAGCGGGTTGCCGAACCGCGCCAGGTTGTAGGCGGCCAGCGCGGCGCCGATCGGCACCGCCCCGACCACGAACGCGGCGGCCCGGCGGCGGTAGAGCCACGCGAACAGGGGCAGGGCCAGCAGAATCGGCACGCGGCAGGCCACGGCGAACGACCACAGCAGGCCGCCCGCCACCGGCGCCCGACCCGCGATGGCGAGCTGGAGGGCGGCGAGCATCGCCGCCATCGCCAGCGCGTGCTCCACGTTGTGCGGGCCGCCGGAGGTTGCGATCCACGTGAGCTGCGACCCGAACGCCAGGCCGACGGTCAGCCAGGCGGCCTGGCGCGCGGTGCCGCCCACCCGGCGCACGAGTCCCCACCCGAGCCAGACGGCGACCGCGCCGGCGAGCCCAGACAGGATCCCGGAGTCCAGGACGTGTGGCCCGGCCACGGCGACCACCGGCAGGAGCACGAGCACGGGCCCCGGCGCGAGCGGGGCGTACCAGCCGCCGTCGGGGGCGGGGATGCTCTCGATCCAGGGCATGGGCTCGGCGATGGACAGGCGGCCCTGGAGGAGCGCGGCGGCAAGCGGGTTGAACGGGTCGTTGTCCTGCTGGCCGGGCCCGGCCAGCAGGTAGACGAGGCCCGCCGCGATCGCGAGCGCCACGCGCGCCCACGGCTCGAGACGGTCGATTCGCGCGGTGGGGCTCGAGACAGGCTGGTGGTTCGCCGCCGGCGTGCTCATCGGACCGAGC
>Ga0154724_1134_pt6 | contig 20405 bp, 21 predicted proteins | sample Rifle2008BG16ft_FD_105732 | JGI IMG/M metagenome (GOLD analysis project Ga0154724, IMG submission 105732) | Chloroflexi bacterium RBG_16_72_14 | reverse complement strand
CCCTGCCGCAAGCCGTGTTCCTGATCGCGTCGACGTTCGTCATCGTGATGCCCGTGATGGGCCTGCTGGGCGTGGCGATCGAGCGGTTCGCCTACCGGCCGCTGCGCAACGCGCCGAGGCTGGCTCCGCTGATCACGGCGATCGGCGTCTCGTTCATCCTCCAGAACATCGTCCAGATCATCTACGGCCCGTCCCCGGTCAACTCCACCCAGGTCATCCCGCCCACGGCCGCCATCCAGATCGGCGACTTCCGCATCCGCCTCGTGGTGGTGTTCGTGATCGGCGTGTCGGTCGCCCTGATGATCGCGCTCCAGCTGTTCGTCAACAAGACGCGGCTGGGACGGGCGATGCGGTCGACCGCCCAGGATCGGGACGCCGCCCAGCTGATGGGCGTGGACATCAACCGGACGATCGCGCTGACGTTCTTCATCGGCTCGGCGCTCGCCGGCGCGGCCGGCATCGTCCAGGGCTTCTACTACGGCAACATCGTGTTCATCCTCGGGTTCCAGGCCGGCCTCAAGGCATTCACCGCCGCCGTGCTGGGCGGCATCGGCAACATCACGGGCGCCGCGCTCGGCGGGTTCGTGATCGGGTTCATCGAGGTGACGGCAGCCGCGTACGGCTACAACCAGTGGGGACAGGCGCTCGTGTTCGCGGTCCTGATCATCACGCTGGTGTTCCGCCCGACAGGTCTCCTCGGCCAGCAGCTGGGAGAGCGAACGTGAACGCCCGGGTGATGGATGCCGCCCCCCAGCCCGAGGCTGCGCCTCCCTCGCTGCGGAACCGGGCGCGGGCGTTCTCGACGCGCCACCGGTCGATCACCGTCATCGTCGGCATGGCCCTGGCCACGGTCCTGATGCCGGTCATCGTGCTGCTGCCGCCGTTCAACAGCTTCAGCAGCCAGGGCGTGTGGATCGACGGGTTCACGATCGCCGGGATCTATGTCCTGCTCGCCCTGGGCCTCAACATCGTGGTCGGGCTGTCGGGGCTGCTCGACCTCGGCTACGCGGCGTTCTTCGCGATCGGGTCGTATGCGTTCGCGTTCGCCGCATCCCCGTTCACCGGGATCGACATCCCGTTCTGGCCGATGCTGCTCGTCGGCGCCGTGGTGGCCGCCGTGTTCGGCATCCTGCTCGGTGCGCCGACCCTCCGGCTGCGGGGCGACTACCTCGCGATCGTGACGCTCGGCTTCGGCGAGATCGTGCCGATCGTGTTCCTCAACTCGTCGACCTACACCGAGGGTCCCAACGGCATCGGCGGGATCTCGCCGCCCTCGATCGGCGACTTCACGTTCCCCTCGGTCGGCAACCCATGGCCGTTCTACCTGACCATGATCGGCCTGATCACGATCACGATGATCCTGGTCTACCGGCTCCAGGACTCGCGTCTCGGACGGGCGTGGATGGCGATCCGCGAGGACGAGCTGGCGGCGGCCGCAAACGGCGTCAACACCGTGACCACCAAGCTGCTCGCCTTCGCCCTGGGCGCGTCGACCGCCGGGCTCGCGGGGGTGTTCGCCTCGTCCAAGCTGACCCTGGTCAGCCCCAACCTGTTCCGGTTCGATGTGTCGTTCACCGTGCTCGCGATGGTGGTCCTGGGCGGCATGGGCAACATCTGGGGCGTGGCGATCGGTGCGTTCCTGGTGTTCCTGATCCAGACCGTCATCCTGAAGCAGCTGAACATCTTCTTCGGCAATGTCAACGTGCCGATCCTGAGCGACGTCGACTTCCTGCAGTACCAGTTCCTGCTCTACGGGGTCGCGCTGGTGGCGATGATGCTGATCCGGCCGGAGGGCCTGTTCCCGAGCCGGCGGCGCCGACGCGAGCTGCACGTCGAGGAGGACCAGGACTTCGCCGAGCACGGCGATGCGATGGGGGCGGCGCCCGAATGACCGCCCAGCCCGCCGCCTCGACCACCCCCGTAGCCATCTCGAACGAGTCCCCGGAGATCCTCCTCGAGGCGCACCGGGTGTCCCGCCGATTCGGGGGGCTGCTCGCCGTTCGCGCCGTGGACCTCGTGATCCCGGCCGGGGGCATCATCAGCATCATCGGGCCCAACGGGGCCGGCAAGACGACGTTCTTCAACGTGGTCGCCGGGATCATCGACCCCTCGGGCGGCACGGTCTCGTTCCGGGGTCGCGTGCTGATCACCATGCCGCGCCGCGTGTGGCTCGAGAGCCTGGCGTGGGTCGTCCCGTCCGCGATCGCCGTCCTCGTCGGGCTGCTGCTCGGCGCCGGGTCCGCCGGCGAGGCCGGCATCCTCGTCACGCTGGCCGTCGCGGTCGGGCTCATGGTCGTGGTCCTGGTGACCGCCATCGCGCGTCCCCGGTGGTACCAGGACGTCCTCGCGCGTGTCGGGATCATCCGCAGCGCCAGGCCCAACGACGTCGTCGCCGCCGGCGTCGGGCGGACGTTTCAGAACATCCGGCTGTTCCAGAACATGACCGTGCTCGAGAACGTGCTCGTGGGGATGCACCTCAAGCTGCGCTCGAACCTGCTCGACCACATCATCTCCTCGCGCCGGCAGGCCGCCGAGGAGGCACAGGCGGTCATCCGGGCGAGGGAGCTGCTGCGGCTGGTCGGCCTGCGCGGCCGCGAGGACGAGCTGGCCAAGAACCTGCCGTACGGCGACCAGCGTCGGCTCGAGGTCGCCCGCGCGCTGGGCAACGATCCCGTGCTGCTGCTGCTCGACGAGCCGACGGCGGGCATGAACCCGCGGGAGACCTCCGAGATGACCGCCCTGATCGCGCGGCTGCGCGACGACCTTGGGATCGCCATCCTGCTCATCGAGCACGACATGCGGGTGGTCATGGGCATCAGCGATCGGATCACCGTGCTGGATCACGGGGAACGGATCGCCGAAGGCACGCCCGACGAGGTGCGGCGGGATCCGCGCGTCATCGAAGCCTACCTGGGGAGGCCCGCAGAGTGACGCAGACGATGGTCCCGATGCCCCCGGCGGCCGATGCCGGCGGGCCCGCGATGCTCAGCCTCGCCGGCGTCCACGCCTACTACGGCCACATCCACGCCCTCCAGGGGATCGACCTCGAGGTGCGGGCCGGCGAGATCGTGACGCTCCTGGGGACCAACGGCGCCGGGAAGACCACGACCCTCAAGACGATCAGCGGGCTGCTTCATCCGCGGTCCGGCAACGTGCTGCTGGAGGGCCACGACGTGTCGCACGTCGCGAGCCACAAGCTGGTGCAGCGGGGCGTGGCGCACGCGCCGGAGGGGCGCCGGATCTTCTCCCGCCTGACGGTGCTCGAGAACCTCCAGATGGGGGGCTACACCCGGACCAGCGCCGAGGTGCGCGAGGACACGGTCCACGTGTTCGATCTGTTCCCGCGGCTCAAGGAGCGCGCGTCGCAGAGGGGGGGAACGCTGTCCGGCGGGGAGCAGCAGATGCTCGCCATCGGCCGGGCGCTGATGACGCGTCCCCGGGTGCTGCTGCTCGATGAGCCCTCGCTGGGCCTGTCGCCCATCCTCGTCCAGCAGATCTTCCGGATCATCCAGGAGATCAACTCGAGGGGCATGACGATCCTGCTCGTCGAGCAGAACGCGCTCCAGGCGCTCGCCATCGCGCGCCGGGGCTACGTGCTCCAGACCGGGCGGGTCGTGCTGTCGGGCACGTCCGCCGAGCTGAGCCGCAACGAGATGGTGCGCCGGGCCTACCTGGGCGAGGACTAGCGCCGGGACCGGAGGCGGTACGTGGACGAGCCCGACCGCCCGCCGGAGCGGGCGGAGGCCCGGCCGGTCGCACCCGCGGCCGGGCAGAAGCGGACGATCCTCACCGCGGTGGCCATCGTGGCCGCCCTGCTGACCGGCCTCGCGCGGCCGTGGGACCTGGTCACGGCCCCGGGTCCGCCGGTCGCCGTCCCGGGCGACGGCCCGATCGCCGCCAGCCCGGCCGATGGCCGGCCGACCGCGACGCCGCCCGGCCAGACGGCGCCCGGTGACGACCCGTACGCGGGGCTGTGGACGACGTGCGGATCGCCGAGCGGATGGCGGGCCGCGACGGTCCAGCAGTGGACCGGGCGCCCGGCGCCGATCAGGTCCTGGATCGCCATCGACCCCAGCAACGCCGTGGGCCCGCTCGATCCGCGGATCCCGTTCGCCCCGGTCGCCACCGATCTCGTGACGGCGATCGGCTACTGTGCGCCGCTCGACGAGCGCCTCCGGCCGCCGCTGTCCGCACGCGCGGAGCTGTGGGCCATCGTCGGCGGAACGCCGGTGCCGCTGACGGCTGACCTGCTCGAGCCGGCGGAGCCCGACGCGCTCGGCGGCCTGTGGCGGCCGGCGCCGGAGGTCGCCGTGCAGATCGACGGCAAGGAGGCGTGGCCCCCCGGCCGCTACGTGCTGGAGATCCGGTCCCGGAGCGACGCGTTCCACCGCTGGCTCGGGATCGAGATCGACGACCTCGAGGCGCGTCGGGCGGCGAGCCCGTCGCCCGAGGGCGCGCCGGCGACGCCGACGGCAAGCCCGGCACCCTGAACCGGATCAGCGGCGCGGCGGCTCCAGGCTGATCTCGTACGCGGCCCGGGCGAGCATGATCGCGCCCAGCGCGGTGATCCAGAACCCGTAGGCCCGGTTCGGGAGCAGCCCCTCCGGTGCCTCGAGGATGCCGCCCAGGGGGATCCACAGCACCACGCCCACCAGCGCGATGACCGCCAGCACCCCGAACGCGAGCCCGCGATCGATCCCCACCGGCCGCTCGCCTGAGGCGTAGGGCAGCGCGATCAGCGCGAGGGTGCCCAGGCCGGCGAAGAACGCCAGGATCCCGCTGCCGTCGAACGCCGTCAGCGTGAGCGCCGTCAGCTGGCCCTCCTCGCCGCCGAGGCCGTACCACGGCAGGATCGAGCCGACGACGGCGACGATCGCACCGAGGAGCGCCAGGCGGCGGCCGTTGCCGAGCGGATGACGGTGCATCAGTCAGCGGGCGTGTACACCTCGGGGCGGAGCACGCCCACGAAGCGCAGGTTCCGGTACCGCTCGCCGTAGTCGAGGCCGTAGCCGACCACGAACTGGTCCGGGATCTCGAACCCGACGTAGTCCACGGGAATGTCCACCAGCCGGCGGGCCGGCTTGTCCAGCAGCGTGCAGATCCGGAGCGAGGCCGGGTTCTTGCCGCGCAGGTAGCGGACGAGGTAGTTGAGGGTCAGCCCCGTGTCGATGATGTCCTCGACCAGCAGCACGTCCTCGTCGGCGATGGACGCGGACAGGTCCTTGATGATCCGGACGAGGCCGGATGACTCGGTCGCGGTGCCTCCGTAGGAGCTGACCTCCATGAGGTCGATGCGCAGCGGCAGCGGGATCTGGCGCATCAGGTCGGCCATGAACGGCAGCGAGCCCTTGAGGACGCTCACCAGCGTCAGGTTCCGGCCGCCGTAGTCGGCGGCGATCTGGCGGCCCAGCTCGGCCACCTTGGCGGCGATGTCCTCCTCGGTCAGCAGGACGTCGCCGATGTCTCCCTGGAGATCGGCGGTGCGGGTCATCTGCGGGTCGGCGCTGCCTCCTGGTCAGGCGGGTGCGGGGTTGAGTCCGATCATCGCGCGTCCGGCGCCCCGGCGCACGGCGGGCCTGTCCGTCAGGCGGGGGGCGGGTCCGGGTCCTCGGTCGCGAGCGCCTCGACCGCGACCGGTCCGGCTTCGCCGGCTCCCCGGCGCCGGCGGCGCCCGCGGCGGCGACCGCGCGGGGTGGTGGCGGGCCCGGCGACCAGGAGGTCCGGATCGAGCTCCGGCAACTCCAGCTCGGCCAGCGAGAGCACCGGCTCGGGCTCAGGCCCGGCGTCGGCGGGGCGCGGTGGCGTCGCCTGCCCGGTGGTGCCGGTGAGCTCGTCCACCAGGGCCATGCGCCCGAACTTGAGCAGCAGCATCCGGAAGTCGCGGGCGTAGAACAGCTTGATCCGGATGTCCGGGTACAGCTCCCTCAGGCGTCGCAGCTTGCGGTTCTTCTTGCGCACGAGCTTCTGCTTGAGCGTGGTCAGCTCGACGTACAGGTCGAGGTCCGGCAGGTAGAAGTCGGGCGAGAAGCTCTCCACGACCTCGCCGTCGAGGCTCCAGCCGATCGGGAAGGTGTCGGGCTCGTAGGTCCAGCGGACGTCGTAGAAGTCCAGGATCCGGGCCAGCTCCGCCTCGCTCGCGTGGGCGAACGCCGGGCGCGCCGGGGGCACGCCGGCCGCGGGCTGGGTCACCTGGCACCCCCGGGGCGGTCGATGAGCGAGCGGAGGTCGCCCTGCCAGCCGGCGAGGAAGCGGCGCATCGCGCGGACGTCATCGTCGTCGACGGGGGCGAGGCCGGCGAGCCGGACATCGGCGGCGGTGTCCAGGATGGGCTCGGCGGCGCCCGGGCCGGCGTCGGCGGCGATCACCACGCTCATCGTCCGGCTGCCGCAGCGGGGGCAGGAGAGCTCCACGAACGCGAGGTCCCCCCGGTCGGCGAGGACCGCGATCCGGTCGACGGGGATGGCCGCACCGCACGAGGTGCAGCCGGCCCCGGTGAGGCGCTCCCGGAGTCCGCGATGGTCCATCGGCCGTGAAGTCTACCGAACAGGCGTGAACGGGGCGCGTGCCATCGGCACTGGTCCGCCCGATACTCCCATGGGGTATCATGCGGCCATGGCCGAGCCCACGCACCGGCCGGCGTCGGACCACGGCGCCGACCATGACACGTTCCGTCACAGCTACTCCAGGGACAAGGCGCAGCTCGTCCGGCGCCTGAGCCGGATCGAGGGCCAGGTCCGCGGGATCGCGCGGATGATCGAGCGCGAGGAGTACTGCGTCGACATCCTCCAGCAGACGGCCGCCCTCCGGGCCGCGGTTGATGCCGTCTCCGTCCTCGTGCTGGAGGACCACGTCCAGGGCTGTGTCCGGACCGCCGCCGAGCGGGGCGAGGCAGACAGGTACGTGGACGAGGTGATCGACGTGGTCCGCCGGACGCTCGGCCGACCCGTCCGCACCGGCGCCCGTACCCCGCAGCCGTAGGCGCGGGCGGGGCCGGCCGGGCGCGCTCTCCGCGACGGACGCAGAACGGCGAGGGAGCTGGGTCGAACGGCCGCCCGTGCGGGGCCGATCGGCCTGTCGCCGCACGAAGCGGGGTGGAGAGTCGTGGTCGTTATCCACAGGCCGCGGGGCGGGCCGCGGAGTTCGTGGATAAGGCCCTTGACGCCCCCGGGGCACCCGCCTAACGTCCGCAGTCCGCACGCAGCGTGCGCGCACCGGGCAGCGCGATTCGCGAGGGGCAACGGGGAGACCCGGGCCGGAACCGAACGGGTCGCGCAACACCGAGTTGACGCCGCCTGCGGCGAGCAAACGACGCCGGGAGCGGCTCCCGGACGGGCCTGGCACGACCACAGGAGGGTGCCCTGGACCGGCCGAGAGGTCCGCTCCCGACGCGCGTTTCGGACCTCCCACCGCTGCCCGCAGCGTATGGGGCCGCGCTGGACGCCGGCCTGGGCGCCCTGGGGCTGGCCCTGGAGCTGGCGGCCCGCGAGGCCATCGACGTCCACGCCCGCTTCCTCCTCGCCTGGACGACGGCGATCAACCTGACCGCGATCCGCGACCCGGCCGAGGTCGGGCGTCTGCACGTCGTCGACAGCCTGGCCGCGGTCCCGATCCTCCGTGGGCTGGGCGTCCACGCCCTGCTCGACCTCGGCAGCGGCGGCGGGTACCCCGGGCTGCCGCTGGCTGCTGTCCTGCCGGCGGACCGGGCGCTGCTCATCGACTCGGTCGCCAAGAAGGTCCGCTTCCTGGGCACCGTGATCGAGGCGACCGGGCTTGCCGCGCGGGTCCACGCGGAGGCGGCCCGCGCGGAGGCGCTGGCGCACCATCCGGCGGACCGCGAGGCCTGGCCGGCGGTCACCGCCCGTGCCGTCGCCGGCCTTGCCGAGCTGGTCGAGGTGGCGCTCCCCCTCGTCGCGCCCGGCGGCGTCCTCATCGCCTGGAAGCGGGCGCCGCTGGACGACGAGCTGGCCGCCGCGGCGCCCGCCCTCGCCGCGCTGGGTGCGGGACCCGCCACCGTGCACGAGGCCGGGGTGCCTGGTCTCGAGGCCCATCGCCTGGTCGTCGTCCCGCGCGGCGGGCCCATCGACCCGCGGTTCCCGCGCGACCCCGCCGAGCGCCGGCGCCACCCCCTGTGACCCGGCGCGGCGGCGACGGTTCGGCGGGTGCGGCGGATGCGCGTGGTCGGCACGCCGCTGCGCTACCCTCCCAACGATGCGCGTCGCCGTGCTCTCGGACATCCACGCGAACCTCGCCGCGCTCGATGCCGTGCTGGCTGCCGTCCCGTCCGTCGACGAGGTCTGGCAGCTGGGCGACATCGTCGGCTACGGGCCGGACCCGGACGAGGTGGTGGGCCGCCTGCGGGAGATCGACGCCCGGGGCGTCCGCGGCAACCACGACGCCGCCGCCATCGGCGGCCTCGGGATCGAGTCGTTCAACGTGGACGCGCGCCGGGCGATGGAGTGGACCCGGGCGGTGCTGAGCGACGACACGAAGGCGTGGCTGCGCGCTCTGCCGGAGCGGCTCGAGCTGGAGGCACTGACGCTCGTGCACGGGAGTCCCCGCGACCCGATCTGGGAGTACGTCACCACGGGCCCCGTCGCCCGGGCCGGGATCGCCGCGATGCCCACGGCCAGCGGGCTCAACGGCCATACCCACGTCCCGATCGCGTACCTCGTGGAGGACGGCCGCCTCGAGACGATGAGCCCCGGCTCCGGGTCGCGACTCGTGTTCGAGGGGCGCCGGGCGCTGCTCAACCCGGGCAGCGTCGGCCAGCCGCGGGACGGCATCCCGACCGCGTCGTGGCTGCTGCTCGACACGGACGCCGGCGCCGCCACCTGGCAGCGCACCTCGTACGACGTTGCTTCGGTCCAGGCGCACATGGAACGCCTCGGGCTCCCCGAGCGCCTGGTCGCCCGCCTGGCGTACGGGCTGTAGGGCCGATGATCGGAGGACGCCGGCCCATCTCGGGCCGCAAGCCGGGCGACAAGCGGGTCCGGGTCGAGCGTCCCCACACGCCCTACTTCCGCTACACGGGACCGGGCCAGCTGACCGCCAAGGCCGCGGCCAGCGCGCCGACCACGCCATCGGGCCGGCTGTTCGCCCGGGTCAAGGCCCTGTTCATCGGCCGCCCCCTGGCCAACGAGGAGGAGGCCGGCGAACGCCTGTCGAAGAAGAAGGCGCTCGCGATCTTCAGCTCGGACGCGATCTCGTCGTCCGCCTACGCGACCGAGGAGATCATCCTCGCGTTCCTCCTGGCCGGCGTCGGTGGCGCGGCGTTCGACCTCTCGATCGAGGTCAGCATCGCGATCGCCGTCCTGCTCGCGATCGTCGCCTTCAGCTACCGCCAGGTGTGCATCGCCTATCCCACCGGCGGCGGCTCGTACTCCGTGTCCAAGGCGAACTTCGGACGGCTGGCCTCGCTCGTGGCGGCCTCGGCGCTGATGATCGACTACACGCTCACGGTCGCCGTCTCGACGTCCTCGGCCGTGGAGCAGATCGCGTCCGCGGTGCCGGCGCTGGACCCGGTCCGGGTGCAGATCGGCGTCATCGCCATCGGGATCATCCTGGTGGGCAACCTGCGTGGCGTCCGGGAGGCGGGCAGCATCTTCGCGATCCCGACCTACCTGTTCCTGGGCAGCGCGTTCCTGATGATCGCGATGGGCGTGTTCCGGATCGTGGCCCAGGGCGACACCGGGCCGACCCCGTCGCCGGAGGTGATCAAGGCGACGACCGAGACCGCCAAGAGCGTGGGCATCCTGATCCTGCTCCGCGCGTTCGCCTCGGGCGCGGTCGCCCTCACCGGCACGGAAGCGATCGCGACCGGCGTGCCCGCCTTCCAGCCGCCGGAGCCCAGGAACGCCGCCCGGACGCTGATGACGATGGCGGTCATCCTGGGCGTGCTGTTCGTGGGCATCACCTTCCTCGCCGCCAACTTCCACATCCTGCCCATCGAGGAGCCCAAGCAGACGGTCATCGCCCAGATCTCGCGCCATGTGTACGGCGACACCGTCGGGTTCTACCTGTTCCAGGCGTTCACGGCGCTGCTGCTGTTCCTGGCCGCGAACACGTCGTTCGCCGCCTTCCCGCGGCTGTCCGCGGTCCTGGCCGAGGACGGCTTCATCCCGCGCCAGTTCGCGTTCCGCGGCGACCGGCTCGCGTTCTCGCAGGGGATCCTGCTGCTCGGCGCATGTGCCGCGACGCTGGTCGTCATCGGCGGCGGCTCGACGCATGCCCTGATCCCGCTGTACGCCGTGGGCGTGTTCATCGACTTCACGATCTCGCAGGCCGGCATGGTTCGGCACTGGCTGTCGACGAAGGAGCAGGGCTGGCGTTACCGGATCGTCATCAACGCCGTCGGCTGCGTGCTGACGGCCGTGATCGCGATCGTCGTGACCACGGTCAAGGCGCCCACCTCGCTGGTCGTGATCGTCCTGATCCCCACCCTTGTGAGCGCGATGCTGTTCGTTCGCCGCCAGTACGACGGCCAGGCGGAGGAGCTCCACGTCCGCGACGACATGGTGTTCGACCGCACGCGGCGCGACCAGCGGGTGGTGATCCCGGTCAACGGAATCAACCGCTCGGTCGTCCAGGCCGTGATCTTCGGGCGCACGCTCGCGACCGACCCGTCGATGCTCCAGGCGGTGTTCGTCACCACCGACCCCGAGGAGGCCAACGCGCTGCGGGAGCGCTGGGACCGGCAGCTGCCCGGGGTGCCGCTGGTGATCGTCGAATCGCCGTACCGCGCGATCGTGGGGCCGATGGTCACCTACCTCGACGTGCTGGACCGCGCCTGGCCGCCGGATCGGGAGGCACCGACCACGATCGTCGTCCTGCCCGAGTACGTGGCCAAGCACTGGTGGGACCGCCTGCTCTACAACCAGTCGGCGAAGCGGCTCAAGGCCGCCCTGGTGGGCCGGGAGCACACGGTCATCGCCAACGTGCCCTACCGCCGCACCGGGTCGTAGCCCGGCCGGGAAGGTGGGAAGCATCCCGGGTCGAGCCGGCGGGCCGGTGGTATCGTGAACCCGGCGTGACGATCGTCCCGGACGCACACGCCACCGCGTCCGTCGTCGCCACCATCACGGAGGCTTCAAGGCCCGTGGCCGATTCGTCGGCACCCCAGTTCCGGCGCGCCGTCATCGCGCTGTCCGGCGGCCGGACCGACCGGTCGATCGTCGCCCTCGCGTCCGAGCAGGCCCGCCCGGACCACGCGGAGCTGATCGGCGTGCACGTCGTCGAGATCGACTGGACGCTGCCGCTGGACGCCGACGTGGCCGGCCGGTCCGAGGATGCCCAGCGGGTGCTGGACATCGCCGAGGCGACCGCCGAGGCACACCGCTACAAGCTCGACACCGTCCTGCTCCAGGCCCGCGACGTCGGGGCCGCCATCGTGGACGAGGCCACGGAGCGCGACGCCGACCTGATCATCTGCGGCCTGCCGTTCCGACGCCGCTTCGGCGGCGACTTCGCGATCGGCGCCACCATCCCCTACATCCTGAAGAACGCGCCCTGTGCGGTGTGGGTCATCCGCGAAGCGATGCCCGAGGAGCAAGCATGAAAGCCGTGATCGTCGGCTGCGGCCGCGTCGGGGCCGGGCTGGCCGACGAGCTGGACCGCGCCGGGTGGCAGGTCCTCATCCTCGACGTTTCGACGGCCGCCTTCGACCGGCTGCCGGCCACCTTCCGTGGCACGGCGCTCCGGGGCGACGGGACCGACGAGGACACCCTGCGCCGGGCCGGCGCCGAGGACGCGGACCTGTTCCTGTCCTTGACCGAGGGCGACAACCGGAACGTCATGGCGGCCCAGCTGGCGATCGAGGCGCTGGGCGCCCGCCGGACGGTCGCCAAGATCAACGACCCGGTGCGTGCGGAGGCATACGCGCACCTGGGCATCGCGGCGCTGTGCCGTACCAACCTGATGACCGGTGCCGTGCTCGGGTTCGTGGGCCAGGCCGTGCCGGAGCGGCCCGGGATCTACGCCCCGGTGGTCGAGCACACGCACGCCGAGGACCCGACGACGGGCGAGGGCGTCACGCGCTCGACGGAGGCTTGATCGATGTTCGTGCTGGTCGTGGGCGGCGGCAAGGTCGGGTACTACCTGACCAAGGAGCTGATCGAGTCGGGCCACGAGGTCGCCCTGATGGAGAAGGACCGCGTGCGGGCGGGCCAGATCGCGGACGAGATCGGTTCCGTCGTGATCTCGCACGACGGCTGCGAGGGCAAGTACCTCCACGAGGCCGGGGCGAACCGGGCCGACATCGTGGCGGCCGTGACCGGCGACGACGAGGACAACCTCGTCATCTGCCAGATGGCCAAGCACCACTTCGACGTGCCCCGGACGATCGCGCGCGTCAACAACCCCAAGAACGAGTCGCTGTTCCGCCACCTGGGCGTGGACGAGATCATCAGCCCCACCCGGATGATCCTGGGCTCGATCGAGCAGGACATCCCCGTCCACGAGCTGCTCCACCTGGCGGCGCTGGGCGTGGGCGAGCTGGAGATCATCGAGGCGCGGCTGCAGCCCGGGTCGCCGGCCATCGGCCGCAGCGCGCTCGACCTGTCGGTGCCCGAGGGCTGCTCGCTGTTCGGCGTGATCCGTGACGGGAAGCCCACCCCGTTGAGCGCGGGCACGATTCTCGCCGAGGGCGACAAGGTGATCGCCATCGGGCGCCCGGACTGCGAGCCGGCGCTGCGCGACCAGCTGATCGGCGAGCCCGAGGGGTAGCGCCCGGCGACCTGTTCCACGTCTCGCCGAGCACGAACCCGCGCGGCGATCCGGCGTTTGGGCGCAGGCATTGTGGATATGCCTTCGCAGGTGTCTTGACAACGTCATTGTCATGGTTCTAGGCTACCGCATGCCCGGCGGAGCAGAGGCGCTCTCGCCGGTATCCCGCACCAGGCCGGCGGCGTAGAACCGCCGGCGGACCAGCAGGAGGTTCGATGAGATGACGCTCGTGCGCCGCCCGTCGCCCTTCAGCGAGCTGATGACGCTTCGCCAGGCGATGGACCGCCTCTTCGACGATTCGGTCTTCCGGCCGTTCACCACGTACAACGGCAGCGAGCTCATGCGGCTGCCGCTCAACGTCCGCACGACCGCGGACGCGCTCGTGGTGGAGGCCGAGCTCCCGGGCCTCAAGCCCGAGGACGTGGAGATCACGCTCGAGAACAACGCCCTGACCATCCGCGCCGAGGACCGCACCGAGCGGTCCGAGGAGCAGGGCGACTGGATCGTGCGCGAGATCGCGCGCGGCAGCGTGATGCGGACCGTGACCCTGCCGACGGGGCTCGAGGCCGATCTGGCCGAGGCCACCTTCGAGCATGGCGTGCTCACGCTCCGGATCCCGAAGGCCGAGCAGGTCAAGCCACGACAGATCCAGATCCGTCCCGTGACCAGCGGCCAGGGGACGGTCGTCGAGGCCGGCACCCCCGCCGCCGGCGACACGGCCGGGGCCTGACGCATGGCGGCAGCGCGCCGGCCGGACCGGGACCCGACCCGGCCCGTCTACGTGATCAGCGTCGCGGCGACCCTCGTGTCGGCGCATCCGCGGACGCTGCGCATCTACGAGGACGAGGGCCTGGTCTGCCCGGCGCGCACGCCCACCAACATCCGCCTCTACTCGGAGGAGGACGTCCGCCGGATCCTGTGGATCCGACACCTGACCCGGGATCGCGGCGTCAACCTCGCCGGGGTCCGAACCCTGTTCGAGCTCGAGGAGCGACTGGGCAAGCGCATCCTCGAGGCGCTGTACGACGAAGGCACCCGTGAATCCGCGGCTGCCGCAGACCGGGCCGACGCCCGGACCGAATCCCGCACCGGAACCCGAACCGACGTGCCGGACCAGCCGGCCGGCACCCCAAGGAGACCCTGATGGCCAAGCGACCGTCGAACCCGGTGGAGCAGCAGTCCACACCCGTGATCCGGGAGCTGCCGCTCGTCGCGCTCCGGGAGACGGTCATCTTCCCGGAGATGATCGTCCCCCTCCAGGTCGGGCGCGAGAAGAGCGTCGCGGCGCTGAACGCCGCCGTCGACAACGGCGGCCCGATCGCGCTCGTGACCCAGCGCAAGGCCGAGCAGGAGGAGATCGGCGACGCGTCCGAGCTGTATGGCATCGGCACGCTCGCCAAGATCGCCCAGGTCGTCCAGCTCCAGGACGGCACGGTGCGGGCCATCGTGCAGGGCCAGTCCCGGATTCGTGTCCACGGCTTCGCGCACACGGCGCCGTATCTCGCCGCGCGCGTCGAGGAGCTCCATGACGAGACGCCGTCCGGCGTCGAGGTCCAGGCGCTCGTCCGGAGCGTCCAGGCCCAGATCGAGCAGTACGTCGCCAACGGCGCCCCGGTGCCGCCCGAGGCCGCGGTCGCTGCCCGCAACATCACCGAGCCGGGGCTCCTCGCCGACATGGTCGCGTACAGCCCCGACATGACCACCGAGCAGCGCCAGGAGCTGCTCGAGACGGCCGACGTCGAGCAGCGCCTCAAGCTCGTCTCGGCGTTCCTCGCCCGCCAGATCGAGATCCTCGAGCTCAAGGGGAAGATCCAGAGCGAGGTCAAGTCCGAGATGGACAAGACCCAGCGGGAGTACATCCTGCGCGAGCAGCTCAAGGCGATCCAGCGCGAGCTGGGCGAGGACGACCCGCAGCAGGCCGAGATCAACGAGCTGCGCGAGAAGGTCGAGTCCTCCGGCATGCCGGAGGAGGTCCGCGCCCGGGCGATCAAGGAGATCGACCGGATGAGCCGGATCCCGTCCGCCTCCCCGGAGGTGGGCGTCATCCGGACCTACGTGGACTGGCTCGTGTCGCTACCCTGGAACGTGGCCACCGACGACCGGCTGGACATCCGCGAGGCCGCCACCATCCTCGACGAGGACCACTACGGCCTCGAGAAGGTCAAGGAGCGGATCCTCGAGTACCTGGCCGTGCGCAGCCTGGCCGAGAAGATCCGCAGCCCCATCCTGCTGTTCGTGGGCCCGCCCGGCGTGGGCAAGACGAGCCTGGGCAAGAGCATCGCCCGGGCGATGGGGCGAAAGTTCGTCCGCATGAGCCTGGGCGGCATCCACGACGAGGCGGAGATCCGCGGCCACCGGCGCACGTACATCGGCGCCCTGCCCGGCCGCATCGTCCAGAACGTCAAGACCGCCGGCACCAACAACCCTGTGTTCATGCTCGACGAGGTGGACAAGATCGGCATGGACTTCCGGGGCGACCCATCGTCCGCCCTGCTCGAGGTGCTGGACCCGGAGCAGAACTTCAGCTTCCAGGACAACTACCTCGAGGTGCCGTTCGACCTCAGCAAGGTCCTGTTCATCGCGACCGCCAACCTGCTCGACCCGATCCCGGCGCCGCTGCGCGACCGGATGGAGATGATCCAGCTGCCGGGATACACCCAGCAGGAGAAGGTGGAGATCGCGAAGCGGTTCCTCGTCCCCAAGCAGATGGAGAACCACGGCCTCAAGGCGAAGCACATCGACATCAGGGACGAATCGCTCACCGAGCTCGTCCAGGCGTACACCCACGAGGCCGGCGTCCGGAACCTCGAGCGCGAGCTCGCCAACATCATGCGCAAGGTCGCCCGTCAGGTCGCCGAGGGTCGCAAGCGCAAGACCGTCGTCGACATCAAGCGCCTCGTCGAGTTCCTCGGGCCGCCGCGGTTCGAGTACGGCGAGCTGGAGGCCGAGGACCAGACCGGCAGCGCGACCGGCCTCGTCGTGACCGAGGTGGGCGGCGATGTCGTCGCCGTCGAGGTCACGAAGATGGAGGGCAAGGAGGACTTCATCCTCACCGGCCAGCTGGGCGACGTGATGCGGGAGTCCGCCCGCGCGGCGCTGTCCTGGATCCGGTCCCACGCCCCGGAGCTGGGCATCGAGCGCGAGGTGTTCGAGAAGAACACCCTCCACATCCACGTGCCGGCCGGGGCGATCCCCAAGGACGGCCCGTCCGCCGGCGTCACGATGGCGACGGCCATGGTGTCCGCACTGACCGGGATCCCGGTCCGCAAGGACGTCGCCATGACCGGCGAGATCACCCTCCGCGGCCGGGTGCTCCCGATCGGCGGACTCAAGAGCAAGATCCTCGCGGCCCACCTGTCCGGCGCCGGGATGGTGATCCTGCCCAGGAAGAACGAGAAGGACCTGCGGGACATCCCCGAGGAGATCCGCAAGCAGGTCAAGCTCGTCCTTGCGGACACCATGGCCGAGGTGCTCGAGGCGGCGCTCCGCCGCGCCCCCAAGGCGCTCAAGGCGGAGACGCCGCGGGTCGTGGAGGGGGGCGGCGAGCTGCCCAAGCCAGAGCCGCAGTCGCGGGTCCGCCGGACCAGCTTCCCGCCCGCCGACCAGCCCCCGGTCGTGGTCCAGAGCGGCCGCTAAGGGTCGCCGCTGGAAGCCCCGATGCGTGCGTTGCCGGCTGCGGTTCTCGCTCACGCACGTCTGAGTGCGCTCGCTCCGTTCCTCGCCGGCTCCTTCGCCTCGGGCTTCCGAGCGGCGACACGCAGTTCGGCTCCGCCGCATCCGAGGTCGCTCCCGCACGATGGAGGGGGTGACTGATGGAGTACCGGGATTACTACCAGATCCTGGGCGTGCCCAGGGCTGCGTCTCAGGCCGAGATCAAGAAGGCGTTCCGGAAGCTGGCCCGCGAGCATCATCCGGACCGCAACCCGGGCGACACGGGCGCCGAGAAGCGGTTCAAGGACGTCAACGAGGCGCACGCGGTCCTCTCCGACCCGGACAGGCGCAAGCAATACGACCTCATGGGCGCGAACTGGGACCAGTTCCAGCGCGCCGGCAACGGCCGTGGTGGCGCAGACCCGTTCGGGCCGGGCGGCCCGTTCGCGGGCTGGGCCGGGAGCACCGCCGGGACCGGTGGGGCGGGAAACGTCCGCTACGAGTTCCGCACCTCGGGCGCGGATGCCGGCGGCTTCAGCGACTTCTTCCGGATGTTCTTCTCGGGCGCGGCGGCCGGCGCCGCCACGGGCTCGGGGCGGGGTTCCACGACCGCAGGTCGCCGGCGCGGCGGCCAGTCCTTCCAGGAGATCCTCGAGGAGATGGGCATGGATGCGGCCGGCAACCCGACGCCCCGCGGCGGCCGAACCGCCACGGCGACGCCCGCTCGCCGGACGGCGGTGGAGGCGCCCACCGAGCTGACGCTCGAGGAGGCCTACCACGGCACGACCCGCCTCGTGGATGTGCAGGGCAAGCGCTACGAGGTCCGCATCCCGCGGGGCGCGGACACGGGCAGCCGCATCCGCCTGTCGGGCAAGGGCCCCGACGGGTCGGACGTGGTCGTCGTGGTGCGGGCCAAGCCGCATCCTGTCTACACGCGCCGGGGCGCGGACCTGGAGCGCGAGCTCCCGGTCACGCTGCGCGAGGCGCTGCTGGGCGCCGAGGTGCCCGTGGACACCCTCAAGGGCCGGATCCTGCTCACGATCCCGGCCGGCACGCAGACGGGCAGGACGTTCCGCCTCACCGGGCGAGGGATGCCCCGCCTCAAGGGCGAGGGCGAGGGCGACCTGTACGTGAAGGCGCGGGTCGTGCTGCCGACGAAGCTCGGCGACGACGCCAGGGTCGCGGCCGTCCGGTTCCTGGACCTCGCGGATCAGCCCGATCCCCGGGCACCCCATTGACGCACCCGGACATGCTTGCCAACGAGATCCGAACATGCAGCTAGACCGCTTCACCGAGAAGGCCCAGGAGGCCGTCATCGCCGCCCAGCAGCTCGCCGAGCGGTCGCACAGCCCCGTGCTGGACGCGGAGCACCTGCTCGCCGCCCTCGTCGAGCCCGACGACGGCATCCCCGCCGAGACGCTCCGGCGCCTGGGCGTGGACCTGGCCGCGTTCCGCGGCGAGCTGGCCGCGCTCCTCGCGCGCCGCGCCCGGATCTCCGGGGGCTCGCTGACGCTCGACGCGCGCGCGAAGCGCGTGATCGACCGGGCGCAGGAGGAGGCGCGCCGCCTGGGCGACGAGTACACCTCGACCGAGCACCTGCTCCTCGGGGCCGCCGAGGCGGGCGGCGAGGGCCAGGCGCTGCTGGAGCAGCACGGGGCGGGGCGCGAGGCCATCCTGGGCGCGCTCCAGACGGTGCGCGGCGGGCAGCGGGTCACCAACCCCAACCCCGAGAGCACGTACCAGGCCCTCGAGAAGTACGGCCGCGACCTCACGGCGGAGGCGCGGGCCGGCAAGCTGGACCCGGTCATCGGGCGCGACGAGGAGATCCGGCGCGTCATCCAGGTGCTCAGCCGCCGGACCAAGAACAACCCGGTCCTGATCGGCGAGCCGGGCGTCGGCAAGACGGCGATCGCGGAGGGGCTGGCCCAGCGGATCGTCCGGGGCGACGTCCCCGAGACGCTCAAGGACAAGCGCGTCATCGCGCTCGACCTTGGCGCGATCATCGCGGGCTCCAAGTTCCGCGGCGAGTTCGAGGAACGCCTCAAGGCCGTGCTCAAGGAGATCAAGGACTCCGAGGGCCGCGTGATCCTGTTCATCGACGAGCTGCACACCGTCGTCGGGGCAGGCGCGGCCGAAGGCGCGATGGACGCCTCGAACCTGCTCAAACCGATGCTGGCGCGCGGCGAGCTGCACACGATCGGCGCCACGACGCTCGACGAGTACCGCAAGCACATCGAGAAGGACGCGGCGCTGGAGCGGCGATTCCAGCCGGTGGTCGTGGACCAGCCGACGATCGAGGAGACGATCTCGATCCTGCGCGGCCTCCGCGAGCGCTACGAGGTGCACCACGGCGTCCGGATCACGGACTCCGCGCTGGTCGCCGCCGCCACGCTGTCCAACCGCTACATCACCGAACGCTTCCTGCCCGACAAGGCGATCGACCTCGTGGACGAAGCGGCGTCGCGGCTGCGGATGGAGATCGATTCGATGCCGATCGAGCTTGACGAGCTCGAGCGGCGGCGGATCCAGCTGGAGATCGAGCGCGAGGCGCTGCGCAAGGAGACCGACGACGCCTCCAAGGCACGCCTCGAGGCGCTGGAGAAGGAGCTGGCCGAGATCGCGGAGCAGTCGGGCGCGATGAAGCAGCGCTGGGAGGCCGAGAAGTCGGCGATCGCCGCGCTGCGCGCCACCAAGGCCGAGCAGGAGCAGCTCCAGGTCCGGATCGAGCAGGCGGAGCGCGAGGCGGACTACGGGCGCGCCGCGGAGCTCAAGTACGGCAAGGCCGCCGAGCTGGCGGACCGCCTCAGGACGGAGGAGGCGGCGCTTGCCGCGCTGCAGGGCCCGGGCTCGCTGCTCAAGGAGGAGGTCACCGCGGACGACATCGCGGAGATCGTCGCGGCCTGGACCGGCATCCCGGTGACCCGCCTCATGGAGGGCGAGCTGGAGAAGCTCATCCACATGGAGGAGCGGCTGCACGAGCGGGTGATCGGCCAGGACGAGGCCATCGCCGCCGTCTCCGACGCGGTACGCCGCGCCCGCGCCGGGCTCCAGGACCCGCGGCGGCCCATCGGCTCGTTCCTGTTCCTGGGTCCGACCGGCGTCGGCAAGACCGAGCTCGCCCGCGCCCTTGCCCAGTTCCTGTTCGACGACGAGCAGGCGATGGTCCGCATCGACATGAGCGAATACATGGAGAGGTTCGCGGTCTCGCGGCTGGTCGGCGCGCCTCCCGGCTACGTCGGCTACGAGGAGGGCGGCCAGCTCACGGAGGCCGTCCGGCGCCGGCCGTACCAGGTCGTGCTGCTGGACGAGATCGAGAAGGCGCATCCCGACGTGTTCAACGTCCTGCTCCAGGTCCTCGAGGACGGGCGCCTGACCGACTCGCAGGGCCGGACAGTGGACTTCAAGAACAGCGTCGTGATCATGACCAGCAACGTCGGCAGCTCGCAGATCCAGGGCTTCGCTGGCCGGCCCGACGGGGAGGCCTACGAGGCGATGAAGCGCCAGGTCACGGACCAGCTGCGAGGCGTGTTCCGGCCGGAGTTCCTCAACCGGATCGACGAGGTGATCGTGTTCCACGCCCTCACCGACGCGGAGCTGGTTGCGATCGCGGACCTGCAGCTGGCCGACCTCCAGCGCCGGATCGCCGCCACGGACCTCGCGCTGGAGCTCACGTCCGCCGCCCGGCAGCTGATCGTGCGCGAGGGCACGGACCCGGCCTTCGGGGCGCGGCCGCTCAAGCGGACGATCCAGCGGCTGGTGGAGAACCCGTTCGCGCGAGCGCTCCTGTCCGGCACCTTCAAGCCCGGCGACCGGGTGGTCGCGGACGCGGACCCGGTGTCCGGCACGCTCGTGTTCTCGAGCGAGTCGAGCACCGTGGTCACGGAGGCCGGCGAACGCGACGTGCGGTCAACGGCCGGCGAGTCGGAGCCCGCGGGCGCCGCCTCCGGAGGTCGCCGGTCCGCGTTCGACCTGCCGCCCCTCGAGGAGCGGAAGGGACCGGACGACGGCGGGCTCGTCAACTAGGCACCCCGTGC
>Ga0154724_1134_pt2 | contig 21521 bp, 20 predicted proteins | sample Rifle2008BG16ft_FD_105732 | JGI IMG/M metagenome (GOLD analysis project Ga0154724, IMG submission 105732) | Chloroflexi bacterium RBG_16_72_14 | reverse complement strand
GCGTGCACCGCGGCGGCCAGCGTACCCTCGGCGTCCCCGACGTTCGCCCCGAGCCCGACGTACGCCCGCACCCGGCCCACGGTCCGTCACCTCCGCGTCGGTAGACTCGGGGGCGCATGACCCCGGTCACCGTCCTGGTCCTCGCCCCCGAGATCGCGCCCGACGCGGGCCCGCTCGAGCGCGTGCTCGATGCCGCCCGAACCGCGCTCGCCGAGCATCACCGCGAGGGCTTCGCGGCCGCCGGCGCCACGACCGTGATCGTGCGGCGGGAGCCGCCCGACGATACCCCATTCGGCGCCCGGCTCCGCCGGCTGGTCGAGGAGCTCGCGCCCGCGGGGCTGGTCGTGCTGGGCGCCGGCGCGATCCCCCTCGCCACGGTGGGCGACCGGCGGGCGCTGGTCGGGGCGGCCAGTTCCTCCGAGCAACATGCCCTCGCCAACCAGCGCTACTCTGCCGACGCCGTCGCGATCGCCCGGGCGAGCGAGGTCCTCAGCGAGCTGCCCGACCTCCCGTCGGACAACGCGCTCCCGCGCTGGCTGGCCGAGGAAGCCGGGGTGGTCGTGCGGGACCTGGCCGCCCGCCGCCGACTGGCGGTCGACGTGGACTCGCCGCTGGACCTGCTCCTGCTCGAGGGCGTCCGCGGAGCGCCGGAGCTGCCGATGCCCGCGGACGACGTGGCCGCGCCGGTCCGGGCGCGCCTCGTGGCGCTCCGGCGGCTGGCCGCCGACCCGCTGGCCGAGCTCCTCGTCGCGGGACGGACATCCGCCATGGACCTCCGCTGGCTGGAGCGCCACACCCGGTCGCGGACCCGGGTGCTCGTCGAGGAGCGCGGCCTGCGGACCGCGAACGCCGCCGCCGCCCTGGGGCGTCCGAACCGCCGCCCGCCGCGGAGCGTCCTCGGGGAGCTGCTCGACCGGGACGGGCCGGACGGCATCGGCCGCCTGATCGCGGGGCTCGCGGACGGCGCACTGGTCGACTCCCGCGTCCTGCTCGCCCACCGCCTGGGCGCCGACGAGCGCGCCTGGCCCCCGGCCGAGGACCGCTTTGCCAGCGACCTCCTGCTCGCGGACGCCATCGCCGACCCATGGCTCCGCGCCCTGACCGCCGCTGCGGGCGAGTCGCCGGTCCCGATCCTGCTCGGTGGTCACTCGCTGGTCGGCCCGGGACTCCGGCTCGCGCTCCGCCAGGAGCGCCGCCGTCGCTAGGCGGCCGTACGATCACGCTCGTGGACGACGACCGCCCGAATCTGGAGCCCGGCTTCCGCCGCGAGACGCTGCCGGACCCCGAGGCCGTGGGCGAGGACGAGGCGCTGGTCGCGCGCCTGCGGCAAGAGATCGAGACCTCCGGGCCGATCACCTTCGCGCGGTTCATGGACCGGTCCCTGTACGAGCCGGGGCACGGCTACTACCGGCGCCCCGCGCCCGGCCCCGGCCGCGCGGGCGACTATCTCACCGCCCCCGAGGCGCACCCGATCTTCGGCGCCGCCCTCGGCCGCCTCCTGGAGCAGGCGTGGGACGAGCTCGGTCGCCCCGATCCGTTCACGATCACGGAGCCGGGGGCCGGCACAGGGGCGCTGGCGGCGGTCCTGCTCGGCGGCCTGCGCGACCTCGGCTCGCCGATGCTCGCCGCGGTCCCGTACCGCCCGCTCGAGCGGGAGCAGGAGCGGCTGACCGCCTTCCGGGACCGCCTCGCCGCCTGGGGGCTGGCCGGGCTCCTCGCGGGGGACGCGGCGCCGCCGGACGCCGCCGAGACCGGCGCCGTGGTGGCGAACGAGGTCCTCGACGCGCTCCCGGTCCACCGGGTCGTCGGCCGTCGGAGCGGCCTGCGCGAGCTCCTGGTTGGCGTGGAGGAGGGGCGGTTCGTCCACGTGGAGGGCCCGCTCACGACGCCGGACCTGGCCGCCCGCCTCGAGGCCGAGCGCGTCGTGCTGGAGGAGGGCCAGGTGACGGAGATCTGCCTCGCCCTCGACGGCTGGCTCACCGACGCCACCCGCCACCTTGCCCGCGGCGTGGTGATCCTCGTGGACTACGCGGAGGAGCCGACGACACTCCACTCCCCGGTGCGGCGCGACGGGACGCTGCGCGCCTTCGCCCGACACGCGGTGGGCGGCGATCCGTTCCGGCACGTCGGCCGCCAGGACCTGACCGCGACCGTGGACCTCGCCGCCGTCCGGATCGCGGCCGCGCGCGCCGGCCTGCATGCGGTCGGCGAGACGACCCAGGCGGAGCTCCTCGCGGCCACCGGGTCGGCGGAGCTTACCGGCGCCTACCTGCGGGCCGACACCTCGCTCGAGGACGCGCTGGCGCTCCGGTCCGCGCTCGTGCGCCTGATGGACACGCGCGGGATGGGTGGCTTCCGCGTGCTCGTGCTCGGCCGCGGCCTGCCGCCCGGCACCGGGCTCCCGGCGCTCCGCCGCCTCGCCCGGCCGGGCGCCTGAGGGCTCGCGGAGGCGGAGGCCGCCCGTTCGCCGTGGCGCCGGGCCGGGTCGCCGCGCCGGCGGCCACTGCTAGAATGCTGGAGCCGAGCTGCCCCGAGCGGGGGCGGCGGCACGCCCAGGATCATTCACCGCGAACGGGCCCGAGCACATCACCGTCGGCCCCGCTCGACACCGAGGATCTCGTGACCGGCATCTGGTACGTCGTCGGGTTCGCCGTTGCGGGCGTCTCGTTCGTCTTCCTGACGATCGGGCTCTCGTGGCTGATCACCCACCGCACCCGGGGTGATCGCCACAAGGGCTACCCGTACGAGTCCGGGATCGACACCTACGGCGACACCCACGCCCGGTTCGGCATCTCGTTCTACATCTACGCCCTGATGTTCGTCGCCTTCGACATCGAGGTGATCTTCATCTACCTCTGGGCGCTGGTGTTCCGGGACCTGGCACTGGCCGGCTTCGTGAGCATGCTGGTGTTCGTGGTGATCCTGCTGGTGGGCCTGGCCTACGCCTGGCGCAAGGGGGTGCTCACATGGAAATGACCCCCGGCGGCCCGGACGAGATCCGGGATCCCGGCGTCGGGCCGGCAGGCGGCACCGGGACGGACGGCGAGGCCGGCCAGCGTCCCTCTGCACTGGTCACCACGGCGCCGCGGGATATTGCACAGCCGATCGTCGTCCCCAACACCCTGTGGGCGTCCACGCGTCCCGAGGCCTACGGCGGCGGGCTGCCGACCGAGCACACGCACCTGCGCGAGCTCGAGGGATCGCCCCTGCTCATCAGGGACGACGCGCGCTGGGGCGCGCTCGACGTCATCCCCACCAAGGCCGACCTGGTCCTCGACCTGATCCGCATGAACAGCCTGTGGCCCCTGCTGTCGGGCCTCGCCTGCTGTGCGATCGAGATGATGTCCGCGGCGACATCGCGCAACGACATGGACCGCTGGGGCATGTTCCCGTTCCGCGCCTCGCCCCGCCAGGCGGACGTGCTGATCGTCGCCGGCACGCTGACCACCAAGATGGCCGGCCCCCTCGTCCGCCTGTGGGAGCAGATGCCGGAGCCGAAGTGGTGCGTGGCGATGGGCGACTGCACCTGCTCGGGCGGCCGCTACAAGCGGAGCTACGCCACGATCGAGGGCATCGACCGGGTCATGCCCGTGGACGTGTACGTGCCCGGCTGCCCGCCCCGTCCCGAGGGCCTGATCTACGGGATGATGAAGCTCGGCCAGCTGGTCAAGGAGCGCCGCGGGCAGTGGCCCGGGCGGACGGTCGGACCCACCGTGCCGGAGGACGTCTAGGCATGGACCGGAGCCTCCGCAGGCGCCTCGAGGCGCGCTTCGGCGACCGCCTGACCGGGCCCGTCCGCCAGCGCCACGACCAGACCGAGATCCGGATCCGGCCCGCGGACGTGCCCGAGGTCATGCGCGAGCTCCACGACGACCCGACGCTCGGCTTCGAGATCCTCGCGGACCTGGCGGGCGTGGACACCGGCACCCACATGCAGGTCGTGTTCCACCTGTGGTCGGCCACCACGCCGGACTGGCTGCGCGTGGTCGCGGACGGCATGCCCCGCGACGATCCGCGGATCCCGACGCTCACCGGGCTGTGGCCGGGCGCGGAGTGGATGGAGCGCGAGACATACGACATGTTCGGGATCATCTTCGAGGGCAACCGTGACCTGCGGCGGATCTACATGCCGCCCGACTACACGAGCTTCCCGCTGCGCAAGGACTTCTACCTGGCCGACGACGCCGCCCGGTCCCCCGGCGGCGGGGTCCGCCACATGGAGCAGACGCATGCCCCGACGCAGGCGACGCCGTCCGTGGTCCGCCGAACGGTGAAGGCGTAGCCGTGACGACGACCACCCCGCCCCAGCACCCGTCCGCCGACGACCCCCGGATCCTCCTCGACGACCAGATCGGCGCGTTCGAGGCGGTCCCGCCGTACCCGCCGCGGACGGAGCGCGAGGCAGAGTTCTACTCGCTCGGCGACGGCGAGATGTTCCTCAACATGGGCCCGCAGCACCCGTCCACGCACGGAGTGCTCCGCGTCGTCCTCAAGATCGACGGCGAACGGGTCGTGGACCTGGATCCGGTGCTGGGCTATCTCCACCGCGGCGTGGAGAAGCTGTGCGAGACCTCGGACTTCCACCACATCATCAGCCAGCTCGACCCACTCGAGTACATCAGCTCGCTGTTCATGGAGTGGGCGCCGGTGATGGCGTTCGAGCAGCTGCTGGACGTCCAGGTGCCGCGCCGGGCCGAGTACATCCGGGTGCTCACCGGGGAGCTCAACCGGGTCGCCAGCCACGCGCTGTTCCAGGGCTGGATGGCGCTCGACCTGGGCGGCCTGACCCCGATCCTGTACAGCTTCATCGAGCGCGACGAGATCGTGGAGATGCTGGCCGCGATCACCGGGCAGCGGATGCTGTTCAACTACTTCCGGATCGGCGGCGTGAACGGCGACCTGAACCACGAGTTCATGTCCCGCCTGGGCGACTGGATGAGCCGGGCCAGCGTCCAGAACCAGGCGAACACGGACCTGCTCAACGACAACGAGATCTTCGTCCGGCGCATGCGCGGCATCGGCAGGCTGGACCGCGAGACGGCGCTCCGGATGGGGACCACCGGGCCCAACATCCGCGCCGCGGGCGTGCCGTTCGACATCCGGCGGGCGCACCCGTATTCGGTCTACCCCGAGCTCGAGTTCGACATCCCGACCCGCGGCCACGACGGCGGCGGCGACTCGCTGGACCGCTACCTTCTCCGGATCGACGAGGTCAAGCAGAGCCTCCGGATCATCGACCAGTGCCTCCACAACATGCCCGACGGGCCGGTCATGGCCGGCCTGCCGCGCCTGCTCCGCCCGCGTCCCGGCCGAGCGTGGGCGGCGGTGGAGGCGCCACGCGGGCTGTTCGGCACGTACGTGATCTCGGACGGCACGGACCAGCCGTTCCGGATGAAGATTCACGACCCCTCGTTCGTGAACCTCCAGCTCGTTGGTCTGCTGATGAAGGGCAACCTGATCGCGGACACGATGGCGGTGATGGCATCGCTCGACCCGGTCATGGGCGGCATCGACAAGTGACGGCGATCGCGCGCGCCTGGGACAACCTCACGGTCACCGGGAAGATCCTGGTCCCGCTGCTGTTCCTGGTGCTCGTCGTCGCACCCGTCGCGACCGTCCTGATCGCGTTGTTCGTCGGACCGTGGGTGGTGGACGTCCTCGCCTCGAACCTGGGCATCGTCCGGTTCGTCGTGGCGATCACCGGGGTGCTGGTGTTCACGATCCCGACCGCCTTCGTGATCATCTACATGGAGATGAAGGTCATCGCCCGGATGAACCTCCGGATCGGACCGGACCGGGTCGGGCCGTACGGGAGCCTGATGTCCGTGGTCCACGGCCTCAAGTTCCTGTCCAAGGAGGACTTCACGCCGACGGGCGCCGACGTGCCGGTGTTCACGCTGGCCCCCGTGGTCGTGTTCCTGGCCACGGTCATGACCTTCCTGGTCGTGCCGTTCGGTCCCGGCCTGGTCGCCCAGGACCTCAACATCGGCCTGCTGTACCTGTTCGCCATCGGCGGCATGAACGTGGTCGGCCTGCTGATGGCCGGCTGGGCGAGCTTCAACAAGTACTCGCTGCTGGGCGGGCTGCGGGCGGCGGCACAGGCCGTCAGCTACGAGATCCCGCTGACCCTCTCGGTCGTCGGGCTCGTGCTCCTGGCGGGGACCCTGAGCGTGTACCAGATCGGCGCGGCCCAGGCGGGCTGGTTCACGGACTGGTTCGTGTTCCGCCAGCCGCTGGGTGCCCTGATCTTCCTCATCGCCGGCACGGCGGAGGCCAACCGCTCGCCGCTCGACATGACCGAGGCGGACCAGGAGATCGTGGCCGGCTTCGCGACCGAGTACTCCGGGATGCGGTTCGCGTTCTTCTTCTTCGCCGAGTACGTGAACGTGTTCGTGATGTCGGCGCTCATCGTCACGCTGTTCTTCGGCGCCTGGAACGCCCCGTTCCCGTTCCCGGACGTCGCCCCGGCGCTGGACCCGGGTTCCCTGGGGATCGGCCTCGTGCTCCTGCTCGCGGCGGCGCCGGTCGCCCTGACCCTGCTGTTCGCAGCGCCGTTCTACCTTGCCCGCAGCTCGACGCCCGCGTGGCAGGCGTTGCTGCTCGGGTTCATCACGTTCAGCGTGGTGGCGGTCGGCGGCCTGCTGGGTGCCGCCTATCTCGGGCTCGACTGGTTCGCCGGCCTGGCCTGGTTCATGGTCAAGACGTTCGTCTTCGTGTTCGTCTTCGTCTGGATGCGGGGCACCTTCCCGCGGGTGCGCATCGACCAGCTGATGGGGTTCGCGTGGAAGTGGCTGCTGCCCGCATCGCTGCTCAACCTGTTCGTGACCGCGGCCGCGATCCTCGTCGTCGAAGCGCTGAACAAGGCCGGGTGAGCAGATGAGCACGATCCCCGGCATGGGCATGGTCCGCGGCATGGGCCTCACGCTCCGCCGCTTCTTCGCGCCCAAGGCCACGATCCAGTGGCCGGAGGTGCACGCGGACGTCGCCCCCAAGTTCCGGGGCCGCCTCCAGCTGCTGTACGACGAGTACGGCACCCTCAAGTGCGAGACCTGCTTCCAGTGCGCCCAGGCCTGCCCGATCGAGTGCATCGACATGGGCGGCATGGACACCAAGGGCCGGTTCCACGTCCACTGGGGCCCGCCCGAGACGTACGGTGAGCGGCGAGAGGAGTCGGCGGTCCGGCGCTCCGGCCGCCCGGTGGCGGACCACGCCTTCACGCGCTTCGAGGCCATCGACCTCGCGCCCCTGGACGCGATCCTCGAGGCCCACGACTACGACCCCAGGGACATGCTCGCGATCCTCGAGGAGACCCAGGCGGCGTACGGCCACCTGCCCGTGGCCGCGCTCCGGCACATCTCGCGGGTGACGGGCGCCTGGTACGCGATGATCTACGGGACCGCCACGTACTACCGGCACCTCCGCTTCGAGCCGCCGGCCGTCACCGACGCGCCGCCCGCCGGCGCGGCGCAGCGCGAGCTCGAGGACGCGTACCGCTCGGCGCTGGACACCGCCCTCGGGTTGGGCGGGCGGCCGAGCTGATGGCATCGTTCCTCGCCACCCCGCGCGAATGGCCCCGGGTGCTGACCGGCCACGTGGACGCGCTCGCCGCCAACCCCGCGGACCTGGACGCGGCCGTCCGCGCCGGCGCCTTCGACGGCCTCCGCAAGGCCGTCCGCGACCTGGGCGCCACCGGCACGATCGCCACGATCGCGGCCTCCGGGCTGCGCGGCCGGGGCGGCGCCGGCATGCCGACCGGGGCGAAGTGGCGCGCCGCGTCCGCCCAGCCGGCCGACCAGCGGTACGTGGTGGGCAACGGCTACGGCGCGGACCCGGCGGTCCACACCGACCACGCGCTCCTGTCCTCGGACCCGTACGCGGTGATCGAGGGGCTCGTCGTGGCGGCCTTCGCGACGGGCGCCACGCAGGCGATCCTCGCGGTCCGCGCGGACGACGCCGCCCTCGTCACGATGCTCGAAGGCGCGGTCCTGGCGGCCGAGGAGGCGGGCTTCGCGGGCGAGGACGTGCTGGGCACCGGCCACGCCGTGTATCTCGCGGTCCGGCCCGTCCAGGGCGCCTACATGCTGGGCGAGGAGACCGTGCTGCTCAAGGCCCTCGAGGGCAAGCGCGGCCAGCCCGAGCAGATGCCGCCCTACCCCACCGAGCGCGGCCTGTTCGACCGGCCGACGGTCGTCAACAGCATCCAGACGCTGGCCGCCGTGCCGTGGATCTGCCGCGAGGGCGGGTCGGCGTACGCGGCCATCGGCGCCAAGGCAAGCCCGGGGACGGCGCTCGTCCAGCTCCGCGGCCCGGCCGGCGGGGGGATCGCCGAGGTCCCGCTGGGCACCCCGCTGCGCGACCTCGTCAAGCTCGCCGGCGGCCCCGGCCCGCGCCCGCTCAAGGCGGTGCTCGTGGGCGGCCCCACCGGTGGCCTGCTCCCCGCGGAGCTGCTGGACACGCCCTACGAGTTCGACGCGCTCCGCTCGGCCGGCGCCCACGTCGGCTCCGGTTCCGTCGTGATCGCGGACGACCGGACGTGCGTCGTGGACCTCGCGCGCCTCCTGACCCGCTTCTCGGCCGACAACGCGTGCGGCAAGTCGATCCCCTGCCGGATCGGGCTGCGCCGGCTGTACGAGATCGGCGACCGGATCGCCGGCGGGCGGCCGAAGCCCACCGACGCCACCCTCCTCGGCGATCTCGCGCACGACATCACGGCCAGCGGCCTGTGCGACCACGAGCGCCTGGCGACCCTTCCGTTCACGAGCGGGATGCGATACTTCCGCTCCGAGATCGACGACCACATCCTCCGCTCCACCTGCCCCGCCGGCGTTTGCCAGCCGATCGCGGTGGCGGCGGGCGCGGCCCACCGGGACCCCGCTTGATGGCCGACCTGATCACGCGCCCCGACCCCACGCTCGAGCGACCGCGCGAGGTCCGCCCCGACGCCCCGATGGTGTACGACACCGTCACGCCGCGGGAGGACTCGCTCGCCGAGCGCCTGATCACCACCCAGTCTCCGCAACGGCCGCAGAGCACGCCGCGGATCCGGATCGAGGTCGACGGCCGGGTCGTCGAGGGCTTCGAGGGCCAGACGATCCTCGAGGTCTGCCGGGACAACGGGATCGAGATCCCGACCCTGTGCTACGAGCCCAAGCTGCCGGGCTTCGGCGCCTGCCGGATGTGCGTCGTCGAGGTCGAGGGCGAGGAGACGCCGCCGATCTCCTGCTCGCGCTCGGCAGAGGCCGGGATGGTCGTCCAGACCCAGACCGAGGAGCTGCGCCGACTCCGGCGGACGAACCTGGAGCTGATCTTCAGCGACCACAACGCCTACTGCCTGCCGCCCTGCCAGAACAAGTGCCCCAGCCACATCGACATCCCGGGCTTCCTGAAGGCGAACGCCGAGGCGAACTGGCGCGAGAGCGCCCGGATCTTCAAGCGCACGATCCCGTTCCCGTCGATCCTCGGGCGGGTGTGCCCCGCCCCGTGCGAGGAGCACTGCCGCCGGGACGAGGTGGACGAGGCGATCGCGATCCGCGACAGCCACCGCTACGCCGGCGACCAGGTCCTGCGGGCGATGCTCGACGACGGCGAGGACCCGCCGCTGCCGTTCGAGCGCCAGGCCCCAACCGGCCGCCGCGCAGCGGTGATCGGCTCCGGGCCGGCCGGCATGGCGGCCGCCTACTACCTGCTGCTCAACGGCCACGAGGTGACCGTGTTCGAGCGCGACCCGGCGCCGGGCGGCATGCTCCGCTACGGCATCCCGCAGTACCGGCTGCCCAAGGTCGAGGTCCTCGAAGCCGAGTACGAGGCCGTCTGGCGCCTCGGCGCGAAGCTCCAGTGCAATATGGCGCTGGGCAGGGACTTCACGCTCGACGACCTGCAGAACCAGGGATTCGACGCGGTCGTGGTCGCCATCGGCTGCTACGACACCAACAAGCTGGGCATCGCCAACGAGGACGCGGACGGCGTCATCGACGGGCTCGAGTACCTGCGCACGGCCACCCTCGGCCTGCCGTACCCAGGCCACGAGGGGACGCGCGCGGTCGTGATCGGCGGCGGGTTCACCGCGATGGACTGCGTCCGGACCTCGGTCCGCCAGGGCGCCGGCGAGGTCACCCTCGTGTACCGCCGTGACATGAAGGACATGCCGGCGGCGAGCGAGGTCCACGAGGCGATCGAGGAAGGCGTCACGACGATCTTCCAGGCCGGCCCGACCCGCGTGATCACGGACGAGCGGACCGGCAAGGTCACCGGCGTCGAGTTCATCCGGATGCAGCTTGGCGAGCCGGACGCGTCCGGCCGGCGGCGCCCGGAGCCCGCACCCGGCACCGAGTTCACGATCGACTGCGACCGCGTGCTGCTGGCCATCGGCCAGGGTCCCGACCTGCGCTGGATCGGCCCGGGCTCCGAGGGCCCGCTGGCGACCAGGCAGCGCCGCCTGGGCGCCGACGCCGTCACGTTCGAAACGGCGCGGCCCGGCGTGTTCGGCACCGGCGACGTCAGGATCGGCGCCGCGACCGTCGTCCAGGCCATCGCCGAGGGCCGCCGCGCCGCCTACGCGGTGGACGCCTACCTGCGGGGCCAGGACCTGGCCGCGATCCGCACCCGCCAGACGCTGGCGGAGCCGCAGCCCGAGTTCCTGTCCATCGTCCCGTTCACGGGCGAGGTGAAGGAGCCGCGCTACCGGCTCAAGGCGCTCGAGGCCGAGGTCCGCAACCGGAGCTACATCGAGTACGAGATCCCGTACACCCGGGACGAGGCCGTCGCCGAGTCCACCCGCTGCCTGCAGTGCACCTGCGAGGCCATCGGGTTCTGCGACCTGCGCCGGCTGGGGATCGAGTACGGGACCACGCTGCGCACGCTGGAGCCCGCGTTCCACCAGGGCGCCGGGTACCGGAGCGTGACCGAGAACCGGTTCACCGGCATCAACCACGACTACATCCGCGATGACAGCCACGCGTTCATCCTGCGCGAACCGTCCCGCTGCATCGACTGCGGCCGGTGCGCGAACGTGTGCGCCGAGGTGGTCGGCGCGGCCTGCTACGACTTCATGCGGATCGGCTTCGATACCCTGGTCACGACGCCGCTGGACATGAGCCTCAACGACACGCCGTGCGTGTCCTGCGGGCGGTGCGCGGAGACGTGCCCCACCGGCGCGCTGATGCCCAAGCCGCGGGTCCTGCAGCAGTACGAGGTCGACGAGAGTCGCTGCATCCTGTGCGGCATCTGCGTCGACGCCTGTCCATACGACGCCGTCCGCGACAGCGACCAGTTCGAGCTCAGCCACACGTCCCGCGAGGAGCCGATGATCGACCTCCTCGCACTGGCCTCGATCGAGCGCGAGACGGAGATGAGCTACATCCGTCGCGAGCGCGACTGGGCGGATCGCGCCCGGGCCGAGGGACGGCTCCTCGACCCGGCGCGGAACCTCCCGGTCCTGCCCGCCTCGCTCGTGCACGGGAACGGGAACGGGAACGGCTCGGGGAACGGGCACGCAGCGCGCCAGCTGGGGTCCGGGACCGGGTCGGGACACGCCCAGGACCATTGAGAGGGACGTGTGACGCTGCCTGAGACGATCCCGCTGCTCGGGATCGGGTGGGACGACCTGCTGTTTCTGGCCCTGGCCGGGGTGATGCTCGGGTCCGCCCTGCTCGTCGTCACCCTGCGCGACATCATCCGCTGCGGCCTGGCGATGATCGTGAGCTTCGGCGCCCTGGCCGGGCTGTACGTGCTCGCCGGCGCGCCGTTCGTGGCCGGCGCCCAGGTTCTCGTGTACATCGGCGCGATCAGCGTCCTGATCCTGTTCGCGATCATGCTCACCCAGACCAAGGATGCGCCCAGCGGCCTGGTGTTCCAGACCCAGGCCATCCCCGCGGGTATCGCCGCCATTGTCCTGGCACTCATCCTGGCTATCACGGTCACCGCCACGGACTGGAGCGCGGCTGCGAGCCGCAAATGGACGTGGACCGGCAAGCCGCCGGAAGGGCAGGACGGCCTCGGCGTCGCCGAGGCGTTGTTCAGGGACTACGTCCTGCCGTTCGAGGTCGTGTCCGTGCTGCTGCTCGCCGCGGTGATCGGCGGCGTGTTCGTGGCCAAGCGCGAGCGGCCGCGCGTCGACGAGCCCGAGGAGCGGGGCTGATGCTGGCCTTCCTCAGCGACGTCTCGCAGTCGCTGGACGCCTACCTGATCCTGGCCGGAGTCCTGTTCGCGATCGGTGCCTTCGGCTTCCTCGCCCGGCGGAACGCGATCAGCATGCTGATGTCGATCGAGCTCATGCTCAACGCCGTCAACCTCGCGATCATCGGGTTCGGGGCGTTCAAGCCTGAGCTCAACCCCAGCGCGTCGGTGATCGCGCTGATCGTGATGGCCGCCGCCGCCGCCGAGGCGACGATCGGCCTCGCGATCGTGATCGCCATCTTCCGCAACCGGAAGACGCCGCTCGTCGACGAGTACGACGCGATGCGGCAGTAGGGCGGACCGGACGATGTACGAGACGCTGATCCCGCTGATCATCGCGCTGCCGCTGGCGGGCTTCGTGTTCACGACCTTCCTCGGCCGCCGGCTGCAGATGTCGTTCGGGCGGAACGTGGCCGCCGCGGTCCCGCTGGGCGTGGTGATCGCCTCGTGGATCGTGGCGATGGTCGTGGTCTCGGCGGTGCTCCAGCACCAGGGGCCGTTCCCGGAGCACGGGCCCGGGCTGGACGTGAAGCTGTGGACCTGGATCCCGGCGGGCATCGACCCGACCACCGGGCACGCCCTCACCGTCGACTTCGGGTTCCACGTGGACACCCTCACGGCGGTGCTCCTGATCGTGGTCACGACGATCGGCATGCTCGTGCACCTGTACTCGGTCGGGTACATGGCCCACGACCCGGGCACCTGGCGGTTCTTCGCCTACCTCAACCTGTTCATGGTCTCGATGCTCCTGCTCGTGCTCGCCGACAACTGGCTGCTGGTGTTCGCAGGCTGGGAGCTGGTCGGCCTGTCGTCGTACGCGCTGATCGGGTTCTGGTACCAGAAACGGTCCGCCGCGCTGGCCGCCAAGAAGGCGTTCATCGTCAACCGCGTCGGCGACGTCGGGTTCGCGCTCGGGATCATGGCCATCTGGGTCAACACCGGGACGCTGAACATCCAGGAGTCGCTGGCCACGCTGATCGAGGCGCCGGCCGCGGAGCTGACGGTGCCGCTCTCGATCATCGCCCTGCTCGTGTTCGCGGGCGCGATGGGCAAGAGCGCCCAGTTCCCGCTCCACGTCTGGCTGCCGGACGCGATGGAGGGCCCCACCCCGGTGTCCGCCCTCATCCACGCGGCCACGATGGTCAACGCGGGGGTCTACCTCGTCGCCCGGGCCAACCCCCTGTTCGCGCACGCGCAGGACGCGATGGTCGTGGTGGCGGCGATCGGCATCTTCACCGCGATCCTGGCCGCCTCGATCGCGTTCACCCAGACGGACATCAAGCGGGTGCTCGCGTACTCCACGCTGTCGCAGCTGGGCTACATGTTCGCGGCCCTCGGCGTGGGCGCGTTCGTGGCCGCGATCTTCCACCTCATGACCCACGGCTTCTTCAAGGGCCTGCTGTTCCTCGGGTCCGGCTCGGTGATCCACGCCGTCCACGAGGAGCAGGACATGAACAGGATGGGCGGCCTGTGGCGGAAGATCCCGATCACCCACTGGACGATGCTGGTGGGCACGATCGCGATCGCCGGCATCCCGCCCCTGGCCGGCTTCTTCTCCAAGGACGAGATCCTGGGCGAGGCGTTCAAGTTCGGGTTCACCTGGGTGTGGGCGATCGGCCTGCTGGTCGCCGCGATGACCGCGTTCTACATGTGGCGCCTGATGGGCAAGACGTTCTACGGCGAGTCCCGCGTGGACCCGCACGTGGAGCCGAAGGTCCACGAGTCCGCCTGGACGATGACGCTGTCGCTGGTCCTGCTCGCGATCCCGTCGGCGCTGCTTGGCCTCGCGCTCACGTGGGGCGGCCCGCCGCTCAGCCCGGACGGGACCGGGCTGCTCAAGGGCTGGCTGGAGCCGGTCTTCCGGGGCGCCGAGGAGGCCCTCCACCACGAGGCGCACGCCTACGAGCTGTTTGGCATCGACGGCATCCTGATCCTGGCCAGCGTCGCCGTGGCGACCCTCGGCCTCGTCGCCGGCATCGCGCTATTCGGGTTCTTCCGGGCACGCGGCCTGCGGGCGACCGCCGACCGGATCGCCGGCGCCACCCGCGTCACGCGGTTCCTGTACCGGGCCTCGCTCAACAAGTGGTGGTTCGACGAGCTCAACGACCTCCTGTTCATCCGCATCGGCGGGCGTGTCGCGGCCTTCCTGTGGTGGTTCGACCGGACGATCGTGGACGGCACCGTCAACGGTGTCGGCGCCCTCACCCGGGACGCGGGCGGCGGGCTGCGCCGGATCCAGACCGGCCGCGTCCAGAACTACGCGCTGGGCATCGCGATCGGGCTGATCGTCATGGCCGGCTCGTTCCTCGTGATCGTGAGCCGCTGATGAACGTCAACGACATCCCGATCGTGTCGCTGGTCGTGTTCCTGCCCCTGCTGGGCGCGCTCGTCGTCGCGTTCCTGCCGGGCAAGCGCACGGACCTCATCCGCTGGACGGCGCTGGGCTTCGCGCTCGCGGCGTGGGTGGTGTCGCTGATCCTGCTGGTGGGCTTCACGCCCGGCCGACCGGGGTTCGAGTACGACCAAGCGATCGACTGGATCCCGCTGTTCGGCATCCAGTACAAGGTCGGCGTGGACGGGCTGTCGATGGCCATGGTCGTCCTGACCACGACGCTCACCTGGATCAGCATCCTCGCCTCGTTCCGGCCGATCCAGAACCGGGTCAAGGAGTACATGGTCTCCTTCCTCGTGCTCGAGGTCGGGATGACCGGGGTGTTCGTCGCCCTCGACCTGTTCCTGTTCTACGTGTTCTGGGAGCTGGTCCTCGTGCCGATGTACCTGATCATCGGCGTGTGGGGCGGCGTGAACCGGATCTACGCCACGATCAAGTTCGTCCTGTACACCCTGGTCGGCTCGCTGCTGATGCTGGTCGCGATCCTGGCCACCGCGTTCACGTACTTCGCGTCGCAGTCCAACGCCGGCGTCACCGACCCGTGGCAGGGCGCCTTCGACCTCGAGGTGCTGACCAGGTTCGCGGGCGGCGGTGGATTCGACCCCACCTTCCAGTTCCTCGCCTTCGGCGCCTTCTTCCTCGCGTTCGCGATCAAGGTCCCGATGTTCCCGTTCCACACCTGGCTGCCCGACGCCCACGTCGAGGCCCCCACGGCGGGCTCGGTCATCCTGGCCGGCGTCCTGCTCAAGCTCGGCGGCTACGGGTTCATCCGGTTCGCGCTGCCGTTGTTCCCCGACGCGGCGCAGACGTGGGCGCCCGCGATCATCGTGCTGTCGCTGATCGCGATCATCTACGGCGCGATCGTCGCCCTCGTCCAGCCGGACCTCAAGAAGCTGGTGGCGTACTCCTCGGTCAGCCACATGGGCTTCGTGACCCTGGGCATCTTCGTGTTCCAGCCCCAGGCCTTGCAGGGCGCGATCCTGCAGATGGTCAACCACGGGCTGATCACGGGCGCCCTGTTCCTGCTCGTGGGCGTGATCTACGAGCGGACCCACGACCGGACGATCGCCAAGATGAGCGGGCTGGGTGCCAGGGTCCCGGTCTACGCGGCGTTCTTCGGGTTCTTCGTGTTCGCGTCGGTCGGCCTGCCGGGCCTGTCCGGGTTCGTGGGCGAGTTCCTCACCCTGATCGGCACGTTCGCCGTCCAGCCGTGGGCGGCCGTGGTGGCGACATTCGTGATGATCCTCGCCGCCGGGTACCTGCTGTGGATGTTCCAGCGGGTGGCGTTCGGCGAGGTGTCGGACTTCCTCAAGGGGCTCGGCGGGCACCTGACCGACATGCGCCCCGTGGAGGTGTTCACGCTGGTGCCGCTGGGCGCGCTGGTCGTCGTGTTCGGCCTGTTCCCCGGCCTGATCCTGGACCTCGTGGACGGGTCCGTCACCCAGACCCTGAACGCGGTCCTGCAGGGCGCCCCCGTCGCCCTCGGGCTGTGGCGGTAGGAGGCTGAGCGTGGGCTACGAAGACGCCGTCACCCTCGCCCCCTTCATCGCGGCGGTCCTGGTGGCGGCGGCGATCCTGTTCGTGGACTTCATCGCGCCCGGGCGCAAGGTCCCGGCGCTGGCGGTCACGTTCGCGGGCCTCGCGCTGGTGGCGATCCTGGTCGTGCTCACCGGCCAGGGCGCCGTCACCGGCCGCGACGAGGTCACGGCCTTCCAGGGCGCCTACGTGGTCGATCCGCTCACGACGTTCCTGGACCTGCTGTTCATCTCGATCGCCGCCCTCACCATCGCGTTCGCCCCGGACTACCTCGAGGAGCGGGAGCTGCCGGTGGCGGAGTTCGCCGCCGTGCTCGTGTTCGCGATCTCGGGCGCGATGCTGATCTCGGCGTCCGCGGACCTGCTGGTCCTGTTCCTGGGCCTGGAGCTCATGGTCCTGCCGGGCTACGTGCTCGCCGGCTACCACAAGTCGGACGGGTACAGCACCGAGGGCGCGATCAAGTACTTCCTGCTGGGCTCGTTCTCGAGCGCGATCTTCCTGTTCGGTCTCGCGTTCGTGTGGGGCCTCACGGGTACCACGAGCATCGCCGGGGTCGCCGCCGTGCTCGGACAGGTCGCTGACGGGCGGCCGCTGACCCCGGGGCTGGGCCTGGGGCTCGCGTTCCTGACCACGGGCGTGGCGTTCAAGATCGCCGCCGTGCCGTTCCACTACTGGACGCCCGACGCGTACCAGGGCTCCCCGACGCCGGTCACGGGCTACCTGTCCGTGGGCCCCAAGGTGGGGGCGTTCGCGCTGATCATCCGGCTGTTCGCGGAGGCCCTCGGGCCGCTGGCCGCCGACTGGAACGTCGTGGTGATGGTGCTCGCCGCCACGACGATGACCCTCGGCAACCTGGTCGCGCTGACGCAGGACAACGTCAAGCGGATGCTTGCCTACTCCTCGATCGCCCACACCGGCTACATGCTGGTCGGCTTCGCGGCCTGGGCGGCGGGACAGCAGTCCGGCATGGAGGGGCTTCTCTACTACGGGGCCGCATACGCGTTCATGAACCTCGGCGCGTTCGCCGTCATCGCCGCGCTCCAGAAGCGCCTGGGCGTGACCAGCAACCTGTCCACGTTCGCGGGCCTCATCCGCCGCGAGCCGACGCTCGCGATCCTGATGACGCTGTTCCTGCTGTCGCTCACCGGCATCCCGCCCACAGCCGGCTTCTTCGGCAAGTTCTACGTGATCCTCGCGGCCGTCCAGGCCGGCGGCTGGCTCGCCGTCCTCGCCGTGCTCGCCGTGCTCAACGCCGCCGCCGCCGCGTTCTACTACCTGCGCGTCGTGGTCTACATGTTCATGCGCGACCCGACCACCGAGATCCCCTCGCTCGCCCACGGGCGCCTGGTGTGGGCCGGGCTCGCGGTGGCGACGGTGCTCACGATCGTGCTGGGCCTGTTCCCGGGCGCGATGCTCGAGATCGTGGGCGGCGCCGCAAAGGCGATCATCAGCTAGCGCGGTCTCGGGCGGCTCGGCTCGGCTCGGCCTTCTCCGCGCCCCCGCGTCCGCCGGACCGGCTAGGGCGTGACGTCCACGCCCGGCAGGATCGTCCGGAGGCCCGCGGCCATCACGTCCGGCCCGATCCCGCCCAGGGCCCCGTCCCGTACGACGCCCTGGGCATCCACCCAGAAGTGCACGGGCAGCGCGTACGCGCCCCACGCGGCCTGGGCCACGCCGTCCGTGTCCAGGCCGACCGGGAACGTGACCCCGAGACCGCGCATGAACGCGTCCACGGCGGCCTCGTCCTCGCGGATGTCGACCGCCACCACTACCAGGCCGGTGTCCTCGTAGCGGGTGGCGAACCCGGTCATGGCCGGCAGCTCGTCGCGGCACGGCAGGCACCAGGTGGCCATGAAGTTGACCCACACCGGCTTGCCGCGGAGCGCGGCGAGGTCGATCTCGCCGCCGCCCACGCGCGGCACGCGCAGGCTCGGCGCCGGCTCGCCCACCCCGAACCCGGTCTGGGGCGGAACGGACGGCGACGCAGGGACCGGGGACGCCGGGGTCGGGGACGCCGGGGAGGCGGGAGCGGAGGTCGCAGGCGACGGCGAGGGTGACGCCTCCGGCGACGGCACGGGCGATGCCGAACGCGACGGCGCGGCGGTCGCGGGCGGATCCGACGCGGCGGGGATCGCCGGCGCCAGCAGCAGGATCCCGCCGAGCACGAGCCCACCGGCGACGACGCCCGTGACGAGGCCGGTCGCGATCGCCGTCTTCCCACCCATCGGCGCGAGCGTACCAGTACCAACCGGTCGGGGGCAGGTCCGGGCTGCGTCCTCTAGGATTCCGGGGCCATGGTCCCCGTCCTCGTCGTCGTCCGCACACGCCTGCTGCCGGCGCTGGTCACCGCGATGGGCGTCGTGCTGGTCACCGCGGGTCTGATGTCCTACGCGGACCCGACCACCGCGGGCGCCGTGGTGGACGGCCCGCCGACCACTGAGGTCCTCTCCCCTTCGCCCACGACCACGCCGTCCACGTCGCCGGACGGCTCGGCCCCGGCGTCGGCGGCTCCCAGCCCTACCGCCTCACCGACCGCGACTCCCGGCAAGCGCGTGCTCGCGACGCGCGTCGTCGTCCCCGCCCTCGACATCGACCTGCCGGTGGTCAAGGGGAACGACGGCTATCCGCTGTGCAACGTCGCGATGTACCTGCACAGCGACCCGTCAGCGGCGCTCGACCTGTTCGGCCAGCCGGGCGAAGGCAGGGCGACCTACCTGTACGCCCATGCCCGCGACGGCATGTTCGGCCCGATCTACGAGCTGGCGATCCAGAAGAAGCAGGGCCGCAAGATGCTCGGCATGATCGTCCAGGTCTACACCAGCGATAACCGGCTGCACCTGTACGAGGTCCGCGAGGTCAGGCTTCACCAGACCAGCCTCGACGACGCGATCGAAGCCACCGAGGAGCAGCTCTGGCTGCAGACCTCCGAGGGGCCAAAGGGAACCCGTGGCAAGACGCAGCTGATCGCGTTCCCGATCTCGGTCGGCGACGCCGATCCCAAGGACGCCCGTCCGAAACCCCGGCCGGTCACCTGCGGCTAGGGTCGCGTCAGATCCAGTCGATCCGCCGCAGGAAGACCGCGGTCAGCGCCGCCAGGCCCAGGATCACGCTCGTGATCACCCAGAACCCGGGGGCCTCGCCCGCGGCGATCGCGGCCCCGGCCTCGCTCATGCCGAAGATCCCGGCCAGCGCCCCGATCCCGGCCAGGATCACCGTCACGCCGGTCAGCCGCTTCATGATCACGGACAGGTTGTTGTTGATGGTCGACAGGTAGACCTCGAGCGTGCCCGCCACCAGCTCGCGGTCGTTGTCCAGCTCGTCCGTCACCCGGATCAGGTGGTCGTACACGTCGCGGAAGTAGACGAGGTGCTCGGGGGCGATCAGCTCGAGGTCGCGGTTCGTCAGCTGGTTGAAGATCTCGCGCGCCGGCGTGATCGCGCGGCGCAGCGCGACCAGCTCGCGCTTGAGCGTGAACAGCCGCTCCAGCGTCCACGACGTCGGCTTGCGGATCACGTCGTCCTGGAGGCCGTCGATCTCGTCCTCGATCGCGTCGAGCACCGGAAAGTACGCGTCCACGACGCCGTCGGTGATCGCGTACAGCAGGAAGTCCACGCCCCGCTTGAGCAGGTGGCCGCCGTCGCCGCGCAGCTGCGGCAGCGCGAACGGGTCCCAGCCCGGGTCGTGGACGGTCAGCAGCAGGTCGCGGTCGAGGACGATGTCGAGCTCGGTCTCGGTGACCTCGCCGCCGTGCGCGAGGGCGAACATCACGATGTGGATCGCGCCCTCGATCTCCTCGAACTTGGCGCGCTGGTTGCGCTCCGCGATGTCCTCGGTGATCAGCGGGTGGAGCCGGACGAGGTCGGCGAGCTCCGCGATCTCGGCGTGCTCGGGGGCGGTGACGTCCACCCAGACGCGGGTCGCGGGATCGGCCAGGGCGGGCTCCAGCGCCTCGCGACCGTCCAGCCGCACGACCTGCCCGTTCGACCAGGCGAGCGAACGGACGCGCGGCCACGGGTCGGGCGCCTCTGCCACGGGCGCGGCCGCCACGGTGGCCCGGGCGGGCTCAGCCGCCGACCGCTCCGGGCTCGGCGTGCCGTTGGGCTGCATCGGGATCGGGCTCTCCGCTCCGGGAGGCGTCCGCCTCGCCGTCGGCGAGCATACGCCGCCGGCGGCGGTCCAGGACGAGCGATGGCGGGATGGCGACCGCCGTCACGACCGCGGCGACGAGGAAGATGCCGACCATGATCCGGGCAGCCTCGGACGCGGCCCATGCCTCCAGCGCCTCGATGACCAGGCCATCCTCGAGCGGCCGGTCGCGCAGCGACTCCGGGATGAACGCCAGGTAGGCATCCGGGGTCGCGTAGACCTTGTCGTAGAGGCGGTCGATGGTCGTCGAACCGTACGCGGTGAGGATGGCGAGCCCCACGGCCATGCCCACCATCCGGGCGACGGTCACGGTCGACGACGCGATTCCGTAGGCCTCGTGCGAGACGGCCTCCACGGCCGCCGTTGAGCGCGGCGTCACGGTGAGCCCGAAACCGGCGCCGAACAGGGCGAGCGCGCCCGCCGCCGACTCGATCGAGGTGTCGGCCGTCCAGCCGGCCATCAGGGCGAGGCCGGCGATCGACGCCGCCAGCCCCGCCAGGGTCACGACCCGCAGCGACAGCACCCGCACGGCAAACCCCGAGACGAGGGCGCCCGCCGCCGTGGCCGCTCCCAGCGCGCCGAGCGCCAGCCGTTGCTCGTCAGGGCCGCCATACAGGACACGGTCGACGAACACGGCCCCGCCCACGATCGCGGTCGCGAAGCCGTAGCCCGTCAGGCCCGAGACGAGGGCGGCCGCCGCGAACGGAGCGTGGCGGAACAGGCGAGGGTCGAGGAACGGGTCCGGGACCCGCAGGCCGCGCAGAAGCGCCACGGGCCCGGCGACGGCGGCCAGGCCGGCCAGGACCAGCGACACCGTGACGGGGTCGAACGCCTCGCCTTCGCCGCCCCCGGCGCGGCTGCCGAGCAGCGTGAGCGCGCCCAGCGCCCCGACCAGGAGCGAGGAGAACAGGAGCGCCCCCGCGAGGTCAACGCGCCCGGTCCGCCGGGGCGTGTCCCAGCCGCCGCTGGCCGCCCACGCGATCGCCAGCGCCGCGATGCCCACCGGCACGTTGACGTAGAACACCCAGCGCCAGGCCGGCGCGAGGGCCTCGTGGACGGGGGTGCCCGGGCCGAACCCCAGTCGGGACAGCGCGGCGCCCGGGTGGAACGCGTCGAGGATCGCCGCGCCCAGGAACGGCCCGGCCGCCATGCCCAGGAACGTCAGCGCACCGACCACCCCCAGCGCCCGCGGGCGGTCGAGCCCCGTGAACAGGTGCGACGCCGCCGACGTCGCGACGGGCACCAGCGCCCCGCCGCCGGCAGCCTGGACGAG
>Ga0154724_1083_pt12 | contig 22436 bp, 15 predicted proteins | sample Rifle2008BG16ft_FD_105732 | JGI IMG/M metagenome (GOLD analysis project Ga0154724, IMG submission 105732) | Chloroflexi bacterium RBG_16_72_14 | reverse complement strand
GCGGAGCCCGTCGGGCTCCGCGCGGTCCGGGCGGCGCGACACCCAGCGTCGCCGCCACGACGAGCCGACGACCCTCCAGCGCCTGCGGACGCCGCTGCTCGCGCTGGGCGTGATCGCCGTCATCGTGGGCGTAAGCGCGTTCGTGCTCACCTCGGCCGCGTCACCGACCTACGCCTGCACCCGCGTCGACACGGTGCAGGCCCCGGTCGAGGGCGAGATCGGCCAGGTGCAGCCGGACCAGGGCAACGCCCACATCCAGGTCGGCGACAAGGTCACCTACACCGTCTGCCCGCCCGCGTCGGGCAAGCATGTCAACAGCAGCGGCTTCGGCCCCTTGCAGCCCAGGGTCTACGGACCCGACGACACCAGCGCGCCCACCGGCTGGGTGCACAACCTCGAGCACGGCGCGCTCGTCCTGCTCTACTCCTGTGACAGGGGCGCCTGCGACGACGCGTCGATCCAGCAGCTCGGGGGCTTCGCCCAGGGCTTCCCGGACAGCCCCGTGTGCGGTCTCCAGCCCGGCATCGTGGGACCCGTGATCGCCCGCTTCGAGCAGATGCCGACGAAGTACGCGGCCCTGGTCTGGGACCGCGTGCTGTACCTCGAGACGCTGGACAACCAGCAGGTCTACGACTTCTACACGGCCTACGGCGAGCGGGTGTCGGGCAGCTCCTGGATCACCCCGCCGGAGCCGCAATGCGCGGCCCCCTCGCCGTCAGCGGCTCCGTCCGCGTCGCCCTCGCCCGACGCTTCGGCCAGCCCGAGCACCGGGGCCAGCCCCAGCGCCGAGCCCAGCCCCAGCTGAGCCCGGCCGGATGCGCCTCTACGCCTACCGCGACCGGTTCGATGACCAGCGATTCGGCGTCATCGTCGACGGGCGCCTGCTGACCGGCGCCCAGCTCGAGAAGCGCGGCCGATTCCCCGAGGACACCCACTTCGGGATCGGCTTCCCGGGCGACGACCGCTGGTTCGCGAGCGTGGCGAGGGCCACCAGGCGCGCGCTCAAGGCGGGAGCGCCGCTGATCGACCTCGAGGCGCGCCGGCCAATCCCCGCGATCGACCCGGACGTCGTCGGCAAGATCGTGTGCATCGGGCTCAACTACGCCGACCACGCGCGCGAGGGCGGCCGCGCCACGCCCGACCGGCCGATGCTGTTCTCGAAGTTCGCCAACGCGGTCATCGGCGACGGCGAGGCCATCGTCAGGCCGGAAGACACCCGCGCCCTCGACCTCGAAGTGGAGCTGGGCGTGGTCATCGGCCGGCGGGCCCGCCGTGTGACCGAGGCCGAGGCCATGGATCATGTGGCCGGCTACGTGGTCGTCAACGACGTCAGCGCCCGCGACTGGCAGGGCAACCCGCAGGCGCTCCGCGAGGGCGAGAAGGGCGACGGCCAGTGGCTGCGCGCCAAGGGCAGCGACACCTTCCTCCCGGTCGGCCCGGTGTTCGTCACCCGCGATGAGCTCGATCCGGTGGCCGGGCTGCGGCTCCGGAGCTGGCGGATCCCGGGCGGCGGCCCTGACGCCGACGTCCCGGTCCTGATGCAGGACGGGAATACGTCCGACATGCTCTTCCGCGTCCCGGCCCTGGTCAGCTACATCTCGCGGCACATCACGCTGGAGCCCGGCGACCTGATCGCGACCGGCACCCCGGCAGGCGTCGGCGTGTTCCGCGACCCGCCCGTGTTCCTGGAGCCCGGCGATCGCGTCCGGTGCGAGATCGAAGGCATCGGCGTGGTGGAGAATCCGATCGTGGACTGGACGGACGACCCTCGCCGCGACGCCTGAACGCGGACGCCGGGAGGTCGGGGAAGCAGGAGGCGCACATGCTCGCCCTGGTCAAGACCGAGCCCGGGCCCGGGCTGGTCCTCCAGACCGTCCCCGACCCGCAGGTCGGCATCAACGACGTCCTGATCCGGGTGCGCAAGACCGGCATCTGCGGCACCGACCTGCACATCGAGTCGTGGGACCCGTGGGCGGCGAAGACGATCCACCCGCCGCTGGTCCCGGGCCACGAGTTCGTGGGCCAGATCGTGGCGGTGGGCGCGAACGTCTCCGACTTCCATCCCGGTGACGTCGTCAGCGGCGAGGGCCACGTCACCTGCGGCCGCTGCCGCCACTGCATGGCCGGCCGGCGCCACCTGTGCGCGAACACGGTCGGGCTGGGCGTGGGACGCGACGGAGCGTTCGCTGAGTACGTCGTGCTGCCGATGACCAACGTGTGGCATCACTGGCCGGGCATCGACGAGGACGTGGCCGCGATCTTCGACCCGTTCGGCAACGCGGTCCACACGGCGCTCGCGTTCCCGGTGCTGGGCGAGGACGTCCTGATCACCGGCGCCGGCCCCATCGGCCTGATGGCCACCGCGGTCGTCCGGCATGCCGGGGCCCGCTTCGTCGTCGTGTCGGAGCCCAACCCCGTGCGGCGTGCGCTCGCGTCCAGGATGGGCGCCACGGTGGCGGTGGACCCGGGCGCGCGAGACCTCGCGGACGTCCAGCGCGAGCTGGGCATGGTCGAGGGGTTCGACGTCGCGCTCGAGATGTCGGGGGCGCCGGCAGCCATCCGGGCGACGCTCGACAACATGGCCCACGGTGGCGCGATCGCCATCCTCGGCATCCCGACCCAGGACGTCAGCCTCGACGTCAACGAGATCGTGTTCAAGCTGCTGACGGTCCGGGGGATCTACGGTCGCGAGATGTACGAGACCTGGTACAAGATGACGGTGATGCTCCAGTCGGGCCTCGACATCAGCCCGGCGATCACGCACCGCTTCTCGTACCGCGAGCACGAGGCGGCGTTCGCCGCGGCGCGCTCCGGCGACGCCGGCAAGGTCATCCTGGACTGGAATCCTCAGACCGATGGCTAGCAGGAGCGTTGCCATCCTCGCGCCGATGGCTCACGGGAGCATCGCCTCGGCGCTCGGAGGGCGTGTCTCGACACCCCGTGGAGGTTGCCAACCCTCATGAACGCATCCCGCCCCAATCCGCTGGCGTTCATCGACGAGGAGTTGGCGGCCCTCCGCGAGCGGCACCTGTACCGGCCGCTGCGGGTCATGAGCTCCGCGCAGGGCCCGATCGTCTCGCTCGACGACCGGCGCGTGATCAGCCTGTCGTCCAACGACTACCTCGGCCTGTCGCACCACCCGCGGATGAAGCGTGCCGCGATCGAGGCGGTGGAGCAGTTCGGGGCGGGCTCCGGGGCGGTGCGCACGATCGCGGGCACGATGACCCTCCACCAGGCGCTCGAGGCGGAGCTGGCCGAGTTCAAGCACACCGAGGCCGTGCTCACGTTCCAGTCCGGGTTCACCGCCAACACCGGGGTCATCCCGGTGATCACCGGCGAGACCGACCTGATCGTGTCCGACGAGCTCAATCACGCCTCGATCATCGACGGCATGCGGCTGTCCAAGGCGCCCCGCGTGGTGTTCGCCCACGCCGACGTCGACGCCCTGCGCGAGGTCCTGCGCCAGGCTCGCGAGACCGGGCGCGACGGCCAGGGCGCCCCGCACCGGCTGATCCTCGTGGTGACCGACGGCGTGTTCAGCATGGATGGCGACATCGCGCCGCTGCCGGGCATCGTGGATGCGGCCGAGGCGTTCGGGGCCGCGGTGATGGTCGACGACGCCCACGCGTCGGGGGTGCTGGGCAAGGACGGCCGGGGCTCGATCAGCCAGTTCGGGCTCGAGGGCCGGGTGGCGATCCAGGTCGGCACCCTGTCCAAGGCGGTCGGGGTGCTGGGCGGGTACGTCGCCGGCAGCCGCGCGCTGCGCGACATCCTGATCCAGCGGGCGCGGCCGTTCCTGTTCTCCACGTCCCATCCGCCCGCCGTCGCCGCCGCCTGCCGCGAGGCGATCCGGATCATGGTCGAGGAGCCGGAGCTCATCGAGCGCCTGTGGGCGAACACCCGGCGGTTCAAGGCGGAGCTCGCGCGCCTGGGCTTCGACATCGGCCGTTCCGAGACCCCGATCACGCCGGTGCTCCTGGGCGACTCCGAGACGACGATCCGCTTCTCCGACCGCCTGTTCGAGGAGGGCGTGTTCGGCACCTCGGTCGTGTTCCCGACGGTCGCCCTCGACCGCGCCCGGATCCGGACGATCGTCACCGCGGCCCACACGGACGAGATGCTCGACCAGGCGCTGCGTGCCTTCGACCGGGTGGGGCGCGAGCTGGGCGTCATCGCCGGGTGAGCCGCCGCCATCCGGCGCCGCCCGAACCCGCGGACACGCGCCCGCGGGCGGAGGTCGAGCACGAGGCGTTCCTGGCCGGCCTCGCCTCGGGCCTGGGTGGCGCGCACGACCTGCCACTCGACGCGCACCTCCACACGGTCCGTTCCCCCGACGCCGACGCGCAGCTGGACGGCTATGCGGCGCTCGCCGTGCAACGCGGCATCGCGGAGCTCGCGATCACCGACCACGTTGACTTCGATCCCGCGATGCCGGCCTACGGGTTCGCCTCGTTCGCGGATCGCGAGCGCGACGTCCGCGAGGCCGCCTCCCGGTGGGCGGACCGCGGCCTGGCGATCCGGTTCGGCGTGGAGGTGACCTACGAGCGCCGCCACGAGGACGAGATCCGCGGCTGGCTGCGCCGCCATCCCCACGACTACGCCATCGGCAGCGTCCACATCAGCGCCGTCTCGCCGTACAAGGCCGGCAACGTGGCGACGTTCGTGCACGGGCGCTCGCTGGCCGAGATCGTGGCGCCCTACTTCGAGGAGATCATCGGCGCCGCGCGGTCCGGCCTGTTCGACACCATCGGGCATCTCGACTTCGTCAAGCGCTATCTCGTCCCGCACGTCATGCCGGCGGACCTCGCGGCGGCGCCGGAGCTGTACGAGCCGGTGCTCGCGGCCCTGGTCGAGAGCGGCGCGGCGCTCGAGGTCAACGCGTCGGGCCTGCGCCAGCTGCCGCTCGAGACGTACCCGTCGGCCGCGATCGTCGCCCGCTACCGGGAGCTTGGCGGCCGGCATGTGACCATCGGCTCCGATGCGCACCGAACAGAGTGGTTCGCATATGGGCTCGAGGAGGCGTATCGTCACGCCGCGGGCGCCGGATTCGAGGCGCTCACGTTCCGTCGCGGCGGCGAGCGGGTCGCCGTAGCTGTGCCGATACGGCGGGTGACGTAGGTCCGCAGGCCTAACACGGGGGTCGGCTGATCGTTATGACCATGGACGACGAGGCGCTCGAGCGTCTCGTGGGCGCGGCTCGCAGGGGCGACCCGGAAGCATTCGGGGCGCTGTTCGACCGCTACCACGCGCCGGTCTACCGCTACGTCGTCGCCCGTGTCGGCCGCCCGAGCGACGCGGAGGACCTGGCGCAGCTCGTCTTCGTCAAGGCCCTGGAGGCGCTACCGCGCTACGAGGCACGGGGCGTCCCCTTCGGGGGCTGGCTGTTCAAGCTGGCCAGGAACGTGGTGATCGATCACATCCGGACCCGCCGGGAGCATGCGCCGCTGGACCTCATCGTCGAGCGTTCCACGGACGCAGAGGGACCGGACGAGCTGGCGGTGCTCCGCCAGGAGATGGACAGCGTCGCGGCCGCGCTGCGCCGGCTCACCCCGGAACAGCGGGAGGCGATCGAGCTGCGGTTCTTCGCGGGACTGTCCGCGAGGGAGGCGGCCGAGGCCATGGGCCGGCAGGAAGGCACCGTGAGGGGCCTCCAGTTCCGGGCCATCGCGGCGCTCCGGCGGGAGCTGGGTATCGAGGCCAGCCCCGACGAGCTGGCGCGGGTCTCAGGGACGACCCGATGAACGAGGACGAGATGCAGGCACTGGAGCCGCTGGCGGGCGAGGCGCTCGAGCGGCAGCTGGCACGGTACGCACGCGTTCGGCTGGATCCCACGCCGGCGCAGTCGCGGCGTGCCCGCACGACCGTCATGGAGGCCGCCTGGCGGAGGCGCCTCGAGCCGTTCGACGCGATGCGCCTGCGACGCTCGCGGCGTGGCCTGTTCTCGTCCTGGACCGCTCGCCGGCTGGGGGCATCGACGGCCGCCGCCGTGCTGGCCGGCCTGCTCGTCGGGTCGGCGACGTTCGCGGCCTCGCGGGCCGGCGGCCCGCTCTACGACGCACGCCTCACGTTCGAGGCCATGACCCTGCCCGCGGACCCGGAGGCCCGCCTCGAGGCGGAGCTCGCCCAGGCGCAGACCCGCCTCGCCGAGCTCGTGGAGGCAGCGGGGCGGGGCGACCAGGGCGCGGTGCAGGCCGCGCTCGCCGGCTACGGGCGGTCGCTCGACGACCTCGCGGCCACGACCGGCGGGCCCGCGAACCGGGCGCTCGAGGCCGTGGAGTTCCACCGCGCGGTGCTGCTCCATCTCATGGACACCGTCCCGGAGCAGGCCCTCGTTGGTCTCGAGAACGCCCTTGCGCGCAGCAGCGGGGTGATCGAGAAGCTCGGCGCCGCCGGTGCTGGCAGCCCCGGGGCGGGCGGCGCCTCGGGGGCGGGATCCGGCGGGACCGGGGGCTCCGGCGGCAACGCGGGCTCCGGTGGATCCGACCCGGGCAACAAGCCCGACCGAACGCCCGGCCCGGCACGGACGGCAGCCCCGGATCCCACGCCCAAGCCCCCCAAGTCGCCCAATCCGAACGCCGCCAAGACGCCGGCGCCGGCCGCGACCGAGGACGCGGGCGACGACCAGGTCCAGCCCTAGCCCCGACCCGGCCACCCCGCCACACCCCGCGCAACGGCCGCCTGCGGACGGTACCCTCGCGTCGCACGGAGGAGAGCGACGCATGCGGTTGACCGTCCTGGGCGCCGGCCCGGCCTACACCGACCGGGAGGGCGCGTCGGGGGCGAGCTATCTCGTCGCCCAGGCGGACACGCATCTCCTGCTCGACCTCGGGCAGGGGTCGTTCCCGCGGATCTTCCCCCACGTCTTCCCGCCGGAGCTCGACGTGGTCGTGGTCAGCCACCTCCACCCCGATCACTTCATCGATCTCGTCCCGCTCCGCCACTTCCTGCGGTACGAGTTCCGGCCGCCGCGGCGCGTGCGGGTGCTGGGGCCCGGCGACCTCGCCCGGCGCCTGGACGCCCTCCACGATGAGCCCGGGTTCACGGCCGCGACGCTGGACGTGGAGCGGCTGGGCGAGGATCCCCGGCGGGTGGGCGCCCTGGACGTCCGGGCGCGACTCGTCGCGCACACCGAGGAGAGCTACGCGATCCGGGTGGCGCCGGACGATCGCCCGGGCCTCGTGTACAGCGGTGACTGCGGGCGCGCAGCGGACATCGCCCCGCTGCTGCGACCGGGCGACACGCTGCTGGCCGAGGTCTCGTTCGGGCCCGGTCCCATCCCGGCGGGCGTGCTCCACCTCGATGGGCCCACGGTAGGGCGACTGGCGGCCGAAACGGGCGCCGGCCGGGTGCTCCTCACGCACCTCCAGATGGGATTCGACGCCGCGGAGACGCTGGCCAGCGTGCGGACGCGGTTCGACGGTCCGGTGGAGTTCGTCTGGCCCGGCACCCGGCTGGACGTCTAGGGGCGGGACAGGCGGGGCCGGGGGCGGATCCCCGCACCCCGGCCCGGGTCGCGATCGGGGACAGCGACGCTCAGCAGATCGTCGCCGCCGGGTCCCGGTCCCGTCCAGTACCAATGGGCCCTGACCAGCCGCACCGGTCCCCACCGATCCTCACCCCGGACCGACGCGTGGTGCGTCGCGGCAACCCGCGCGACGTCGCGTGGTACCGCGTGTCGGCTACCCTTCGAGCAGCGAGCGGAGGTTGACCGGGCCGGTGGCCGAACAGGAAGATCGAGCGCGCGGGACCAGGCCGCCCGACCACGGTGCGGCAGGGGACGCGCCGCCGCCTCCGCCCGAGGGAGCGCTCGCGACCGCGGCAGCCAGGCTCCGGGGCAACCTCGGCGACGCCGCGACCGTCCTCCCGCTCGTGCTCGTGGCCGCGCTCGTCGCGCGGGTCGCGTGGCTGAACCTCCCGGTCGGGGGCCTGATCTTCGACGAGGCGTACTACGTCAACGCCGCGCGGGTGATCCTCGGCTGGCCCGTCGCCGCGGGCGCCCACTACGCGGGCAGCCCCGCCGGTCTCGACCCCAACACCGAGCATCCGCCATTGGGCAAGCTCCTGATCGCGCTGTCGATGGCCCTGTTCGGCGACAACGGGATCGGGTGGCGGCTGCCGAGCGTGATCGCCGGCATGGTCGCCCTCGCCGCCGTGTACCGCATCGTGCGCGACGGCGGCGAGTCGGCCTGGATGGCGGTCCTCGTCGTGGCGATCCTCGCCTTCGACAACCTCACCCTCGTCCACGGCCGGATCGCGACGCTGGACATGCTCGTGCTGGCGCCGATCCTCGTGGGCTCGTGGCTGGCGATGCGTCGCCGCTGGGCGCTGGCGGGCGTGGCCATGGCCATCGGGCTGCTGGTCAAGATCACGGCCGTCTACGGCGTGGCGGCCGTCGGGCTCCTGTACCTGCTCGAAGAGGGCCCTCGCTGGTGGCGCGACAGGCGGGTCCCTCTGCTCGACCTGCGTGGGCCGGTCGTGTTCGGGCTCACCGTCGTCATCGCCGCGCTCGTCGGTCTGGGCGCGCTGGGCGCGCGGTACACGACGTTCGCCACCCCGTTCGACCACCTGCGCCGGATCGTCGAGTACGGCTCGCGGCTGGACGCGCCGGTCGGCAACACCGGCTTCTGCCCGGCCGCGGACAGCCGGCCCTGGCAGTGGATCTTCAACGAGTGCCAGATCGCTTACCTGCGCGTGGACGTGACCGTGCGCGCCGGGGAGGAGGTCGTGTCGACGAAGCCGTCGATCGACTTCCGCGGCGCCCTCAACCCCGTGCTCGCGGGCGCGATCCCGCTGAGCGCCCTGTTCGCCGCGTGGTACGCCTTTCGAACAGGCAACGGCGTGGCCCGATGGGCCCTCGCCTGGGGGGCGGCCAGCTACCTGCCGTACGTGCTCCTGGCGCTCGTGACCCAGCGGATCATGTACATCTACTACTTCCTGCCCGCCGTTCCCGCGGTCGCGGCGGCGATCGCGATCCTCATGACCCGCGCGGGGCTGCCCCGGTTCGTCCGCTGGGGGTTCGTGGCGGCCTACGCGCTGGGCTTCGCCGCCTACTTCCCGTTCCGGCAGATCCCCTGACCGATGGCCGGGCCGACGCCGCCGGCAGCCCGGGACGCACCGGGCGCGCGCCGACGCCTCGCCATCCCGGGGGCGCTGCTGCTGTACGCCACCCTGGCAGTCCTGCTGACGGCGGAGGCCTGGGGATCACCATCGACCCGCTGGGCCGGCGGCTGCTGCGACCAGCAGCAGATGATGTGGTTCCTGCGCTGGATCCCGTCCGCGATCGAGCGGGGCCTGGACCCGTTCGTGACGTCCCAGATGAACGCCCCCACCGGCGTCAACCTGACGTGGAACTCGTGGACGCCGGCGATCGGGCTCGCACTGGCGCCGGTGACCGTGGTTGCCGGCCCGATCGTGGCCTACAACGTCGCGATCGTCGGGGCGATCGCGCTCAGCGCCCTGGCCGCTTTCGTCGCGCTGCGCCGGTATGCGGACGGGCTGGCCGGGCCCCTGGTCGGCGGCGCCGTCTACGGGTTCTCGCCGTACGTCACTTCGCACGCGTCGCTGCACCTGAACCTGGTCGCCGTGTGGGTGCCGCCGCTGGTGCTGATCGTGCTCGACGAGCTCCTCGCCCGCCGCCGCCGTGGACCGGTCCGGCTGGGGGCGGCGCTCGGCGTCCTGGCCGGGCTCCAGGTGCTGATCTTCGAGGAGCTCGTGGCCACGGGCGCCGTCGCGGCCGCCGTGCTGGCTGCGATCCTCGCCCTCACGGCCCGCAACCGGGCGACCATCGCGGAGGGGGCCCGTCGCGTCGGCCGGGCCGCCCTGCCGGCCCTGGCGGGGCTGCTGGTCGTCGCGGGGCTGCCGCTGGCGGTGCAGTTCCTCGGGCCGCTCCGGATCGGCGGGCAGGTCCAGGACACCGCGCGGTTCTCCACCGACCTGCTCAACGTGGTGCTGCCGACGCGCTACCAGCTGTTCGCGCCGGAGGCCGCGACCTCGATCTCGTACGAGTTCAGCGGCCTCTACCACGAGGCGACGGCCTACCTCGGGCTGCCGCTGCTCGTGATCCTGGTGGTCGTGGCCGCACGCCGCTGGGCGGACCGCCGGCTTCGGGTGGCAGGGCTGATGGCCGCCGCGATGCTCGTGCTGTCCCTGGGGCAGACGCTCCGGGTCGGCGGCGCAGCGACAGGCGTGCCGCTGCCGTGGCTCCCGCTCAGCCTCCTGCCGCTCCTCGAGCACGCCATCCCGGGTCGGCTGACGCTCTACCTGTGGCTCGCCGTGGCAGCGATCGTGGCGGTCCTCGTGGGCGAGCTCGCCGCCCGGCACCCGTCCCAAGCCGCGCCCCGCCTGGCGGCCCTGGGCCTGGCGCTCGCGGTCGCCCTGCCGGCGCCGCTGGGCTCGTCGACGGTCGAGGTGCCCGCGTTCTTCCGCTCCTTCGACCGGCAGGGCATCGGCGACGACGCGATCGTGCTCGTCGCGCCGCACTTCACCAACGGCGCGGGCGCCGCGCCCATGCTCTGGGCGGCCGTCGCGGGCAATCGCCCCCGCCTGTACGAGGCGTATGCCTACGTGCCGGACGACAACGGCCAGCCGCGGTACGGCCCGGCGCCGACGCAGCTCACCCGGATCATGGAGCGGATCCAGGACGACGGGGTGACGCTGGTCGCCCGCGGCGCAGTCCGCGAGCAGGTCCTGCGCGACATCGCCGCCACCGGCATTACCGACGTCATCGTCGGGCCGATGGACCATCGCGAGCAGATGGTGGTGTTCTTCACCGACCTGTTCGGTCGGCCGCCGGCCGAGGTTGACGGGGTCCAGCTGTGGCACGGGGTGGCCGGCGGCTGAGCCCGCGCGGTCCTTGCCATCTGGCGCGGGCGCGTCTCGGCACGCAAACGGGGAACCGGCCGGGGGGCGGTGAGCCCGACCCGGCCGGTTCGATCGTGTGGTCCGGCGCCGTGCGGTGCCTGGGGATGGCGCTCCTAGCGCTTGCGCGCCTCGGCGGCCGGCGTGAGCAGGAGGACCGTCGCCAGCAGCCCGGCCATCGCGACCAGGAGCAGCTGCCAGGCGGAACCCGACGGGCTCGAGGGACCGGAGATCGACCCCGTGTCCGTGCTCGGAGGCGTGACGTCCGGGGTGCCGGTCTCGGCCTCGACGCTGCCCTCGGGCGTCGTCTCGGTGGTCGAGGTCTCGGTCGTCTCGGTCTCGGTCGTCTCCGTCTCGGTCGTCTGGGTGTCGGTCGTGGTCGTCTCGGTCGTGGTCGTGTCCGTCGTGGTCGTGTCAGTCGTGGTCGTGTCAGTCGTCTCGGTGTCAGTCGTCTCGGTCGTGGTCGTCGTCGTCTCGACGTCGTAGCAGAACGAGATGTGGCTGATGCCGTTGCCGGTGCCGGCCTGCGGGCCGAGGTCCGTGTCCGACGTCGCCTCGGGGCTGTACTGGTACAGGTTGTGCTTGTCGGAGCCCGCCTTCACGAACACGGCGTCAACGCCGATGTTGGAGGCCCAGTCGAAGCTGCCGGGCGTCCCGGCATCGGACTGCGCGAAGTTGGTGATGGTGACAATGAGCGTGCCGTCCGTGTACTCGCCGTTCGCCGGCGGCTCAACCTTGAGCTGCGTCCAGCTGGCATTGAAGCTGCCGCAAGTCGGGTTGCCCTCGTTGATCGGTTCGGGCGCGACGCTGGCTGCGCTTGCGGCGGTCGGTGCGATCAGCGCGGCACTGAGCAGGCCGGCGACCGCGAGCCAGCCCGCCGTCCGAGTCATCCTGGTGAGCTTCATCGATGTGGTCCCCTTTGTGCCCTGTCGCGGCCATCTGCCGCGGATGAATGCCTGCGTTGAATACTCAACGGTCGCTGCCTGCGGGCGACACCTGAATCCTGCAGCCGGAGTACCGTCCGTGTCCAGTACTCGTCGGCTACTGGACACTACCTATGACGGCACCCAACCGCACCACGGGTCCCGTTCGTGTTGCAGGAGCGCAACGAAGGGTCCTGTGACCGAAGAGTACCTTCTGCGGTCCCCGGAAATGGGGCGGACGGGACGCACTCAGGCCGGTGCGCCCCGTCCGGGTCTCGGGGACCCTGTGGTCTGCGGCGGATCCGGCGGGCCGGCGTCGAGCGGCCGGCCCTCGGGTCACCGATGGAGCGTCAGCTCCGGCGGTTCCGCCGGCGGGCTCGCGCGGGCGACGGGGCGAGAACCCCGGCACCCAGCATGAGCCCGGCGATGGCGACCAGGAGGAGGAGCAGGCCGCTGCCGGCCGGTGACTCGGATCCCTGGTCGATGGCGGACGTCGGCGGCGGCGTGATCCGCGGGGTCGGGGTGATCTCCGGTTCCGGCTTGCTCACGAACACGTCGGCCGTGTCGTCGTCCGGCGCCGTCTCGCCGGCGTCGATCGTCACGATGTTCTCGAGCGGCTGCTCGAGGGCGGCGGCGCCGTCCTCGACGGCGACCTGGTAGGTCACCGTGCCGTCCTTGGTCACGATCGGGGCGGTCCAGGTCAGCGTCCGGGTCGCCTCGTCGTAGTCGAGGAAGCTGAACTCGTCGCTGTCCGTGGCCGTCAGGTTGAGGTATACCAGCCCCTCGGGCAGCACGTCGGTGATGATCCCGTCGGTGACGGGGCCGTCGGTCAGGTCGTAGGCCAGCGTGTAGGTGAGGATGTCGCCCTCGAGCGCCTGCTTGCCCTCGGCCGTCTCGCCGTTCGTGTTCCCGGTGAAGGACTTCTCGATGACCAGCTGCGGGACGCGCACCACGGCGTCGTCGCTGGCGCTGACCTCGCCCTCGACGTCGAGGACGGGATTGGCGGTGACCACGGCGACGTTGGTGCGGACGCCGAAGTCCACCGGGAGGGTTGCCGTGCAGGTCATCGACTCGCCGGCTGCGAGGGTCGTCTCGGGGCAGACCAGGACCACATCGTCCGACGTGTCAGCCGGGGTCGCGTTGTCGTCCACGAGGCTGATGTTCTCGAGCGACGCCGTGCCCGTGTTGGTCACCAGGTAGCTGAACACCACGTCGCCCGGCTGGACCACGAGCTCGTCACCGTCGGCGGCGTCGCCGGCCGTCTTGACGAGATCGACCGCGGCGCACTGGACGATGATCGTCGCGCGTGCCTCGTTGTCCTCCGTGTCGCCGGCGGCTTCGTTGGCCGCCTCGACCGTGGCCAGGTTCGGCAGCTGGCCGCAGTCCTCGACCGAGGTCGGGGCGCTGACGGTGACGCTGGCCTGCTGGCCGCTCTCGAGATCCCCGAAGTCGCAGGTGAGCACGCCCGCGGCGATCTCGCACAGCTCGCTGTTGTCAGTCCAGGCGAGGCCGGCCGGCAGCGAGTCGGTGAGCTCGACGTCGTAGGCGGTGCCCTCACCCGCGTTCCAGACCGTGATCGTGTACGAGGCGGTCTGGCCGGCGAGGATCGGGCTGTTGTCGGCCTCCTTGATGATCCGGACGTCGGGGCACAGGACCTCCACGTCCGACCCGTCGGCGTCGGAGCCGTCGTTGGTGGTCGTGACCGAGGCCTCGTTGCGGACGGTGCCGCACGAGGCCGGGGTCGTGTCGCTCGTGACGTGGACCGACGTGCTGGCGCCGGTGGCCAGGTCCGCCGGCCCGAACGAGAGCACCCCGTTGACGATGCTCCAGCCCGGGTCGCTGTTGGCCGCGTCGATCGTCCAGGCAAGCCCGGCATTCGCCGGCAGGGCGTCAGTGACGGTCACGCCCCGGGCCGTGCCGGCGCCGGTGTTGGTGACCGTGATCGTGAACCCGATCTCGTCGGTCGCGTTGACCGACGGGTCGTCGGCGGTCTTGGTCAGCTCGATGTCCGCGCACTCGACGGTGATCGAGGCCGAGTCGCTGTTGTCCGTCGCGTCCGCGGCCGGCTCGTTGGAGGCCGTGGCGCCGGCGGTGTTGGGGATCGTGCCGCAGTTGGATGCGGTCGTCTCGCCGCTCACCGTGACGCTGGCGCTCGCACCGGGCGCGAGGGTGTCGAAGTCGCAGTCGAGGACCTGGTCGTCGCCGGTGCCCGTGATCTCGCAGCTCGCGCTGTCCTCGGTCCACGTGATGCCGCCGTCGGGCAGCGCATCGTGGAGCTCGACGTCGTAGGCGTTGCCGGCGCCGTCGTTGCTGACGGTGATCGTGAAGCTGGCCGTGTCACCCGCGCTGATCGGGCTGTTGTCGGCCGTCTTGTCGACATGGATGTCGGGGCACCTGACCCCGAGGTCCGCGTCGTCGGTGTTGTTGGCAAGGTCGTCGTCGGCCTCGTTGGAGGCCCCGACCGTCACCTCGTTGTGGAGCGACGGGCAGTCGGCGGCCGTGGTCGTGCCACTGACGATGATGTCGACGTGGGCGCCGGCGGCGAGGCTGTCGAACGCGCAGTCGAGGACGCCGTTCGTGATCGAGCAGCCGGTGGTCGTGGTCTGCCAGTCGGCCGAGCCGGGCAGGACGTCGTGGACGGTGACGTCGTACGCCGTGCCCGAGCCGAGGTTGGTGACGGTGATGGTGAAGCCCGCCTCGTCGCCGGCGCTGACCGGCGTCCTGACGGCCGACTTCACGACCTGCAGGTCGGGGCAGTCGACGATGACGGTGGCGTCGTCGCTGTTGTTGCCCTGGTTGCCGGCCGGCTCGTTGGCGGCCGCGACGGTCGCCGTGTTCGGGACGCTGCCGCACACCTCGCTGCTCGTGGTGCCGGAGACGCGGACCGTGGCGCTCGCACCGGGGGCCAGCGAGGCCCACGAACACTCGAGCACCTGGTTGTCGCCCGTCCCGGTGATCACGCAGCCGGCGCTGTCCTCGGACCACGTGATGTCGTCCGGCAGCGGGTCCGAGAGCGTGACGTCGTACGCGGTGCCGGTGCCGGCCGCGCTCGAGTTGGAGACCGTGATGTCGAAGGCGATCGGGTCGCCGGCGTTGACCGGCGAGGCCACGGCCGTCTTCACGACCGTGACGTCCGGGCACTGGATCGTGACCGAGGCGCTGGCCTCGTCCGAGCCATCGTTGCCGGTGAGCACGGTGGCCGTGTTGTCGACGACGCCGCAGTTCACGGCCGCCGAGATGGCGACGACGTGGACGCTGGACGTGGCGCCGGCAGCCATCGAGGCGGAAGCGAAGCTCAGCTGGTTCCCCACCAGGGTCCAGCCGGCGCTCGGCGCCGCGAGCGACCACGAGAACGCGGGACTGAGGGTGTCGGACGCGGACACGTCGTAGGCCGTGCCGTCCCCATTGTTGGTCACCGTGATCGTGAACCCGATCTGGTCACCGGCGTTGACGGTCGCGTCGTCGGCCGTCTTGGTGATGTCGATCTGGGCGCACAGGACGGTGATCGAGCCGCTGTCGCTGTTGTTGTCGAGCACGCTCGACGGTTCGTTGGTCGCCGAGGCGCTCGCCGTGTTGTCGATCGGGCCGCAGTTGGCGGCCGAGGTCACGGCGCTGACGGTGTAGGTCCTCGACGCGCCGGGGGCCAGGGTGCCCACGTTGCACGACAGGACCTGGGCGCCGTCGGGGCCGCTGATCGTGCAGTCCGCCTCGGACTCGGTCCAGTGGACGCCGCCGGGCAGGTTGTCGGTCAGGGTCACGCCGGTCGCGGTGCCCTGGCCGATGTTCTCGACCTTGATCGAGAACGTGGCGGTGTCGCCCGCGTTGATGCTCGAGCCGTCGGGCGTCTTGGTGACCTTGACGTCCGGGCACAGGACCTGGATCGATGCCGACGCGCTGTCGGTGCCGTCGTTGGTCGTGGTCGCGTCACCCGTGTTGTCGACGGCGCCGCAGGTGGCCGCGGTCGTCAGGCTCACGAGGTGGACGTGGTAGGACGTGCCGGCCGCCATCGTGACGCCGTTGGCGCCGCCGAAGGAAAGGACGCCGCTCGAGATCGACCAGGTGCCGGTGGTGTTCGCGGCGTCGATCGACCAGCTGAGGCCGGCGTTCGCCGGCAGGGTGTCGGAGACCTTCACGCCAAAGGCGGAACCGGGGCCGTTGCTGGCGATGGTGAGCGTGAACCCGATCTGGCTGCCGGCCGAGACGGACGCCGCGTCGGCGGTCTTGGTGAGGTCGATCGTGGCCGGGATGACCCGGAAGCACTCGGTCGTGCCGTTGGTGTGCTCGTCGGCGAGGTACTTGGAGCCGGCCGCGGGGTCGTACTCCACGCGGAAGCAGTAGTAGCCGGTCTGCGTCGGGGTGAACTCGTCGCTGTCCGCCTCGCCGCCGCTCAGGGTCCTGGTCGCGCCGACCTTGGTCCCGCCGCTGGTGCAGTCCGGGGCGCCGTTCGCGTCGGGGCCGCAGACGTAGAAGTCCACGGTGCCGGTGACGGTGCCGCTGCTGCCGGTGAGGGTGGTGTGGTCGGTGACGGTCTCGCCCTTGTTGATCACGCCGAGGCTGCCCAGGCTCGTGCCGTCGAGCTCGACCTGCGTGGCGATATCCGGCCTGGAGCACAGGAAGAACGAGCCATTGGCGAAGTCGGACAGGGTCGAGTCGGGGGACGGCGAAGAGCGGGTCTCCGCCACGAACGAGGCGAAGCAGCCCTCGTCGAGGCCGAGCGCGGTGAGGTCGATGCCGCCCTCCACCATGCCGCCGGCCGGGATGTCGTTGCTGGGGCCGTTGTCGAACTTGTCGTCGAACGTCCAGGCCGGATCCGTGCTTGACGTCGCGGCGATCGCGCAGCGCGCGTCGCCGTTGGGGGCGGTGGCGCAGGAGCCGCCGGTCTCGACCAGGTCGAGGCCGTTGTTCCACTCGTACACCCGCAGCACCGGGTTGGCGCCGCCGTTCTCGAAGTCGATCTGGACCAGGACGTCGCCGTTCTGGTGCTGGCCGGAGAACGCGCCGGTGGCCGGGCCGCCGGTCAGGCCGAACCCGCCCTTGAGGAACCAGAAGCCGACCTGCGCGGCGCCGTTGGACGCGTAGCGGTCGAGGCCGAAGTAGACGAGCAGGTTGCCGTCGTCGCGGTAGCCCGCGGCGTACGCGTGGGCGATGTCGTTCTTGTCCTGCGGCTGGCTGACGGTCGTCCACAACCAGCTGGTGATGTCGGTGACGTCCTTGGTGGAGCCGCCGTCGAAGTACTTGTCGCCGTTGCCGTTGACGGGGTCGTTCACGAACACCGTCTCGAATGCGGTGTCGTTGTCGTTGAACACGGCGTTCCAGTCGTCGCCGGCCGCGGCCCCGTTCTCGACATTGCCGTCGAGCTCGAACAGGCCGTCGTCGTGCACGGCGAGCACGCTCGCCGGTGCCGCGAAGCTCAGGTACTGCAACAGGAGTGAACACAGGAACAGCGCGGTCCAGAACAGCACGAGGCTCTTCCGGGCACCGGCGCCCATCGAGTACACGAAATCCCGAGACCTCATCCCCTGAACCTCCCCGTGCGGGACCCGGAAATCGGCGATACCGCCGCTCTCCCCTGGATGACTGGCGTGCCGGGTGCCCGTGCCCGGCGATCGTTCGACCGGAGGCTGCCCCGGAATGGGGACGAGGCTCCGGACCTCGCACAGTACTCGGCGAGGGCCGCCGAAGGTACTGGGACGCTCTGCTCCCGACCTGCCCCAATCGCACCAAGGGGCCCGGGACGGCACACGGTGGGGAGCCGATTTCGGTGCGGCGGGTCACCGGGGGTCCTGGTACCTCGGTACCGGGTGCGACACCCGGTACGATGTCGCCCGTCCCCCGGCGTCCCAACCCGAGGAGGTCTCGTGCCCAGCCCCAGCGCTCCATCCGAACCCGCCGCCCCGATCCGCTCGCGGGTCGCGGCGGCCGTCGAGCGCGCGTGGTCGAGGGCAGTCGCGGAGGGCCGGATGCCGGCCCTCGAGGCCGCGGCCGCGCCCGCCGTCGAGGTGGAGCGGCCGGCGAACCCGGCCTTCGGCGACCTCGCCACCAACCTCGCGATGAAGCTCGCCCGCCCCCTGCGCCGCCCACCGCTGGAGATCGCCGAGGCGCTGGCCGCGTCCCTCAGGGACGGCCCGGCCTCCGCCCCGGACCTGGTCGCCGCGGCGGAGGTGGCGAGGCCCGGGTTCCTCAACCTGCGGGTCGCGGACGCGGCCTACGAGGCGGTGGTCGCCCGCATCCTGGCCGACCCGGCGGGCTGGGGCCGGATCCCCGCCGTGAACCCGCGCCGCGTGAACGTCGAGTTCGTGTCCGCCAATCCCACGGGCCCGCTCACCGTGGGTAATGCGCGCGGGGCGTTCGTGGGCGACCTGCTGTGCCGGGTGCTCGAGGCGGGCGGCCAGGCCGTGACGCGCGAGTACTACTTCAACGACTCGGGCACCCAGATCGACCATCTCGGCGCGTCGGTGGCGGCCGTGCGGCGGCGCGAGCCGGTCCCCGACGACGGGTACAAGGGCGCCTACGTCGAGCAGCTTGCCCGCGAGGTGCCGGACGACGTGTGGGCCGCCGCCTTCGAGCCCGGCGCGGGCACGTCGGCGGTGCTCGGCGCCTGGGCCTCACGGCGGGTGCGGGGGATGATCGAGGCAAGCCTCGCCCGGCTGGGCGTGCACTTCGACGTCTGGAAGAGCGAGGCGTCGCTCCACGAGGAGGGCTGGGTCGACCGGGCCGTGGAGCGCCTGCGGGCAACCGGCACGGTCTATGAGCAGGACGGTGCGACCTGGTTCCGCTCGACCGCCTACGGCGACGACAAGGACCGCGTGATCTACCGGTCGGACGGGCGCCCCACGTACTTTGCCGCGGACATCGGCTACGTGACCGAGAAGTTCAGCCGAGGCTTCGACCACCTGATCTACGTCTGGGGCGTCGACCACCATGGGACGGTGGCCCGGAACAGGAACGCCGCCCAGGCGATGGGCTACGACCCGGATCACTACCAGGTCATCCTGATCGGCTGGGTGCGGTTCGTGGTCGACGGCGTCGAGGTGTCGATGTCCAAGCGCGCCGGGACGTTCGTGACGCTGGACGACCTGCTCGACGCGGTGGGCGCCGATGCCGCCCGCTGGTTCTTCGCCTCGCGCGCGACGCACGTGGAGATCGACTTCGACATCGAGCTGGCGAGGAAGCAGTCCTCGGAGAACCCCGTCTACTACGTCCAGTACGCGCACGCCCGGATCGCCTCGATCCTGCGCAAGGCCGCGGAGGCGGGGCTGGCCCCCGCGCCGGACGTGGCGGGGCTGCTCGCCGGCGAACCGGAGGCGGCGCTGGTGCGGGTGGTGGCGCGCCTGCCCGAGGTCGTCGAGGACGCGGTGCTCGCCGAGGAGACCCAGGGCGTCACGGCCTACGCGACCGAGCTCGCCACCCAGTTCCACGCCTTCTACCGCGACGCGCGGGTGATCGACGCGGCCACGCCCGAGCGCTCCGCGCAGCGCCTCGCACTGGCGCTGGCGACGAAGGTGACGCTCGCGAAGGCCCTGGCGCTGCTGGGGATCTCGGCGCCCGAATCGATGTAGCGGCGTCGCGCGCGGCCGTCGGCGGCGGCGAGCGCGCGGGCCTAGCCGGCGAGACCCAGCACGTTGGCGAGCCGGCCGAGCGTGCGATCCGAGTCCGCCGTCACCAGCACGACGCGGCGAGGTCCGGGGGTGAGCACGGACGCCGACCGGCCGGCCGCCTTCAGGCTCGCGACCAGCCCGTCGAGCGCCGCCGCGAACTCCCGCGCGTCGGCCCGCGTGTCCCAGGCCGTGTCGAGGACGACGCCAGTCGCGCCGTCCGGACCCTCGACCAGCGCCACGCGGTCACCACCCCAGCCCGCCGCGGCGTTCGCCGACACCGAGCCGCTCGAGCCGCCGCCGTCGCGGAGCACGATCTCCAGCTGGAACTCGCCGAGCGTGTCCTGGAGCGAGACGGTCCATCCGGTACCGAGCCGCCCGGCGAGGTCGGCCGGGAAGGCCACCTTGACCGGCTGCTCGTTGGATTCGAGCTTGTCGTCGTGCAGCACCTGCTCCGTGGAGTCGGGCGGGTCCTGGTACCGCGCGTCCACGGCCGCGAAGCCGCCGCCCTGGAAGTCGCGGAACGTCAGCGCCAAGCCGGCCGTGTACGGGAACAGCAGCGGCTCCTTGAGGATCGCCGGCATCCTCGCCAGCACGGCCTCCGCCTCGGGATCGCTCGCGCTGCCGGCCTCTGCCAGCTCGGCCGGGGTCAGGTGCTGCTGCGCCCACAGGCTCATGACGAGCGTTGCATCGCCCTCGGCCAGCGTCGTGCGCGCGAGCGTCCGGTCGCCCTGGTCCGTCGCCTCCCCTACCAGCGCCCGCAGCCCGAACGCCTGGTCCTGGAGCGCGTGGGCGAACTCATGGGCGTAAGTCACCTTCTCGATGGGCCCGATGTCGCCCGTGCGCGTGATGACGTACATCCGCTTGGTCTCGTCGTCGTACAGCCCGGCGACCTGGCTGGTGAGCAGCTCGACGTACAGGTCTTCGAGCGACTCGTCCTCGGGCATCAGGAGCAGCGCCTTGTACAGCCGCTCGAAGCCCACGACCAGCTCCTCGGGGTTGTCCTCGTTGAAGCTGGTGGTGACGAACTCCCGGAGCCCGGCCTCGTCCAGCACGGCACGATCCACGGGCTTCGTGGGCTGCAGGCCGCGGAGCTCCGCCACCTGGGTCTCGATCTCCTCGTACAGCGCCGCGTGGTCGTCGCTGGCAACGGGCGTGGGGGTGGGGCCGGGGGAGGCGGTGGCCGACGGGGACGGGGTGGGCGAAGCCGTCGCGGGTGGAGCAGTGGGGGTGGCCGACGGGCCCGGGCTGCCGCAGGCGGCGACGAGCAGGAGGACGGCCACCAGGGCCGGGCCGCCGGAGCGGCGTCGAAGGGGGTTCATCGCGGGGCATTCTGCCATGCCGCCCGGGACGCGCCGACCAAGGGTCGCGGTTCCCGCCCGGCCGGCGGCGAGGTGTCCGTTTCTTAACCGTCTGGCGGCTCGCGGTTGAATCTCGGCCGCCTATGGTTCCAATCGGAACACCCCTCAGGTTCCATCCTCCCTCCCTCGGGACCGGAGGCGCCGATTGGGCAGGCGTCTCCGGTCCTTCTCGTTGTGGCGGCAGGGCGGACCCGCGTCGGTTGCGCCACGCATCGCTGCCGGCGGGGGACGCGCGGGTGAAGCGGCCCATGGAAGAATGGGTGGCATGGAGCTCACCTGGTACGGACGAACCTGCATCCGCCTGCGCGGCAAGGACGCCGTGGTCGTGAACGACCCGTATCCCTCGATCGTCGGGCCCACCGGGCGGGGGATCACCGGCGACGTCATCACGTTCAGCCACCCCGACGACGCCCCGCACCCGAAGAAGGCGACCAACCTGTCGCGTGACGGCGGGACCGCGATCCCGTCCAGCCTCGAGTCGGCGTTCGTGCTGGATGGCCCCGGCGAGTACGAGGTCCGCGACGTCCTGCTCACGGGCGTGCGCACGTACCGCGACGGCGCCCGCGGGGCGGAGCGGGGGCGCCAGACCGCGTTCGTGACCGAGCTGGACGGCATCCACACGATCCACCTCGGCGACATCGGCCACGAGCTGACCGAGGAGAAGCTCGCGGACATCGGCCGGGTCGAGGTCGCGTGCGTGCCGATCGGCGGCGCACTGTCGGCGACGAAGGCCGCGGCGCTGGTCGCCCAGCTGGACCCCAAGATCGTCGTGCCGATGACCGTGTGCGAGGACGACGCCGAGTGCGAGGAGGCACTCAGGACGTTCCTCCACGAGATGGGCGCCGAGCCGGCCGTCCAGCCGCGGCTCTCGGTGACGCCATCGAGCCTGCCGCCGGAGACGACGACGGTGCTGCTCGAGCCCCGCGGCAGAGTCTGAGACGGAGCCGCGCGGCAGCGGGCTGAGGGCGGCGGCGGGTCCTACGCCCCCCGCCGGTACACGATCCGGCCGCGCTTGACGACCGCCTCGACGAGGTCCGCCCCCACCCAGTAGGGCAGCTGCCCGACGCTCGAAGCGCGCCAGACCACGACATCCGCGGTCTTGCCCGGCTCCAGCGAGCCCACCTGGTCCGCCAGTCCCAGGGCCTGGGCGGCGTTGATCGTGACCGCGGCCAGCGCCTCGGCGGGCGAGAGACCCAGCTCGAGGCAGGCGATCGTCATCACCAGCGGCAGGTTGGGGTTGGGCGACGTGCCGGGGTTGAAGTCCGTGCCCAGGGCGACCGGCACGCCCGCCTCGACGAACCGCCGGGCCGGCGCACCATCGCCCGCCATCAGGAACCACGTGGTGCCGGGGAGGAGGGTGGCGACAGTCGGCCGCTCGCCCTGGGCCACCGCGGCGAGGGCGGCGATCCCCTCGTCGCTGGGCACGTGCAGGTGGTCGGCGGACAGTGCCCCGAGCTCCGCCGCGAGCTCGGCGCCGCCCGACGGCGCCAGCTCATCCGCGTGGAGCCGGACCGACATCCCGTATGCAGCCGCCGCGAGGAGGATCCGCCGGCTCTGGTCGGCGTTGAACACGCCCTGCTCGCAGAACACGTCGCACGAGACCGCGCGGCCCTGTGCGGCGACGCCGGGCAGCTGCTCCTCGATCACGCTGCGGACGTACGCCTCCGTCCCGTCCGGTCGCGAGCGGTACTCCGGCGGCA
>Ga0154724_1021_pt3 | contig 22894 bp, 24 predicted proteins | sample Rifle2008BG16ft_FD_105732 | JGI IMG/M metagenome (GOLD analysis project Ga0154724, IMG submission 105732) | Chloroflexi bacterium RBG_16_72_14 | reverse complement strand
CGCATCCACCAACCCCGCGAGCTCCGCGTCGAGCGCAGGGTCGAGCCGCGGCGGCTCGTGCTCGCGCAGCAGCGTCCGGGCCCGCTCCAGCGCCGCGCGGTGCGGCGCGTCCGGGTCCTGTTCCCATTGGCCGTACGGCCGGCGGTCCATGTAGCGCGACTGCCACAGGCGCCGCATGTGGGTCCGCGTGTGCAGCGACGTCAGGTAGTCGCCGCCCGGTCCGACCTCGCCGATGACGTCGAGCGCGAGCGCCTCGTCGTCGAGCGGGATCCCGCACAGCATCGACTGCACGATCCCCGCGATCTCGGTGTCCAGCAGCAGCTGCTCGTAGGACCAGATCCGGGACCCGTGCAGCAGGCCGGCGCCCAGCAGCATGTCCGAGCCGACCGCGGACGCCATGAACGCCGACAGGCCGTTCTCCACGCCGGCCTGCCAGTCGGGCCGCTTGGCGCCGGTCGCAAAAGCGCCCATCGACAGGGGCACGTCGTAGAAGTCGGCCAGCTGGTTGGTCGCCGCGCCGAACAGGAAGTCCTCCGGGCCGCCGCCGGTGTAGGCGCCGGAGCGGAGGTCCATGGCCGTCTGCGCGGCCGCGTAGTACACGGGCGAGCCCGGGTACGCCAGCTGCATCAGCGCCATTGCCGAGACCACCTCGGCATTGCCGACGACCAGCGAGCCCGCGACGGTGGCCGGGCCGCTGAACGCGCACGACGCCATGGTCATGAACCCGACCGGGATCCCGTGCTCCGCGGCGACGAGCGCCGCCTCGATCGCCCCGCCGTCCTGGGCGAGCGGGCTGATCGTGCACTGCATCATCGACAGCACCGGCCGCTCGCGCAGCGCGGCGTGGCCGCCGGCGATGGCCGCCGCCATCTCGATCGCCGTACGCGCGTCCTCCGGCGTCACGATGCTCTCGGTCTGGACGTGCTTGGACGAGTTGCGCCACACGGCGAGCACCTCGTCCAGCGAGCGGCGCTCCGGGGGCGCATCCTGCGCCGACACCGCGACCCAGTGGAACGCGATCTCGGGCAGGGCGTCGGCGACGCGGGCGATGTCCGCGACGTCACCGAGCGCCGAGCGCCGCCGCTCGCCGGTCCACGCGTCGAGGACCTCGATCGCGCAGCCGTCCGTGCCCAGGTGGACGTGCCGGCCGTCGAGCGCCAGGTCCCGCTCGGGGTCGCGCGCGGCGAGGGTGTACCCGGGGGGGGCCGTGCGCAACGCGGCCTCGATCAGGGTGCCGGGCACGCGCACGATGGAGGTCGCGCGGTCCACCGTCGCGCCGTGGGCCTGCCAGAGGTCCAGCGCGCGGGGGGAGGGGAAGCGCACGCCGGTGGCCTCGATGACCGCCAGGGTGGCCTCGTGGATGCGCCGGACGTCGGCCGGGGACAGGATCTCGAGGCGGGGTCGAGCGACCGGGCCGGCTTCGGTCCGGAGGGGAGTGATCGTCGCCATCGTCAGACCGCCGCCGTCTCGGCCGCGCCGAGCAGGCGCCGGACGAGGGCCACGGCCCCGATCGCGTCCTCGCTGTAGCCGTCGGCGCCGATCTCGGCCGCCCAGGTCGAGCTCGCCGGCGCGCCGCCGACGATGACCTTGACCCTGGGCCGCATCCCGGCCGCGGCCACGGCCTCGACCACCGTCCGCTGGCCGGCCATCGTGGTGGTGAGCAGGGCCGACACGCCGATCACGTCCGCGTCGTGCTCGCGGGCCGCCTCGACGAACCGCTCCGGCGCCACGTCCACGCCCAGGTCGTGGACCTCGAACCCGGACGTGGCGAGCATCATCCCCACGAGGTTCTTGCCGATCTCGTGGATGTCGCCCTTGACCGTGCCGATCACGACCCGGCCGAGCACCCGGCGGACGGTCGCCTGGCGCTGCATCTCGGGCTCCAGCACGGCCACGGCCTTCTGCATCGCGCGCGCCGCCAGCATCATGTCGGGCAGGAACAGCTCGCCCAGGGCGAACTGCTCGCCGACGTGCGAGAGGCCGGGCACGAACCCCTTGTCGATCGCGTCCAGGGGCGGCACCCCGGCGGCCAGCGCCTGCTCGGCCGTGGCTGCGGCTGCGGCCGCGTCGCCGTCGATGATCGCCTGGCGCATCGCTGCGTACAACTGTTCGGTCATGGCTCGGGTGCTCCTTCGGGTGGCCAACGTGGGGGGTCAGCGGAGGTCAGCGGGCGGCCGTGGACAGGCCCGCGGTCGCGGCGGCCCGGGCGAGGATCTCGTCGATGGCGGCCGCCACGGCGTCCGGCAGGGGCGGTGGCTTGTGCGCCGCGAGCAGCTCGTCCACGCGCGCCGCCGCGCGCTCGCCCATGGTGCGCGCGCCCTTCGCGCGCCACGCCGAGTGGCTGAGCCGGTCGATGAGCGAGGGGTACCAGCGCTCCCGGTAGTGGGCGAGCGTGTGGTCCGCCTCGAGGAACGACCCGTCGGGGCCCAGGGCGTCGATGAGGTCCAGCGACAGCGTCTCGTCGTCGATCCGCACGGGCGCGATCGCCGCCCGGATCCAGGCCGCGATCTCGTCGCAGATCACGAGCTGGGCGAGCGAGCCCGTCAGCCCGGACTCGAGGTACCCCGAATCGTGGAGCAGGTGGCCGCCAGCCAGGGCGTCGACCAGCATCGTGAGCGCCGCCTCCGCCGCGGCCTGCTGGTCCACGACCTTGCTGTCCGCGCCGCCGGCGAGGCTGAACATCGGCAGCCCGTAGTGATGGGCGAGCGACGGCGCCACGCCCCGGTGGTCGGGCTCCGCGTACGGGTCCACCATCGTCCGCAGGTCGAGCGCGTCGCCGCCGAACCCCGGCACGATGATCGGCGCACCCTCGCGGACGAGCTGCGACAGGACGATCCCGATCAGCACGCCGGCCTGGTTGAGGGCCATGTTGCCCGCGGTCGTCACCGGGCCGGTCGTGCCGCCCGACGTCACCGGCACCCAGATCGCCGGCAGTCCGCGCGCTGCGAGGATCAGCAGCTTGCGCAGCGAATCGCCGTTGTGGACCAGGCCCCGGGTCACGTTGACGTACAGCGCGACCTGCGGCCGTTCGCGGAGCGCGTCGGGTCCGCCGGCCACGGCCTCGGCCATGGCGATCGCGTCGGCCATGGCATCCACGTCGTAGGTCACGACGACCAGCGGCTTGCTCGTCCGCTCCAGCATCACCGCCATCTGGCGCCGGTCGGCCATCGCCGGATCCACGTCGGACGGCAGGAACATCGACATCGCGAAGTCCATGTTGGGCAACGCGTCGACGAGCGAGATGCCGTCGCCGACGTCGGACAGGAGCGCGGGCCGGCGCTCCCCGGTGCGGTGGTCGAGCACGTTGAGGCAGTCCGATCCGGGGCCGAAGAAGACGTTGTCGCCCTCCAGCGCGAGCGCCGGCTGCCCGGCGCGGTCGTGGAGGGTGACCGAGCGCGGGGCGACCGAGAGTGCCCAGTCCACGAGCGACCCGGGCACGAACACGCGGCCGTCGTCGCCCACCCGGGCGCCCGCCCCGTGCAGCCGCTCGACGGCCTCGGGGTCGTGGAGCCGGGCGCCGGTCCGCTCCAGGATCGACACCGCGGCGTCGTGCAGGCGCGTCGAGTCCGCCGGAGTCAGCCGGTCGTAGCGCGGCGATCGGGACACGGTCGGATTCGGGGCGTGCAAGACCACGGACGCCTCCCGCGAGGGGGTCGATGGCGTGCAGCGTCCCGCGTCCGGGCAGGCCCGCGATAGGGCGGAAGGTCCCCCGCGAAGGGTCCGACGGACCATCCGGCGCCGACGCCGGCAGGCGAGACTGTCCCCCGATGCCCGATCTGGTCCACGGGCGCGAGCGACGTCCGCTCGTGCCCGGCCGCACGCTGTTCGACGAGGCCGAGGAGCTGTCGGTCGTCGTCCCCGCGTCCTGCCAGCGTCTCGGACGCTGTCACGAGTGCGTCGTCGAGGTGCGCGCCGGCGCTGACCGGCTGTCCCCCCGGACCGAGGCCGAATCCTTCCTGGCCGGCGCCTTCCGGCTGGCCTGCCAGGCGCGGATCGAGCGCACCGACGGCGACGTCGAGTTCAACGTCCTCCGCCGGCGGCTGCGGATCCTGCTCGCCCCCGAGGGCGAGGTGTCGGACGTGGACCCGCCGGTCCGTCGCGCGGGCGACCATGTCGTGCGTGACGGGGGCGTGGACCTGGGCTCCTGGTTCGGGCGACTGCTGGGCCTCGCGGTCGACGTCGGGACGACCACGATCGTGCTGGAGCTGGTCGACCTCGAGACCGGCGAGACCGCGGCCTCGGCGGCGCTGGAGAACCCGCAGCGCTACGGCGGCAGCGACGTGATGAGCCGGATCTCGTACGACGCGGCGTTCCCCGGGCAGCTCCGCCAGTCGCTCCGCCGCGCGCTCAATCACGAGATCCGGCGGCTGTGCTCGATGCTGGGCGTGGACCGCCGCGCGATCGTCGAGGCGGTCCTGGTGGGCAACACGACGATGCGCGACCTGGCGTTCGGGCTGGACGTCGCGCCCATCGGCCGGCTGCCGTACCGGAGCACCACCGAGACGGCGGCCCGGGTGGTCGGCGCGCGCAGCACTCGGATCGTCAAGCTCGCCTACGAGCTGGGGCTGCTGATGCACCCGCGGGGCCGGGTCATCGGGTCGCCGATCATCGCCAGCCACGTGGGCGCGGACGCGGCGGCGGACCTCGTGGCCGTGGGGGCGATCCACGCGCGAGAGCCCTTCCTGCTGATCGACATCGGGACCAACACGGAGGTCATCGCGAGCGACGGCCGGCGGCTGCTCGCCGCCTCGAGCCCCGCCGGCCCGGCGTTCGAGGGCGGGGGCGTCCGGTACGGCATGGCCGCTGCGGACGGGGCGATCGAGGCCGTCCGGCTCGTGGACGGACGGCTCGAGACGCGTACGATCGGCGGCATGGAGCCCGAGGGGATCTGCGGGTCCGGCCTCGTCGACCTGCTGGCGGTGCTGCGCCGGTCGGGGCGGCTCACCACACGCGGCGGCTTGGCCGACGGCGCCCGCGAGGTGGCCGTCGTGCCGGAGCGCGGGATCGTGCTCACGACCGCGGACGTTGCGCACCTGGCGGTGGCGAAGGCGGCCACCGCCGTCGGGCAGCGGGTCCTCCTGCGGACGCTGGGCCTGGCCCCGTCCGACCTTCGGCACGTCTACCTCGCCGGCGGCTTCGCGAACGCGCTCGACGTCCCGGCATCGATCGAGATCGGGCTGCTGGTGCCGGTGGACCCGGCGCGCGTCGTCCGGGCCGGCAACGCGTCCGTCTCCGGGGCCAAGGCCCTCCTGCTGTCGCGCCGCCGGCGCGCGGAGCTCGAGTCGGCGGTCCGCCGGATCGACCACGTGGAGCTCGAGTCCGAGCCGGATTTCTTCGACCTGTTCACCGACGGCTGCCTGTTCGAGCCGATCACCGCCTGAGGGACCCCGATGTCGCTGCGCCAGACGCTCCTCGCCACCCCCGACTTCGCCACCGTGGTGGAGCTCGTGCCCTGGGCGGGCGAGCTCGACGACGCGCGCGGCCAGCGCCCGCTCAAGATGGCCGTCGACCTCGCCGGCGACCCGCGGATCACGGCGCTCTCGATCACCGACAACGCCGGTGGCCACGTCCGGCTGGGTCCCGTCGCGCCCGCCGAGCCGGTCATCGAGCTGGGCCACGACGTGATCGTCCACGTGGCCTGCCGGGACCGGAACCGGAGCGGGCTCCAGAGCCGAGGCTGGGACCTCCTGAGCCGGGGCCTGACCACCGTCCTCGCGGTGTCGGGCGACTACCCGGTCGAGGGGTTCGACGGGCTGTCCAAGCCGGTGTTCGACGTCGACTCGGTGGGCCTGCTGGCGCTCTACCGCGAGCTGGGCGAGGCCGCCGTCGCCCGGGCGGCCGCGGACGGCGTGCCGGATCCCGCGGAGCACGCGTTCTTCCTCGGCTGCGCGGTGGCCAACGTCAAGCGCTTCGAGCGCGAGTTGATCCCGCAGTACCTGAAGCTGGCGCTCAAGGTCCGCAGCGGCGCTGGCTTCGTGATCAGCCAGGTGGGCTACGACGCCCGCAAGCAGGACGAGCTCCTGCGCCTCATGCGCCGCGACGGCATCGCGATCCCGGCCATCGCCAACGCGTACATCCTGGACCGTGGCGTGGCGCGCGCGTTCCACGCGGGACGCGTGCCGGGATGCGTGGTCAGCGACAAGCTGCTCGCGCTGGTCGAGCAGCGGGCCGCGGGCCCGGACAAGGGGCGCGCATTCTTCCTCGAGTTCGCCGCCAAGCAGCTGGTCGTCGCCCGGGGTCTCGGCTACCGCGGGATCTACCTGTCCGGGCACCGGGACGCGTCCGAGATCAGCCGGGTGCTGGAGTACGCCGAGGCGTTCGCGGAGGCCGACTGGCACGATCTCGTGGCGGACGTGACCTTCCCGCTGCCGGGGTCGTTCCACCTGTTCGAGCGCGATCCGGCCACGGGCCTCAACAGCGACGTGGTCTCGACGGCGTACCGGCGCTCGCTGGAACCGGCCGCTCGGCGGCGCGCACGGGCGGGCGTGGACCCGTTCTACCGGGTCAACCGGATGGTCCACGACCGCGTGTTCACCGAGGGGACGCCAGGGTTCCGGTTCTGGGGCTCGGTCTACGGGCGCGTCGAGCGCGCGCACCTGGCCAAGCCGCTGCACGTGTTCGAGCAGGCGGTCAAGGTGCCGCTGTACGACTGCCGGGACTGCGGCGACTGCTCGCTGCCCGACCTCGCCTACCTGTGCCCGGAGTCGCACTGCGCGAAGAACCAGCGCAACGGTCCCTGCGGCGGCTCGCAGGACGGCCGGTGCGAGGTGGGCGAACGGCCGTGCGTCTGGGCCGAGGCCTACCGGCGGCTCAAGCCCTACGGCGAGGAGCTGACGATGCTCGAGCGCCCACCGATCCTCCAGGACAACGCGCTCCGGCGGACATCCGCCTGGGCGAACACGTTCCTGGGCCGCGACCACTTCGCCAAGCAGAAAGGACCCCGATCGTGAGGCCTGACCGTTCCGGCACCCCGTTCCTCGTCGTCGGGGAGAACATCCACGCCACGCGCGTTCTGCGGCGCGGCGGCCGGCACGCGGCTGAGCTCGAGGACGGGTCCGTTGGGATCGCGTTCGCCGGCCCCGACGGCTCGCGCCAGGTCCTGGCGGTCCACCCGGACGTCGCGGCGTCCCGCGACTTCGGCGTCGGCAAGATCAAGCACGTGGCCAGCGCCATCCGGTGGGGCCTGGACGGCGGCGCACATGCGGACCAGGCGGCGGCCTACATCCGGTCGATGGCGGCGCGGCAGGCGGCGGCGGGAGCGGACTGGCTGGACCTCAACACGGACGAGGTGGCGTCCGACTCGGCAACCCGGGCGCGGGCGATGGCCTGGCTGGTCGAGGTGGTCGAGGCGACGGCGACGGTGCCCGTCTCGATCGACTCGTCGGACGTCGCAGTCCTCGCGGCGGGTGTCGCGGCCTCCAGGCAGCCGGCCGGGCGGCTGCTGCTCAACTCGGCGTCCGTGGAACGGCCGGAGGTCCTCGAGCTCGCCGCCGCCACGGGGTGTGCCGCGATTCTCGCCGCCAGCGGCCGGGGCGGCATGCCGGCCAACGCCGAGGAGCGGGTGGCCAACGCGGTGGCCCTCGTGGAGGAGGCGATCGCCCGGCAGATCCCGCCCGGGCGGCTGTACGTGGACCCGCTGGTGCTGCCGGTGGCCGTGGAGCCCGAGGCGCCGTCCCACGTCCTGGCGGCCGCCCGCCGGCTGCGGGTCGAGTATGGCGACACGATCCACCTCACGGGCGGCCTGTCGAACGTGTCGTTCGGGCTGCCCGAGCGTCGGCTGCTCAACGACGTGTTCATCGACCTGGCCGCCGAAGCGGGGATCGACGGCGGGATCATCGACCCCGTCGCCTCGGACCTGGCGCGCGTGTTCGCGCTGGACCGGACCACCGAGCCCTACCGGCTGGCCGCGGACCTGCTGCTCGGGCGCGACCCGTTCGGCGGCGAGTACGTGACCGCGTTCCGGGAGGGTCGGCTGGCGACGGAGGGCGCCGCGGCCGGCTGACGCTCCGCGCTCGCGGGCCGACGTGGCTTGCGGGGGCAGCGTTGACTGTGAGTCCATGAGACCGCGATTCCGGGCACCGAACGGGTTTGTTCTCGCGGAAGCGTGGCCTCCCGGTCCACGAAACCGCGGATCCACCAGCCCGGCGCGCCTCGATGCCGGTTCTCATGGACTGGGAGTCAACGGCCGCGCCGGAGCGCCGGAGCGCCGGAGCGTGCCGGAGCGCCGGAGCGTGCCGGAGCGCCGGAGCGTGCCGGAGCGCCGGAGCGTGCCCCGCGCCCGATGCCTGGGTTGGCGCCCGCGCTGCGCCGCCCCCGGCGCGGGCACCCCTACGTCGCGGGGACGGCCTTCACGACGCCGTCGTCGTAGCTCATCGCGAGGCGCTGGCCGGGTTGCAGCACCAGCGTGTCGTCGTCCCAGTCCCCGTCGAGCAGGCGTCGGAGCAGCACCAGGCTGCCCTCCACCCGCTCGAACGCCCAGCCGCGCCGCTCCGCCTGCTCGCGGGCCGCGGCCTCCGCGCCGGCCTCGGCATCCGGCCCCACGCCCATCGAGATGAACGCGCCGCGCCGGTAGTGCGCGCGCCAGCCGCCCATGACCTCCATCAGGTAGTCCGCGTTGTCCTCGCCGTACTTGGCAACGTACGCGGCGCGCAAGGCCTCGAGGTCCTCGTCGGTGTCGCCGCCCGCCCCCAGCCCGCCGTCGGGACGCCCCCCGGGGGCCCTGTACGGGCGCTCTAGCTGGTCCGCGACGTACCAGTAGGTGGGGCCGTGGCCCGCCGTCTCCGCGTCGTACCGCTCGCGCGCCCCGAGGAACAGCGTGATGCAGTCGTGCGCCCGCGGCAGGACCACGGGGATGTCGCGGGCCTCGATGCCGGCCGTCGCGCCGCCGCACAGCCCGTAACCCAGCACGATGGCGTCGTATCCCGGCGGCACGCCGTCGATCACGGCCTGCAGTCGCGTCCGCAGGTCGCGCGGATCTTCATGGAGCCCGCGCGGCAGCAGCGACAGGTCGACCACGTGGGGCGACCGCGCCGCGCACAGGTACACGGGTCGCGCGAGCACGTCGCAGGCGATGGCATGGAGCCGCATGCGCGAGATCGTAGCGCCCGATCCGGTCGCTTTGCCCCTGCCACACGGGCCGCGGATGTGGCACCGTGGACGCACGCCCGGAGCGGTCGGGCGGGGAGGTCGGTCGATGGATGCACGCGACGTGAGCACGGACCCGCCCGGGGCGACGCAGCGCTGGGTGCGGATGGAGCGTCGCCTCGACGCCTCGGCGGAGCGCGCCTTCCGCGCCTGGACGGACCCCGAAGAGCTGGCCCGATGGCTCCCCGAGCGCATCGAGGGCGGGCTGGCGGTCGGCGCGCGGAGCGTGCTCGTGTGGGCCGGGGCCCGGGTCTGGTGGGACGTGCTCGAGGTCCATCCCAGCAACACGTTCCTGTTCCGGCGGCCGTGGCTACCGGACGAGTCGATCATGACCACGGTCCGCGTCTCGGTGCACCCGGTGGGGTACGGCAGCCGGGTGGAGCTCGAGGACGGGCCGTTCCCGATCGACACGCCCGCCGGCCTGGACGCCTGGGCGGCCGCGATCGCGGCCTGGGCCGAGGCACTGACGATGCTCAGGGCACATCTCGACTCCAGCGTCGACGTGCGCCCGCGGCGGTAGCCCGCCCCCGGCGATGGACGCTCGCCTGGTTGCCTTCGGCACCATCGAGGTCGAAGGGCGCCGCTACCCCCACGACGTGGTCATCGATCGGGGCGTCGTGCGCAAGCGCCGGAAGGGGCCGTCCAAGGTGTACCGCGACCGGTACGGACACACGCCCCTGTCGGCGGACGAGGCGATCCCGTGGCACGCGCGCGGACTGGTCGTGGGGACGGGTGCCGAGGGCCTGTTGCCGGTCATGCGCGAGGTTCTCGACGAGGGGCGCCGGCGTGGCGTCGAGGTGATCGCCGTCCCGACCGAGGAGGCCTGCCGCCTGCTCCGCGACCTGCCGCCGGAGCACGTCAACGCGATCCTGCACGTGACGTGCTGAGCCGAGGCGCCTCCGGCTCGCTCGCGATCGCCGTGATCGCGGCGCTTGCGGCCGGCTGCGGGACCGGCCCCTCGCCGTCCTCGCCGGCGGCCACGGCGCCGGGTGCGGTGAGCCCGACCCCGGGCTCGCCCACCCCCGTGGCGACCGTCTCCTCGCCGGCGACCGACGCGCCGTCGCCGACATCGCCCGCCGTGGGGCCCGACCTCATCGGTCGGCTGGGCTGTGGTCAGGGTTCCGAGATCGATGTGCCCGCGAAGGTCCTGCACCAGCCCGCGGAGGGTGAGCTTGCCCCCACCGCGCAGGCCGAGGCGCTGCGCACGTTCGTGATGACGCCGGATGCCGCCGAGGTGGGCTACCCCAGATCGGGCTGGCGAGTCGTCTCGATGTCTCCGACCCGGGTCGACTACCTCGCACCGGGACGCGACGGCTGGTACTTCGTGTCGGTCGAGGACATCCCGGACCTGGGTGGCTGGCAGGCCTGGGAGCATGGGAGCTGCGACCTTCAGGTCCAGCTGCCGCAGGGCACCGGCTTCGCCACCTGGCAGCTGGATCCGGCCAGCCCGCCCCGGCCGGAGGCCACGAGCCTGACCGTGCTCGCGAGGGAGGTTGCGTGCGCGAGCGGCAAGCCGATGGACGGTCGGCTCCTGCCCCCGATCGTGCTGTACGCGCCCGACGCCGTGACGATCGCCATCGTCGTGCGCACGCGACCGGGCGACCAGGACTGCCCGGGGAACAGCCCCGAACCGGTGACGGTCGAGCTCACCGAACCGCTCGGGGACCGCCCCCTGTTCGACGGCAGCTCGTACCCCGCGCAGCGCCGGAGTTGACGTCCCGGACGGCAGGGTGCGGTCGTCGTCGTTGGCCGTCATGTGGCTAACCATCCAGCTGCGCGTACGCAGGTCGCAGCCTCGACGGATTGCCGGCGTGCCCAGTGGTTGGCGCGGCGGCCGCCGGGCGAGGTAAGGCTCGTGGCCCGCGCCACGCAAACGGGGTAGCGAGATGCCGGGAGCCGATCCCGCCACCCGCCCGTCGAATGAGGTACCCATCCATGGTCCAGCACCGAACCGCGCTCGTGGACGGCCTCTCGGTCTTCTACCGAGAGGCCGGCGACCCGGCCTCACCAAAGCTGTTGCTCCTCGGCGGCTTCCCCGCCTCCTCGCACCAGTTCCGGAACCTGATCCCGGCCCTGGCCGACCGCTTCCACATCATCAGCCCGGATTACCCTGGCTTCGGCAACACCGAGATGCCCGACCCGTTGGAGTGGGCCTACACGTTCGACCACCTCTCGGAGGTCGTCGAGGGCCTGCTCGTCGCGATCGGCTTCACCGGTCCGATGGGCATCTTCATGCAGGACTACGGCGGCCCGGTCGGCAACCGGATCATCGCCCGCCACCCCGACTGGCTCGACTGGCAGGTCATCCAGAACTCGAACGCCTACGAGGAAGGCTTCACGGGTGCCTGGGACGCGATCCGCCATGCGCTCTGGGTGAACCGCTCGAGCGAGACGGAGGCGGCCCTTCTGCCGTTCCTCGAGCTCGACGGCGTGAGGCTCGTCTATACCCACGGCCATCGCGACCCAAGCCGGATCAGCCCGGACAACTGGACGGTGGACGTCCATTTCCTCGAGCGCCCGAACGCGAAGCGGGTCCAGCTCGACCTGTTCTACGACTACCGGACGAACGTGGCGCTGTATCCGCGCTGGCAGGCGCTCCTGCGCGAGCTCCAGCCCGAGACGCTGATCCTCTGGGGCCAGCACGACATCTTCTTCACCCCCGAGGGTGGCGAGGCCTACCTGCGTGACCTTCCGAACGCCGAGCTGATCCGGCTCGACAGCGGACACTTCGCGGTCGAGGACAGTCTCGGCGAGATCGTCGAGGCGATCGCCCGATTCCACGCCCAGCGGGTCGCGCCGTCGGGAGTGACCGGCTCGGCCATGGGCCAGCGATGAAGGCCCGAATCGACTCGGTGAACGTGGGGATGGTGCGCACGGTGGCATTCGGGAGTCGCGCCATCCGCACCGCCATCTGGAAGTCGCCGGTCGAGGGACGCGTCCGTGTCGCGGGCGTGAATCTCGACGGCGACGACCAGGGCGACCGATCGGTCCACGGCGGTCCGGAGAAGGCGGTCTACGCGTACGCATCCGAGGATCTGGACTGGTGGACGAACGAGCTCCGCACGTCGGTCGGGGCCGGGGCGTTCGGCGAGAATCTGACCACGGCCGGGATTGACCTGGCTGCGGCCGTCATCGGCGAGCGCTGGGCGGTCGGGTCGGCGGTCCTCGAGGTCAGCCAGCCGCGGATTCCGTGCTACAAGCTGGGAATCCGGATGGACGACCCACGGTTCCCGGTCCGATTCGCCCATGCGGCACGACCAGGAGCGTACCTCCGGATTGTCACGCCCGGCGATATCGGCGCAGGCGACGCCATCCGTCTCGTGGCGAGACCCGAGCATGGCGTGACCGTCGGTCTCGTCGAACGGGCGTACCACTCCGACCGGACGCTCATCCCGCGCATGCTCGAGGCGCCGCAGCTGCCGGAGTCATGGGTCGGTTGGGCGGTCCACATGCTGGAGGCGCGAACGGCGTGAGCGTTGCGGGACGCCGCCGCTCGGCGGCATCGCCGTGATCCCGCGAACGCCTGTCCCGACCGGCCTTGCGTTCGTCTGGGATGCTGTGCTGATGGCCCCGGACGCGGTTTCACCGGTTCCCGACGCGGTTCGCCCCGGAGCGCTCGACGATGAGTCACGTCTCTGGCTCGAGCGGCTCCGGTCCGACAACCCCGACCGGGCGGAGGCCCACCGGGCGCTCTTCGAGCTGCTCCATCGCGGCGCCCTCCGGGAAGCGAACCGCCGACGTGGATCGCTGCCGGCTACCGTCGTCGCGGAGATTGACGACCTGGCTCGCCAGGCGGCCGGTGACGCGCTCACCGCGGTCCTGCGGAAGCTCGGCGCGTATCGTGGCGCGAGCCGCTTCACGACCTGGGCCTACAAGTTCGTCATCTTCGAGATTTCGAGCGCCCTCCGCCGTGAAGCATGGCGCGGGAGGGCGATCACGATCGATGATGGTGCCTGGGACCGGCTCGCGGACCCGGTCCCAGTCGATCCGCATGCCCAAACGGAGATCCGAGAGCTGCGGGACGCGATCGAGCGCTCCGTCGGCACTGACCTGACCGCGCTTCAGCGAGAGGTCTTCGTGTCGATTGCGATCCTCGGGGTTCCGGTCGATGTCGTGGCCGAGCGGCACGGCAGCAACCGTGGTGCGATCTACAAGGTGCTCCATGATTCGCGCCGGAAGCTTCGTGCCTCGCTCGACGCGGCCGGCTGGCGGGCAGAAGGACCGAGGGCCACGTCATGACCGAACGTCGCAAGCTCCTGGAAACGATCCTCGGTCCGGGCGGACCGGATTCCGGTTGCAGCGACGGACTCGAGGTCCTCGATCTCTACGTCGAGGCGGAGCTGGCCGGTCGCCCGGCGGCCGCGTTGTTCCCGGACGTCGCCGTCCACATCCTCGCGTGCCCGGATTGCCGCGAGGACTACGAGGGGATGCTTGCGCTCGTGGCATCGGGAGGTCAGGGAGAGCAGAGCTGACGTCCTTGGCGGTGAGCGCTTCTGACGCGTGAGGCGCCTCCGACGCAGCGGGCCGCGCGCACGCGCGCGGCTCTCGAGGCGGCTCGAGCCGCGCAGACGTATCGGGTCCGCTGCCTGCGACGTCGATTGGGGGACCTGGGTCGCAGTCCATCGGCCTCCTGGACGAGATCCGGCCGGCGCGGGCTGCCACCGCCTCGGATGAGGTCGAGGTGGAGCCGCCGGATGATCGGCGGCGCTCGAATGGGCCTCATCGGCTACGACGACTCGATCGACCTCGAAACTTGTGACGAAGCTTGTGCTCACCCGGGTGAATCCCCGGTTGGACGGCTACCCCGTCGAGGACCAAGCGTTCGGTTCAGCGGGTCGCGCCGTATCGCGGCGAGAGGTGCCGCCGAGCGCGGACCAGGAAAGCTCGTGGAGACAAGGTCGCACGCTTGACCAGGGAGTAGAGCGCGCGACGGAGGCAGACATGCCCGCACCCACGACGGATTCCGGGTGATCCCGCTCGCGCGTCCGTCAGGCCTCGGATGGGCGCGAGGCCGACAGCCCTTCCTCAGCCCTCGCCCGCGACGTTCTCCAGCACCCGCCTCACGATGTCGACTGGCTTGTCGGACTGGCTGGCCGTGCCGTCCAGCCACTGGACGGCGACGAGGACGTCACCCAGGACGGCCATCACCGAGCCGGTCGACTGGCGTAGCCCGACGTCGGCGAGCCCCTCCAGCGGCTCGTCGCCGTTCTCTGCCGCGAACGGCGCGAAGTATCGGTCGAAGTAGTCGCGGCCGCCAGGGGACAGGACGCCGAGAACGATCCTGGCGGGCACCCCCATCGCCATGGCCGGGCCGCCGTCGAGCGTCCAGCGGCAGCCATTCTCGAACAGGCCGTGGGTCATCTCAGCCCGGACCTCGGCCACCTTCCAGCCCGTGACCTCGACGATGTCCTCCGTGGTCAGGAGCTCACAGGCAGCTGCAACCTCGCCACCGGCCGTCGATCCCGGCTCGGGGTCGGCGGACGCGGCAGGGAGATCGCCGGGCGGTTCCGAGGCTGTGCCGCTCGCCGGCGCGGTGGTCGTGCCCGTCGGCAATGCCGATGGCGAGGCGCCGCCACAGCCGGCGACGATCAGGGTAACTGCGAGGCACGCGAGACGCTTGCGGGACATCACGGGAACTCCTCCGGGCGGCGAACGCCGCAGTAGGCATCCATGGCCAGGGCGGCATCGAGAAGCCGCGCCGCGTCGGGGCCGGCCAGCGGGACGTTGAACGGGTCGTCCACCTCGGCATAGGTGTCATAGGCGCCGATCACGACGTCCACCCACGTCACGAGGTCAGGTGGCGCGAATGCGCGCATCTCGACCGACGAGCGGACGATGTAGCGGGCCCAGGCCTGGCTGAGCTCCTCCTCGGTCGGGTTCTGCCACCAGGTCAGGAGGGCCCGATAGCGCGCGCAGAACTCGGCCTTCTCGTCGGACGGCGGCGACGCTGACGGGATGGGCGGCGACGAGACGCTCGGCGTGGGTTCCGGCGGCAGGTGGTATTGCACAAACAGGACGTCGCTGTTCCCGCGCAGGGTGAAGATGCCCGGGACCTTCTGGGCGATGTCGGACTCGAGCTTGGCGACGACCGGGTCGACCACCAGGTCGAGGCCAGCGCCTGCCGCGATCCGCAGGTTCGGCTCCGGGATCTGGGCGAGCATGAGCGCCTTGGCCGCGAGGATCTGGTCGCGGCCAAGAGCCAGGAAGTCGTTGACCTCCTTGCGTGGCACCGTCGCCGTCGCGACGACTCCGTCCCACCAGGCCTCGCCCTTGGCCTGCTCCTCGCTCTCCCGCCCGGTGACGAAGTCAAGCCTGGCGGTGAGATCGTTCCCCACGGTCGTCGCGAGGGCGCCGGGCTCGATGACGGGGGTGGCCAGGAACTGGACGTCCCACTGCGTATCGGCGCCGGCCGCGATCAACTCGGGCAGCTCGGCGCCGGCGGTCTTGGCGCAATCGACGAGGAATGGCGGCCAATTCCCCGAGAGCGACGCTGGCCGGGCCACGAACAGCCCGCGGACGTCCGCTTCCGGGCCGACCGCGAAGCGGTACGTGTCCGGCCCGGTCTGGGCCGGATCCACGGTGATGGTGAGCTTCTGGTCCTCGAGATAGGAGATCGCGATCGTCGCCACACCGAGGACGCCAACCCCGATCCTGATCGCCTCGAAGACGGGTGCGGTGATCTTGTCGACGAGGCCCTGGACCACGCGCTGTGCGTAGGAGACGGCGGTGTTCCAGACGGTCGCCAGGACTCGCGCGACGTCCGAGAAGAACCCTCCTCCCGACGCCGGCACGCTGAGGCGGAGGGCGCCGAAGAGGCCGTTGATGGCACTCGCGAGGAAGGTCGTGACGGTGCTGCACGGACCGTCGGCTGCCGCGACGATGACGCCGACGGACCCGCTCGCCGCTTCGCCGGCCAACGGCCGGAAGGCCGCCAGCATCACCCCGGATTGGGCCCGGGCTCCTCCCGTCGTGTCACGTGGCAGGTGTTCGTCGATGAGCCGGGCCATATCGGCGACGAACAGGCTCACGACGGCCATCGGGAAGCGGACGTGCGGCGCCATTGTCCAATCGATGTCCGCCGTGGGGAGGCCCATCCAGCTGGACGCCATCTCCGAGGCGGGTGTCCGGGCCGCGCTCAGCCAGCCGGCGATGAGATAGCTGAGCGGCACCATCCCGGGCTCGGCCGGTCGCAGCGCATCGAGGTCCGCGCCGACGACGCCCCAGTCGAGGTTCTCGGCCAGGCGTTGCGCCTGGACCCAGGTCAGCAGCAGCCTGCCGGTACCGGCCTGCGCTTCATCGTCGACGACGGTGATACCCGCCGCCGTCAGATCCGCGACGGTCGCAGTCGGCGACGGCGGCGCGACCTGGGCATCGGCAGGCCGGTCACTCGAGGGCGTCCCGCCACAGCCTGTCGCAAGAACGGCGACGACCAGCACGACGAGGAGCGCCCTCGGTCCGGCGGAGCGTCCGCCGCCGGACCGCAGGTGCAGGTGCGTCATCCGTCCCACGCGGGAGATGCGCATCACCCGACGGTGATCGCAACGATCTCCATCGACTCCGCATCCGCCTGGTCGGCTGCCGAGATCGCGGTGCACTGGACGAACACGCTGCCGTCCGCGCTCAGCGTGACCACTCGCGTGATCGCAATCACCCCGCCGCCCGTCGTCACATTGGCCGAGTACCCGTTTGGCCGGAACAGGCTGGGACCCGTCAGATAACAGGTCCCGCGGGATTCATCGCCCAGATCGGCACCACGCATCTCGCCCGTCACGGTGACGGCATACGTTCCAGCCGGCAGCCGGACCCGGACGATCTCGTGGAGCGCGCCGTCGTCGGGGACACGGACGTCATCCGCCGCCGCGAAGTAGGCGAGCGGCGCAGACGACTGCGTGCCGCACTGGATGGTGCCGTCGGACGCGAAGCCGGTCGCGAACTGCCCAGCCGCGCAGTTGGGCGTGTTCTTGACGCGGTAGTCGGGCGCGACACTGAAGGTCGTGCCGCTCAGCCCGAGCCCTGTGCCGGCCGTGTACGTGGTGTCGTCGTCGATCCCGCAGGCCCAGGCAGAACCGTCCCACTCGGCGATCTCTCCGGCGGTGCATCCCGTCGGCAGGGTGAACTCGGGCTTGAGCCCAATGGTCACTTCGCCGTTGTTGCCCCCGCCCGTCAGCGCTCCGGTCACGGAGATCCTGGTGATGTCGCCGCCCGAGAAGTGGACCGCGACCTGGCCGCCCGAGCAGGGCGATGTGGGCGAGTTGCCCTCCTTGATCCTGATGATCACGCCATCCTTGCTGACCAGGCAGCCCGTGTAGCTCTTCACGCCGGCTGTCAGGTGGCCCGCGATGGTCGGCCCCGCGAACGCCGCGATCACGCCGATCGCGAGCGTCAAGGCCGTGAGTCGTCGCTTCATCGATCCGTCTCCTTCCCAATCCGCTCGGGGGCCCGGACCTGTCCTGGTCCCACCGCGATCCAGTCATCCGGGACAGGTCCCGGCCAGGCATCGCCGACGACGACGTGCACGGCGCGCAGGTCCCGGACGACCGTCCGTGTCTCGATGGCCGGATCGACCGACGCGAGCGCGACCTCGAGGTCATGCGAGAACTGCCGCCAGGCGGCCTCGCTCTGCCACACCTCGATGATCCGGAAGCCCTCGTCGGTCGGGCCTGCGATGTGCAGGAGCAGGCCCCGTGGCGTCCTCGCGAGTGCTCGGGCGATCACGCCATACCGCTCCCAGCTCGCGGGGATGTCCTCGACCAGCGCGTACGACATGCATGGCAGCCTGCGGGTCGCCGGTTTAGGCTTGGTATAGCCGCGTCGACGAGGGGTCCGGCGGCGTCGGTGACGGCGATGGTGACGGCGACGGAGGCGAGGGTTGCTGCTGCGGGTGCTCGGGCCGCTCGAGGTGGCGGGCGCCGACCGCCCGGTGACGCTGGGGGCCGCAAAGCCGCGGGCGCTGCTGGCGGCGCTCGCGATCCGGCGCGGGACGACCTGCACGACCGACGCGCTGATCGACGCCCTGTGGGGCGAATCGCCGCCGGCGTCGGCGTCGAAGCTGCTCCAGGTCTACGTGTCGCAGTTGCGCAAGGTGTTGCCCGCGGCCATGCGCATCGTGACCGGCGCGACCGGCTACGCGCTCGAGATGGAGCCCGTGGACATCGACGCCGTGCGCTTCGAGCGCCTGCTGACCGACGGCCGGGCGGCTCGACGCGCCGGCAATCCTGCCCTCGCCGCGGCACTGCTCGCCCGTGGCCTGGCACTGTGGCGAGGTCCGGCCTACGCCGACGTCCGCTACGAGCCGTTCGCCGCCGAGGAGGTGGTTCGGCTCGAGCGCCTCCGCGATCTCGCCTTCGAGGACCGGGTTGACGCCGACCTGCAGCTTGGCCGGCACGCCGACGTGCTCGGCGAGCTGCGCGGCCTGCTCGCGACCGACCCGACGCGCGAAGGGATCGCAGCGCGGGCGATGCTTGCGGCGTACCGCGCGGGTCGCACCGCCGAGGCGCTGGCGGTGTTTGCCACGGTCGGCGACGCGGTCCGGCACGAGCTCGGGGAGGAGCCGGGCCACGAGCTGCGCGAGCTCCGGGACAGGATCATCCGGAATGATCCAGCCCTCACCCTCGACGCCGCCGATCCTGCCGCGCCCGGCGCCGGCGCCCTCCCGGCTGCGCCAAACCCGCTGATCGGCCGAGGTCGCGAGCTGGCCGAGCTGGGGGCGCTCGTCGCTCGGCCGGGTGTCCGGCTGGTGTCGCTGACCGGCGCGGGCGGGACCGGCAAGAGCCGGGTCGCGCTCGAGCTCGCCCGGGCGCTCGCCCCGTCGTTCGCGAACGGCGCTGTCCTCATCGAGCTCGCCTCGCTCCACGACCCGGAGCTGGTCCCGGCCACGATCGCCCGCGGGCTCGGTCTCGATCCCGGCCGGGACGCGATGGCGACGCTCCTCGACGCCCTCGCCGATCGGGAGGTGCTGCTCGTGCTCGACAATGTCGAGCACCTCCGCGCCGCGACGCCGGACCTCGTCCGACTGCTCGCCGGCGCACCGCGCCTCGTCATCGTGGTCACGACGCGCGTCGTCCTTCACCTCTCCGGGGAGCACGTGTACCCGGTGACGCCGCTCGCCGAGCGCGACGCGATCGCGCTGTTCGCGGAGCGAGCCCAGGCGCACGACCCGTCGTTCGCGCTCGACGCCACGACCGAGCGGATGGTCGCGGCGATCTGCCGACGCCTGGACGGCCTGCCGCTCGCGATCGAGCTCGCGGCGGCCCGGGTGCGCGCGCTCGGGTTACGCGCCCTCGACGCGAGGCTCGCCTCGCGGCTCACGATCCTGACCGGCGGTCCACGCGACCTGCCCGCGCGCCAGCAGACCCTGCGCGAGACGCTCGCCTGGAGCGCCAACCTGCTCGAGCCCGCGCAGGCCGATGTGTTCGCGGCGCTTGCTGTCTTCGCCGGGAGCTTCTCGATGGAAGCCGGTGAGGCAGTGGCGGGCGCGGATGACGACATCATGTCGGCCCTCGTCGACCACAATCTCGTCCAGGCGTTCGATCTGACCGGAGAGCGCCGATTCCGATTGCTCGAGACCGTTCGGGAATACGCGTACGAGCTCCTTGGGTCGCGGCGAGAGGCCGTCGAGTCAGCCTTGACGACGTGGGTCGTCGAGGTCGTCGACGCGGCCGCGCTCAACGGCATCGGGCCCCCGCAGGTCGCCTCGCTCCGGCGGCTCGACCGGGAGCTCGACAACCTGCGCGACGCGTTCCGTCACGCCTCGCGGGACCCGGAGCCGTCGCGCGAGCTCTCGCTCGCTGCAGGGACCTGGCGCTACTGGTGGGTCCGCGGCCAGCTCGCGGAGGGCCGGGCGATCTTCGACGGGACCCTTGATCGGCGTGGGCTGGTTCCGACCCAGGCCGGCATCCGGACGGCCCGAGCCGCGGCGTCGCTCGCCTGGAGCATGGGCGACACCGGAGGTGCGGAGGCGCTCGCGCGGGAGGCGCTGGCCCGTGCCGTGGGGATCGGGGACGTCATCGAGCAGCTGTCGGCGCACAACCTGCTCGGCGTGATCGTGACCAACCTCGGCGAGTACGAGGCGGCCGAACACCATCTCGGCGAGTCGATCCGCCTCGCCGAGTCGGACGGTAACCTCGAGCTCGCCAACACGGCGCGGCTGAACCTCGGCGTCACCTACCTCGAGGCCGGGCGAATCGACGACGCGCGCGCGCAATTCCAGGCCGTCCTGGACTACCGCCAACCCGAAGGCCTGTCGGAGGGGGTGGGATTCGCCCACCTCAACCTCGGTGAAACCGAGTACGACGCGGGCGACTTCGCGGCCGCTGAGGCGCATTTCGCCGCCGCCTCCGAGGCCTTCGGTGCCGTCGGGTTCAAGGTGCGCCTCGCGAACGCACTCCAGGGAATGGCCGCAGTCGAGGCACGGACCGGTCGTGCGGAGTCCGCGGCCCGGCGCCTCGGCGGCGCGGCCTCGCTGATGGCCGAGACGGGCTGGGGGGCCGACGGCAGTGCGCTTGAGCCTGCGGCGACCTCGTTTGCGCGCGCCGCGCTCGGCGACGAGGCATTCGATCGACTGTTCAGCGAAGGAGCGGGCGCGGCGACCGGGCAGTGAGCGGTCGCTCGCCCATGCAGATCGGCCGGGCCTGCCCCACCTGGCTGGCGCGCCCGACAGGAGTTGAGCCCCTATAGCCGTGCGATCGGAATCGCCAGTTCGACAGCCACCGCAGCGAGGCGCCGATCGTAGGTCGCCAGGCTCGGACGCTGACCGACGGCGCGCAGGAACTCGATCGAGGCGAGATGCAGGGCGTCGAGCGTGCGGATCGGTGTCGGGAACGGTTCGAGCGCGCGGGCGAGGACCGGTGGCGCGAGCTCCAGCATTGCCACTCGACCGAGCAGCAACCGAACGTCGTCGCCGTGGCTGCCGGCCAGGCCCCGGCCGTTGATGCGATTCCAGACCTCGTACTCGAGGAGGCGACTCGAGACCAGCGGGCCGCCGTTCCAGAACGATGAGTCCGGAAATCGGTCCTCGGCCAGGAGTTGGGCGAGGATCACCGAGCTATCGACGTAGATCACCGATCGGCACGGTCTAGATCGAGCTCAGCCAGCAGGACGGCGAGCTTCGCCGTTGGCCGATGCGGGATCGTCGAGTCCGGTGCGCCGAGCGCCGGCGTCAGCCAACCCCTGCGCACGGCGTCAGCCAGGAGCGCGTCCGCGGCCGTCACTTCCCGGCCGGCACCCGGTGGCACGAGCTCGGCAACGACCCGCTCTCGGTCCGTCACCAGGACCGTCTCGCCGGAAGCGGCCAGGCGGACGTACTCGCTGAGGCGATTCTTCAGGATCTTCAGGCCGACGGCTCGCATGGCGGCAAGGTAGCCTCTGGAAGCTACTTCGTCAACTGCCGCAGCGGCCTGATCCGGAGCCGCCCACCTCGCCGCCTCGTCCACGTTGCCTGTCCCACGCGAATCGGGACCCTGGTCTCATGACGATGGGGGCCGCCTACCGGATCGTGCAGGAGGCGCTTACCAACATCGTCCGTCATGCGAACGCCACGCGCGGCATGGTGACGCAGGCGATCGGTGCTGAGCTGAGACTCGAGATCGGAGACGATGGGGCGGGCCTGCCCGTGGATTCTCGAATGGGCGTCGGCTTGTCGTCCATGCGCGAGCGAGCCGAGGAGGTGGGCGGCACGCTCTCGATCCAATCGTCTCCGTTGTCCGGCGCGCTGGTGCTGGCAAGCTTGCCGCTCGACATCACCGCGTCCGCCAGCCACCCCTGAAGACATGGACAAGATCACCGTCCTTGTCGCGGACGACGAACCGTCCTTCCGCAGCGGTCTCCGGGCCCTGCTCGGGTCAGCGGATTACCTCGCCCTCGTCGGCGACGCGGCCACCGGCGAGGAGGCTGTCCGGTTGGCCGCCGACCTGCAACCCGACGTCATCCTCATGGACATCAACATGCCGGGCATCAGCGGCATCGAGGCGACACGCCGGATCCTGGCCAGCAGCCCGCACATCGCCCTCCTCATGCTCACGATGTTCGAGGACGACGATTCGGTGTTCGCCGCCATGCGGGCCGGGGCGCATGGCTATCTCCTCAAGGGCGCGCTGAAGGCGGAGATCCTCCGTGCGATCCAAGTGGTCATGGGCGGGAGCGTGGTCTTTGGCGCGGCGATCGCACACCGGACGATGCGTTGCTTCGCCACCCTCAAGCCGATCGGCCCGGCGGGCTCTTCCCGGAGCTGACGGAGCGCGAGCGTGAAGTCCTCGGCCTGATCGCGGGGGGCCACAACAATGCCGAGATCGCGCGGCAGCTCTTCGTCAGCGGCAAGACCGTGCGCAATCACATCACCAACATCTTCAGCAAGCTGCAGGTGGCCGATCGGGCCCAGGCCATCGTGCTGGCACGGGATGCCGGGCTGGCGTCCGGTTAGGGCCTGCCACGAGAGAAGGCCTCTCACACGAGGTCCAGACCTGGTTTCATCGACGGGGGCCCGTTGTCGGGCGGCCCGTTCACGGCGAGCGGTCCGGAGGTCGATGCGGGCCTGGTCTGCGCCGCCGGAAACACGATCGACAACGACCTGGGGTCGGCCGCGGGATACCAGTCGGGGCGGGGGCCAACCTCTTCATCGTGAAGCACTCCTCCTGCACCGATGAAAGCGGGGACGTCTGGATCAAGCTGCAGGTGCGGATCGATGCACGGGGCGACAGCTTCTCCTGGGTGATCGTCGACGGCACGGGCGACTACGAGCGGCTTCGCGGGAGCG
>Ga0154724_1078_pt1 | contig 23442 bp, 18 predicted proteins | sample Rifle2008BG16ft_FD_105732 | JGI IMG/M metagenome (GOLD analysis project Ga0154724, IMG submission 105732) | Chloroflexi bacterium RBG_16_72_14 | reverse complement strand
GGCCACAGGAAGCGGCGTACCGTCGCCGACTCCGCGTCCGCGACTGCCACGTAGACGAGGCCTACGGGCTTGGCCTCTGTGCCGCCGTCCGGACCGGCGACACCCGTCACCGCGACCGCGAGGTCCGTCCCGAGGCGCGCGCGGGCACCCTCGGCCATCGCCACCGCGACCTGGGCGGACACCGCGCCGTGCGCGGACAGGACAGCTGCCGGGACATCGAGCAGGGCTCGCTTGACCTCGTCGGCGTAGGCGACGATCCCGCCGCGCAGGTAGGCGGACGATCCGGGGACCTCGGTCAGCACGTGGGCCACGAGGCCGCCCGTGCACGACTCGGCTGTCGCCACCGTCAGCCCTCGCGCGGTGCACGCGGCCTGCAGGCGCGCCGCGAGCTCGACCAGCGGGTCGACGGCCACGGTCAGGTTCGGTTGGTCTTCACGGGATCCGCCGGTGGCGCGAACAGCCACGTCTCCGGGTTGCCCTTGTCGGACAGGCGCCCGAGGTTCGTCCCGTTGAGCGTGTAGTACGTGGCGCTGGACTTGCCGGTCCGGACCTCGATCGACTCCTTGGCCGTGAACGTCAGGACCTTGCCCGGCTGGTAGACCGTGCCGGCCGTCCCGGTGACGTTGGAGAGCTTGCCGTCCACCCACACCTTGAGCCACGCCCGAGCTCCCTTGACCGTGATCACGAGGTTGACGCCCTTGTACTTGATCGACACGTTCCGGGTCAGGGTGACGGCCTTGCCCTCCGTGGAGGTGGCGGTCACCGTGATCTGCCAGCGCCCCGCGGACAGGTCGAGCGGGGTCTCGAACGACCCGTCGTCGGCCACGTCCACTGTCACGGGACCGATCACCGGGCCAGCCGGCGACGCGGACGGCACAGGTGACGCCACGGCGACCGGCTGGCCATCTGCAGCGCCCGTCCAGCTCGCGCTCACAGACACCGTCGTCGCGTTGGTCGTGGTGCCCTTGACCGGGATGGCGCCGTTCTCGAACTGCGCCCCCTCGGCCGGCGAATCCACGTTGAGCGTCGGCGCCTCGATGACCAGGAACGGCACCGTGATGAACACCCTTGCCGGCGTCTCGGCCTGCTTGCCGGTGTCGGGGTCCAGGGCCGTGATGTCGAACTGGTTGCGGCCCCGCCGCAGCTCCACCTCGGCGGTCCAGCGGCCCTCGGCGTCGGCTGACACGCGATACGGCTGGTCGCGGCCGGGCACCTGGATCGTGATCGTGGCGCCGGGGATGGACGTGCCGCGCAGCGTGTAGCTGGTCGTGTCCTCGGCGACGTTGATCACGGCCTGGGACGGGTTGGTCACGGCCAGCGTGGGCGGCTTCGCGAAGCGGACGAGCTGGATCCCGATGTACACGGCGAACACGCCGATCAGGACGGTGAGCAGCGCCGCGACGATGATGACCGGCGAAAACGTGAGACCCTGGCGGGGGGCGGCCAGCGGCTTGGGCACCGCGAGGACCGGCTCGGCCGGAATCGCCGCGTCGCCCCGCTCGCGCTTCCACTGGCGGATCACGTCCTCGGGATCGAGGCCCAGATACAGCGCGTAGTTGCGCAGGAACCCCTTCGTGTACACGGCGCCGGGCAGCTCCCGGTAATCGCCCCGCTCCAGCGCGGCAAGGTAGCGGGCGCGGATCTTCGTGTCGCGCTCGGCGCGGTACAGGTCCACGCCCTTGCGCTCGCGCGCGGCGAGGAGCCGCTCGGGAAGGTCTGGCTCCTGCTCGGCGAAGCCGCGGCCCGCGTCGCGGGAATCGGCGCGCGCATCCACACGAGCTCGCCGGATCTCGTCTCGCGCCGTCATGCCTCGTCCTCGTCGTCCATCGCCCCAGGTCCGTCGTCGCGGCGCAGGACCACCCGGGCGTTCGAGCCGTCGAACGCGCCGACGTAGCCTCGCGCCTCGAGCTGGTCGATGATCCGGGCCGCCCTCGCGTAGCCGATCCGCAGGCGCCGCTGGAGCAGCGACGCCGAAGCACGATCGTACTCCCGGATCACCGAAACGGCATCCGGCAGCAGTCGGTCGGCATCCTCGTCGGCGAGGTCGTCCACCGAGCCCGTCGAATCGTCATCGGACTCGATGATCGAGAGGTCGTAGTGCGGGTCATCGATCTGGTCGCGCCAGTGCTGGGTCACGCGGCCGATCTCCGGGTCCGACACGAACACGCCCTGGAGCCGCATCGGCCGCGGCAGGTCGGACGGCTGGTAGAGCATGTCGCCGCGGCCGATCAGGTCCTCGGCGCCGGGCGCGTCGAGGATCGTCCGCGAATCGATCTGGGAGGCCATCGCGAACGCGATCCGGCTGGGGAAGTTGGCCTTGATCAGGCCGGTCACCACGTTGACCGAGGGGCGCTGCGTGGCGAGGACCATGTGGATGCCCGTCGCGCGCGCCTTCTGGGCCAGCCGGACGATCGGGTCCTCGACGTGCTTCCCCTCGCGCATCATGAGATCCGCGAGCTCGTCCACGACGATCACGATGTAGGGCAGCCGGTCCGCCGGGTCCGCGCGGGTCTCGTTGAACGCCTTGATGTTCCTGGCCGTGGCCCCCGCGAACCGGCGGTAGCGCGCCTCCATCTCGTTGACCGCCCACCTGAGGGCCGCCTTGGCGCGCTCGGGCTCGGTGATCACCGGGACCAGGAGGTGCGGCAGGCCGTTGTAGCCGGCAAGCTCCACGCGCTTGAGGTCCATCAGGATCAGCCGGCTGTCGTCGGGGGTGGCGTTGCACAGCAGGCTCGTGATCAGCGCGTTGACCATGACGCTCTTGCCCGAGCCCGTGGCGCCCGCGATCAGCAGGTGGGGCATCCGGGCGAGGTCCACCGCCATCGCCTTGCCCGCCACGTCCCGCCCGAGGGCGAACGTCAGCCGCGAGCCGGAGCCGGCGAAGTCCACCTCGTCGAGGATCCGCCGGAGCGCGACGACGTTGAACTCCTTGTTGGGGATCTCGATCCCCACCGCGCTCTTGCCCGGGATCGGCGCCTCGATCCGGATGGTGCGCGCGGCGAGGGCCATGGCCAGGTCGTCGGACAGGGCCTCGATGCGGCTGACCTTGATGTGCGGCGCGGGCTGCACCTCGTACTGGGTCACCACGGGGCCGGCGTTGCGGGCCACGATCCGGGCCTCGATGTCGAAGCTCGCGAGCTTCTCCACGATCCGTGCCTCGTTCCAGGCGTGGACCGCGTCCTGGTTGGCTCCGGCCGCGGGGGTCGGCGTCTCGCCCGCGTCCAGCAGGTCATGGGCCGGCAGCGTCCACTCGACGTGGAGGCGGGTGGGCGGCGAGTCGGCGGCGTCGGTGACGTCGTCCCGGTCGCGGACGAGGGTCCGTGACGCGGCGGGGGACGGCCGGAGGGCGGCTGCTGCCGCCTCCTCCATGGCGCCCGGCGTGCGCAGCGGGGCGATCGTGGCGGACGTCGGTGCCGTCGACTGGATCCCGAACGGCACGCCGTCGTCGCCCGGCTCGCGACCCCACACGCCCACCTGGCCCGGCGAGTCGGACGTGGACAGGCGTCCCGCACGCCCCCGCCGCCCGCCCTCGGCCGTGACCGGGGTCGGGGGAGCCGCCTTGCCGTTGCCGCGGCCGGTGCCGTTCGAGGCCCCGGACCCGTTCGCCCTGGCCGTCCGATCCTGGAGCGACGCGGACGCCGCGCGACCCGCGTGAACGATCGGGCCGAGCATGGCCCGGAGCGGCATGTCCAGCGCGATCAGCAGCCCGGCCAGGAACAGCGCCAACAGGATCACGAATGCCCCGGGCGTTGTCAGCGCGGGCTCGAGCACGCCCGCCAGGGCCCGTCCGATCCGCCCCCCGGTGAACGGACCGGAGAACGCGACGACCTGGATCATGCCAAGGAACCCCGCGTACGCGACGGCGATGCCGATGAGCGTCCGGCCCCACGGCGCACCTGATTCCCTGCCGGGACCCCATTCCAGGTACCAGCCTGCCACCAGGAGGACCACCGGCAGCAGGAACCTCCCGGCCCCAAAGAACGGGACGACGAGGTCGCGCACCGCGTCCGTGAGCTTTCCCTCGCCCTCGAGGGCGATCGCGATCAGCAGCACTGCGCCGAGCACGAGCAGCGCCAGACCGACCAGCGACCGCATGACGGCCGGCGACAGCCCGAGCCTCGGCAGCGGGATGCCCCGGCTGCGGTGGGCCCCGGACCGGGGACGGCGGGTGCTCGTCGTGCGCGTCGTGCGCCGGCGGGTCGCCACGCTAGACCTCCACCACGACCGGGAAGACCATCGGCCGACGCTTCGTCTGCTCGTACAGGAACCGCGAGACGCCGTCCTTCACCTGCTCCTTGAGCAGGGCGACCTCCGAGATCCGGTCGCCCGGTTGCTGGAGCGCGTCCACGATCCGTCGCGCCGCCTCGTCGAGGATCCGGCTCTCCTCTGTGCCGTGGACGAAGCCGCGGGTGATGATCTCCGGCCGCCCGACGACGCGCCCCGTCTGCTTGTCCACCTGGACGACGACCATGAACATCCCGTCGTTGGCGAGGGCGCGCCGGTCGCGGAGCACGACGTCGCCCACCTCGCCCACGGACAACCCATCCACGAACACGTAGCCTGCGGACACGGGCTGACCCCGCCTGGCGCTGCCGTCGGCGAAGATCTCGATCGGGGTGCCGTTCTCGATGATGAACACGTTCTCGGGCTTCACCCCGGTCTCGATGGCCAGGCGGCCGTGCTGGACCTGCATCCGGAACTCGCCGTGCATCGGGATGAAGTACGCCGGCTTGGTGAGCCCGAGCATGAGCTTGAGCTCCTCCTGACTGGCGTGCCCCGACACGTGCGCGCGCTTGATCGTGTGGTAGTACACGTTCGCACCCGCCTTGAACAGGTTGTCAATGGTGCGGGCGACGTATTCCTCGTTGCCGGGAATGGGGCTGGCGGACACGATGACCGTGTCCCCGGGCTGGATCTCCACGAACCGGTGGTCGCGGTTGGCCATCCGCGCGAGGCCGGACATCGGCTCCCCCTGGGCGCCGGTCGTGGCGATGACCACGCGATCTGCCGGCACCTCGCCGATCCGGTCCTTGGGCAGGAACTGCGACGGCTCGAACACGAGGTAGCCGAGGTCCGACGCGATCCGGGTGTTCTGCTCCATCGAGCGCCCGATCACGGCCACCTGGCGGTTGAACGCCTTCGCCGCGTCGAACACCTGCTGGATGCGCGCGATGTTGGAGGCGAACGTGGCCACGATCACGCGACCGTCGAGACCCTCCATGATCTCTCGGAACGCGTCGCCGACCGTGCGCTCGGACGGGGTGTAGCCCGGGTTCTCGGCGCGGGTCGAATCCGACAGCAGCGCGATCACGCCCTCCTGGCCGAGCTTGGCGATCGTCGCGAAGTCGGAGTGCTTGCCGTCCACCGGCGTGTGGTCGAACTTGAAGTCGCCGGTGTGGACCACGACGCCCACGGGGGTGCGCAGCGCGATGCCCATCGCATCCGGGATCGAATGGCTGACCCGGAACGGGATGACGTCGAACGGCCCGATCGTGAGCTCGTCACCCGGGTCCAGCGCGAGCAGCGGGTTGGCATGGAGCTTGTGCTCCTTGATCTTGTTGCCCAGCAGGCCGCGTGCCAGCGTGCTGGCGTACACCGGCACGCCCGGAAACTCGGGCAGGACGTACGGCAGCCCGCCCACGTGGTCCTCGTGGGCGTGCGTGATCAGGAACGCCCTGACCCGGGAACGGTTCTCCTTGAGGTACGTCACGTCGGGCACGACGAGGTCGATCCCGAACATCTCCTCGTCGGGGAACATCAGCCCGCAGTCGATGACGACGATGTCGTCGCCGTACTCGAACACGTAGCAGTTCTTGCCGATCTCCCCCACCCCGCCGAGCGGGATGATGCGAAGCGGCGTGTGTTCGTCGGCCATGAGGGTCGGTCCGTCCTGCTGGTCAGAAGAGGGTCAGCTGGGACGCGTCGTCGGCCGCGGGATCGGCGGCCGCATCGAGCGCGGGAGAAGCGAGGGCCGGCGCAAGGTCGGGCGCCGGCCCGGGGTCAGCTGCGGGTGCGGCCGGGCCCGCGTCGGGGGCGCGCGTGTCCGGGCCCGCGGCGGGGGCGGGTGCGGCTGCGTGCGCCGCACGCAGCTCGCGGGAGCGCAGGAGCGTTGCCGGGACGCGCGCGACGTCCTCGAGGCTCTCGTGCTCGAGGGCGGGCGTCCGCAGGGCCGCCGCCGGGTGGTACATCGCGAACACCAGCGCATCGCGGGCGCCGGTGGACGGATCAGCGGGGTGCGTCGTGCCGTGGACCTGGCCGATGCGGGCACCGGGGAGGAACGTCGCCATCGAATGCCGGCCGAGGGTCACGACCACGGCCGGGTCGAGCACCTCCAGCTGGCGGCGCAGGTAGGGGGCGCAGGCGGCGATCTCGTCGGGCTCCGGGTCGCGGTTCTCGGGCGGTCGACACTTCACGACGTTGGTGATGAACACGTCCTCGCGCTGCCAGCCGATGCTCGCCAGGAGCCGGACGAGCAGCCCGCCGGCCCGCCCCACGAACGGGCGGCCCTCGCGATCCTCGTTGAAGCCCGGTCCTTCGCCCACGAGCACGACCTCGGTGTCGGGATCGCCCTCGCCCGGCACGGCGAGTGTGCGGCTCTCGCTGAGGCGACAGCGCGTGCAGGACCGGACCTCGCTCGCGATCGCCTCGAGCGCCGCCCGGCGCTCGCCGCGGGTCACGCCGGCCGTCCCCCGGACGCTCCCACCGGCCGCCGCGCGCTCGCCCTGCGGACCCAGCCCCGCCGGGCCAGGACCTCCGCCAGCTCCACGGCGTTGGACGCCGCACCCTTGCGCAGGTTGTCGCTCACCACCCAGAACGCGAGTCCGCGGTTGTCGTCGATCGAGGGGTCTTGGCGGACGCGGCCCACGAACACGTCGTCGGAGCCGGCCGCCTCGGTCGCCAGCGGGTAGAGGTTGGTGGCCGGGTCGTCCTGGACGACGACGCCCGGGACCGCGGCGAACAGCCTGCGCGCCTCGGCGGGCGTGATCGGGTCACGCGTCTCGACGTGGACGGCCTCGGAGTGGCCGACGAACACCGGCACGCGGACGGCCGTGCACGACACCCGCAGGTCCGGCAGGTGCAGGATCTTGCGGCTCTCCGTTACGACCTTCCACTCCTCCTTGGTGTAGCCGTTGTCGAGGAAGGCATCGATGTGCGGGAGCGCGTTGAAGCCGATGGGGTGCGGGTAGACGCTGGCAACCTTCGGCCGGCCCTCGGCGTGCGCCTTCACCTGCTCCTCGAGCTCCACGATCGCCTTGTGCCCCGTGCCGGCCACGGCCTGGTAGGTGTCCACGACCACCCGCTCGATGCCCACCGCGTCGCGCAGCGCCATCAGGGGCGGCATGAGCTGCATCGTCGAGCAGTTGGGGTTGGCGATGATGCCCTCGTGCCACTCCAGGTCGTCCGGATTGACCTGCGACACGACGAGCGGCACCGACGGGTCCATGCGCCAGGCGCTGGAGTTGTCGATGACCGCGGTCCCGCGCGCCGCCGCCTCCGGTGCGAGCACCTTCGAGGTCCCGCCGCCTGCGCTGAACAGCGCGATGTCCACGCCTTCGAACGCATCCGGCGTCGCGAGCCCCACCACGTACGGCCGCGCGCCGACCGTCACGGTCTTGCCGGCTGAGCGCTCGGAGGCGAGCAGCCGCAGCTCCCGCATCGGGAAGTCGTGCTCGAGGAGCACCGCTGTCATCGTCCGGCCGACGGCACCGGTGGCACCGACGACGGCGACGACGAGGGGTTCAGGGATGGTTCCGGGCATGGTCCGACCTGCTGCGGGATGGTTGTCGGGCACCGGCGGAGTATAGCAGCGGGCACCCGGCGCTCCCCCCGTGCCGGGTCCCGGTCCGTGCGTCGGTCACGACTGCACCGCCGGACCCGGCGCACCCGCCCGGAGCGGGTCGAGGGCGGCGGCGAGGCCGGCGCAGACCTCGACAGCGATGTCCACGAACGCCCGCGACGCCGGGCTGCGGTAGCGGTCCCGGTGCCAGATGAGCGCGACGCGTCGGGGCGCCAGGTCCGTGGGGATGACGACGATGGCGGGGTCCGTCGGGTCAACGGCCAGGAACGGCACCAGCGCGGACCCGAGCCCGGCGCCGGCCATCGCCTGGACGGTCCCGTTGTCCTCGGACCGGAACACGAAGTTGGCCTCCAGCCCGTTCGCGCGGAGGTGCTCCTCGAGCCAGCGGGTGCTTCGGCACGACCGGAACCCGATCAGCCGCTGGGCGCCGATGAGCTCGAGCGGCGGCGGCCCCTCTGTGCGGGCCAGCGCGGAGCCTGCGGCCGTCACGAGCACGAACGGATCGCGTACCAGCTCGACCGCGTCGAACGGGCCGGGCGGCAGCGGCAGCGCGCCGAACGTGAGGTCCAGCCGCCCCGGCTCCACCTGCCCCAGCAGGCCTTCGTCGCTGGCCGCCTCGGACAGCTGGACGTCCACGCCCGGCCACGCGCGCGCGAAGCGCGCGATGATCGCCGGCAGGATCCGCGTGCCCACGCTCTGGTACACGCCGACGCGGAGTGTCCCGGTCTCGCCGGCCGCGTACGCCAGCAGATCCGCGCGCGCGGCCTGCAGGCGATCCGTGATCGTGACCACGTGACGCAGCAGCAGCGAGCCGGCCTCGGTGAGCTCCACCGTGCGCCGGCCGCGCGACCGGTCGAACAGGCGCACGCCCAGCGCGGCCTCCAGGCCCATCACGTGCTGGCTGATCGCGGACTGCGTGTAGTCCAGGGCGTCGGCGGCCGCGTGGAACGAGCCCTCCTCGACGACGGCACGGAAGCTCAGCAGCTGGCGCAGGCTGAGGTCCGAGAGCGCATCGGGCAGCATCGGACGGGCGGCGGGCGCCTCGATCGAATAATCAGTGGCCATGATCATTCATGACACCACATCCGATTGCTGTTATCAACCCCAGGCCGCAGGATGTAGCCATGGAACTCCTGATCCCGCTCCTGCTGACGGCCATCCTCGGCGTCCTGGCCCAGGCAGTGGGGACCGACTCGCGGGACGCCGACCCACGCCACCACCGCCCCTCCTGGTAGGGCCGAGCGAACAAGCGCCCCCGGGCCGAAACCCGGGGGCGTGTTCGATTCGGTGGCAGGCGACGCGGTCCGGCCGCGCGACCCTACCTGGCGAGGTGGCGCTGCATCGCCGCCTTGCGCGACAGGTTGACGCGGCCCTGGCGGTCGATCTCGGTGACCACCACCATGACCTCATCGCCGACGGACACGACGTCCTCGACGCTGGGCACGTGGTAGTCGGCGAGCTCGCCGATCCGGACGAGGCCTTCCTTGCCCGGCAGGATCTCGACGAAGGCGCCGAAGGTCATCAGCCGGGTGACCTTGCCGAGGTACAGGGCACCGACCTCGACCTCGCGCGTCAGGCTCTCGATCCAGTTGATCGCCTTGCGTGAGTTCTCGCCGGAGACGGCCGCGATCTCGACCGTGCCGTCGTCCTCGACGTTGATCTCGGTGCTGGTCTCCTCCTGGATCTTGCGGATCATCGAGCCGCCCTTGCCGATGATGTCGCGGATCTTCTCCGGGTTGATCTTGATCGTGATGATCCGCGGTGCGAAATCGGACATCTCCGCGCGCGCCGCCGGCAGGACCGCGGTCATCTTGTCGAGGATGAACAGGCGGGCGGCGAGGGCCTGCCTGAGCCCCTCGCGGATGACCCGCTCGTCGATCCCCTTGACCTTGATGTCCATCTGGAGGGCGGTGATGCCCTCGGCGGTCCCGGTGACCTTGAAGTCCATGTCACCGATCGAGTCCTCCTTGCCGAGGATGTCGGTGAGGACCACGAAGTTGCCGGTCGCCTCGTCGAGGACCAGGCCCATCGCCGCGCCGGCCACGGGGGCCGAGATCGGCACGCCGGCATCCATCAGGGCGAGGGTCGAGCCGCAGGTCGAGGCCATGGACGTCGAGCCGTTGCCGGCCACCACCTCGGACACGAGGCGGATGACGTACGGGAACTCGTCGTGGGACGGCAGGACCGGGAGCAGCGCCCGGGCGGCGAGGTTGCCGTGGCCGATGTCGCGCCGGCTGGGGCCGCGCATCGGCTTGTTCTCGCCGGTGCTGTAGGGCGGGAAGTTGTAGTGGTGGAGGTACCGCTTCTCGGTCTCCGGGCTGATCGTGTCGATGCGCTGGACGTCCGAGGACGCACCGAGCGTGGCGACGGTCAGCGCCTGAGTCTGGCCGCGCGTGAACAGGCCGGAGCCGTGCGCACGCGGGAGGAGGCCCACCTCGACCGAGATCGGCCTGATCTCGTCGGTGGCGCGGCCGTCCATGCGCAGGCCCTCGGCGAGGACGAGCGTGCGGACGGTCCGCTTGTGCACCAGGCCGAACAGGCTCTTGCTGACGCGGGCGGTGCGGCGAGCGGTCTCGAGGAGCGTCGCGGACGCTGCGGCGTCGGCCTTGACAGCGCGAATCGCCGTGGTGATGCCCTCGGCCAGCGTGTCCAGCCGGCCGGGGAGGTCGTTCGCGAACCAGATCAGCAGCCCGGCGGTGGCCTCCGCGTCCGGCAGGGCGCGGTGGCTTGCCGTGAGGTCGACGCCGAAGAATGCGGCCAGCGTCCCGAGCTTGTAGTTCTCGAGATCCGGGTAGCCCTCGCGCGCGATCACCAGCGTGTCGAGATAGCGGCCCTGCTCGACACGGGTGCCGTCGCCGAGGGCCTCCTCGAGGAACGCGATGTCGAAGCCGACCGAGTGCCCGACGATGAGCGCGTCGCCCACGAAGTCCAGCGCCTTGCGCGCGGCCTCGGCCGGGCTCGGTGCGCCCTTGACGTCCTTGTCCGTGATGCCGTGCATCTGGTTGCCGACGATGGGGCGCCCGGGGTTGACGAACGTGGACCACCGGTCGGTGATCCTGCCGCCCTTGATTCGGACCGCGGCGACCTCGACGAGGTCGGCCATCCTGGGATCCGTGCCCGTGGTCTCGACGTCGACGACGACGAACTCGCCACCCACCTTCGCCAGCTCGGCGAACTTGAGCACGGAGCTGGTCAGTGGCTCGATGTACGGGAGGCGCTTGGGCTTGCCGACGAGCTCCCGGAGCTTCTCCTGGACCTCGACGAGCGGCGCCAGCGAGCGGTGGCCGAACAGGATCGCCTCGGCCATGACGTCCTCGGGCAGGATCTTCACGCCAGCCTCGACCATCATGATGGCGTCGCGAGTGCCGGAGACGACCAGGTCGAGCTCGGACTCGGCGAGCTCGGAGTAGGTCGGGTTGAGGACGAACTCCCCGTTGATCCGGCCGACGCGCACGGCGCCCACGGGACCCTGGAACGGGATCTCGCTGATCATGAGCGCGGCGGACGCGGCGATGGTGCCGAGAATGTCCGCGTCGTTCTCCTGGTCCGTCGAGAGGACCGTGATCACGAGCTGGACATCGTCCTTGTACCCCTCGGGGAACAGCGGGCGGATCGGGCGATCCGTGAGTCGCGCGGCCAGGGTCGCCGCTTCCGACATGCGGCCTTCGCGCTTGATGAAGCCGCCCGGGATCTTGCCGGCCGCGTACATCCGCTCCTCGAAATCGACGGTGAGCGGGAAGAAGTCGAGGCCGGGCCGCGGCTCGGAGCGGTTCGCGGTCCCGAGGACCATCGAGTCGCCGTAGCGGACGGTGACGGCACCGCCGGCGAGCCCGGCGAGCTTGCCGGTCTCCATGGTGAGCGTTCGGCCGCCGAACTCGATCTCGAGGGTGGTGGGCTGGGGCACGGGTGTACGACCTCCTTGGTCGTGGGAGGGGGATTCGACCTGCGGCGGGTGGGGCCGGTTGTGACGAGGGGCGCCGGACGCGAACGACCCCGGGATCGGCCCGGGGTCCTGGCGGCGTTGCCCTAGCGGCGAAGTCCGAGCGAGCCGATGACGGCCCGATAGCGCGTGGCGTCCTTCTTCACGAGGTACGCGAGCAGGCGCCGGCGCTGACCCACGAGCTTGAGGAGGCCGCGACGCGAATGGTTGTCCTTCGGGAAGCTGCGGAGGTGCTCCGTCAGGTCCCGGATCCGCTCGGTGAGGAGCGCGATCTGGACCTCCGGGGAGCCGGTGTCGCCGTCCGTGACGGCGTACGCCTCGATGACCTCTTGCTTCTTCTCCCGCGCGAGCGGCACTCGATCCTCCGACACGATCTGTGGCTGTTCTCTTTTCTGTTCTTCGACCGGCGGAGGATATCAAGGCCGGTCCGAATGGGCAAACGTAACCCGGCGCCCCGTGAACGGGCGGCGCCGGATTCTCGCGGTCATAGGCGCCACGGCCGTCCCTTCGCCGGTGCGTCGCCGAGGGCCGTGGTGCCCTGGCCTCCTCGGTTGGTGCTTGCCGGATGCCGTGCCGCTGGAGTGTGCATGCTGGCGACTTGGCGTGCCCAGGCCAGCCCGGACGGACCGCTTGACACCCCGGATGCACATGCGTGATGCATCCGGCCCGATATCGCCCCGCAGGCCCCGATCCATCGGCCGTTCGGGCGTGCCTAGCCCCCGAGATGCACATGAAGGCGTCACCACGCGCACGAAGGCGTGGACGACGCCGTCGTCGCCCGAGGGGCGGAGGACCCGGCGCCGCCGATCAGCCCGACAGCGTCATCGCCAGGTCCGGCCGCAGCAGGAACGGTGGCAGGTGCGCGGCGAGGTTCGACAGCGGCAGCACGTCCGGGTGGAGCTGGATCCCCAGCGCCTCGCGCATGAACGCTCGCCGGGCGCCGATCCGCGCCCACGCGTCCGGATGCGCCGTGGCGAACGTCGCACGCAGCCCCTCGTCCGCGAGCGCGATCCCGTCCTCGATGTTGGTCGTGAACCAGGGGGTGCCGGTGGCCGGGATGATGTCGACCTGCATCGCCATGCCCGATCGCAGCTCCACCGTCGAGCCGCGCCACACGGGCGAGCTCACCCATTCGTCGAGATGGAGCTGGTGACCCGGGTTGAGGAAGATCCCGAAGAACGGGTCGCCCAGGCGCCGGTCGATGATCTCCTGCAACGCGCCTGCGGTCTGCCCCACGTGGAGCGCTCCGTACCACTCGGCGACGGCCTCGAAGTACGGCGCCACGAGCCGGTCGACGTAGTCGCGCACCCCATCCGGCAGCTCCTCGGCCTGCTCGACCACCCACCCGGCCCGGCAGGTCAGCGCGCCCCACACGCCGAACGCGGTCGTCAGCGGCTCGCCACGCCCGATCGGCCGGTCGCCCGGGCTGAACAGCCCGAACGAGGCGCGCGGCCCCGCGGTCAGCATCACGTGGCACGACAGCGGCATCCCGTTCCAGTTGAGGAGCCGGACGCCCTCGGACTCCGTCATGCCCGGCCGCAGGCCGGCGAGCAGGCGCCGGATCCCGTCCGAGGTCTGGCAGGAGGCGTGCTCGAACACGGCCAGCTGGTCCACGTCGTTGATCACGCGAAGCCCGTCGGCGGGGTCCATCAGCAGGTCGTTGGCGTTCTCCACCGCCCCGCCCGCGCCCACCAGGCCCCGAAGCTCGTCCACGATGAACGAGGGCACCTCGATCCGGGACCGGTCCGCGAGGGGCTTCCAGCCCAGCACGCCCACCCGGCTGCCACGCCCGACCCCCTTCCCCGCCAGGATCTCCGCCAGCGGTCGCGACCGGTCGCGGGGCTGCTCGGGGAGGCTGAAGTCCTGGAACAGGTGGCGCTCCATCGGCAACGGCGCCGCGCCAGCGGTCCCGTGGCACTCGTTGCCGACCAGGATCGCGGGTGGATCGTCCGGCCCGAGGACCAGCAGCGCCTCCTCGAACCGGGGGTCGAACCCGGTCAGGAAGGCCAGGTTGGCGCTGTGCTCGCGGTCGGCGTACACGACCAGGCGGTCGTACTCGCGCTCGTCCGCGCGGGCGCGTAGCGCGGCCACTCGCTCCGCGTATCGCGATGGCGGGAGCTCCGGCCGCGTCGCCGGCATCCCGAACTCCGGCAGGTTGATCGCGCGAAGCCGCGCCCTGGGTGTTCGTGCCGCGGTCATCGGGCCAGTGCCTCCTAGCTGCCGGGGCCGGCGACCGGGCTCACCTCGGCGGCGTCCCGTTCAACGATCACGATCTGATCCGCGGTGGCGGTCAGCCATGGACCCTGCTCGCCATCCGGCCAGGTCACCCGCACGCGAACCTCGCCCGCGGGCCCGAGCCCGAAGTGCACCGGACCGAGCTGGCCGCTGATGTGACCGCCGCCGATGACGACCTCGCGCCTGAGCAGCGCGTCGCCGGCCTGAACCTCGATCACCGCCCCGATCGCGTCGCGATTGCCGCCCGGCTGGCGTAGCCGCACGCCCAACCAGCGGCCCATCGGCTGCGCGTCGGATCCGGTGCCGCCACCCATGTTCCGCCACACGCGGACCGGTGCGTTCAGCTTGACCTCCACGAGGTCGAGCAGCCCGTCGAGATCGAGGTCCACGAGCGCCGACCCGCGCCCGCGGTCGTAGTTGACGATACCGGCCTCGTCGGCGACCTCGATGAACGTCCCGTCGGGCTGGCCGATGAACAGGTTGCTGGGGTCCCGGGTGGCGTACCCCTCCTGCCGGGAGACGTTGCCCTTGGACACGTACAGGTCCACGAAGCCGTCGTTGTTGACGTCCTCGAATGCCGGGTGCCACGCCGTCGACGGCAGCACGTCACCACCGCCGACCGGCCGCGTGGCGACGACGCCACGCTTGAGGGCGATGTCGCGATACATCGGCTGCCCGGGACCGGTGGCGAGCGTCTGCAGCTTGTTGTCCCCCTGGCTCGTGAGGTAGACCTCGGGCAGGCCGTCACCGGTCAGGTCGTGGCTCGCGATGCCCATGCCCCAGATCTGCATCTGGACCCACCCGTCGTCCGCGGTGTACAGGCGCGGCGGCTCGCCGGCAGCCATCCGCCACAGCTGCTCCTGCCCATGGACGAAGTCGTAGTACTGGCGGTCGTTGCTCACCCGGAGGTCGCGGCGGCCCGACCCGTCCCAGTCGCTGAACAGCATGGACAGCGCGCAGTAACCCGGCCCGAGCGTGAGCGGCGCAGCGTAGCCCGTGCCGTCGGCACGCGGGCGGAACAGGTCGTTTCGATCGCAGTCGTAGGTCGACTCCCCGGACGGCAGGAGCGTGAGGTAGCGGCCGAGGGCCAGGGTCGGCAGGCCACTCGGTTGCTCCCAGGTCGCGCTGAAGGCCGTGACCCAGCCTCCCGGGTCCTCGAGCGACAGCTCCTCCGTGGCCCGCTCGAACCTGCACCCACCGAGACCCCGGAGCAGCTCGATCCCACCGACGCGGAGCACGGCCAGGTCGACGTGGCCATCGGCGTCGATGTCGATGGGATAGGCGCCCGTGACCCTGTCCAGGCGCGTGGCCGGCTCGTCACTCGCGGTGAACCGCAGGCCCACGGCCGGTTCGCTCCGGTTGCGGAACAGCGTGGCGGGCCGGTCGTCACCCGCGATGAACAGGTCCGGCCGTTGGTCGTCGTCGCAGTCGAAGACGGCCATCCCGCCGCCGATCGACGCCGAGTCACCGCCGCCGAACGTGTGGGTGAGACCCGAGGCGGCCGTCTCCTCCACGAGCCGCGGTGCGCCAAGTGCCGTGGTGGGTGTCGCCGAGCCCGACAGCAGCCCTGGGCCCGCCACCGCCCCGACAGCAATCACCGCCACGACGGCAGCGGCTGCGAGGATCGCGCGGCCGGGACGGGTCACCGCGGGCTCAGGACCCCGCCGTCCCGCGGTAGTAGCGCTGGGCGATCACCCAGGCGCCCTTGCCGCAGATCGAGCCGACCTCGCGGCCGGCGAAGTCGTCGGCCGCGACGTGGATGCCACCGTAGAGCCGCGACTGCCCGGCCTGGTCGGACGCGTCGTAGTACGTCGCCCACTCGAGGCGGATGTCGGTCGTCGGGCCCTTCTCGAACTTGAGCGATCCGGCAGGAATCGTGTAGCCGCTGATCCCGCCCGGGAAGTACTCGCTGCCCGTGAAGGCGGTCATCACCTCTGCGCCCGCCCGGCTGAACGTGCTGTGCCCCGAGATGTAGCCCTGGAACGCCGGCGTCACGAACGTCGGCAGCTGGTATGGCACCCAGTCCACCGCCCGGATCCAGGTCACGCCGCCAACCTGGGTCGCCGGGTCCGCGGGGTTGCCGGTCCAGGCGCGGATCGCGATCTCGCCCTCGTTATCGGCGAGCGCCTCGTGCCGCTGGCCGGCCGCGGTCGTGTTCGTCGTGATCACCTCGACCAGACCGTCGACGAGCGGCAGCCCGTCCTCGTGGTACGAGGGTAGCGACGGATCGCTCGACTGGCCAAGGCCGCCCATGTACCGGATCATCGAGATCGGGCGCGTGCCGTCGTAGTAGCCCTTGAGGCCCCAGGCGGCGATCGCGGCATCGTGGACGGCGCCGTTGAGCGCGAGATACAGCTTCACGTCCCACTGGAGGCGGTCCACCGGCTCGCCCGTGCCGCCGATCCGCAGGTCCGGGTCGAGCTCGTCGGAGACGTGGTTGGCGAGCACGTTCCAGTGGCCCGGCGGCGTCTCGGACTCTGGGCCGTCGGCCCAGAACTCCGCCATCACCCGGGCGAAGTCGCCGCGCAGGACGGGGTCCGGCGCGTAGGGCTCCCCGGTCGCCGGGTTCACGGGATGCCCGTGGCCGTCGTTGGTGCCGAGCGTGTTGCCGCCGAGCGCGCCGGGCGAGATGTCGATGGTCTGGCCGTCAGACGGGTCCACCATCGCGCTGTCGCGGATGACCTCGATCACCTGCGCCTTGAACAGGGCGTCGGTGGCCGGGTCACCCAGGCGCGGCGGCGGGCCGGGGTCGATCGGCGTCCCGTGACCGGTGTCCTCGGGGAGGGCGAAGCCCTTCACGTGCCCCCAGTGCGGCCCGACGGCCTGCTGCACCCCGTTGGTGATCGGGATCCCGTTCTGCGAGATCATGTGCTCGATCTGGAGGGGTTGCCAGCGGTTCGGGTCCTGCATCGTCGTGCCCGAGCCGGCCACGACGAGCGCCTGGTTGACGGGCTTGTAGTCCTCGGCGGCGTAGCCGCCGGTCTCGTTCGAGCCGTCCGCCTTGCCGTACGCGAGCACGGCCTCCGCGATGCGGTTGCCCACGGCGGCCGGCGAGTCGCCCTCGGTGGTGGTGACGGCGACCGGGTAGCACAGGGCGTCCATGAGGTCGGCGAACTGCGACAGGGACACGTCGCCGCCCACGGCCTTGATGAAGCGCGCGTTCAGGACCCGGTACGCGGCGTAGCTGATCGCCTCGTTGCGCGCCGCCTCGACGTTCGCGGCGGAGGCCTTGTCGTTGACGATGTAGCCGGATGCGGTGGCGTCGTAGGCGGCCCAGGCGTCCCACATCGCCACCGACGCGTGGAACAGGTTCCGAGCGTGGACGGGCGGGTTCGGCAGCGAGCGGCGGATGGCGTCCAGCAGGGCCTCGTCCCAGCGGCGTGCCACGGACCAGTCCGGGTGCTCCGCCACCGGCGGGCAGGTGGGCGCCGGCTCCCAGGGCCGGGTGACCGCGAGCCCGGTGCCAACGGCGACCAGCGCGACCAGCGCGACGCCCACGACCAGCAGTCGTGCCCGGCCCGCGCGCCGGCGACCACCCGCGGGCTCGACCGGGCGTCCGGTTCCGTCGACCATGACTCGCACCTCGATTCGCACTGGGACGCCCGATCGCGGCGGCCAGAATGGTACGCCCGCGGTCAGGCTCCGTCGCCGGCCGCGAACAGCCGCTCGATGACTCGCAGATTGGCGACGGCATCACCGGGCGGGGTGGGGACCGGCGTGCCGTCGAGGATCGCCGCGGCGAACCGCTCGGCCTCCACGGTATACGGGTCCGCAGTGTCGAACGTGAGCACGTCCGCGGCCGGCGCGACGGGCGGGTCACCGCCGGCGATCACGGAGATCCGGGTGGGCCGGTCGGGCGGGATGTTGAACGGGATGTCGATCGAGATGCGGCCGTCCGTGCCGTAGATGTCGACCCGCTGGTCGGACTCGGTCCGGGTCGAGCAGGTGAACGTCGCCGTGCCGTCGCCGAACGCGAGGATCCCGGCCGTGAGCACGTCCACGCCCGACGCCGGCTCACGCACGACGACCGCCTGGACGCGGTCCGGCTCGCAGCCGAACAGCATCCGCGACAGGTTGACCGAGTAGCAGCCGACGTCGAACAGGGCGCCCCCGCCCGCCTCGCGGATGTTCCGGATGTTGGCGGGATCGTCGTTGAAGTACGAGAACCAGCTGTCCACGGCCCGTAGCCGGCCGATCCTTCCGGACGCGACGATCTCGCGGGCGGCGACCCACGACGGGTGGAGGCGGTACATGAACGCCTCCATCAGCAGGACGCCCGCCGCGGCAGCCGCGTCGACCATCTCCTGCGCGACCTCGGCCGTCATGGCGAGCGGCTTCTCGCACAGCACGTGCTTGCCCGCCCGTGTCGCCGCGATCGTCCACGGCGCGTGGAGGTGGTTGGGCAGCGGGACGTACACCGCGTCAACGTCCGGGTCGGCGAGCAGCGCCTCGTACGAGCCGTACGCCCGTGGGATGCCCAGCGCGGTGGCCGCGTCGCGGGCCCGGCCCGCGTCGCGCGACGCGATCGCGAGGACCTCGCCGTTGGCCGTCTTGTGGAGGCCCGGGATGACCTTGTGGGTGGCGATGCTGGCGGTCGACAGGACGCCCCAGCGGACGCGGCGCATCGCGATCACCCCCACGAGGTCTCGGTGACCGGTCGCAGCGCCACCTCGAGGATCCGGTGGTGGCGCGGACGGGTCAGCACGAACAGCACGGTCTCCGCGATGTCCTGTGGCCGCATCATCCCCTGGAGCGCGGGCATCTCTGGCGTGCGGCCGCGGCCCATCGCGAAGTCCGTCGCGACGCCGCCGGGGCACACGTTCGTGCATCGCACGCCCTGCTCTCGCAGCTCGTGGTCCAGGGCCCGCGTCAGGCCCACCTGGGCGAACTTGGACGCGCAGTACGCGGCCTCCAGCGGCAGCCCCCGGCGGCCCGCCTCGGAGGCGATCGTCACGATGTCGGCCGCGTCGCTGCGCAGGAGGTGCGGCAGCGCGGCCCTCACCGAGTAGAGCGCGCCCTTCACGTTGACGTCGATCATCTCGTCGAGCTGCTCGAGCGGCAGCTCCAGGAAGGGGCCGTACGCCCCGACCCCGGCGTTGACCACGAGGATGTCCAGGCGGCCGAACCGCTCCGCGGTGGCCGAGGCGAGGCGCTCGAGGGCCGCCGGGTCGCGTACGTCGCACGGGAGCGCGACGGCGTCCGCGAGGCCGAGGTCATCCCCGCTCCGGGAGCCGAGGCCGAGGCGGACGCCTGCTGCCGCGAGTGCGTGGGCGACGGCGGCGCCGATCCCGCGACTGGCCCCGGTGATCATCGCCACCTTGCCGTCGAGTCGCTCCATGGGGGTCCTCCTCCTCCAGGAAACTTGACACGGAAGCGCGTCTGTACGAGTCTGGCACAGATTTAGGCGAAAGGATCACAAACCTTTGCGCATCCACGGCACGGACGTCGGGCAGCGGAGCGAGACGGTTCGCCGCGCGAACCTCAGCGCGATCGTCCGCGGGCTCCACGAGCACGGGCCGATGTCGCGCTCGGAGCTTGTCGCGGCGACCGGCCTCACCCGGAGCGCTATCCGCGGGCTCGTCGGAGAGCTGGCCGGGGCGGGCCTCGTGACCGAGGCGCCTGCCGTCCGGCTGGGGACGCCCGGCCGCCCCTCCCCGATGGTGCGGCTCAACCCCCACGGCGCCACCGTCCTCGCCATCGAGATCCTCGTCGACTCCATCGCAGCGGCGATCGTCGGCCTGGGCGGCGAGACGCTGGCCGAGATCCGGGTGGACCGGCCGCGCGGCCACCTGTCGGTGGACAGCGTGGTCGCCGACCTCGCGGGCCTCACCCGTGAGCTCCAGGCAAGCGTCCACGACCCGCTGATCGGCATCGGGGTCGCGGTCGCCGGCGTCGTGCGCCGCAGCGACGGGCTGGTGTCGATGGCGCCGAACCTCGGCTGGGTGGACGTCCCGCTGGGGGCGCACCTGGCGCGGGCCCTGGGCACCACGATCCCGATCGCCGTCGCCAACGACGCCGACCTTGGCGTCCTCGCCGAGCACCGCCGCGGCGCGGCCGTCGGCGTGGACGACGTGCTGTATGTCTCGGGCGAGGTCGGCGTGGGTGGCGGCGCGATCACCGGTGGCGTGCCGCTGACGGGCGTCGCCGGGTACGGCGGCGAGATCGGCCACATGCCGGCCAACCCGGACGGGGTGGCGTGCCGGTGCGGCTCGACCGGCTGCTGGGAGACAGAGGTCGGCGAGGGCGCGCTGCTCACGCTGGCCGGCCTGCCGTCAGACGCCGGCCGGGACGGCGTGGAGGCCGTGCTCCGCGACGCCGAGGCCGGATCGCCGGCGGCCGTGGCGGCGCTCCATCATGTCGGTCGCTGGCTGGGCATCGGCCTGGCCGGGCTGGTCAACCTGCTCAACCCGCGGCTCGTCGTGCTGGGCGCCATGCACGGCCGCATCTACCCGTTCGTCCGCGCCACCATCGAAGCCGAGATCGCGACCCGCGCCCTGCCGGCGCCCCGCGCGATCGTCCGGATCGTCCCCGCGTCGCTGGGTGCGGACGCACCCCTGCTCGGCGCCGCCGAGCTCGCCTTCGAGCCGCTGCTGGCCGACCCGGCCAGCCGGGTCGGGGCGCGCGACGGCGCCATCCATCTCGCAACTGCCTGAGGCACGGAACGCCGCTGCCTGACGTGCACATCACCCCCGCCCGGACCGGGCGAACAGCAGGAAAGGGGCTAGCCAATCGTAGTAGCGTAGGGCCGGCTCACGCCGTTTTCGTGGACGACGAATTCGTCAACTGGAGGAGGAAAACGCGCATGCAGATTCGCAGGCTTGCGGCGCTCGTCGGGGCCGCTGCCGTCATCGTGACGGCCTGCTCCACCGGTGGCGGCACCGCCGCCCCGACCGGCGGTGCCGGTGCCGACTGCACCGTCGGCGTCTCGTGGAACAACTTCCAGCAGCCCCGCTGGGCGGCGCACGACCAGCCGAACATCAAGTCGACCGTCGAGGCCGGCGGCGGCACGTACATCGACGCCGACGCGAACCTCAGCAACGAGCAGCAGCTGACCGACGTCGACACCCTCATCTCGAAGGGCGCCAAGGTCCTGATCCTGCTCGCCCAGGACAACAAGGCCATCCTGCCGGCCCTCCAGAAGGCCAAGGATGCGGGCATCCCGGTCATCGCCTACGACCGCCTCATCGAGGACTCCAGCATCCTCTACATCACGTTCGACAACGTGCTCGTGGGCAAGGCCGAAGCCGCGGCCATCCTCGCCAAGGTCCCCGAGGGCAACTACGTCCTGATCAAGGGCGACCCGGGCGACCCGAATGCGTCCACGTTCCTGCCGCAGGGCTGGGACGAGGCCGGCCTCAAGGCCGCGGTCGACGCGGGCAAGATCAAGATCCTCAACGGGCCCGACGGAACGTTCACGGACGCCTGGAAGACCGAGAAGGCCCAGTCCAACATGGAAGCCATCATCGACAAGGCCGTCGCCGACGGCAACAAGATCGATGCCATCCTGGCCGAGAACGACAGCACGGCGCTCGGCGTCGTGGGTGCCCTGACGGCCAAGAGCTACGGCTTCCCGCCCCTGAGCGGCCAGGACGGCGATCCCGCCAACCTGAACAACGTCGCGCTGGGCAAGCAGTACGTCGACGTCTGGAAGAACGCCAACGAGCTGGGCAAGGCTGCCGGCGCCGCAGCCCTCGAGCTGTGCAAGGGCACCGCCATGGCCAGCCTGACCCTTCCGGACGGCCTCCTTGATCCGACGGTCGCCCCGACCGCCGGCCTTACCGCCAAGGACTTCACCACGCCGGACGGAACCGTGGTCAAGTCGTTCATCCTGCAGCCCACTCCGCTCACCGCGGAGAACCTGCAGCTGGCCGTCGATGGCGGCCAGATCACCAAGGAGGATCTGTGCAAGGGCGTCGACCCCGCGACGGGGCCGGCCGCGTGCAAGTAGCGGTCATCCGACCGCGCACCTAGCCAACCGATCCTGCGCCCCCGGGAAACCCCGGGGGCGCAGGTCTCCCCACCCAGGGCCAGGAGGGCCGTCGTGACGAACGTGGCCGACGCGACACCGGTATCCGGTCAGGTTCAACCTCCCTCCCGAGCGTCCATACGTGGTCTCATCGCCCAGACGGAGATCGATCTCCGCCTGTTCGGCATGCTCGTCGCCCTCGCGGCGATCCTGCTCACCTTCAACATCCTGAGCGGCGGCACGCTCTTCCAGCCGACCAACATGGTCACGCTGGCGGTGCAGGCCGCCGGCGTGGCGGTGATCGCGACCGGGATGGTCCTGGTCATCGTGTCGCGCAACATCGACCTGTCCGTCGGATCGCTGGTCGGCCTCATCGCCATGACCTACGCCCTGCTGATGACCGACTGGATGCCGATGCTGGGGATGGGCGCGGACTTCCCGTTCCGCTGGGTCATCGCACTCGGCCTCGGCGTCGGGCTCGGGGCGCTCGTAGGTGGGCTCCAGGGATACATCATCGCCTACATCGGCGTGCCGTCGTTCATCGTCACGCTGGGCGGGCTGCTCTCCATCCGCGGTGTCGTGTGGTATCTCTCGAGCGGTGCCGCCGTCTCGGGGCTGGACCCGAACTTCCAGCTCATCGGCGGTGGGGCCCAGGGATCGATCGGTGGCACCCTGACCTGGATCCTCGGCCTGGTGGGGTGCCTCGCCATCGTCGCGCTCCTGATCAACGGTCGGCGGCAACGTCGGCGGTTCGGATTCCCGGTCAGGCCGATGTGGGCGGAGGTCCTGATCGGCGTCGTCGGCTGCGCTGCCGTGCTCGGCGTGGCCGCGTTCGCCAATGCCAACCTCTGGCCGGAGGGTCTCGCCAACCGGATCGCTACCGAGCAGAACTGGGGGCCGACGCCCGAAGGCGGCTGGAGGATCCCGACCGGGTTCCCGAATCCGATCATGCTGCTGATCGGCGTTACCCTCGCGATGACCTGGATGGCCAATCGGCGACGGTTCGGGCGATACGTCTATGCCTACGGCGGCAATCCCGACGCGGCCGAGCTCGCCGGCATCAACACCCGCTGGACGATCCTCAAGACCTATGTCGTGATGGGCGTCCTGTGTGCCCTCGCGGCCGCGATCGCATCGGCCCGGCTGAACGGGGCCACGCTCGACGTCGGCCAGAGCTACGAGCTGTATGTCATCGCCGCCGCGGTGGTCGGCGGCACCTCGTTCGCCGGCGGCATCGGGACCATCCCGGGTGCGGTGCTCGGCGCATTCGTCATGCAGTCCCTGGCCTACGGCCTGAGCTTCATGGGCGTCAACTCGCCCGGCCAGAACGTCGTGGCCGGCATCGTGCTGATCGTCGCGGTCGGTTTCGACACCTTCAACCGCCGACGCGGTTCCTGAGCGGCTGGGAGGACAGACCCGTGACCGTCGCGGAGCGAACGCCGCTCGTCGAGATGCGCAACATCAACGTCGCCTTCGGCGGTGTGCACGCCGTCAGCGACGTGA
>Ga0154724_1009_pt4 | contig 23807 bp, 20 predicted proteins | sample Rifle2008BG16ft_FD_105732 | JGI IMG/M metagenome (GOLD analysis project Ga0154724, IMG submission 105732) | Chloroflexi bacterium RBG_16_72_14 | reverse complement strand
GGCGGGGCCGGCGGGTGGGCGGTGCGCGTGCGGCGGCGGCTGCCCCGCGTGCGCGGGCGCCCAGCCCAGCCTGCTGGTGGGCGCACTCGACGACCCCGCCGAGCGCGAGGCGGACCGGGTGGCCGATGCGGTCTCGGGCGGGGGCGGGATCGCTGAGGAGGGGGATGAGGAAGAAGCGGTCGGCGGGGAGGAGCCGGAGCTCGCAGTCGCCCGGTCCCCCGCGCACGGGATCGCGCACGACCACGCGCTGGCGGGCGGCGGGCCCGCCCCGGCCTCGGTCGCGAGCGTGGTCGGCGCTGGTGGCGGGCGGCCCCTGGAGCCCGGGCTGCGGGACACGCTCGAGGCGCGCCTGGGGACCGACCTCGGTCCGGTCCGGGTGCACACCGACGCGCGGGCCGCGGCGTCGGCCGCGGCGATCGGGGCCCGCGCGTACACCCTGGGCAGCGACGTGGTGTTCGGCGCCGGGCAGTACGCGCCCCACACCGGCTCGGGCCTGCGGACCCTCGCCCACGAGCTCGCCCACGTGGTCCAGCAGCGGGCGGCCGGGCCGGCGGCGGACGGCGGTCTTGCGGTGCGCCGGACCAGCCAGGTCAAGATCAAGGTCGGCAAGGGCAAGAAGGCCCGGAAGATGACGATCGTCGTGGGCGGCGTCGAGTTCAGCAAGAACGCGAAGGCCGACGTGCTGAAGAGCGGCGGCTTGCTCCCCGGCCCCGACCAGGCGCACATCGCCTTCCACGGCAACAAGCTCGCGTACGACCTCAACTACGCCACGCCGCAGGACCCGTTCCGCTGGAACCAGATCAAGGAGCTGATCGACTCGGACGAGAGGATCAAGGTGGACAAGGTCGATCTGACCGACAACGTCAAGGTCAAGTTCGTGACCGCCACGGAGACGAAGGTCATCGAGCAGATGATGCTCAGCACCAGCGCAGCGGGCCTCACCCTGCCGACCGAGAGCCGCATGAGGGAGATCTACCCGAACGAGACCACCCACACCTGCAGCCCGCACGCCGACGCGCACCAGATCTACTACACGGCCATCATGAGCAGCTCGGCCGCGCGCAGCGAGCTGGCCCACGAGCTGCTGGGCCACATGTGGCTGGCGATCAAGAAGGTCCCGTTCGTTCACCCCACCGATCCGAAGCGGGCCAAGGCGATCGGCACGCTGAGCGCGAGCCACGGCATCCAGGATCCACTGGGCAAGACCTTCGTTGGGACGGTCGAGGACTACATCAGGAAGTTCGTCTCGTCGCAGATCTTCGCCGCCTTCGCCTCGCCCACCCAGTTCGTGAGCCCCGCCTTCTTCAGCCAGTCCCTCGCGGATTTCAAGGCCGAGTTCGCGAAGGGCGCGGTCAAGAACGCCGACGCGAGCTGGAAGGTTTCGCCCGAGGCCGGACTGGCCTGGGAGAAGCTCAGCAACAACTACCGCTTCGCCGATCCCGGCACTCCGCCGAGCACACCCCCGAGCACGGCGACGGGGACGACGGGCACCGCGTCCGGCAGCGGCTCCGCCGACGCTGGACCAGCACCCGCGGGTAGCGCCCCCGCGCCAGCGCCGGCCACGCCGAGCGTGCTCACGCAGGCCGCGGTGATCACGGACCTCACCAAGTGGCAGGGCACGCTGAAGGCGGACCAGAAGTTCGTGCTCGAGAAGATGCTCGATGACATCGTCGGTTCTATCGACCGGATCACGGATCTCGCCAAGGCGTTGCGCAAGGTCCTCAAGCCGTGAACGCTCGGTGATGGCGCGGTGACGGGCGGGCGCGAGACTCCGGACACATGAGCTTCGACACCTTCTGGTCGGACCTCCTCTCGGGCGTCGTCGTGGCAGGCGCGGCGGGGCTGATCGCGCTCGGCATCGCAGGGCTGGTGACGCGGAAGCTCGAGGAACGTCGCGCCCGGCAGGCGCGCAACGGCGCGGCGGCGGAGGAGTTCCATCGCGCCTACGGCATGTTCTTCGGCGCCTGGAAGACGTGGGCCGTGTACCGTCGGGACACCGGCTCGGACGCCCTCCACCTCGACGAGGAGCAGTGGGTCTCGATCCTCCGCGAGGTGACGTTCGCGGAGGGCGCGCTGGAGTCGTTCCTGGTGCGGCTGACGCTCGAGCAGCCGCTGTCCGACGATGCCCTGCTCCGGCTGTGGTGCTTCCGGACGGGATACAAGCAGCTGCGCTATGCGGTCCGGCAGCGGGTCCCGCTGGGCTGGCGTCGCTCCGACGGACCCGATCCGTCGCAACATGCTGGCTTCCGCCAGTACCGCGCTTTCAAGGCGCTGGCGAGCGATGTGGCTGCGCTTCTTGCCGACGCTGTCGACCTCGGCAGGGAGCGGCCAAGCCAGGCAACGGCGCGGTCCAACCTCCTCGTGGTCACGGCGACCGATGCCGGCGACCTTGCGGACCGGATCGGCCTCAAGGCGCCGTCTGGCTGGCCGCACGCGGGCGCCGACCCACGGTCATGGCACTGGGTCATCCATGTTGAGCAGCTCGATGGCGAGGCGACGCCTGCCGCGTCGTGATCCTGAGCTCCTCATCACGACATGTGGATCCGTCGAAGACCGCTGCGGCGAGGGCCCAGCGGGACCTGGCGTCGCGCGCGACCACCGGCAAGCTGCTCCTGCTGCCAGGCTGACTGCGCGCTTCAGGCGGCGGCCGCACCTCGGTCCAGGAGCGTCATCCCCAGGCTGGCCATCCAGCCGGCGAGGACGGCGAGCAGGGCGACCGCGGCGATCCACATGGTCGGACCCGTGCCGGCGCCGGCGATGACGGTCAAGCCGGCCGACAGCACGATCACGCCGAGCGCCAGCCAGCCGACGTGGGCGGGCAGGACGCCCAGCCCCAGCGCCAGGATCGCCACGGCCGCGAGCCAGGCGAAGACAGGCACGATGCCGACGCCCCCGGTGACGAAGGACGTCTCCAGGTCGATCGCCCCGGCGACCAGCAGCAGCTGGCCGACGGCCGCCAGGACGATGCCTGCGATCGCCGCGACGGTCACCACGTCGAGCCAGATGCCGGCCTGCAACCGCGCGAGGCGGTCCACCGCCACCACCGGCAGCAGGAGGGCGACGAGCGTCACGGCCGTGGCCAGGTCGTTGACCGGTCCCCAGTACGAGCCGGCACCCCCGAAGAACAGCGCGACCGTGATCCCGGACACGATCAGCGCGACGATCGCGGCGATCGCGGACAGGCCCCCTGCTCGGAGTAAGGTGGATTCGTCGATCGCCATCGTCTCCGTCCTTCGATCCCTGGGTGCGAAGGCTGGTAGTATTCATTTGACTAGCTCACAAAGTCAATAGATTAGGAGCCCATGCCCCGCGCATACCGCCTCGGGCGTCGCGCCGAGCAGCAAGCGGAGACGCGACGCCGGATCCTCGCCGTCGCCCTCGAGCTGTATCGAGCGCGCGGGTTCGCGGCCACCACCATGCGCATGATCGCGAACGCCGCGGACGTGGCCCAGGCGACGGTTCGGAACCACTTTCCGACGCCCCTCGACCTCGCCGTGGCGGCCGGTGAGCAGGTCCTCGACGACCTTCGCCCGCCCGACCCCTCGATCCTCGACGGCCTGGCGACGACCCACGAGCGAGTCGAACGACTCACCCGCGAGCTGATCGCGTTCTTCGAGCGCGGCGAGCCGTGGTGGTCGGCGCTGCAGCGCGACCCCGAGCTGGCACGGGCCTGGGCGGGGGTGTCGGAGGCGTACGAGCAGGGGTTTGCGCGGCTGCTGGGGGCGGCGCTCGGTCCCCTGGCGGACGACCCGGTTGCGATGGCCGTCATGGCCAACGCGGTTGGGCCGCCGCTGCACTACGCGCTCCGCGGGGCGGGCCTCTCCCCGGCGGCGGCGGTCGAGGCCCAGCTCGACGTCGTCGTCCCGTGGCTCGAGCGGCGGCTGGCGGCGGCCGATGGGACGGCGGGCGCGGCCTCGTAGCCCGGAGTGCAGGCGCGACAGAGGCGCAGTTCTTCGCACCGTCGCTGCCATCAGGCGTGATAGCATGCTGTCATGGATCGCACCACCATCACCCTGGACGTGGAGACCCGGACGCGCCTGCGGCGCATCGCGGCGGATCGCGGGATCTCGATGGCCGCCCTCATCCGAGAGGCCATCGACGCCACGATCGAGCAGCATGCCCCGAGGCCGCGAAGCCTCGGTGTCGGCGCGTCCGGGACAACCGACACCGCGCGCCTGGCCGGCGACCAGCGGCCCGAGCCTCGCGCGTGGCGCTGATCCTCGACACCGGTCCGCTGTACGCGGCGCTCGACCGCTCGGACCAGGACCACGTGGCGTGTCGCGCGCTGATCGAGGACGCGGACGAACCGCTCGTGATCCCGGCTCCGGTCCTCGTCGAGGTCGACTACTGGATCCACCAGCGCCTCACGCCCGGCGCCCTGATCGCCCTCCTCGACGACATCGAGTCCGGCGCCTACCGGGTCGCCGACCTCGAGCCGACCGACTACGCGCGGGCGCGCGAGCTGTGCGACCGCTACGCCGACGCCGACATCGGGTTCGTCGACGCGGCCGTGTTCGCCCTCGTGGAGCGCCTCGGCGAGCCCAGGCTCGCGACCCTCGATCGGCGGCACTTCTCGCTGCTGCGACCACGCCACCGCGACTCGATCGAGCTCCTGCCGGCCTGATCGCGGGCGCTCGAATCACGCTGCGCGGCAGACGGATCCTCCATCTGCCCGGCCTATGTACGGTTGTCGAGGAATGGATCGCTCGCCTGGCTCGCGCGCCCCCCGACGCCGCCTCCGACCCCCGGTGGTCGTGGCGGCGGGTCTGCTGCTCGGAGCCGGCGGGTTGTGGGCGGTGGGCGCCGTCACGACGCCGCGGCGCACGACGCCCATGTACGACCCGCCGGTCCTCGCCGGCCAGCAGCTCTGGGGATACTGCGCCGGCGGGGTCTATGCGCGCCACGGCGACACGATCGTGCTCACATCCACCGGTCACTGCACGACACAAGGCACGGTGGCCTACGACCCGGACGGCACCACGGTGCGCGGCGTGTTCGGGCCGGCGGCCCGCGACGACACCTGCCCGCATCCCGGGCACCGGTGCGCATCGTCGGACCTCAACTACCTCGTGGTCGCCCCCGATCGCATCCCGTGGGGGCACCTCAACCTCGTCGACCTGGGCACGGGAGGCTACCGGACCATCGAGCCCGGCACGCGGCCGCTCGGCTGTGACGACATCGCGATCGGCGACCCCGTCGAGATCAACGGTCGCGACACGTACCGGACGGGGTCGGTGGCCGAGAAGGGTGAGTATCTCCGCGACGACGACGGCGACTATTTCCCGTGCATGATCGCCGCGCGCATCCCCGTAGCCCCCGGGGACTCGGGCGGCGTGGTCCTCGTGCGCGGCATCCCGGCGGGCGTGACGAGCCGCGCCTTCGGCGGACTGCTCGGCTTCACCCCGCTGGCGGAGGGACTGGATCAAGTGGGTCTCGAGCTCTGCACCATGCCCGACTGCGGCCTCGTGCCGCCCGGCGACGACCCGTAGGCCTCGGCGTCACCCGAGGCGGCCGCGTACCGCGCCGCCAGGCGTCGGAGCTGCGCCACCAGCTCCGGCGGCTCCGTGACCCGGAAGTCCGCGCCCAGGAAGCCGAGCCAGGCCGCGAGCTGCTCCACGTTGTCCGCGCCGGTCTCGAGGATGCACGACGCGTCGTCGACGGCGGTGAGGGTCCCCAGCCAGGGACCGACCCGGTTCGCGAGCTCGGCCGCCGGGGCATGGACGAGCACGCGCGCCTGGTGACGCCTGGCCTCGGGCGGGACGCCGCGCGCGACGAGCGCCTCCACCTCGGCGTCGGTGAGTGGGCGCGGGGTGAACCGGGGCCCCGGTGACATCCCGGCGCCGATCCGGTCCACCCGGAAGGTCCGCCAGTCGGCTCGGTCGAGGTCCCACGCCACGAGGTACCAGCGCAGTCCCGCGTTCACGATCCGGTACGGCTCCACCCGCCGCTGGGACGCCTCCTGGCGCCGGTCCGAGTAGTCGAACCGGAGGCCGAAGTGCTCGCGGCACAGCCTGGCGAGCTCCGTGAGCGTTTCGGGATCCACGGTCGGGCCGGTCGGCCGCCGCCGGACGTGGACGGTGACGCCCTGGAGGGTGCTCACCTGGCGCCGCAGCCGGGGCGGGAGCACCTGCTCGAGCTTCGCGAGGGCGCGGAGCGAGGACTCCTCGATCCCGGTCACCGCGCCGCCGGTCGCCGTGCGCAGGCCGATCGCGACTGCCACCGCCTCGTCGTCCTCGAGCAGCAGCGGCGGCAGGGACGCGCCGGCCTCCAGCCGGTAGCCACCGACAGAGCCGCGGGTGGCGTGGACCGGGTAGCCGAGGGCGCGCAGGCGCTCGATGTCGTTGCGGATCGTACGCGCGCTGACCTCCAGGCGCAGCGCCAGCTCCGGGCCCGTCCAGTCGCGCGGCGTCTGGAGCAGCGACAGCAGCCGGAGGAGGCGGCCCGAGGTCGACATGACGCCGCGAATCTACCGGCCTATTAGGAACGAAACAAGCCTAATCGACCGATAGGCTCGGGTTGTCAACTGACCCGAAGGAGAGGTGTTCCTGGTGTCCAACCCGGCAATGCAGGCAGGGACCGGATCGGCGGATCGTCCGCCGGTCGTGCTCCCCCACCCCGTCCGCATGCGCGTCCTCGGCGCGGTCATGGTCGGCGTGTTCCTCGCGGCCCTCGACCAGACCGTGGTCGGGACGGCGCTGCCGCGAATCATCACGGATCTCGGCGGCAACGGCCTCTACACGTGGGCGTTCACCGCCTACCTGCTGACCTCCACGATCAGCGGCCCGCTGTACGGCAAGCTGTCCGACCTGTTCGGCCGGCGGCCCGTGTTCCTGTTCGGGATCGGCGTGTTCACGGCCGCCTCCATCCTGGCCGGGCTGTCGCAGGAGATGTGGCAGCTGGTCGCCGCGCGCGGCGTCCAGGGCCTCGGTGCGGGGGCACTGTTCCCGATCGCGATGGCGGTGATCGGGGACCTGTTCGCGCCGTCCGAGCGCGGGCGGTACCAGGGGCTGTTCGGCGCGGTGTTCGGGCTGTCGAGCCTGCTCGGGCCCGCGATCGGCGGCCTGATCACGGACACCATCGGCTGGCCGTTCGTGTTCTTCGTCAACCTGCCGGTCGGCGCGGTCGTGCTGGTCACGGTCCGCCGGTACCTGCCCGCCTACCACCCGGCCGGGGCACGGCCGCGGATCGACTACCTCGGCGCCGCCCTGTTCACCGGGGCGCTGGTGCCGATCCTCGTCGGCCTCACCAACAAGCAGGCGGCCGACTGGGGCGACCCGTCGGTCGGCGGCCTGATCGGCATCGGGCTGCTCGTCCTCGCCGCGTTCGTGTGGGTCGAATCACGGGTGGCCGAGCCGATCGTGCCGCTTGGGCTGTTCCGCAACCGGTCGTTCACGGTCTCGGTGGCCGCGGTGTTCCTGGCGATGTTCGGGTTCTTCGCCGCGGTCGTGTTCCTGCCCCGCTGGTTCCAGGTCGTGGACGGCTCCTCGGCCACGGTCTCGGGCTACCAGATGCTGCCGCTCCTCGGCGGCCTGATCTTCAGCGCGGTCGCATCGGGCCAGGTCGTGGCCCGGACCGGCCGGTACCGGCTGCTCGTGTTCGGCGCGCTCGTCCTGCTCGCCGGTGGCCTCGCGATGCTCACCCAGCTCCGCGCGGACACGCCGCTGCCGGTCCTGTGGGCGTGGATGTTCGTGACCGGCGTGGGCGTCGGGCCCACGTTCGCGGTGTTCCCGCTGATCGTCCAGAACAGCGTGCCGGTGACCCACATCGGCGCGGCGTCCAGCAACCTGTCGTTCTTCCAGCAGGTGGGCGGCACGGTCGGCCTGGCGATCACCGGGACGGTGTTCGCGACCTCGATGACGCGCGAGCTGCCGGGCGCGATCGGCGCCGCCGGGGTGCCACCCGAGGTCGGGCAGGCGCTGGCCGGCGCGGGCGCGGGTGCCCTCACGGGCGTGGGCGATGCGGGGGCGGCGATCCTCGCCTCGCTGCCGGCCGGTGCCCGGGCCCTCGTGGAGCCGTTCGTGCCGGCGATCGTGGACGCCGTCCACGCCGCGTTCTCGATCGCGACCGCAAGCACGTTCGCGATCGGGATCGGGACGACGCTCCTCGCGGCCGGGCTGGTGCTGGTGCTCCGCGAGGCGCCGGCGGTCGCGCCGGCGGTCGCGCGGGCCTGGGAGTCCGGCGAGGCGTCGGCCGCGGAGTCGGCGGCGTCCGCGATGTAGACCAACCGTCGCCGATACACGGGGCCGGGATGTCATCCGACGTCCCGGCCCCTCGGCGGAGCTGGCCGGGTTCGCAGCTCGTCGAGCCCGGCCGATCACTTGACCGTGACGACCCTCGTGGACACGTTGTTCGCGAGGTACGCGTCGGACGATGCCGGCGAACCGGTCGCTCCGTTCGACGTCACGCTGACCGAGCTGGTGATCGTTCCCTTGTTGCCACGAATGAGGACGTTGACCATCACGCTGCGCGTCTCGCCGGCGCGCAGCGTTCCGGTGTCGCACGTCATAACCGTGCCGACGGGTGCGGGGCACCCGGCGTTGTTGGAGTTGTAGATCGCCGTCTTCGTCGGGGGCAGGTTCAGCGTGAAGGTCACGCCGCTCGCGTCCGACGGTCCGCCGTTCGTGATCACGATCGAGTAGTGGATGATCTTGGACGGCTTGTAGACGTTGGAATCCGACTTCAGCACGACGCCGAGGTCCGAGACGCGGGTCGTCAGGACGAACGCGCTGGACGTGACCGTGGTTGCCCCGGTCGCCGACAGCTCGCCAGCAGCGATCAGCGTGACGCCGCCCTCCACGGACGACGCCACGCGGACGTCGACGTAGATGTCGACCGCCTGCCCGGGGCCGATGTTCGGGAGCGAGCACCGCAGCTGGGTCGGGGTGAGCAGGCCGCAGCCGCCGCCACCTGCAGGCAGCGTCGCCCCAACGTAGGTCGTGCCATCCGGCAGGTCCACGTCGAGCCGGACCGCCTTGGCCGTCGATGGACCATTGTTCCGGGCGGTCGACCGGTACGTGAGCAGCGTGCCGCTGGCGACGGGATCGGGCGAGGCCACCATCGTCAGCTCGAGACCGACGCTGACGTCGACCGTCGTGTCGCTGTGCGCGAAGTCGTGCGCCGAGCTCGGGTCGTGGGTGGCCGACGACACCCGGGCGTCATTGCCCAGGATGCCCGTGGTGTCGGGGTCGACGTGGGCCACGATCGCGATCGTTCGGGTTGAGCTGGGGCCCGACGGCCCCATCGTGCCGAGCCCGCAGGTCACGGGCTGCGCGGCGTCACCGGGCACGCCGGCCGTGCACGAGCCCGAGCCCGCCGTCACGCTCGCCGACGTGTACGTCACGCCCGGCGGCAGCACGTCGGTCACCACCACGTTGGTCGCCGTGGACGGGCCGCCATTCGCGACCGAAAGCGTCCACGTGATGTCGGTGCCGGCGTAGACGGACGGCGGAGCCGTCTTGGTGATCGAGAGGTCGGCCGATGCCGTGACCGTCAGCGGCACGACCACGCGGTCGTTGGCGGCGATCGGGTCGGGCGTGTCGCTGCGGACGACCGCCACGTTGTCGATATCCATGCCCTCGGTCGCAGTGATGCGGTACGTCATCGCCGCTCGACCCGTGGCGGTGGTGGAGCCCGGGTCGAGATCAGCCAGGCGGCATGTCAGGCGCTGGCCACCCGTGACCGACGCGAGGGTGCAGCCGGGCGTGCCCGTCCCGAGCGCTGGCGAGACGTCCGACAGGGTGAACGAGCCGTTCGCCAGCATCGTGTCCTCGACCACGACCGCGCGAGCCGTCGAGGGCCCGTGATTGTCGACGAAGACGCTGCAGCCGATCGCCGTGCCCGCGAGGACCGTCGTGTCCGGCTTGCACAGCTTGGTGACGGCGAGATCGGCCGAGTCCTCGATGAACGTTGCCTCGATCGCCGTGTTGTCCGTCACGTCCGGGTCGCTCGTGTCCGTGCTGCGGACGATCACGCCGTTGAAGATCGCCTTCGGTCCGGTGTCGACGACCGCATCCGGCCTGACCGCAACCTTGAGCTGGTAGGAGATGGAGCGCCCCACGCCGAGGACGCCGAGGTTGCAGGTCAGCGTGCCGGTGGGCGCCTCGGTGCACCCGAGTGGCGAGGGCAGGGTGTCATCGACGAACGTCACCTCGGGCGGCAGCGTGTCCACGGCCTCCACCGTGGCTGCCTGCGGACCGGCGTTGCTCACGGTGATCGAGTAGAACAGCTGCTCGCCGGCCGTCGCCGGATCGGGCGAATCCGTCTTGGTCACGCGAAGGTCGGCCTCGGGCAACGTGAGCGTCCACAGTCCCCGCCCGAAGCTCGTCGCGTAGATCACATCGTGGTCGTTGTCGAAGAAGAAGGAGGTGGGCATCGGGATCCGGTCCGAGCCCTGGAGCGTGAACCAGTCCTTGCCGCCGTTGACGGTCGCCACGATCCCGGCGGAGTGGGTCGCGACCAGGATCCGCCCGCTGTCCTCCGGGTCGTAGGCAACCCGCCACGGGAGGAACGTGAACTCACCGTGGTTCGTCACCAGCGCCGTCAGCTGGCTGTCCACCGTCCAGGTCATCCCGCCATCGAGGCTTGACTTCATCTGGCGCGTTCCGCTGTCCGCCGCGTACAGGTGCGCCGGGTTGTGTGGGTCGGCGGCGAACACCAGCGGGTAGTAGAACTGATTGCCAACCTGCTGGATGGCGGCGAGGCCTGTGGCGCCGCTTCCGCTGGCGTCGCTCAGCGTCGCCGTCGTGTTCATCGGCCCCGTCATCTTGCGCAGCTTCCACGTGCCGGCGGTCGCTTCGACGCCGAAGTAGAACGTCGGACCGCTGGCCGGACCGGCGGCCACGATCGGCGCGCGGTTCGGCGGCTCGCTGAAGCTGCTGCCCATCTGGCCCCACACGCCCACCGGCGGGCACCCGTCGTTGACCGCGTCGGCCGCGCCGTCCTCGCTGGCGTCGACGGCATCTGTGCACTGCACGCCGGTCTCGGCCCGCGTGCCGCTTGGCGCACACCCGTCGTTCACGACGCCGTCGCCGTCGTCGTCCGTGGCGTTGGAGCACTCGCTGCCGGACTCGGGACTGAAGATGCCCGAGCAGCCCTCGTTGATCGCGCCGCTGCCGCCGGCGTCATCATCGACGCCGTTGTGGCACTGCGCCCCCGTCTCCGCCGAGCCGTCGGATGGGCAGCCGTCGTTGACGGCGCCGTCCGCGTCGTCGTCGGCGCCGTTGCTGCACTGGGCGCCGGTCTCCGGTTGCATCACGTACAGGCGGTATGAGGGCGTGGATTGCATGTCGCTGCCCACCTGGACATACCGGTCGTGCCCGAACATGATCGGCGCCGCAGCCAGCCAGCCGGTGCCCCAGGCGCCGCCCAGCGGGTTCGGCCACGCGGTCGGATTGGCGAGGCCGCGGTCCGTGGTGGCGTTGCCGCAGGGACCGCAGTTCACGAGCACGAGCCGGATGTCGGAAAGGCCACCGGGCGGAACCCGGTAGTCGGCCTGGCCCAGCATGCCCTCGCAGCAGAATGCGTCGGTCCAGGTTGCGCCGTTGTCGAGCGAGTACCACCACTCGTTGTCGTGGGTCCCGAAGTAGAGGTCGGTGTCCGTCGGCCCGGTCCCGCGGAGCGTCCCCCAGACGTTGTAGATCTGAAGGGCACGGAGCCCGGCGTTGCTGTCGGCCCATGTGACGCCGCAGTCCGTGCTGCGGCCCAGGCCACCGTCATTCGTCGTCAGGAGGGGGCACCCGGTACCGTCGGCCACCGACGGATCGAACGCGATGTCGGTCGGGTCGACGTGCGTGCCGTTGTCGAAGTGCTGCATCGTGGAGCAGCCGTCGTTCACCGCCCCGTCGCCATCCTCGTCGGCCGAGCCCTTGCACTGGCTCGGCACCAGGTCCTCGTTCTCCGGGTTGCCGACCTTGGGACAGCCCTCGTTGACCATCTGGTCGCCGTCGTCGTCGACCGCGTTGCTGCACTGCGCTCCCGTCTCCGCGCCGCGGTCGCAGTCCGCGGTCGCCGGGCTGCCGTCGCTGATGCAGTGCTGGCGGAAGAACCGCTGCCCGGTGCTGAAGTAGAGGTCGAAGTGCGTCGCGTCGCCATCGACGGCGCGATGGGTCAGCACCGTCGGTGGGCGGGCGCCGTCGCCTGCGCTTGGTCCGGCGAGCTCGGTCACCGTTGCCGTCACCGGGGTCGCCGAGGCATCGACGTCGATCTCGATCGGTCTCGCGGCGTCGGTGGTGACGAAGACGGTGTTGGGATCCAGCGGCGAGATGGCGATCTGACACCAGTTCGTGGTCCTGACCTGCGGGGCGCTGCTCAGCAGCGTCCACGCGGGCGCGGCATTCCCAACGACCGTGGCGCGATACACGCCCCCACCGCTGCACGCATAGGCCACGGCGCTGGCGGCGCCTGTTCGCACCGCATCGATGCCGATGAACTTCGTCGGCGTGCCGCCGGATGGATCGACGTTGGCCCACGTGGTGCCGGAGTCGTTGGTGTACGCCACGCCGCAGTCGTTGGCTACGAACACCTTCCCATGGGTGTCGGCGCCGGCGACCGTCGCGATGCCCCACGCGTTGGGCTGGGTCGTGCACGGATATGGCGCAGACGTCCGTGACCAGCTGATGCCACCGTCCGTGCTGCGCCAGATCCCGGCCCGGCTGGTGGTCCGCTGGTCGTAGTCGGTCGTCGCGAACACGATGTTCTGGTCGTTCGGGTCAAACTCGACGTCGTGAGGGAAGAACATCGGGAAGCCGCCGACGTGGCTCCACGTGAGGCCGCCGTCGGCCGTGCGCCAGAGCCCCCCCGTGGAGCTCGCCGCGATGGCGACGTTCCGGTCCGCTGGGCTGATGTCGAGCGCAACGGCTCGGCCGCCCCACCGCAGGTCGCCCCCGGGACCCGAGCCACCGAAGTCGTACTCGTGAACGGCCGACGGGGGTTCCGCGGCCGCGGCGAAGGGGACTCGCTGGCCAGGCAGGAGCAGGACCGGGGCGAGCACAAGGCACATCAGCACCCGCGCCCGCAGCCGGCGCGACGTCCGGCCCTGTGGTTCGGTTGCGAGAACGACGGGACGAGCCACGGCAGTGTCTCCTTCCTCACCGGCCGTGCCGGCTCACACGCAAAGAGACCCGACCGCCCCTGCGGTCGGGTCTTCCGCTGCAATCAACAACCACACCGGGCCAACGCTCACAAGCCGCTGCTCCGCCGGCGCGGCCGGCGAACAGGGGAGCTTGGACTCTGGCGGACGCCGATTCGTCAGGCTGGCCGAGGGGCGACCACGGCGTCAAGCGCCGAAGGGCGCGACTTGGCGGTGCAATTGGTCACCCTCGTGGACCCGTCCGAAAGGCGCAGGGTTGAGGACGACCTTTGCGAGCGCGAGTCGCCTGTGCACGCGGTAGCATCGGACAGCCGCTGGCGAGTGGCCAAACTGGTAAGGCACCTGACTCTGGATCAGGAAACTGGAGGTTCGAGTCCTCCCTCGCCAGCCAGTTCCCCTACCCCCTGTGCCCGACGGGATCCCGACCACCACATGTTGTGGTGCTGGCGCATCCGACGAGCGCAGCGACGGCCTCCGCCCACCAGGCGCCAGACGCTCACCCACCTTTCGCTCTAGCCCGCGCGGGCCCGGGTCGTCTGCTACTCGTCGAGCCCGTTCTCCGAGGGTCAGGTCCTGGCGCTGCTCGCGGCCGCGCCGCCGTCGCTCGCGGTCACCCTCCGGAACGAGCGGCTTCACGCCGATCGCGCCGCTCTCCCGTGTCGAGCACGCGTCCGCGCGCCTGGGCCGATGGCGGCGGCTGTCCCGCTGCTACGAGGGATCCACTGCAGGCGCCACGCCTGGCTTGAAGTCGCGGCCGTCGCACGCCTGTACACACGGCTCCGCGTCGAGCCGGGCTGATCACCGTCGCGGGACCCAGGCGACGAGGCCGCCGGCGGGTCAGGTGCAGGTCGGCCACCCCACCGGAGGCCCGCCGAGGCGGGTGGTCATGACGTCGCCGCCAACCTGGCCGAATCGCGAGCCCGCCGTCGCGGGGTCCGATTGCCTCGCGACCACCATGCAGACGGTGCCCGTCCGAACCTTCGCTGTCGCCTGCCAGCAGAAGCTCGGGTCCGCCCACTCCGGAACCGCAGGGCAGATCCATCGCGGTTCGACCGACACCTTTCCGCCGCTCTCGAGCAGCACCGACGCCCCGCTCCAGGCGAGGTTGTTGATGAACAGCCCGGCGACGCCTTCGCAGTCGTCGGCCGGCACACCCTGGCAGCTCGCGGTCCAGTCTCCGACCTTCACCGTGATTGGTGCGGCGCATGCGGCCAGCAGGAGTGCCGCCGCCACAGCCAGGCGCTCGACCCTCTTCATTGCGTCACCCTCGGACCCGATCGTGCGGGTTCAACCCCGCATCGTCGTGAGGACTCTGATGCAAAGACGCGCGATTCCGCGGGTGCGTGCCGTCGCTCGCTCCACAGCGCTGCGCTGTCACGCTGCCCTAGCCCCTCACCGGCTCATAGCTGGCGATCACCACGCCGGCAGGGGAGATGACGCCTTGGGCAAGTCGAAGCGGCAGCTCCACGCCCGCTGCGAACAGGCGTCGGCCGGTGCTACCAGCCGCGCCGGAGGAACCGGCTCCCGTTGATGACGAGGATCAGCAGCGCAATGCCGGTCCAGACGATCCCGAACAGCCCGAACGCCGGGATCACGACGAGGATTCCGGCGACGGCCATCACTGCCGCGACAACGAGTCCCAGGATGCTCATCGCACGCATCGGGCCCGGCAGGTCAGCGCGGGCCGCCGGAGCGGTGTCGGCGGTCGGAGCCGGGGCAACAGGGAGGCCCCACGGTGTTCCGATGGCAGGACCACCAGGCCCTGTCGCGCCATCGCCGGAGGCGCGCCCTGCCGCGAGCGACAGGAGGGCGACCGCCTGCGGGCTGTCCTGACCTCCGTAGAGGATCAGGGGCGAACCGAGGTGGATTCCGGCGTGCTCGACCTCGATCATCGAGCTGACCAGACGGCGCCCCAACCGGACCGTGCGGATCTGGGGGTTCGAACGGTCCCTCGCCAGCCAGGCCCCCGTTCGATGTCGATGGTTGAGGCGCGCCGCCGTTCTCCCAGCGGTTGAACGAGCGCACGACGTGCGGTTTCGGCCGCCGGGCGGATCATCCGTGCCGTGGTGGAGGCGCGGGTGGGCCACATGAGCCGCCGAGCGGCCGGGATCGAAGCTGGTGGGCTGGTTCAACCGCCCAGCGGCGCGAGGGCTCTGGCGGACCGCAGTCAGAACGCAGCGGAGCGGTGCCCGGGTGACAGCCACGTCACTCGCCGGCACCATGCGGACGTCGGCGCCTGCCGGCGAGCCATGGCATCCAAGCGGGAGCGCGCGGGATGGGAGCAGCCAGGCAAGCGGATCGAGCACCGGGCGTCGTCGTCCGGCCCGCCCTCCCCGAGGAGGCGGCGGTCGCCGAGATCTGGCGCGCCGGTTGGCCGGACGGTCACCTCGGTCACGTGCCGGACGAGCTGGTCGCCGTCCGGGACGTGCGTCTACCTCGCGCCGGGCAGGGATCGCCCGATCGATGTGCCGGCGCACCGGTACGCGAAGGCGCTCTGAGCAACGCAGATCCGGTCAGCCGGGCACGTCTGGCCCCAGGCCCCGGCTCCTGATCGGCGCAATGCGTCAAGCGCCTGCCTACGGGCAGTGCCCCTCGGCGAGCGACCGGTCGGGAGGCGGTGGCGGTCCGTCGAAGATGTTGCGGGTCACGCGCTGGATGCGCGCGATCTCGGCATTCGTGAGGTGTGAGGGGTACCTCGGCGGCACGAACAGGACGCGGTCGACGCGCCGCACGTCCACCCGGTCCGCGAGCCGGGCCAGCTCGCGCAGGTCCTTGCGACGGAGCGTCGTCCACAGGTTGTCCCGGGCGATCCTGAGCAGCGCCGGCACCTTTGGCACGAGGGCGACCGGGTCCACCCCGCGGCGCAGGGCGAGCAGCACCGTCTGCTGGCGCCGCATGCGTCCGTAGTCCGAGCTCTGGTGGCGGGAGCGGGCGTACGCGAGGGCCATCCGGCCATCGAGCCGCTGGCAGCCGGCCTCGAAGGCGACCTTGATCAGGCCCGAGCCGTCCTCGAGCGGATACCGGTTGTCGACAACCGGCTCCGGGATGTCGATCCACAACCCGCCCAGCTCGTCGACGAGCGACACGAACCCGGCCAGGTTGACCACCACCATCCCGTCGAGCCGGACGCCCAGGAGCTCCTGGACCGCGCCGCTGACCGCACGCATCCCGCGGGCGTCGCCGCCGGGGAAGTCGTCCGGGTGGTTCATGGCGTAGACGTAGAGGGCGTTGAGGAGCCGCGGGAAGCGTCCGTCGGGCACCGCGGCGGCGCTCTCCGGGGGCAGCGGCACGCCGACCAGGTTGCGTGGCACGCCGAACAGTGCCGCTCGCCCGGTCTTGACCTCCACGCTCAGCACGATGATCGTGTCCGTCCGGAGGCTCCAGCGGTCCGGGCCGGCGTCGCTGCCGATGAGCAGCAGGTTGAGCCGTCCGTCCCTGGCCCAGGCGGGGACGGGCTTGGGCGTGGGCGCGGGGGTAGGTGCGAGCGTGGGCGCCGGGGGCACGGTCGCCGTCGCTCCGGGCGCGCTCGACGAAGGCGCCGTCGGGGTCGCGGTCGGACTCGGGGTGGGGGTCGGCTCGTCGGTGGGCTCGGTCTCGAAGCTGGGCTCGGGGATGGCCCAGTCCCCGTCCCCCTCATCGCCCTCCGGCGCGAAGATGCTCCCCATCGCCTCGGTCGTCTGCGCCTCGAGGTAGCCGATCGTGCCGTGCACGCCGACGGTCGCGATGAGCAGGAGACCGAGCACGAGCGCCGCCGCCGGCCGTTGCCAGCCGCGAACCGGCCGCGCCATGCGAGCCAGGCGCTCGGCATCGATGATGGCCGCGAGGTGCCAGGTGAGGAGCCCGGCCTGGATGACCAGGAGCGCCGGCAGGACCTCGGGCCCGGGCACGATGTCGAGCGCGGAGGTGGGGTCTGCGGCGAGCGAGACGCCGAGGGCCGTGGCGGCCACCGCGATCGCGATCGGCGGCATGGCCAGCAGCAGCCCGCGACGCCGGCGACCCAGCGCGGCCTGCCCGAGGCCGGGGAGGAGCAGCGACAGCGAGGCGGCGAACGGTGCGACGCGCCACGCCTTCACGGCGACAGGCCTCCTGTTGATTCTCCGGACTCACCTGCGACGGTTGAACTGTCAACAGGGTGGCGTGTCGCCGCCCGTCCTCGCCAGAGCCGGATAGCCGTGCGTGCCGTGATCCGTGCATCCCGCTACGAGAGGGGCGCGACGCCTGCCCTAGCAGCCCGCGGCGTCCATCGCTCCCGCGATCGCGGCCTGATGGCCCAGGAAGCCGCTGACCGTGCCGACGTTCTGGTTGTAGGCGTCGAGTGCGTGCAGCTCGTGCATCGCCGCAAGGAACGTGTCGAGGTCGAGGTTGCCGATCTGCTTCGACCTGATCTGTTCGATGGTGTCCGGGTTCCTGAGCTGGGCAAGGAACTGGATCATCAGCAGCTGCTGGGCTGCAGTCTTGACCGTGGCGCAGTCGACGCTGCCGTTGGCGGCGGGCGCGGACGTGTCCGCCGGCAGGCCGGTTGCCGACTGGGCGGGCGCCGTGGTCACGGCGCTGGACGCCGCGCCTAATAGCGCCGGGGCCGCTGCTCGTCCTTGGCCGGCTTGGGCTCGCGGCCCGGACGGGGCGGTCGCGGCAGGGTGCCCGGCGCCATGTCCGGCGGCGGTCCCTGGCGCGGCCGCTCGTGCGCCGCGCGGGCCGCCTGGGCGAAGGCCGCCGCGACGTCCGGCGGGGTGTTCTTCGCCCACTCCGCCTCGATCTCGAGGGTCCGGGCTGATCGGGCCTCACGCTGCGAGCGCTCGAACCGGGATTGCTTCGTCATGCACGGACCTCTGTGTGCCGCTCCTGGTCGGCCGCGGTCCGGGCAGTCTACTCCGGTCGGCCGACGGGCTCCGATCAGCCCCAGGCCCCGCGCACCTCAGGCCCCGCGCACCTCAGGCCCCGGCGAGCCTCGCGTCGGTCGCGGCATCCGCGGCCCCGCCGTAGAAGCGGTCCAGCACCTCGACGAACAACGGCTCGTCGGGAGCGGCCCGGTGGAACAGGGTCATGCACGAGCGGAGCTTGACGGCGTCGATCGGGCCGAGGACCTCCTCCGGGTTCCGGGCGCGCGTGGCGAGGATCAGCCGCGCGCACTCGCGCAGGCGCGCGCCGAGGACCGGGTGCTCGAGATAGGCGCGCGCCTCGTCCAGCGAGAAGATCGCATACCGGCGCGACAGCTCGCTGCGCCCGAGGCCCTCGACCTGCGGGAACACGAACCACATCCAGTGGCTGGTCTTGCGTCCGCGCCGCAGCTCGTCGAGCACCGTCGCGTAGACCGGTGCCTGGGCTGCGACGAAGCGCTCGAGGTCGTGGAACATGGCCACCTGCGGCCGGTATACCACGCGCCGCCGCGGCCCACGTGGTGGCACAATCGCGCGATGGCGAACGGGATCGTCCCGCCCCAAGCCGAGCCGCGCGATGCCCTGCGCGAGGGGCGCGCGGCCCTGCAGCGCCATGCGTGGACGGAGGCCTTCGACCTCCTGACCCGCGCGGACGAGGAAACGCCGCTCTCGGGGAACGACCTCGAGGCGCTCGCGGAGGCCGCGTTCTTTGCGGCGCGCGCCGACGTGCTCGCCGACATCCGGCAACGGGCATTCAAGGCCCACCGCGACGCCGGGGACCCGCTGCGTGCCGCCTACCTGGCCCTGGTGCTGGGACGTGAGTACGGCCGCGAGGGAAAGACCTCGATCGCATCGGCGTGGATCCGCCGGGCAGAGCGGCTGCTGGAGCCCGAGCCGGAGACCTACGTGCACGGCTACCTGGCGCTGGTGCGCAGCGAGGCGGCGAGGGCGGCCGGGGACCTCGACGGGGCGCTGGCGCTTGCCGAGCGCGCGGTCGAGATCGGCGAGCGGACGCACGACGGCGAGCTTCGCGCCTGGGGGCTGTCCGGGCTGGGCACCCTGCGCATCGCCGCGGGTGACGCGTCCGACGGCCTCGCCCTGATGGAGGAGGCCTCGATCGCCGCGGTCAACGGTGAGCTGTCACCGTTCGCGAGCGGCGTGATCTGCTGCGCGATGATCTCGGCCTGCCGCGACCTGACCGACTACCAGCGGGCCACCGAGTGGATCGAGGCGACGGACCGGTACTGCCAGCAGCAGGCGGTGTCCGGGTTCCCCGGCGTGTGCCGGATCCACCGGGCCGAGGTGATGGTCGCGTCGGGCGGCTGGCAGCTGGCGGAGCAGGAGCTCGAGCGGGCCACCGGCGAGCTCGAGCGCTACGGCGCGGATCCGCCCCGCTCGGACGGCTTCTACGCGCTGGGCGAGGTCCGGCGGCTGCGGGGCGATCTCGAGGGCGCCGAGGCGGCCTACCGCCAGGCGCACGCCCTGGGCCGGACGCCGTACCCGGGCCTGGCCCTCGTGCGCCTCCACGAGGGGCGAGTCACGGCGGCCGCGACCGCGATCGATGCGGCGGTTGCGGACGAGGCGCGCGACCGATGGGCGCGAGCCCGCCTCCTGCCGGCCCAGGTCGAGATCGCGGTTGTCGCGGGCGACCGGGAGCGAGCCCGGACCGCGGTCGACGAGCTGGCCACGATCGTCGCGACGTACCCGTCGCCGGCGATGGAGGCGGCCGTCAGCATGGCGCTCGGGCGCGTGCTGCTGGCCGAGGACGACGCGGCTGGCGCCGTTCGCGAGCTCAGGGCGGCGATCCGGTCGTGGCGCGAGGTTCCCAATCCGTACGAGGTCGCCCGCACCCGCGCACTGCTGGCAGAGGCCCTGTCTGCGCTGGGCGACGACGAGGATGCGGGCCTCGAGCGGGAGGCGGCCCGCGCCGAGTTCGAGCGGCTGGGCGCAACGCTGGACGCGGCCGCGGCGGAGCGCTCGATCCGTGCCGCCGCCGAGCGGGCCCGGCCGGCCAGCCAGGTGCGGATGACGTTCATGTTCACGGACATCGTGGGGTCCACCCGGCTCGCGGACGCGCTGGGCGACCAGGCGTGGGAGCAGCTGCTCCAGTGGCACGACCGGACGCTGCCCGCGCTCGTCGCGCGGAGCGGCGGGCACGTGGTCAAGTCCACGGGCGACGGGTTCTTCGCGGCCTTCGATGCGGCCCGCCGGGCGGTGGAGTGCGCGACCGCGATCCAGCGCGCGCTGGCTGCCCACCGGCGGAGCACCGGGTTCGCGCTCGACGTCCGGATCGGCCTCCACGCCGCGGAGGCCAACCGTCGCGCCGACGACTACTCCGGGGTGGGCGTCCACGTGGCGGCTCGCGTCGCCGCGCTCGCGAACGGCGGCGAGATCCTTGCCACCGAGGAGACCCTGGCCGAAGCCGGCGTGAGCGACACCCGCGACCGTCGCGAGGCCTCGCTCAAGGGCGTCTCCGCGCCGGTCCCGATCGCGGCCGTGGCGTGGGCGTGAAGCGCCCGGACGGCCCCATCGAGATTCAACCGGTGATCCCGCCACGCGACTCGCGGAACACCGCCAGCAGCGCCGCCCGGACGTGGTCCGGCAGGTGCGTGTCGCGCGGGATGCGGCCCAGTGTCTCGAGCGTGGCGCGCATCTCGTCGAGATAGCTTCGGCAGCCTTCGCACAGGCGCAGGTGATCGTCGATCCTCGCCCGGAGCCGTGCGTCGACGGCCTCGTCGAGGTACTCGGTGACCAGCTCGACGAGCTCGCTGCAGGGCATGTCGCGCAGCCGCACGTGGACCTCCTCGAGCCGCTCGCGACACGACTTGCAGGTCGCGAGGTGGGCGTCGGCGGCGGCCTTGTCGGTTGCCTCGTCGTAGTAGTGCTCCGGGTCCACGTGCGGGCCCCGGCCGTCGAGGGCGCTCATACGCGCCGTCCCGCGGATCCGGCCGGTGCCGCCAAGCCGGCTTCGAGCGCGGCGCGTACCTTCGACCGGCCGCGGTGGAGCAGGACGCGCTGGTTGCCCGGGCTGATCCCAAGCGACACGGAAACCTCCTCGGACGACCAGCCCTCGATGTCGCGCAGGCTGACGACCTCGCGCTGGGCGGATGGAAGGCCCTCGATCGCCCGCCGGGCCACGTCGACGCCTTCTGCTGACAGGTAGCGCTGTTCGGGCAGCTCGTCCCAGCGCTGCGGGTACGAGCGCCAGTGGCCGGCCCACGGATCGTCGGCCGATCGGAACCGGCCCGGATCGACGGCGGCCTCGCGATCCTCGGACGCGTCGACGAAGGCCGACATGGGCACCAGTCGGTGCTCGCGCTGTCCACGGCTGCGCGCGATGTTCTTCGCGATCCCGAACAGCCATGTCCGCAGCGACGATCGGCCCTCGAACCGGTCGAGCCCCTTGATGACCACGATCCATGTCTCCTGCACGACCTCGTCCGCGACCGCGTCGCTGCCGTACATGCGCGCGACACGGTGAAGCGAGGGGCCGTACCCCTCGACCAGGGCGACGAAGGCGTGCTCATCGCCGGCCCGGAGCCGCTCCAGCAGGTCGAGCTCGCGGGCACGCGACTCGGACGACCCACCGGAATCGCCGGGCTGCCCGATCGCGCCCGAGGACGGGATCCCGGCCGGCTCGCGGACCGCGTGCGGCGGCATCAACGGCGTCCCGACAGGCATCGATCCGGGTGCGCTCCCGAGTGCTCGAGCATCGCGTGGTCCTCCGGCTGGTGCCACCGTCCGGCACCGGCCACCGGACGTCAAGGAGTACGTGCGGAATCCCCGCGACACGTTACACGTGACTCGGACCGACCCTCGTGACGGTCCACCGACCGGGACCGGCGTAACGGGGCTGCCGGCCGGACGCACCCAAGGGCAGGCGCCAGGTCGCCGGCACTCCTCCCCGGAGACCCAGGCGTCGCGGGCTCGATGCCCTCGCCCCCCCTTTCCAGCGGTACCGCGGGCCCCCCTCCCGCGGTACCGCTATCCCGTGCAGCCAGGACGACCGGATGGACCCCGACACCAGCAACCCGCGCTCGGCCACGACCCGAAGCGACGACGCGCCCGCGAACGACCGAACCCGCGACGCCGCAGCGTACGCACGCCACCAGCTCGCGCGGCGGAGGGCCAAGGACGCGTTCTTCGCCGGGTCGGCCTACAGCCCGCTGGCGCCCGAGCAGCGACGGTCCTTCGTCGGCCTGGCGTACTACCCGCCCGACCTCGCCTACCGCCTGACGGGCCTGCGCCTCGAGCCCGTGGGTGACGACCACCGCCCGTTCGAGATCGAGACGTCCGACGGCCAGGCTCGCACCGCCTACCGACTGGGCCGGTTCCTGATCACCGTCGATGGACGGGACGTCGAGCTGACCGCCTACCGGGTCGGTGCCGCTTCGCCCGACACGACCCTGTTCGTCCCGTTCCGGGACCTGACCAGCGGACACGAGACGTACGCCGCGGGCCGCTACCTCGACCTCGAGCCCGACCGGGACGGAAGCTGGGTCATCGACTTCAACGACGCGTACCACCCGTACTGCGCCTACTCGGACTCGTTCTCCTGTCCCCTTCCCCCAGCCGAGAACCACCTGCCCGTCGAGATCCGGGCCGGCGAGCGACTTGCGGGCACGGCCGGTGCGGCCCAGGCCGCCGACCACCGGCCGGCGGGCCCGCAGCCCGGCGACCGGGATGGCGGCCCGTAACGTCCCGGGTCCCCGGCGACACGGACCGGCAGGCGCCCGCCGACCACCGGGCAGGCGCATCGCCAACGCAACCGTCTCGCTTCGGAGTGTCACACCATGGATCTCGGTCTCCTGCTCATCCGGATCGTCGTCGGCGGCCTGCTGGCCGCGCACGGCGCCCAGAAGCTGTTCGGCTGGCTGGGTGGCTACGGGCTCGAGGGCACGGGCGGCTACCTCGAGGGGTACGGGCTCCGCCCCGGGCGGCTGTTCGCGACCCTGGCCGGCGTCGCCGAGCTCGCGGGTGGCGTGCTGTTCGCGGCCGGCCTGGCCACGCCCCTGGCCGCCCTGCTGATCGCGACGACGATGCTCGTCGCCGCCCGGACCGACCACGCGGGCAAGGGCCTGTGGATCTTCAACGGCGGCGCGGAGTACGTCGCCACGATCGCGGCGATCGCCGTGGGGATCACCGTCGTCGGCCCGGGGAGCGCGTCCCTCGATCGCGCCATCGGGTCGGAGGCCGGCGGCATCGCGGTCGGCCTCGCCACGCTGGCGCTGGCCGTGGCCGGAGCCGCGGGCGTGCTGGCGATCCGGCGCCTGACCTCCGCCGCCCGGCCGGATGCGGCCGCTCAGGCCGCCATGGTGATGGGAGGCGATCCCGCGGACCGCGCCGACACGCCGGCCACGGGCATGTGACCCGTCGTGTAACGAACCGGCCTGACGCGCGGACAGTACCGCCGACGCCCCGCGGATCCGTCCGCAGGGTCGGACCTCGCGACCACCCGGGATCGCCCGATCCCGTGATGCTCACCCTCAAGCCCCCAGGAGGCACCCGCATGCTTCGCACCCTGCTCCGACGCGGCTCGCTGCTCGTCACGACGATGGCGCTCGGCGCGCTCTCGTTCGCTCCCGCCGCCGCCGCCGATGGCACGGCCGGCGCCGTCTACGCCATCACGAACTCGCCCGCCGGCAACGCGGTCGTGGCCTGGAACCGCGCCGCGGACGGCTCCCTCGGCTACCAGGACAGCTATCCCACGGGCGGCACCGGCACCGGCGCCGGGCTCGGCTCGCAGGGCGCCGTCACCATCAACGGTGACCACAGCCTGCTGTTCGCCGTCGATGCCGGCAGCGACGACATCGCCTCGTTCCGGATCAGCAAGGGCGGCCTGC
>Ga0154724_1008_pt4 | contig 24601 bp, 21 predicted proteins | sample Rifle2008BG16ft_FD_105732 | JGI IMG/M metagenome (GOLD analysis project Ga0154724, IMG submission 105732) | Chloroflexi bacterium RBG_16_72_14 | reverse complement strand
CTGCTCGCCGCGACGGCGTCTCCCGACGCGCAGTCGACTGCACGCGACACCCTGCCAGACCGCAAGATGGTGATCGCCCGCCGCGCGGCCTCGCAGGTCATTCCGCGAGCCCTCGTGCCCGAGACGGACGGGGCCACGTGCCGTGATCCCCTCGGGCGGGGTCCTCCAGGAGGAGCACGGCGTCGTGGTCGAATGGCGTACGGACTTGACGCATGCCCCGTCGCGTAACGAGCTCAGCGCCGGTCCATGATCCGTCCACGGGGTCGAACCAGCGGAGCACGCTGGTCCAGCCGGCCAGGGCCTCCAGGTTGATCGTGAGCATCCTTGGGGTGGGAACGTAGATAACGGCGCTGGAGCCGTCTGGGGCAATGGCGGCCGTCGCCCGGTCGAGCCCGTTCGCCTCGCCCAACCCTGCGACCAGCAAACGCCGCCGGATGTCAGGTTCCAGCCGCCACCACTCCACTTCGCCGACGAACGCGGCAAGGTGAGACAGCGCACGTGCCCCGGGAGAGTCGAGCGCTGCCTGCCATCCCGGCGCCATCAGCCAGACCGGGAAGTTGCCGAAGAACTGACCGGTCGCCCCACATGTCAGCGCCCACCAGGCCTGTCGGCGAATCTGCAGCTCGCTCGCGTCGTGCTCACCCTCGTACGTGGACTCGAACAGGATGAACGGGCGCACCGGCTCGCGTCCGTAGTCCTCGAGCAGCTTCCTGTGGACGATCCGGTACGAATACGTCTGATTGAGCGTCAGCCACCCGTCCCCCTCGTACTCATCGACGGGGCTGGAGTCCGGGTGGACATGCGCGGTCATCAGGTGTCTGTCGTCGATCTCGAGGATCCCTGCAACGAAGGCCCGCATCCGGTCGCGAAGGGGACCAGGATTGCGGTCGCCGCCGATGACCCAGATGATGTTCTGGCGATCTCGATATCGCTTGCCGAGGAACCGTCCGTACTCCCTGCAGCGGTCCTCGTCCGCGCCCGCGACGACCGCATGCCAGCCTTCCTCCCGGCTCGTGAACCCGAACCCGGGATAGTGGGGGTCCAGGAACCCGAGATACAGCGGCGCAAGCAGGACCTGCATCCCGTGTCTGGCGGCGGCATCGATGACTCCGTCCACCCGGGCCCAGTAGGCTGGGTTGGGAGTCGCCAGGTCACCCGGTCGAAGGAACGGTTCGATCCCGTCGACGGTCCGTGGGGGATCAGCCGTGAACAGGGCCTCCACCGCGTTGATGATCACGGCGTTGATGCCCTTGGACGCCCGATCGGCGAAGTAGGCATCCCAGGCTTCGGGGAGCTCCGAAACCACGATCGACCACGCACTATCGCCGTTCAGGAACACGGGCCGATCGTCGGCATCCACGAGATACCGGGCATTCGGCCCAGGTCGAAGGACCGATACCTGTTGCGCCATACCAGCATGTCCTCCGAGGTCTGTGTTGACACGGCCTCTATAGTGCCAACTGTAGCATGTGGTCGACCGGTCGGCCAGTCGACCAGTATTGAGGTTGGAGGAGCATTCACATGGTCAGTCCGCTTCGCCCGCCGGCCGGCGTCTACAACCGGCGGCATTTCCTCAGGATCACGGCTGCCGGGGTCGTGACGGTGGCGGCCGGGGGCGTGCTCGCCGCCTGTGACCTCGGCTCGAGCGCAACCGGCACCCCGGGGGAGTCGTCGACGGGAGCAGGGTCAAGCCCCACTGGCGGCGCGGCCACCCCGGGCGCCGTCGGGGGCACCCTGTCGCTGTTCACCTGGGCCGGGTACGACGGCAAAGGCGTCAAGACATTCGACGACTGGTACGCGAGCAGCGGCATCGAGCTCGACGTCAAGTACATCTCCAACGAGAACCTGCTCAACTTCATGAAGTCGCCGGGTTCCGAGAAGTGGGATGGCAGCTCGGTCAATCAGGGCGACGCGGAGTACTTCTACGCCCAGGGAGTCACGTCAGCCATCACGGCGGCCGAAGTCCCCGCGTTCAACGACATGTACGACTTCTTCAAGGACGGACCGCTGTTCAAGGTCTCCGATGGCGTGTACAACTCCGTCCCGTGGACGTGGGGGCCGCTCGGGATCAACACGCGACCCGACAAGGTCCCGGCCGACGCGCTCAGGAGCTGGGAGGGACTCCTCGATCCCAAGTGGCAGGGGCGGATCGGCACGTACGACTCCTCGCTCAACATGATCTCGACCGCCTGCTCGGCGACCGGCAAGGACCCGGCTGTCCTCACCGCCGCCGACCTCAACGGTCCAGTCAAGGACTGGCTGGTGAGGTTGAAGCCTCAGTTGAAGGTCCTGTCGACATCGATCGGGGACCAGATCAACCTCCTCGTGTCGGGCGATGTGGACATCGAGCTGGTGGGCCTGACCTGGTTCACGGCACAGGCGGCCGCACAGAACGTCGTCGTTGACTTCCGGATCCCGGACGAAGGCACCTACGGATTCGTGGACTGCTTCTTCATGACCCCGTGGGCGCCCAATCGGGCAAATGCCATCGCGTTCGCCAACGCGATCACGAGCGGCGATACCGGCGTCGCGCTCCTCGAGTCCGTCAACCAGCTCTCGACCGTCAAGTCGGTCAATGACAACGTCAAGGCCGACGTCTTCGACGCCTATACCATCACCAAGGACGGTGTCCCCGACGCCGTGCAGAAGCTCAAGTGGAACAAGAGCTGGTACGACTCAGCGGAGTACGCGTCGATCGAGGAGTGGGACAAGGTCTGGGAGGAGGTCAAGGCTCTCGGCTAAGTCCCTGGCGTCCGGGACTTGACGCGCCGTCACCGTCCTTCACTCCTCCAGGCGGTGGCGGCGCAACCCACCCTCGCGCGGGCGAGGCACTCGAGGGCTCATGCACATTCATCGCAGGCTTGAGGCGCTGCTCCTCTCGCCGCTCGGGCTGTTCCTCACGACGACCGTCGTGGTGCCGGCCTTCATCCTGTTCGGATACTCGCTCTTCATCTGGCGCTTCCTCGAGCCCATTGGCGGCCTGACCCTGGAGAACTACCTGGAAGGCCTGACCGCGCCGGTCAACCGCCAGCTCGTGGTCAACACCCTGATGATCGGGATCCCGACAACGATCGGGTCGGTTGTGGGTGGCTATGCCCTCGCGTACTACAGCGTCTTCGGGACGGGGCGCGGCCGACGGGTGCTGTTCGCCCTGATCGTCACCGCGTTGATGGCCTCGTACCTGGTCAGGATCTACGCGTGGCGAACGCTGCTGGGCGAAAGTGGGGTCGTCAACAGCGGCCTCCAGGCGCTGGGGCTCATCGAGGCGCCCCTGGAGTTCCTGCTGTTCTCCCGTCCCGCCGCCATCGTCGCCGAGATCGCCCTGTTCATGCCCCTGGCTGGTCTTGCGTTCTACGCCGCGCTCGCCGGCATCTCGCCGGACTACCGGGAGGCGAGCCGCGACCTGGGGGCCGGGCGAGGCGAGACCCTGATGCGGGTAACCCTCCCGCTCACCGGGCCGGCGATCCTTGGTACCACGGCGCTGACGTTCTTCCTTTCCGCAGGCGACTATGTCACGCCCGTGCTCGTGGGCGGCGTCGGATCGTCGACTGTGGGCACGGCCATCGCGACCAAGATGGGTCCGTCAGGCGACTACGGTTCGGGAGCCGCGGAGTCGTTCCTGGTGCTCGTGGGGTTCGTGGTCGCCTATCTCGGACTGCGAACGGTGATGCGAGTCGCGCGGGTATTGCCGGAGCGCGCGGCATGAGCGGGCGGGGCGGCATTCCGTGGCTGGCGATCACGTGCTTCGTGCTGATCGTCTTCCTGTACGCGCCGCTGCTTGTTGCGACGCTGTACGCGTTCAACAGCGGCAATCGCCTTGTCTGGCCCCCGGAAGGTTTGTCGCTTCGCTGGTTCGGCCACGTCTTCGGGGACGAGCTGTTCATGAAGGCGTTCTCGACGAGCATGTCCGCCGCGCTGATCACCGCTGTGGTGAGCTGCTCGATCGGCACGATCGCGTCCCTCGTGTTCACGCGTCGATCGACGAGGATCGCGCGCCTGGTCGAGGCGCTAGGACGACTGCCGGTGATGCTCCCACCGCTGTTCATCGGCATCGGCTTCGTCGCATTGATGAAGGCGACCACGCTGTCGCCGTCGATGACGACGATCGTGGCCGGCCACACGATCATCGTCCTCCCGTTTGTGATCCTCATCGTCGCCGCACGCCTCAGAACCTACGAGATCGAAGTGGAGCAGGCGGCGAGAGATCTGGGGGCCACGCCGATCCAGGTCATCGTGCGCGTCACGCTGCCGATCATCGCGCCGGCGATCTTCGGCGCCTTCCTCGTCGCGTTTGCGTTCAGCTTTGATGAGCTCCTGATCACCAACTTCACGTCCGGAACCCAGTCGACGGTCCCCATCTATGTCCTTGGTCGCCTCCGTCGCCTGGTGGACCCGAGCGCCAACGCCGTCGCCGTGATCCTGCTCCTCATCCCCTGGATCGCCTTCGGGATCGGGCAGGTGGTCCTCAAGCGCCTGACCGGCAGCGGCCTGTCCGACACATTGATGCGGCAGGGACGGTGACAGCATGAAGATCGGAGGTACCGACAGGATGTTCGGTGGCGACCGCCCCGGCGGCAGCGCGACGTCCGCTCCGGGGCAGGGCGCCCTGGCGACGCGGACGCTGAGCAAGCGGTACGGATCCATCGTCGCGGTCGACGCTGTCGACCTGGATCTGCCTGCGGGATCCTTCTTCAGCCTCCTGGGTCCATCAGGGTGCGGAAAGACGACCCTCCTGCGGATGATCGCCGGGCTGGAGCAGCCTGACGAGGGAACCATCCTCGTCGACGGCATGGACATCACGAGGCTGTCCCCGGAGCGCCGGCCGTTCAACATGGTGTTCCAGCGGTATGCGCTGTTCCCGCACCTCTCGGTGTTCGACAACGTCGCGTTCGGGCTGACGACGGCGCGCTCGGAGCGGCCGCCCCGGGACGAGGTGAGGCGGCGCGTGGGCGACATGCTGGCGCTCGTTGGCCTGGAGGGATTGGAACGCCGCTGGCCGGGCCAGCTGTCGGGAGGCCAGCAGCAACGGGTGGCGGTTGCCCGTGCACTCATCCGCCATCCGCGGGTGCTCCTGCTGGACGAGCCGATGTCCGCGCTCGACCGCAACGTCCGTCATCAGGTCCGCGAGGAGCTGCTTCGGATCCACAGCGAGCTCGGCACGACGTTCCTCCTGGTGACCCACGACCAGGACGAGGCCCTCAGCATCAGCGGCATGGTCGCGCTCATGAATCAGGGCCACCTGGAGCAGGTCGCCAAACCCGAGACCCTGTACCGCCGTCCGGCCACGCTGTTCGCCGCCCGGTTCATCGGGGCCGGCACGTTCCTGGATGTCTCGATCGTTGCACGCTCGCCCAGCGTCGTCGCGGTGGACCTCGCCGGGATCCGATTCGGCGCGGAGGATACCGGGCTGACGGGTGACCGGGCGACCGTCCTGCTGCGACCGGAGGAAGTGAAGGTGACCGATCCGGGTGCCGGCAGGGTGGACGGGCGTGTCCTGACATGTACCTTCTTCGGCTCCTACTACGAGCTGACAGCCTCGACCGCCTGCGGGACATTCCGACTTCGGGACACGCACCTGCACGCTCCGGGAGACGCAATCGGGGTGGCGTGGCCGGAAACGGCGGGGATCGCGTATGAGAGCACACCGGCGCCCCCGGCGATCATCGAGGACATCGCGCCGCCAGGCGGCCCGGAGGCTTGACCGCATGGGCAGCACCGGAGCTCGTCCAGGGGTGGTGAGCCGCCTGCAGAATGCCCCGGCTGGGGCCCGCAGGATCGACCATGTTGGTGTCGTCGTGCGCGACGTCGATGCGGCTTCGCGCTGGTGGACTCACAGGCTTGGCCTAGCGCTCGTGCACGTCGCAGATGTGCTCGACGGGACGATCCGGCTCGCCTACCTCGATCTGGGCGACACGACGATCCAGCTCGTCCAGCCCCTTCGGAATGGCGCGATCAGCGAGTGGCTCGATCTGCACGGCGAAGGGCTCCATCACATCTGCTTCCTGGTCGACGACGTGACCCGAACCCTGGATGCGCTCGACGATCAGGGACGCCGCTTCACCTACCTTGGCGGTCGAGGCGCCGACGTATGCTTCATCGACGAGGCCCCGTGCGGAGTGCTCGTGGAGCTTACCGAGGCAAGCGATCCGGCGTGGACGCCCGGAGGATCGACGCCGGTGGCCGTGGTCGAGCCCGAGCGAGCGCGGGCGTCCTGACGCCAGAAGCGTTGCCTGCCCGGCGGCGCGACGGAGTGGACAGGTTCCCGTCCATGTCCTCGGCGCCGGGGCACGAGCGAGATCCAGCCGGCTCACGGGTCGGTCAGGAGGTTGCGGTCAGAGGATGATTGTCAAGCCGGAGAGCACCGTTCTCGTCGTAGCAGGGCCGCTCACGGCCGCCCTGGAACGGGGTGCGCTGAGGTCGATCCGGATGGGCGACAGGGACCTCTTGACCGGGATCTACGCGGCCGTGCGGGACCGTGGCTGGGTCACCGTCGAGCCCGTGTTCTCCCGGTACCACGTCAATCGGGGCAACGACGGTTTCGAGGTCAGCCTGAACGCCGCGTGCACGCGAGCAGCCGACGGCATCGACATCTCGTGGGCGGGAGCCATTGTCGGCCGCCCTGACGGCTCGATCTCATTCTCGTTCGATGCCATCGTCCGGCGGCCGTTCCTGCGGGCCCGCATCGGCCTGTGCGTGCTCCACCCGCTGCGCCTCGCCGGCACGCCACTCGCGGTGGAGACACCCTGGGGTGTGTTGCGCGGGCGCTTTCCATCGCTGATCACCGCCCATCTGCCGTTCTCGAATGTCACAGGCATCCGCCAGGACTTGCGCAAGACCAGCGAGATCGAGATCCGATTCGAGGGCGACCTGTTCCAGATGGAGGACCAGCGCGCCTTCACCGACGCATCATTCAAGACCTTCTCGACGCCGCTTGAGCTGCCATGGCCCGTGATGGTCGAGGCCGGGACCCGGATCCACCAGGCGGTGCACGTCCGCACCGTCGCCCGGTCACGGGTACCAGGTGCCGCAACCAGGGCCCGACGGCGACGCGCACATGCTCAGGCCATCGAAGTCGGTGGGGCGCACGCCCCCCGGCCGCGGATCGGTACGGAGCTCCCCCCTCCCGAGGTAGAGGTCGACGGCGTCGTCGATGCCCTGCGCGCGCTTCGGCTTGACTACCTGCGTGCAGTCGTGGACGGCTCCGATCCCGGCCCGGACATCAAGCGAGCTGCCGACCTGGCCGCCAGACTTGGGCTGCCGGTCGCTCTCGGAATCGTGGCAAGGGCCGGTGACGGCGGCGTGGCGAGAGCCCTGCGAATCGTCGTTGCGTCCGGCATGCACCTGGACCGCGTGTCGGCCTTTGACACGCTGCGCCATACAACGCCGGCGCCGCTGCTCGGTGACCTGCGCGATGCCCTCAGGCGTGAAGGGCTGGACGTTGCAGCCGGTGGCGGCTCGCGGGGCTACGTCTACCAGCTGGTGCTCGACGGCGTTCCGCCCGACGTCGGTTTCGTCGAGTACCCGGTCAATCCGCAGGTGCACGCCAGGGACGGGAGATCCATCCTGGAATCCGTTGCCAGCTTGCCGGCCACCGTGACGACGGCGCGTGAGCTTGGTGGGAACGCACCGGTCCATGTCGCGCCGGCATCGATGCGACCGCTGTTCAACCCAGATCTCATCGACGGCGAGGCAGAACCGGGTCCGGGCGAGCTTCCGTCCCGCTATGACCATCGCCAGGCCGACGGGCTGCCAGCGGTCTGGACGCTGGAGACGCTCGCCGGCTTGACCTCCGAGGGAGTCTCGAGCGTTTCAGTCCACGAGGCAGCGGGGTGGGGCGGGCTGATCGCCGCGAGCCACGGCGCCCTGCCGCCAATGCCTCTCGGCACCGGGAGCACGCTGCCTGTCGGCCGGGTTGTCGCGGCGGTCACGGAGCTGACGCACGCTCGGGTGTGCGCCACGTCCGGCTCGCCGACCGTGGCAATCCTCGCACTCGAGCATGATCAGGGCTGGCGCATCCTCGTGGCGTCACGAGAACCAGCTGCCTGCCGGCTGGTCCTCGAGCTCCCTGGGGCGTCGACCCGAATCGCGGCCTCGTCACTCGACGTGGGCTTGGTGCCCTGGCGACCGATGGACATCGTGGTCCGGCGACGCGCAGCCTTGAGCCTGGATCTGCCGGCGTGGAGCTTGGGGCGGATCGACGTGTCGTAGCAGACGAACGGCGCCGGTCAGGCGTGCGAGGGGAGGTCCGCCGCTTCGTGCCCGAGCGTCGCCTCCAGTCGCCGGTACGCGCCGTCCATGTGTGCATGCATCGCGGCACGAGCACCGTCGACATCGCCGGCCTCCAGGGCAGCGAGTACCGCCGCATGCTCGGCCACCGACGGCGCGTAGCTGTCGGCGCTGTGCATGACTCGCGAAATCCACACCTGGAGGAGGGAGCGGATACCCCTGATCACGCCCCCCAGGGTCTCATTCCCGGCCGCACGTGTTACACGCAGGTGGAAGGCCACGTCGGCAGCGACGAACCGATCCGGGTCCGCAGAGGCAGCTCGCATTTCCTCAACGAGCTCCGCAAGAGCCACAAGATCCTCATCGGTCCGCCGGGTGGCGGCGAGGCCGGCCAGCACTTCCTCGAGGTACCGGCGCGCCTCGACGAGGTCGCGCGTTCGCTTCTGGCCGAGCATGAGGCCCCACTCGATGGACTGGGGCAGGAGCTCCGACTCCGTCCCGCGGAGGTACGTGCCGTCGCCCTGACGGACGTCGACCAGGCCGAGGAGCGTCAGGGACTTGAGTGCCTCGCGGACGACGGATCGCCCGACTCCGAGGGCCACCGCGAGCTTGCGCTCGGAAGGAATCCGTTCGCCCGGCTTGATGTCGCCCGCCAGGAGGTAGCTGAGGAGCCGGCGGGCGATCTCCGTGGACACCGTCTCGCGCCGCCCGAGGTCGAGCGGCTCAAGTTGCGCGAGGGTATCGCGGCGGGCATCGACTGACGTGGCAAGTACCTCCCTTTGCTATCGGAATCCTACTCGACCGGCGACGGCGCCCGAGTGGGTCGCTAGGATACGGCAAACTGGTCGACCTGTCGACCAGCAGCGCCCGGAGCGTTGACAAGGTCGCCCGATCGAGCGTAGGGTCTGGAAGACAGGTTGACCGGTAGACCACTGCCGTCAGGCGCAGGAGATCCGGATGTCCGAGACGTACTTCGACCGCGTGCGCTCAATGACTGGCACCAGGTTCTGGGTAAACAACCCGACGATGGAAGAGATCGACCTCGCGCTCGCCAACGGAGCGATGGGCTGCACGACCAACCCGGCGTACGGCGGCAACCTCGCCCGGCGCGCTCCCGGTGAGATCCTCCCGGTCGTCCGGGCTTGTCTTGCCTCCAGCGAGGACGACCACGTCGTCGCCGACCTCGTCCAGCAGCGGCTGGTCGGCCGGATCGCCCGACGCTTCCTGCCTGTCTACGAGCGATCGGGTGGTCAGGAGGGGTTCGTCTCCATTCAGGGCGCGCCGGAACTCGATACCGACGGCCAGGTGATCCTGCATGAGGCTCAGGTTGGACGTGGCGTGGCGCCCAACGTTGCCCCCAAGATCCCAGCGACCGCACCGGGCTTGGCGGCGTTCGAGCAGTTGGTCGCGGACGGGACGCCGGTCATCGTCACGGAGGTGTTCAGCCTCGCGCAACTCATCGAGGTCTGCGAACGTTGGCGAACGATCACGGGACGCACCGGCATCCGGCCCCCGTTCTTCGCGAGCCCGATCACCGGGATCCTCGGCGACCATCTCAAGAAGGTCGCATCCCGAGATGGTCTCGACATCTCGGTCGAGGCCATGGAGATGGCTGGCGTCCTGCTCTCGAGGCGATGCTTCGCCCTGATTCGAGAGCGCGAGTACCCGGTCACGCTGCTGTTCGGTGGCGCGCGGATCCGCCTTGACTTCACGGGCCTTGTCGGTGGGAGCATGGCCGCAACCATCAACTGGAGCACGGCTGACGAGCTGCTGCGATCGGGTCTCGCAGCCGTGGCCACGATCGAGGATCCTGTTGAGCCAGCGCTCGAGCGTGCGCTCCTCGACGCGTTCCCGGAACTGCGGGCCGCACTCGATCCTGCCGGGCTGGACGTTGGCGACTTCGCGGCGTTCGGGCCGGTCCAGCACTTCCGCGACGCATTCAGATCCGGCTGGAACGCCGTCCTGGAGATGATTGCCGCCGAACGCAGGGCATCTGGGACACAGGCCTGATTCGCGCCTGTGAAGGAGGGTGACCGATGGGTGACGGTGGGCGACTGGCCGGGCGACGCGCGATCGTGACCGGAGCCGGCACGGGGATCGGGCGGTCCGTCGCGATCGCCTTCGGGAACGAGGGCGCCGGCGTTGGGCTCGTCGGTCGGCGAGAGGAACCACTCCGGGAGGCGGCTGCGCAGATCACGGCGTCCGGAGGGACCGCCATCGTCTTGCCGGCCGACGTGACACGAGAGGCCGAGATCGAGGCTGCGATCCTGTCTGCCGAGCGTCACCTCGGCGGCCTGGACACCATCGTCGGAGTCGCGGGCATCGAGCTGTACGGCGGCCGCGGGGACGATCGAGTCGATCGGGTTGAGGTTGCGGCGTGGCAGGCCATGATCGACGCGAATCTCACGGGGATGTTCCTCACGCTCAAGCACGGGACCCGGGCCCTGCTACGAAACCAGGGCGGCTCGATGATCATCACCGGATCGCCCACGGCGATCCGCGGTCACGCGCTTGGGGAGTTCGCGTACAGCTCGAGCAAGGCTGGCACGCACGGCATGGTCCGCGTGTGCGCGACCGAGCTCGCCCCCGAGGGTATCCGGGTGAACTGCGTGATCCCGGGGATGATCGACACGCCGATCAATGCGGGCTTCTTCGCCCTTCCCGGTGCCCGGGCCGAGGCGGAGGCGAAGATCCCGATGAAGCGTGCGGGGCGCCCAGATGAGGTGGCCGGCATCTATGTGTGGCTCGCGTCCGACGAGGCGTCCTACACGACGGGTGCCTTCTTTGTCATCGACGGTGGCCAGATCTCGATGTGCTGACGTCACACCCGCCTCCGCGGCGGGTCGACGCACGGAAAGGAATGAGCGGAGACCATGAAGGTCGTGGTGATGGGCGCCGGACAGATGGGATCGATCTACGGTGCCGCGGCCCACGAGAACGGCCACGACGTCTGGTTCGTCGACGCCGTGCCCGCGATCGTCGACGCCATCAACGAGCGCGGGCTGCTGATCGACCGCCGCGATGGCCGGCAGGACGCCGTCAAGGTGCCGGCCACGACCGATCCGGCGTCCATAGGCCTGACGGCAGACGTGCTCCTGTTCCAGACGAAAGGCTGGGCCACCGCAGCCGCGGCGGAGGCGGCTCGCCCGATCGTTGGCCCCGACACCATCCTGCTCACGCTGCAGAACGGGCTGGGCAACGAGGAAGTCCTGCGCGAGGCCTATCCGGGCAACCAGGTGCTGATCGGGATGTCGGTCCACACGGTCATCACGGTCGATACCGCCCACTACTCGCACACGGGCGTCCGCGATACGAGCCTGGGTCCATCGAGCGGCGAGGGAACGGCAGCAGCCGAGACGGCGGCGACTGCCTTCCGGCGGGACGACTTCCCAGTCGAGGTGCTCCCGGAGCTCGAGATTCGAACCGCACAGTGGTCAAAGTTCGTGCTCAACTGCGGCTCGCTCCCTGTTGCGGCGCTGACACGCCTGCGGACGGACGTGCTGCGGGACCAGGCACTCCCATTCGCCGTGATCGACGACCTGACACGCGAGACATGCAAGATCGCCAAGGCCGCCGGGATCGAGCTCGATCCCGAGGAGCGGGTCGCCTTCCAGCACGAGCTGTTTGCCACCGCCGGAGGACGCGCCTCGATGCTCGGAGATGTCCTGGCGCACCGGCGAACCGAGATCGACACCATCAACGGCGCCGCCATTCGCTACGCCGAGCGTTACGGCGTTCCCTCGCCCCTCAACCGGGCGGTATTCAATCTCGTCAAGGGCCTCGAGCAGGCCATTGCACTGGGTGAAGCATGACCACGACGCTGACGTTCCTGGGTGCCTCGGGCTTCGAGGTGGTTGGCCCACGTTTCAGGATCCTCATGGAGCCGTTCCTGCGCGGCAACCCGGTGGCTCCCTACACCCCGGAAACCGTCCCGACACCCGACCTGATCCTCGTCAGCCATGCCGCGTGGGATCACATGGGCGATGCAGCCGAGATCGCCAAGCGGACCGGGGCGCCCATCGCGTGTCCGGCGGACGTCGCCGAGAAGATGTACGACGAGGGCGTGGCCTTCGACCAGGTCCGCGCGCTGATCTGGGGTGTCTGTTACGCCTTCGGCGAGATCGTCGTCCGGCCGGTCGAGTGCCACCACTGGTCGAGCGCCACCCTGAAGGACGGCCGCATCGTGGCCGGCGTCCCGATCAGCTTCATCGTCGAGACCGAGCCCGGCGTCCGCATCTACCACTTCGGGGACACCGCGATCTTCCCGGGTCTCCAGCTGATTGGCGAGCTGTACCGCCCGACGGTCGGGCTGATCGGCTGCGCGCAGACCGATGGGCTGCCAGATCCGGGCGCGGGACACATCCTCACGGGTGAGATGAATCCGGACGAGGCGGCCCGCGCTGCCGAGTGGCTGGGCGTCCGGCACCTCGTGGCCACGCATTACATGCATCCGGGCCCCGAGGTCGACGAGCTGCGACGCCGGGTGCCGGTGCATGACACGAGCGGCTCCCGCATCGTCCACGCGCCGGCCGCTGGCGACGTCATCGTGCTCGAGCCGGAGACCGGCGAGTTCGCGTCACTGCCCTGGGGCACGACGTCGGATGCCTGGGACCGCGCCTATCAGCCCATGGTCGCCCCGGGCCCAATTCCCGCAACCACGTGAGGAGACAGCCATGCGACTCGTCCAGTATCTCGACGGTGACCGGCAGGGCGTCGGCGTCCTTCGAGGGGAGGAAGTCATCGCTACCGGCTATGCCGACATGCTCACGTTCATCAGTGATGGAGAGCACGCGCTTGACCAGGCGCGCCAGTCACTGGCGACCGGGCGTCCGATCCGGTACGACAAGCTCCTCGCTCCCATCACGAACTCAGGCAAGATCTTCGGCTCGGGCGCCAACTACCTCGGGCACGGGCAGGAGGATCCGGACTGGGTGCCGGCCGGTGAGCCTCAATGGGACTTCATCAAGCTCACCAGTTCGGTCACCGGGCCATATGACGACATCGTGATCCCGCCCGCGGACGACGTCATCAAGCGTGGACCCGGCAGCAAGGCCAAGTTCGCCGAGGAGTCGGGCTTCGCGGTCGACTACGAGGTCGAGTTCGGCGTGGTCATGGGCAAGACCGCCAAGAACGTTCGCCGAGAGGACGCGTATGACCACGTCTTCGGCTACACGATCATCAACGACGCCGGATCGCGAAGCGTCCAGTTCCATTTCGGGCAGCGCGATCTGGGCAAGAACTTCGACACGTTCTGCCCCATGGGTCCCTGCATCGTGACCCGGGACGAGATCCCGGACATCCGCCAGGTCCGAATCGAGGCGTATGTCAACGGAGAGCTTCGTCAGAGCGAGTTGATCTCCGATCAGCTCAACCTGCCGGATGTCGCGATCGAGTGGCTCAGCTCCATCATCCGGCTGGATCCGGGCGACATCCTCAGCACCGGTACTCCGGCAGGGTGTGGCACATTCATGTCGCCGCCGCGGTTCCTGCAGCCGGGCGACATCGTCCGCTGCACCGCGACTGGCATCGGTCACATCGAGAACCGCGTCGTCCAGGGAACCGCCCGGACGCATCAGGTGTCCGAAGTCGGCCGGTTGCCTGTTTGATCAGCGCTCGTGATGGCGTGGGTCGTCGGGCACGGGGGGCACCCGATCCGCGTCACGCGGCCGGACCTGGGTCCCAGTAGCGAATGAGGCCATGACGCTCGAAGGCAACACACATACGCCTCTCGCCGGGGATGGCAATGCCGCCACGATCAGGTACCTCAGCCGTTCCGACGTCGTGAACGTTGGCGTCTCGATGGCCGAGGTCATCGCCGCCGTGGAGGCGGCCTTCCGGTGCAAGGGCCAGGGGAACGTGGAGCTGCCCGCGAAGACGGCTGTGCATCCCGGAAGCCCGGACAGCTTCATCCACGCCATGCCGGCCAGCATCCCCGAGCTGCAGGCAGTTGGCGTCAAGTGGATCGCCGGCTATCCCGAGAACCAGGGCCGTGGGGTGCCCTACATCAACGGGCTACTCATCCTCAACGATCCGGCTACGGGGATACCAACATGCGTCATGGACGCCACCTGGATCACGGCCGCGCGGACCGCGGCTGCGTCGGCGGTGTCAGCGCGCTACCTCGCACGGGCTGACAGCGACCGCCTGGCGGTGCTTGGCTGCGGGGTGCAGGGATTTGCCCACCTCGACGCGCTCCATCGTGTGCTCCCGTCGCTCACGACGGTCCACGCCTTCGACCCGGACACGTCCAGGGCGGCTGCGCTCGCAGCGGCCGGCGAGGAGCACGGACTGCGGGGGATCGTGGCGGCAACGCCCGAGGACGCTGTTCGCGGGGCAGACGTCATTGTCACGGCCGGTCCGATCCTGCACGAGCCACATGCCACCATCCGCGCCGGGTGGCTGGCCAAGGGCGCGTTCGCGACGGCTGTCGACTTCGACAGCTACTGGCATCCGGCGGCTCTCGCTGTGCTCGACCTGTTCACGACCGACGACGTCCCGCAACTCGACCACTTCCGCGCGCTCGGGTACTTCCGCGCGATCCCGCCCATCGCCGCCGACCTCGGCCAGCTCGTCACCGGAGCGCATCCCGGGCGGACAGATCCCGCCCAGCGGACGATGGCCTGCAATCTCGGGGTGGCCATCGACGACGTCGCAGTCGGCGCGTTGGTCCTGCGCGCCGCCGAAGCGCGCGGACTTGGAGTCGTGCTCGAGCTCTAGCAGACCGGATCCTGGTGCGGCCCGCCGTCATGTGGTCCTTCGGCGCTACCCGGCCAGGGCGATCGCCGTCGGCGCCCGGTGGTGACGGCAACAGGAGGGACCGAGGATGTCGAACCTGTTCGGATCCGAGCTCGGAAGGTCGGAGCTTGCGAAGCGGCTTGGCCGCCTCGACCAGCTGGGCGGTATCCGGCTTGCGACGGCGACCAATCGCGACTCCGGACGCTGGGACGCGCGTGCGCGGGGAGAGCTGCGGACCATCCCGCCCGGCGAGGTCGGGTCCTACGAACTGGACCTCGAGACCGTCTTCGGCGTGGAGGCGATCTCGGCGCTCGTGTCGGAAGCAGGTTCGTCGCACTCGAGCACGGCAATGGTGCCGGCCGTCCAGGGCGGCGCGAGCCGCACGAGTGGCCCCGTGACATGGCCCGCGGCATGACCCAGTCCGGAGGTCTTGTGGACCCAGCGAAGCCGGTATCGCGAGTTGGTGCCGACGTCGACGGTGATCGCGTCTCGGTCCGGTACCAGGGCGACGATCGTCGCGAGATCAGCGTCGGCGAGCGCGAACCGCGATGACGCCCGCTCCGGTGCGGGCACCAGGCGATCCAGGCCAAGACCCTCGAGCAGCGCGCGCGCCACCCCCATCGCCTCACGGGCATCAGTGCCGAAGTGCCCGTGGGCCACGAAGTCCCCCTCAAAGGGATCCATGAACAGCGGATTGTGCCCGCGCAGGGCCGCCCGCCAGACCCAGCCCGCATCCCCGCCCACACCCCAGAGATGATCGGTGTCGAGCAGGCTGACCTTTCGGCCGTCGGCTGCGGGGGGGTCGCCGCAATAGTCCTCGAGTCCGGTGCCATGATTCCCTGGCGACGTGAACGACACGGCTTCGGCGGGGCTTGCGAGAAGCGAGGCGTGGGACGCCGGCGATGGCCACTGGACCGTTCGGAGGCGAGGATGGGTGGCGAATCCGCGCGTTCTCTCCGCGTTCGCGATCCAGCCAAGGACCTCGTCCTGCCAGGCGTCGTCCTCGGCCGTCGCCTGGTCCTCGTTGGAGACCTCGTACAGGACGTTGGGCAGGTCGCCGACTGTCGCGACGACGCGGTCCACGTACGCGCGCTGGCGCTCCGCCACGGCTGGCAGACGCAGGGTGTGGGTGGCGAGCCCCTCGCCGGTGCCCGCGGGGTCGCCATCGAAGCCATTGCGGTTGTTCGACCGGTTGAACGGGTGACCCAGCCACGGGTTGCGGCCCGGAGCGAGCGCAAACTGCTTCCACTCCACGCTCCAGCCCTGGAACAGCATCACCACCACGTAGATGCCGACATGCCCAGCGTCGGCGACGCGCGCACGCAGGCGCGAGAAATATCGCTCGTCGAATTGATCGAGGTCGAACAGCGGGCGTCCATCGAGCGCGTTCCCCGGTCCGGTCCGCGCCCACGGGAGCGGGTCGAACACGAACTCGCCGGGATCGTGCGCAACCCATGTGGCCTGCTCCCATGCCCACATGCGGAAGCAGCTGTGCCCGAGGGCGGCGAGTCGGGCGAGCCACGTTGACCAGTCGAACGGGTCGGGCGGAAACGAGCGTCCAGCGTCCTGCAGCACCGTCCAGGTGTGCGAGCCGGTCAGCAGGACCGCGTTGCCGTCCGGATCGGCGAAGTAGCGCGGGTTCGCGCGATGGACACGCAATGGCCCGCTGGCCGGTCCTCTGTCCTCGCCGGTGGCTCCGCGGTGCAACGCGCTCCTGACCAAGGGATTGTCGACGAGGGTCACGGCCTCCTCCTTGGCATTCGCGCGATGCGCATCTTGTACCATGCCCTTGGTCGACCGGTCAACCATCCCCTGGCCTCGGCGGCGTGGGGTTGACGCGAGGCGGATGCAGAAGGTACGGTAGGGCGGTCGACCGGTCAACCATCAGCGCGAGCAGCCGACGGTTGAGGAGCGAAACGGCATGGTGGATCTCGGGTTGCTGAAGGCGGCGGTTGAGGCTGGTGATCGTGCAGGTGCGGTCGCCTGCACGACGGCCGCGGTCAACGAGGGCCAGGATCCACAGGAGGTGCTCGCCGCGATGACGGCGGCGATGGATGTCGTCGGTCGGCGGTTCCAGAACGACGAGATCTTCATCCCCGAGATGCTCATCAGCGCTCGTGCCATGAAGGAGGCGACGGCTGTCCTCGAGCCGATCCTGACGGCATCGGGAATCCGGCCGGAGCACCGTGCGGTGATCGGCACCATCCGCGGGGACCTCCACGACATCGGCAAGAACCTCGTCGGGATGATGTGGAGGGGCGCCAACATCGAGGTCGTCGACCTGGGGACGAATGTCGCCCCGGAGCAGTTCGTGGCGGCTGTCCGCGAACACGACGCCGGTCTCGTCGGCGTGTCGGCGCTCCTGACGACGACGATGGTCGGCATGCGCGATGTGGTGGCGGCGGTGCATGCGTCGGGCGTCGACGGGGTCAAGGTGATCGTGGGCGGCGCGCCGGTGACCCCCGACTTCGCGGCCCAGATCGGCGCCGATGGCTACGCCGCAGATGCCGCGTCCGCTGTTGACGTCGCACGGGCCGTCCTGGGCATCGAATGACGGGCACCAGCTGTCGATCCAGCAAGTTCGCGTCCGGAAGGCAGGCCTCATGCAGTCCCCGCTTCGCTTCCTGACTCGAGACTCGCTCGAGCAGATCCACGGGGCGGCGCTCCGCATCCTCGAGCGAACCGGGATGCAGATCGACCACGAGGCGGCGCTTGAGCAATTGGCAGCGGCCGGGGCCAGGGTGGATCGAGCGTCACGCCGCGTGCGGTTCCCGCCCCACCTCGTCGAGGCGTCGCTCGCGCTGGTGCCGCGCGCGTTCACCTACCACGGCCGGACACCCGACGCGGACTTCACGCTGACGGCGGACGGCGAGATGACGGCCCGGGTGCCGGGCGGGGCGACCAACTACATCGACCTGGAGACAGGTGAGAACCGGCGGGCGACAATCGCCGACTGGTGCGAGCTTGCCCGGTTGGCGGATGCTCTGCCGAACATCGGCATGATCGCGACACTGCACTGCGGTGACGTTCCGGCGGACACGGCCGATCTCCACAGCGTGCGAGCTCTCCTGCGGTCTACGCGCAAGTGCCTCGTCCATAACGCCTTCAGCGCCAGGAACCAGCTCGCGATCTACGACATGCTGGTCGCGGTCGCGGGCAGCCGCGAGGCCTTGGCCGCGCGCCCGTTCTTCCACCAGCAGGCGTCGGTGATCTCACCGCTGTTCCTCAACGAGGATGACACCGAGCAGATCCTCGTCGCGTGCGACTTCGGCATCCCGTTGGACCTGCCGCTTATGTCTATCGCCGGCATCAGCTCGCCCATCACCTTGGCCGGCACGCTCGCGCAGACGAGCGCTGAATACCTGGGGACGGTGGTGCTGACCCAGGTCGTCCGACCCGGACACCCGCTGGCGTATTTCGTCGATCCTGTCACCGGCGACATGAGGACCGGTGCTGCCCTGTTCGGGGCTCCGGAGACGGGCCTGTTGGTGGCCGCCATCTCGCAGCTCGGGACCGAGCTGTACGGCCTGCCCACGCAGGCCATCGGCCTCGACAGCGACGGGTTCTCCGCGGCCCAGACGATGTTCCAGAAGGCCCAGATGCTCGCGCTCCAGGTGCTCGCCGGTGGTCGCCACGTCGTCGGCGCCGGGTCCGTGGAGAGTTGCATGGCGCTCAGCCCCCTCCAGCTCGTGATCGACGACGAGCTGATGACCGTGGCTCGTCGCTGGGTGCATGGGATCCGGGTGGACGAGGAACGCCTCGCTGTCGATGCGATCGACCGCGTCGGGCCGCGCGGGAACTTCCTCATGGACGACCACACGGTGGAGCATCTCCGCGAGGGCGAGCTGATCGAGCTGCCACTCGCCGAGCGTGAGAGCCGCCAGACCTGGCAGTCGACGGGGTACCGAACCGTCGAGTCGAAGGCGCGGGACAGGGCGCGCCAGCTCCTCGCCAGCCACCAGCCCCCGCCACTGCCAGACGACGTCGGCCGCGAACTCGACCTGATCGTCGACCGGGCCGACCGGGCTGCCGACCGCCGGTGACCGGCTGCCGACCGGGGAACGCTGCCCGTCGCGGCTCGCAGGCGGGCCGGGGGCGCCGATGATGAGCCGGCCTCGACACGACACCGCGTCGCTCGTGATCATCGGAGGCGGCATCGTCGGAGCCAGCGCGGCGTACCACCTTGCCCAACGGGGATGGACGGACGTCGTCCTTGTCGACCAGGGCTCGCTTCCGGCCGCCGGCGGGTCGACCTCGCACGCGCCGGGTGGCGTGTTCATGACGAACGCATCACGTGCCATGACCCTGCTGGCCCGCGAGACGGTCGATCTCCTCGGCTCGCTCAGCGCCGACGGCCAGCCGTGCTTCCATCCCGTCGGCACCGTCGAGGTCGCGCGGACGCCCGCGCGCTGGCTGGATCTCCATCGGAAGCTCGGCTACGCGGAGAGCTGGGGCGTGACGGCCGAGTTGCTCTCGCCCGCCGGGACCCGCGAGCTCGTCCCGGTGATCGACGCCTCGCGGGTGCTCGGCTCGCTCCACGTGACCGGTGACGGCGTCGCCCGGCCGCTGCGAGCGGTGGCTGCCTTGCTCGCGAGCGCGCAGGCAAACGGCGTCGTTGTGCGCCCAGGATCACGCGTCGTGGGCTTCGAGGTCGTCCGGGGCGAGCTCCGCGCGGTTGAGCTGGAGGGCGGCGGACGGATCGAGACCCCGCGCGTCCTTGTGTGCGCGGGCATCTGGGGTCCGGTGCTCGGCGACCTGCTCGGGGTCCCGGTGCCGCTCACGCCCTGCGAGCACCAGTACGCGATCAGCGGTCGGCTGCCGTCGCTCGTCGGGGAGACCGTCGACGTCCGGCACCCGATGATGCGGGACCAGGACCGGGCGATGTACTACCGGCAGCACGGCGACCGGTACGGGGTCGGCTCGTACCAGCATGCGCCGATGCTTGTCCCGCCCGACCAGATCCGCCGACACGGGACGCCAGGCTCGCGCCTCGAGTTGAACCCACACGGCGAGGCCGCGGACATGCCGGCCAACACGCGGTGGCTGCCCGAGCTTTTCGTGGCCGCGTGGCGCGATGCCGGCGACCTCATGCCGGAGATTCGCGAGGCGGGTGCCCAGTACACGCTGCAGGGCATGTTCTCGTTCACCCCCGATGGCTTTCCGCTCGTCGGCGAGTCGTCGCGGGTGCGCGGCGCGTGGATCGCCGAGGCCGTATGGGTGACGCACGCCGGCGGCGTGGGACGGCTCGTGGCCGACTGGATGACTCACGGCGATCCTGGCATCGACGTGCACGAGCTGGATCTCGAGCGCTTCGAGCCCGTCCAACAGACGCGTGCGTTCGTGCGTGCACGCGGTGCCCGGAACTACGACGAGGTGTACGACATCGTCCACCCCCTGCAGCCTGCCGGGTCTGCGCGCTCCCTGCGGACCTCGCCGTTCCAGGCGCGCCTCGAGGACCTTGGTGCCGTCTTCTTCGAGGGCAAAGGCTGGGAGCGGGCGCAGTGGTTCGAGACGAATGAGCCGGCAACGGACGTCGCGCGCGACGGCTGGGCAGGGCAGTTCTGGTCGCCGCGGATCGCCACCGAGCACCGGGCGACGCGGCAGCGGGTCGGGCTGTTCGACCTGACCTCGCTGACACGGGCGGTCGTCCGCGGGCCGGACGCCGAGACATTCCTCCAGTGGCTCGTCACCGGCGATGTGGCGGTGGAACCGGGCACCGTCGTCTACACCGCGATGTGCACGCCTGCCGGCGGCCTGCTCGCAGACGCGACCGTTACCCGGCTCGAGGTGGACCGATACCAGCTCGGCCTCAACGGAGCGGCAGACATCGCCCATGTGCGCCGGTCGGTGACGCCAGGACGACGCGTCGTCGTCGACGAGGTGACGACCGGCACGTGTGCGATCGGCCTGTGGGGCCCGCGAGCCCGTGATGTCCTGGGCCCGCTGGCGGCCGACGATGACCTGTCGAACGTCGCGTTCCCGTATCTCCGCGCGCGGACCATCGAGGTAGGCGGCGTGCCCGTGCTCGCCCAGCGGATCTCATATGTCGGCGAGCTCGGCTGGGAGCTGTACGCCGAGGCGGCTTGCGGTCTGCGGCTCTGGGACGAGCTCTGGAAGGCCGGGGCCGCGGAGGGCATGGTTGCCGCAGGACGCGGCGCGATGGACTCATTGCGGCTCGAGAAGGCGTACAGGTCCTACGGACTGGACATGGGAATCGAAGACGACCCCTACGAGGCCGGGATCGGATCCGTCGTCCGGCTCGACAAGGGCGACTTCGCCGGGAGGGACGCGTTGTCCGAGCGCAGGGCGGCCGGACGCGCGCGCGGGCTTGCCATGCTCGCGTTCGATGACCCGAGCGCGGTCGTGCTCGGTCGGGAGCCGGTTCGATACGAGGGCAGGGTGGTGGGGTTCGTGCGGAGCGCGGCGTACGGGTACACCGTGGGACGTCAGCTGGCGACGGTGATGCTGCCGGCAGGGCTCCTGGCGCCCGGCACACCCGTGGAGGTGCGGTGGTTCGATCGACCGATGACAGCGAAGGTCACCGCGCAGCCGCCCGTCGATCCGGACGGGTCGCGGTTGCGGGCATGACACGAGCTCCCGTTGATGGGCTGGAGGTTGTCCGATGAGACAGGCAGTGACAACGGCGGTGCGACGCGTCGAGCTGAGCGACATCCGCGAGCCGGGCGATCCGGGCCCCGGCGAGGCGCTCCTCGAGATTGCCGCGGTCGGGATCTGCGGGTCGGACATCGGCATGTGGGCCGCCACGGACCCGTACGCCGCATTCCCGATTCGGCAGGGGCATGAGTTCTCGGCGCGGATCGCCGCGCTCGGTGCCGGATACCAGGGGCCGCTGCGCGTGGGTCAGCTGTGCGCGGTGGAGCCATTGCTGCCCGACCACACCTGTATCGCCTGCCGGCGAGGCCACCCGAACTGCTGCCGGAACCTGCGCGTCTACGGAGCTCATCTCGACGGCGCCCTCACCGAACGGCTGATCGTGCCGGTCGAGAACCTGTTCCCGGCTGACGACCTCACGCCGGAGCTGGCCGCGTTCGTCGAGCCGATCTCCATCGGGCTCCAGATGGTCACCCGGAGCGGCCTGGCGGCCGGCGACCAGGCGGTCATCTTTGGGGCGGGGCCGATCGGCCAGGCGGTGCAGGTGGCCGCGGCCGATCGCGGCGCCCGGCTGCTGTCGGTCGACGTCGTTCCGGGCCGGCTGGATCGGGCGCTCGCGAACGGCGCCGAGCTGGCGGTGAACTCGCGCGCGGACGACCCCGCTGCCCGGATCGCAGCCTGGACCGATGGCGATGGTCCCGCCGTGGTGTTCGAGGCCACGGGGGTCGGCGCGGTCTTCCGCACCGCGATCGACGTCGTGGCGCACTCGGGAACGGTCGTCGTCGCGGGCACGTCGAACGATGACGTGCCGATCCCGTCGCTGACCCTGGTCAGGAAGGAGATGAACCTCCTCGGGTCGCGCAACAACGCGGGCGTCTTCGGCCAGGCGGTCGACGTCGTCCGCCGGTATCGAGAGCGCTGCGAGTCGCTGATCACCCAGCGCTACACGCTCGACCGGGTGCCGGAGGCCATGGCGTTCGGCGAGGCGAATCCGGCATCGGCCAACAAGATGATGGTCCTCATCGGGCGGTAGCGAGCCACGGCGCCCGCCAGCCCGGTACGCGACTGACCTGATCGAGGAGGGACGCGAAACCGTGCGCTTGTCGAACTCGCGATACGCATCGTCGTGCGACACGATCGTCGCCTTCGCCGGTCCCGCAGGTCGACGGCGCGCGATCTTCGCCAAGAACAGCGATCGGCCGGTCGAGGAGAGTCAGCCTCTGGTGCACGTCGCAGCCGCGATGCACGAGCCGGGGGCGACCGTCACGTGCCAGTACCTCTCGATCCCGCAGGTTCCGCACACGCTCGCGGTGCTGGGCAGCCGTCCGTGGTGGCTGTGGGGCTTCGAGCACGGTGTCAACGAGGCCGGCGTCGCCATCGGCAACGAGGCCATCTACACGCACGATCCGGTGCCAGCTGACGGCTTGTTGGGCATGGATCTTGTTCGCCTCGGGCTCGAGCGCGGTGCCACCGCCGCGGAGGCAAAGGTGGTCATCACGACCCTGCTCGAGCGACACGGCCGGGCGGAACGGCCACCTTCGGCACGGAGCGCCGGTATCACAACAGCTTCATCGTGGCCGACCCGGGAGAAGCCTGGGTCATCGAGACGTCCGGGCGTCACTGGGTCGCTCGGCGGACGACTCGCGGTGCGACGATCGCCAACCTGGTCACCATCGAGGACGACTGGGACGAGTGCTCCGAGGGAGTCGAGGCGCACGCTCGAGCGATGGGCTACTGGTCGGCGCCCCCGTCGGCGCGGCTGAACTTCCGTGCCGCATACGAAGATGTTGCGGCCCGGGCCTGGACCGAGGACCGATACGGGGTCGGCTGTCGGCTCCTGGCTGACACCAAGGAGCACAGCATCGCCGGGATGATGCGCTATCTGAGGGATCACTTCGAGGCGGGGCTGGTCAACGGCCCCCAGCCCGAAGGATCGCCGCCGCGGCGCACGGTCTGCCTCCACCCCGGTATCACCTCGAACGCAACCGCCGCGAGCATGGTCGTGGAACTCCGGGCGGATGAGCTTCCGCCGCTCGCGTGGGTCAGCATGGCCACACCCTGCACGAGCATCTTCCTGCCGGTGACGGTCGGTCAACGCCTCCCAGGAACGCACGAAGTCGGCGGCCAGCAATCGAGTCGCGACTCAGCGTGGTGGGCGATGCGAGAGCTCCAGGACATCATCGATCGCGACCCGTCAAAGCTGGCACCGGTGGCTCAGGCGGCCTGGGCTGCAATCGAGCAGGACCTGGTGTCGCACCGTCGCCGTCTCAGCCCTGACGAGCTGGAGGCGCTGACGGCACAGGTGCTGAAGCGACGTGACGAGCTGGCCATCATGTTCAAGGCGCACCACGTCGAGGGACAGCGACCCTGACCATCCCGGCTCAGCGCTGCCACGGCTCACTCACGCTCCAGCCACCGTCCACGGCCACCACCTGGCCGGTCACCATCCGCGACTCGTCGGACAGCAGGTGGAGGGCGACCGCGGTGACGGCGCCGGCGTCGATCGGGCCGCCCGCGAGCGGCTGCTTCTGGGCGAGATAGGCGAGGATCGCCGCGTCCTCCTGCGCCCGGCGGCTCATCGGCGTGGCGACCAGCGAGGGCGCGATGGCGTTGACGCGGATCCCGTGCGGCGCGTAGGACGCGGCGAGGCTCCGGACAAGGGCCTCGATCGCCCCCTTGCTCGCGGCGTAGGCGTGGGTCGCGAAGTGGACGGGCGCCGGGCGCGTGGCCAGCGTGCTGGACATGAGCAGGAGCGTGCCCCGGGCGCCCGCGGCGTCCGGAGCCTGGGCGAGCATCCGGCGGACGGCCGCGCGGGCCACGAGGAACTGGCTGGTGGCGTTGGTGGCGATCACGGTCTCCCAGCCCTCGAGCGTCGCCTCGTGGACCGGCCCGTCGCCGTACCGCCGGCCGCTGATGCCGGCAACGCCGTAGACAGCGTCGAGCCGTCCGAAGGTCGCGTCGAAGGCACCGAACGCCGCCTCCACCTCGGCCTCGTGCCGGAGGTCGGCCGCGTGCCAGGCGCATCGGC
>Ga0154724_1062_pt3 | contig 25786 bp, 28 predicted proteins | sample Rifle2008BG16ft_FD_105732 | JGI IMG/M metagenome (GOLD analysis project Ga0154724, IMG submission 105732) | Chloroflexi bacterium RBG_16_72_14 | reverse complement strand
GTGGCCCGCGTGTACCTCCGCCTGGACAGCCTGCCCGCCGCCAACGTGACCGAGCTGCTGGTCCTCGACGCTGCCGCCGGCAACGACCTTCGCCTCGGCTACCGGGCCGTCGACCAGCGCCTCACGCTGCGGTTCGGCTCCGCGGCCGTGACGGCCGCCTCGTCGCCGGTCGCCGCCGCCACGTGGTACCGGCTGGACCTGCGCCTGTCGGCCGGCACCAACCCGCGCACCGGGGACTGGGAGCTCGACGGCGTTGCCCAGACGTCCATCGCGTCCGCCGGGACCGCGAGCACGGTGAGCCGCCTCCGCCTGGGTTCGGCCGTGGCCGCCGACGCGTACACCGCCAACTTCGACGACGTCATGGCCTCGGCCACCCCCGGCGACTACCCCATCGGGGCCGGGACGGTCGTGCCCCTGCGGCCCGACGGGGCCGGAACCCACAGCAACCCGGCGTCGTTCCGGAACGACGACGGGTCGGCGATCGACGCCACGGCGCCCACGCGCCTCGACGATGACCCCGCGACCGGCACCGCCGACTACGTGAGCCAGCAGGTCGCCGCGGCGGCGGACTACCTGGAGCTGACCTTCGGCGACACGAGCGCGAGCTGTCTCGTCGGCGTGTCGGGGATCGTCGCCTACCATGCCCCGTCCTCCTCCGCGAACCGGGCGAAGACCAGCGTCTTCGACGGCTCCACGGAGCGGGTGCTGTTCAGCGGCGACATGTCGGAGGTGGCGCTCAGCTACCGCTCGGCCATCGTGGCGCGACCCGCCGGCTGGACGGTCTCGGCCGTCAATGCGCTCCAGGTGCGCCTCGGCTACGCGACCGACGTGGCACCGCAGCCGTACTGGGATGCGCTGCTCCTGGAGGTCGCGACCGGCGCCGCCACGCCGGCGACCATCACGGTCACCTCAACGGCCGGCGCCTCCACCGTCGTCCTGACCTACGAGGACGCCGGCACCGCAGCGCCGGTGCTCCTGTCCTGGTCGGCGAGCCGCTAGGACCGCACGGGGGACGTCACAAGTACCCCGGTGGACGGGACCATCGAGCGGTTCAGCAGCGCACCATCGGCGGCGACCATCACCCCACCAGCCACCCGTGGCAACGAACGTGCAAGGCACCAAGCCGGCGAGCTGCGCCGATCGGCGTTCCCCGATCGCCGAGGCGACCCCGACCAGAGGGAGCAACTGGAACATGATCGGGTCCCTGAACCGGGCGCATCGCGACGAGCGAGGCTTCACCCTGGTGGAGCTGCTCGTCGTCATCACCATCCTGGGCATCCTCGCAGCCATCGTCACGACCAGCCTCGTCGGGCTCACGGCAACGGCGAAGACCAACGCGTGCGCCGAGGAGCTCCGGACCGTGCAAACGGCGATGGACGCCATGATGGCCAAGAACAACATCTCTGCGGTCGCGGCACAGGCTGGGGCGACGGACACGTTCTCCGCCCTGCCCACGGGCGCCGGCACCGAGCCACTGGCCCCCGACTTCCTGCGCCAGAGCACCACCAAGGGCTCCTACACCTGGAACGCCTCGGGCCTGGTGTCGGCCGCCGCAACCGGCGGCTGTTCCTGATCGACGTGGCCAGTTCCTGATCGACGCCCTTCGCCCGAGCGGCGATCGCCACGCCATCTCCAGCCCCGCACGAAGCGCCTCCTCCTCCGGGACGAGGCGCTTCCGCCATCTCAGGCTCGCTCGTCGACCTCGGCGCGGTGGAGCGACTCGTCCATCGCCACCTGCCGGGAGATGGTCCCGGCGGCGTGAAGCCGCCGCAGGTCGGCCTCCAACGTGCGCATGCCGTGCGCCGCGCCGGTCGCGACGACGTTTCGCAGCTGGTTGGACTTGCCGTCCCGGATGAGGTTGCGCACGGCCGGCGTGCCGATCATGACCTCGAAGGCGGCGACACGATCGACCCCGTCAGCCCTGGGGAGCAAGCGCTGGTGGAAGACCGCGGCCAGCGTCTGCGACACCTGGATCTGGACCTGGCGCTGCTGCTGCGGCGGGAAGACGTCGACGATCCGGTCGATCGCCTGCGCCGTGTCGTTGGTGTGCAGCGTGGCGAACACGAGGTGGCCGGTCTCGGCGAGGGTCAGCGTGGCCGAGATCGTCTCGAGGTCGCGCATCTCGCCGACCAGGACCACGTCCGGACTCTCGCGCAGGGCCGCGCGCAGGGCGCTCGAGAAGTCGGGGGCGTCTGAGCCCACCTCGCGCTGTACCACGATCGCACGTCGGTGCCGGTGGACGTACTCGATCGGATCCTCGATGGTGATGATGTGGACGGCCCGCTCGCGGTTGATCCGGTCGATCATCGCCGCCAGCGTCGTCGACTTTCCCGAGCCGGTCGGCCCCGTCACGAGGACCAGCCCGCTGGGGCGCTGGATGAGGTCCCGACACGCCTCCGGGGCGCCCAGCTGCTCGAGGGACGGGATCTCGTAGGGGATGAGTCGCAGCGCGGCCGCGAGCGTCCCACGCTGGAAGAACAGGTTGGCCCGCACGCGGGCGACCTCGCCGAACGAGAAGCTGAAATCCAGCTGGCGCTTCGCGATCAGTTCATCCCACCGCGGCCCGGCGAGATCGCGCGCGAGGGCCGCACAGGCGTCGGGCGTCAGCGTCGCCTCCTCGAGGCGGACCAGCTCCCCGCGGATCCGCATCGCCGGCGGTGCACCGGGCGCGAACAGCACGTCCGAGCCGCTGCTCTCCGCGACAGCCCGCAGCAGCCGAGCCATCTGGTCATTCACGTCGGGGGCCACTGTACACTCCGACACGTGGGCCGTGGAAAGGATCGGGACGCGGCGCCGGTGCTGGTCGTCTCACCGGACGAGCGGTGGTTGCGAGTCCTCGAGGTGACCGTCCGGCTTGGCGGTCACCGCACTGTCTCGCGGCGATCGGTGGCGGACGCGCTTCGCGTGCGCGCGGGCGATGTCGCGCCGCGGGCGGTCGTCATCGACCTGCGGGCCAGGTGGTCGACGGAGGAGGTGGACGCCGTGCGCGTGCTCCTTGATGGGAGCACCGTGCCCGCGATCGTGATCCTGCCCGAGCGACTGGAATCGGAGCGCAGTCGAGTTGCCTCCGCCGGGGCCACGGTCCTCATCAGCCCGTACCGGCCATCGGAGCTGTACGCGGCGCTCTCGCCGGAGGCGGCGGCGACCTCGGATGCCGCAGGCGGCTCCGCTGCACCGGGCATCTCGGCCACCGACAGCCGCGATGCCGGCTCCTCACCCCGAACCACCGCCGAGCCCGGCACCGGGACTGGTGCCGCCGGCTGACGATCGGGGCTGATCCGCCGGCGCGTGCAGCCTGCCGGGCCGCTGCCCGCGTTCAGCCGGCCTTTGGCGCCCCGCCGGTGAGGCCCATGACCCAGCGCATGCACTTGTGCCCGAAGTCGGCGGTCGGGTCGAACATCAGCGGGCAGCCGCCCTCGATCACGGTCATCCCCGCCCTGCGCCCCGCCGCGGCGGCCGTCGAGGACACGCTGCCGCCGCCGAACGAGCGGTGCATCCAGACCCGGCGGATGCCAAGCCGCTCGCAGTCGGCGACCACGGCGTCGGCCGCGGCCGGGCTGGTCGCGATGACGACGGCATCCACGCCGCCGGGGATCGAGGCCAGCTCGTGGTAGCACGCGTCGCCCTCGACCCGATCGGCGTTCGGGTTGACCGCGAACACCTCGTACCCGCGGTCGCGCAGCCGCTGGTAGACGATGTTGCCGCCGTGCCCGGCGGGCTCCCGCGACACCCCTGCGACGGCGATCCGCCGCTGCGCCAGGAAATCGGTCACCGCCTCCGAAACCGTCACCATCGTGTCGTCCCTTTCCTCGCCGCCGAACCGCGGCCCGCCGTCCGACCGCCCGCCTCGGCCACGAGACCCTACGGGGCGGGGGCGGACTGCGGACAGGGCCACTGGTCGCCTGGGATCAGGCAGCCCTGACGATCGTGGCGTGACTGCGATCCGGCGCGTCGAGCGTGGCCGGCGCCGGCGTGGCCGGCGCCCTCGCCCGGCGGTCAGGTGGCGATGCCCCGCCACAGCGCGTCGAAGACCGATTCGAGCCAGGCGTCGTCATCCGGACGCCCGACCAGGTGGCGGGCGAAGAAGGCACCGGCGAACAGCTGGACCACGAGGTCGAGAGGGACGTCGCCGCGGATCTCGCCGCGCTCGACGCCGCGCCTCAGGATGCCGCCGGCGATCGCCAGCCGAGGCCCGATGACGGCCGTCCGGAACAGCTGGATCAGGGCCGGCTCGTCGCGCTCCTTGACGAGCAGGGTGCCGATCATCGAGAAGCCCACGCCGTCTCGGCGGATCACGCCGAACGTCTGGGCGACGAACGCGCGCAGGTCGTCGCGCGTGTTGCCTGAGTCGGACGGCGGCTCGAGCGACGCGGCGATGGACGAGATCGCCGCCACCACGAGCTCGCGCTTGCCCGGGTACCGGCGGTAGATCGTCGACTTGCCGACCCCGGCGGCGCTCGCGACGCCGTCCACCGACATGGCGTCGTACCCCTGCTCGATGAGCAGGCGGAGCGTCGTGTCGAGGATCGCCCGGTCGGCCGCGGGATCGCGCGGCCGGCCGGGCGGGCGGGTCGACGGGGGGGCGTGCATCCGTCGAACCGTAGCAGTCCTCGAGGGGGTGGGCGTCAGGCCGCGGGCATGGGGGCGCCTGCCGCGCGCTGCGACCGCGATCGCAGCGCCAGGCGTGCGATCCCGGCGGCGACGGCCACCAGCCCCGCGACGGCGAACCACGCCAGCGCGACGGCCATGTCGCCCAGCGTCGAGCCGCCCACCAGCAGGTCGCGAACGCCCTCGACGAGGTACCGCAGCGGGGCGATCGGCTCCGCCCAGCGGACCACCTCGGGCGCGAACGCCGGCGGGTAGGTCGCCCCGGAGACCGGCTGCTGCAGGAACAGCGCAACGACGCCGAGCCCGGCGCCCAGCGCCACGCCGAACACCCTGACGGCGCCGACCATGAGCCAGGTGACCGCCGTCAGGGCGAGCCACAGCAACGCGAACAGGCCGATCAGGTTGACGTCCCAGCGCCAGGTGAACAGCGCCACGTCGACGGCGATCACCGCGCCTGCCACGGCCGCCGCGAGCGTGGCGAACAGGGCCTCGGCGACGCCCGCCCGCGCCGCGCCCGCCGTCTCGCGCGCGTGGTCGCCCGCCCGGGCCAGCAGCACCGCGAAGGCGAGGCTCGCGATCCACAGCGGGAGCAGCAGGAAGCCCGGCAGGGTGGCGAAGCGGTAGTCGGGGCTGATCGCGACGGTGTCCGCGGCGACGGTCACCAGCGGCTCTGTGGGCGTTCCCGCCAGCTGCCCCGGCAGGACCGCGTTGAGGGTCGCCGCCAGCGAGCTCGCGAGGCTCGCGGTGAAGCTGTTGGTGAAGGGGTCGTTGGCGTCGCTGCGGACCACGGTCAGCTCGATGCCCTCGCCCGTCCTGAGCCGCGCCGTGGCGCCGGCAGGCACCACGAGGCCACCGCCGACCTCACGACGGAGGACCGCGTCACGCAGCGAATCGGCGGTGGGGTAGGTCATGACCTCGGCGCCCAGCCGCTCCTGCAGCGCGCCCACGAGCTGGGGTCCGATGGACACCTGGCCCTCGGGCGTCGTCACGCCGGTATCGAGCACGACGGCGCCCAGACGGAGCCGGTCGACGTTCGCGGCCGGGTCGACGGCCAGGGTGAGGTTGAAGAACAGGAACAGGGTCGGGAGGCCGACCAGGACGGCCAGCGCCGCCCTGGCCTCGCGACGGTGGATCAAGGCGCGGAAGGGGTGCATGTCACGGGCTCCAGCGAAAGTATCGAAACGATACGGTATCGTTACGGTACCATGGCCGCCCACCGTGTCAAGGGCCGTGCCTGGACGCGTGCTGACCGGGCGGTGCGCGAGGGCACCCGCAAACGGCCGTGCATGACGTTCTGCGGGGTTCCCATGGACCGATGGGCGGCGCCCGCGGGGAGGCGATGGCGCGGCTGTCTAGAATGCGGGGGTCTGCCACGACTGCTGGACGTCCCTGCATGCATGCGCGCACCGATCGACACCGACACCGCAAGCGAGCCGTGCGCCCAGGCGGGGGGGCCCACCGCACGGCCGGCGGCATCGCGGTCATCGCCCTCCTGATCGCCACGTGCGGCGGTCCCCCGAGCGTCACGCCACCGCAACCGTCGGCCGTGCCGACCCCCGGGCCGGCCACGACACCACGCGACCCGCAGCGGGGCTCCGTGGCCGACGCGATCTTCATCGACGCCAACGTGATCACGATGGACGACGAGCGGCCGCGCGCCGAGGCCGTCGCGATCGCCGGGGGAACGATCCTCGCGGTCGGCACGAACGACGAGGTCGCGGCGTTCCGCGGCCCGGCGACGAGCGTCGTGTCCCTCGGCGGCCGCACGCTCGTGCCCGGGTTCATCGACGCCCACCAGCATCGCATCGGGGATGGGCCGGCGCGGCTCGGCGTGGAGCCGCGGGCACTGGTCGACGCGGCCATCGCCCAGGGCTACACGACGATCCACGAGCTGTATGTCGACGCCGCCCGGCTCGGCGACCTCCGCGCCCTCGACGACACCGGCATGCTCCGCCTGCGGGTCAACGCCTACCTGGCGGCCAACGAGAACAGCCCGGAGGGCCGGGTGTTCGATCCGTACTGGACCGAATGGCAGCCTGGCCAGCGGGTCAGTCCCCACGTCCGCGTGGCGGGGCTGAAGGTGTTCACGGATTTCGACAACGCCACGGTCCTGCTGTGGTACCAGGGCGACCTCAACGCGTTCCTGCTCGACCGGCACCGCGAGGGCTGGCAGCTCGCGGTGAAGACGGTGAGCACGACCTCGCTGGCGATGATCCTGTCGGCGCTCGAGGCGGCGCGGGCGGCCGACCCGCTCGTGCTCGAGGCCCGCGTGCGCCTCGAGCACATGCTGTTCGCCACACCGGAGCAGATCGCGGCGATCGAGGCCCTGGGCGTCGTGCCGGCCATCAACACCAACGTGCCCGGGCAGCTGGTCGGCGAGCCCGACATCGATGCGCTGATCGCGCGCGAGCCGGCGGACGCCTACGCGCCGTGGCGGAGCGTCGCCGACGCGGGCATCCCCGCGGCCGGGATCAGCGGCTTCCCGAGCCTGTGGGTGGATGAGCCGACCGGCGCGCCCTTCGGCTCCCCGATCCACCTCGTCTACCAGGCCGTGACGCGCGCCGGGAACCTGGGCGTCCAGTCGCCGGCCCACCTCCTCGACCAGGCGCTCACGGTCCAGCAGGCGCTGCGCGCCCACACGATCCACGCCGCCTGGGCGGCGTTCGAGGACGACGTCAAGGGCAGCATCACGCCCGGCAAGCTGGCCGATCTCGTGGTGCTGTCGGCGAACCCGCTGGCCGTGCCGGCCGAGGAGATCAACGCCATCGAGACGCTGATGACGATGATCGGCGGCAGGGTCGAGCACTGTGCCGTCGGATGGGAGGCGGTCTGCCCCGGGCCTGCGGGTGCGGCAGCTTCGCCGGTGCCCACCCAGCCAGGGCCGTCCGGGCCGGCCGACGGCAACCTCGCCCGCGAGGCGACCGTGACGGCCTCGAGCGAGCTCCCGGGGGCGCCGGCGTCGAACGTCATCGACGGGACGGACGCCCATTGGAACGCCGCCGCCGGGGCGCCGCAGTGGATCGAGCTCGCCCTGGCGTCGCCCGGTCGCGTGGCGGGGTTCCGGCTGGTCGTCGCCCAGGACCCCGGCGGACCCAGCGTCCACGAGCTGTGGGTCGGGCGCGCGGGCGGAGCACCGGAGCGGCTCCACCTGTTCGACGGGCTGACCACCGACGGCGACGTCCTGGTGTTCGCACCGGCGGCGCCGCTGTCCGACGTGACGATCGTGCGCGTCGTGACCACCAGCCTCGGCGACCTGTTCCCGGCCTGGAGGGAGATCGAGGTCCTCGGCGGTTGACCGTCGTGCGGTCGCCTGACACCGGCCCGAGCGCTGCGTCCGACGTTGACAGCCCGGCCCGCGAGCGGTTGTACTTCGCCGGTGGAGCCAATCCGGTTCGTGGGTCAGATCCGGTTCTGGAACCCGGAGCGGTCGAGCGGGCTCGCCGTGGCCGACATCCCGGCGCCGCACGTCCAGGCGCTGGGCGGGCTGAAGCAGCAGCGCGTGCGGGGCACCCTCGGTGGCGTTGCGTTCGCCTCCAGCGTCATGCCCGCCGGCGGCGGCCGGCTCGCGCTGAGCGTGAGCAAGGCGATGATGATCGCGGCCGGGATCGGCATGGGCGACGAGGCCGAGGTCGAGATCACCGCGGTCGGCCGGGACTGACGAGGCATCAGGCCGGATGCACAGGGCCAGGACCATCGCCGGGCACCCGGCGACCCAAGGGTGGTTGAGGGCACCCCTGCCAGACCGGTAGGGTGCGCACGCGCCCCGCCCTGTCGTTGGTATGACCGTGCGAACGCATCGACCCGAACCAGGCTCGTGGGGGGAGCCGACGGAGCGCGGACGCCGTCCGGCCGGTCCCCGCGTCCTGCCTCCGCGCGAGCTACGGCCCCCGACCGAACCCCGGCGGGGCAGGCGCCGGGAGATCGCGATCGGCGACATCCCGGACGCGGTGTTCGCGACGGACCTCGAGAACCGGATCACGCATTGGGCCGACTCGGCCGCCGCCCTGTTCGGCTACTCGGCGTCCGAGGCGGTCGGGCAGCCGTTCGGGGCCCTGCTGCCGTTCCGGATGCGCGATGCCGCCGACGAGCGGCAGCTGCTGGCGATGATCCAGGCCGGCAGGACGTGGCGTGGCGAAGGGACCGTCCGCCTGCGCGACGGCTCGGAGCGGTGGATCGAGTCCACGGTCAAGCCGTGGCTCGTCGATGGCGACCTGGTCGGCAGCGTGTCCGTGAGCCGTGACGTGACCGAGACCATTGAAGCCGAGTTCCGCCTGCGCGATGAGCGGCGCTTCGTGGACGGCGTCCTCGACGTGGCCGGGTCGCTGGTCATCGTCCTCGACCCGGCCGGCACCATCGTCCGTTTCAACGCGGCCTGCGAGCAGCTGTCCGGCTACCGCGCCGGCGAGATGATCGGCGGCCCCATCTGGGACGCGCTGATCCCGCCCGATGAGCTGGGCGGGGTGAGGGCGGCCTTCGCCGACCTGCGAGCGGGCCAGTTCCCGAGCAGCTACGAGAACCACTGGCTGCGGCGTGACGGCGGACGGCGCCTCATCGCCTGGTCGAGCACGTGCCTCACGGACGACGCCGGGGCGGTGACCCACGTCATCGGCACCGGCACCGACATCACGGAGGAGCGACGGACGGAGGACGCGCTGCGCGGGATTGCCGCCGTCGGCCAGGTGCTCGCCAGCCACGGGCCGACCGACGCGTCGCTCGACGCGATCGTCGCGACCCTCGCCGACGGGATGGGGTATCACCACATCACGCTGCTGCTCGTCGACGGCGACCGACTGCGGGTCGGGGCGTCGCGCGGGCTGACCGGCCTGCCTGCCTCGCTTCCGATCGCGCGGGGCATCGTCGGGCGGGTCGCCCGCACCGGGGAGCCGGCATGGGTTCCCGACGTCCGGACGGACCCTGACTATGTCGCGGTGAGCCCCGACGTGCGCAGCGAGATCGCCGTCCCGCTGCTCGCCGACGGGCGGACGATCGGCGTCCTCGACCTCGAGGCCACGGCCGACGCGCCACTCGCCGAGCGTGACCTGAGGTTGGCGCAGACGGTCGCGGAGCGGATCGCCAGCGCCCTCCTCCTGGGCCGTGAGCAGCAGGCCCTGGCGCAGCGGGCCGAGCTGCTGCGCGCCCTGAGCGAGTTCGCGCGGGCGACGAACGCGATCCTCGAGCCGGACCGACTCGCACCGGCCCTGATGGACGCCCTGACCCGCATCTTTCCGGGCGACGTCATGACCCTCACGACCCTGGACCGCGACACCGGTCGCTACCGCCTCAGCGCCGCGCGCGGCGTCGCCCGGTCGATCATCGGGGCAGAGGTACGACCGGGCGACGGACCCGCGGGCCGCGCCATCGAGCAGCGCGCGTTCCTCGGACCGATCGAGCTTCACCGCGCCGACTATGCGAGCGCGGTCCGCGACGACATCGGCCCCGACGCGTTGATCTCGGTCGCCGTCCCGCTCATCCGCGACGATGCCGTGCTCGGCGCCATCTCGGTCGGCCGGGCCAACCTCGACCACCCCTTCTCCGATGTCGAGTGCGAGGTGATGGAGCTGCTCGGCGCCCAGGCCGCCCTCGCCCTCGCGAACGCAGCCCTGCACCAGGAGGTCTCCGAGCTCGCGATCCATGACGGGCTGACGGGCCTGTACAACCGCCGCCATTTCGACGCGACCCTGGACCTCACGTTCGCCCGCTGGCGCCGCCACCGCGGTCAGGCGGGCCTCGCCGCGATCATGTTCGACCTCGACCACTTCGGGCGGTTCAACAAGGAGCACGGTCACCAGGCCGGCGACGCCGTCCTGCGGGCGTTCGGCGGGCTCCTGCGCGAGCGCCTCCGTTCCAGCGACCTTGTCGCGCGTTACGGTGGCGAAGAGTTCGTCGTGATCCTCGAGGAGTGCGGCCTGGGCGACGCCGTCGTCGTTGCCGAGGAGATCCGGGCGTCGCTGGAGGGTCGCGCCATCGACGGCCCACTCGGCCAGCGCCTCGCGGCCCGCGTGTCGGCCGGCTGTGCGGCGATCGATCCGGCAGAACCGACGAAGGAGGCCCTGCTGCGGGCGGCCGACGTGGCGCTCGCCATGGCGAAGCGCGGCGGCCGGAACCAGGTGGTCGCGGTCTGACGGAGGCGCCGAGCCCGCGAACGTCGAGCGCGAGCTCGGGCGGCCCGGACCGCGCTCTCACCCTCTGGAACGGTCAGCCTCCGGTCTGGAACAGCCGGACGACGAGGATGAGCAGCACGAGCAGGGCGATGGCAAGGACGGCGGGACGCTGGCGCGACGGTCGGTCACGGACGACGAGTGCGGCCACGGGCAGGGCGGCTGCTGCCAGCAGCCCGTACAGGACGTGCAGCGGGTCGCGCGGTGGGGAAGCGCCGAGGGCGATCACGACCCCGATCAGCCCGGCGGCCGCGATCGCGAGGCCGATCCACACCAGCTCGCCGTAGAGCATCGGGCCGCCGGTGCGTCGAGCCACGGCCAGGCCGAGCGTCCACGCGGCGCCGATGACGGCCAGGACCAGGGCCAGCTGGGCGACGAGCCCGTGGAGCGACTCCACAGAGCGACTACGCGGGGTCCCGGGGAGACGCGTGCGGGTCGACGAGGGTCAGCTCGACTGGCCCCTGCAGCTCGGGCAGATCGCAGGCACGGATGCAGGCGAGGATCGAGGCGACCTTCGGCTCCGTGATCCGGTAGAACACGCGCAGTCCGTCCCGCCGGGCGCCGACGACGCCTTCCAGGCGCAGGATCGCGAGCTGCTGGCTGACGGTCGCCTGGCTCACCCCGACCTCGGCGACGAGCTCGGTCACGTTCCGCTCGCCGACCTCCATGGCCTCGAGCAGGCGCAGGCGGAGGGGATGGCCCAGGACCCGGATCACCCGGGCGGCGCGGTCCATGACCGACTGGTCGATGCGCGGGGTCGTTCGTTCGGCAGCCATGGGCGTTGATCCTACCGCACGGTCCGCCCCGGCGGATTCATGGGTCTGGGCGTTGACATCTGCCATCGCGGAGGAGTATATAGGGCCATCGCAATACGGCAATAAGGTCGTATGGCACTTCCCGGTTCAGCGCCACCTCTTGTTGGAGTCGTGCCATGACAGACGCTCCCGCCGCGGACCGCACGCTCGACGCGAGGGGCCTCCTGTGTCCGATGCCGATCGTGAAGCTGTCCAAGCTCGTCAAGGAGCTCGAGCCGCAGCAGGTCGTGCTGCTCGAGGCGACCGACCCCGGGGCCGTCCCCGATGTCAGGGCGTGGTCCAAGAACACCGGTAACCCGGTGCTTCACCAGGAGACCGACGGCAACGTCATGCGGTTCTGGATCCAGAAGGCCTGAACCCGCCTGATCCGCGGCCGGCAAGCCACAGGAGACGCCACGGGTGTCGAAGCTGCTCTATGTCCACACCGGCGGGGTGAACAACCCGGAACGAAGCGCGACTCCGATCTATCTCGCCACGACGGCCGCGGCGATGGACGTCGAAGTCGGCATCTACTTCACGGTCAACGGTCCGACGCTGCTCCGCAGGGGCACGGCCGAGACGCTCATCGTCCCCAAGTTCGACGGCACCGGTGCGCCGCTGCGACGGTTCATCGACCAGGCCATCGACCTGGGCGTCAAGTTCTACGTCTGCCAGCCGTCGCTCGACCTCCACGGCCTCAACCGCGAGGACCTGATCGAGGGTGTCGAGATGATCGGCGGCGCAGCGTTCAACGACATGGCCCTCGAGGCCGACCAGGTCATCTGCTTCTAGCAGGTTCGAGGCACGGCATGGCCCTCCAGGCACGCTACGAGGACGTCCCGCTCGAGACGAAGCAGCACCTGTTCGACCAGGTCAAGGCGGACGCCCGCTTCGACAGCTACCTGTACGGCTGCTACGAGTGCGGGATCTGCGTGGCGGCCTGCCCGTCGGCCCGGTTCTATGACTTCTCCCCCCGGAAGATCGCGCAGGCGGCAGGCCGCCAGGACCTGCCGATGTTCTACGAGCAGCTGAACGACGACATCTGGAACTGCTCGCAATGCTTCTCCTGCACCCGCTGCCCTCGCGGCAACAACCCCGGCGGCCTGATCACGATCATGCGCGAGGTCGCGATCAACAACGGCCTGTCGTCCGCGAAGCACGCCCTCGAGGGCTATGGCCGGGTGGTCTACAAGATCATGTCGACCGGGACGCAGGTCTCGCCCGACATGCTCCAGCCGAACGCCTTCCCGGACTGGGGGCCCCACGTCCAGGAGATCTCCGACAACCTCGAACTGTGGCGCCGCGCCCTGCCGCCGGACACGCTGCACACGACATCCACGGCCTGGGAGGTCGACGACAGGACGCTGACCGAGCTCTACCTCATCTGGCACATGACGGGCGTCCTCGACATGATCAAGAGCGTCGACATGGGCCTCCACATGATCCTGAACGACGTCATGGAAGAGCTGCTCGACGAAGCCGGCTACACGGCCGATTGAGGAGGTCCCGGTGCCGATCCCGTTGACCGTTCTCGAGAACCGGCGCGACGCCCGCGACGACCGGGGACCGGCGACCCCGCCGACCGAGGACGTCCGCGAGCGCGTGTTCGAGCTCGAGGCGAAGGGCGAGTGGCTGGTCCAGCGGGTGCCCGACCCGTGGATCGGCGTGACCACGAAGTACGGGCGGACGAAGAAGATCCCCGTCGCGCGGACCTGGCACCACAAGTCGTGCGGCCAGTGCGGCCATATCCCGGGCTACTCCACGTCGATCTTCTGGCTGATCCGCAAGCTCGGCCTCGACTACAACGACCCCAAGGACCAGACCTCCTGCACGGCCTGGAACTACTACGCCTCGGCGACCTCGAACCAGGGTGCCCAGGCAGCCGTCGCCATGCGCAACTTCGGGGCGGCCTACGAGTCGGGCTACTTCCCGATGATCCACTGCGGGACGTCATATGGGCACTACAAGGAGGTTCGCGAGGAGCTCGTCCACTCGGCCGAGCTCCGTGACGAGGTCCGCCGGATCTGCGACAAGCTGGGCAAGCCGTTCGTCATGCCCGAGGAGATCGTCCACTACTCCGAGTGGGTGTACGCGATGCGCGACGAGTTCGCGAAGCGCCAGGTCCTCGACCTGTCCGGCATCGACGTCACGGTCCATCCGGCCTGCCACTACCACAAGCTCGTGGTCGAGGACGCGATCTACGACCCCGACGTCTACGGAGGCCAGCGGACTGCGGTCGTGTCGGCCGTCGTGACGGCCCTCGGGGCGAACGTGAAGGACTACTCGACGTGGTTCGACTGCTGTGGCTTCGGCTTTCGCCACATCCTCGTCCAGCGGGACTTCACCCGATCGTTCGCGACCCTGCGCAAGATCGAGGTCATGCAGGAGGAGGCCAACCCGGACGTCGTCCTCACCCACGACACCGGCTGTGTGACGACCCTCGACCAGAGCCAGTTCGCGGCCCGGGCCCACGACCGCAAGGTCGGCGTCCCCGTGATGTCGGAAGCCCAGTTCGCGGCCCTTGCGATGGGCGCCCACCCGTACCGGGTCGCCCAGCTCCATTGGCACAACACGGAGTACCGGCCGCTGCTCGAGAAGATGGGCATCGACTGGCGGGAGCGGTGGCGTGAGTTCGAGGACGACCTCGAGCGCCTGAAGGGGAACGACAAGACGTTCCTGACCTGGGAGGACGCGGATGCCTGAGACGGTCCTGGTCATCGGCGGCGGCCCGGCCGGCCTCGAGGCGGCCCGGAGCGTTGCGGCGATCGGCGGGCGGGCCATCCTGGTCGAGCGACGGGGAGTGCTGGGCGGCACGCCCGACGAGTCGAGCTACGCGGCCCTGACGCCGCGGATGGGCTCGGCCCAGGACGCGCTCGACGAGCTTCGGGCGGGCGTCGCCGACCCGGCCATCGACGTCCGGCTGGAGACGCTCGTCACCGGCTGCAGCGGGTCGGTCGGCGACTTCAGCGTGAGCTTGTCGGGGCCGGGCGGGGAGTCGTCCGAGCGGGTCGGCGCGATCGTGGTTGCGACCGGCTTCCAGCACTTCGACCCGGGCCGCGAGACGCAGATGTACGGCTACTACGAGTACCCGGACGTCATCACCCTGCCCGACGCGGAGAAGATGCTCAAGGAGCACACCTTCGTGCGGCCGTCGACCGGCGAGCCGCCCCGCAACGTGGCATTCATCCAGTGCGTCGGGTCGCGTGACCGGCGGATCGGCAACGAGTACTGCTCGAAGGTCTGCTGTGGCGTCGCCTCCAAGGAGGCCATCGAGATCCGCCGGCTGCTGCCGGATACCAAGGTCTACATCTTCTACATCGACATGCGGATGTACGGCTACTGGGAGAACGAGATCTACTGGCCGGCCCAGGAGCAGTACAACGTCACCTACATCCGCGGGATCGTGACCGAGATCGTGGGCAAGGATGGCCGCCTGCTCATGAAGGGCGAGGACACCACCATGGGCCGGCCGCTCGAGGTCCTGATGGACGTCATCGTCCTGTCGGTCGGGATGGAGCCGAGTCGCGGGACCCGCGACGTTGCGGGGATCCTTGGCGTCGACCAGAACAAGTACGGGTTCATCGCCACGCCGGGCGAGCCGATGGATCCGGTGAGCACCAGCGTGCCGGGGATCTTCGTCGCTGGTGCCGCCGCCGGTCCCAAGGACCTCGAGGACACGATCGGCATGGCCGGCTCCGCCGCCATTCGTGCCGTTGCCGCCGTTCGCGGCCAGGCGCCGGCCCAGCCTGCTGCGGCGCGATGACCTGGGGTCCGGCCGTCTTCGGCGGCGGCATGTTCACCGACCAGCGCGGGATCGTCGACGCGGTCGACGCCCCGAGCGCCGTCGAATTCATGCGTGAGGCGCTCGTCAAGATCAGCGAGGACGACATCGGGACGGTGGCCGACCTGCTCGCCCGGAAGCGCCAGGTCCTGGCGCCGCACCTTGCCGAGGTGGCCCTGGCGGCCGGCACGGCCGACGCCGTCCGGCCGATCCTGGCCAGCGTGTTCGCCACGCGGCGGCGCACCGACGAGCTGCTCGTCCATGCCGGCGGGCCGGTCCTGGCCGACGCCATCCGCGGGCTGGTTCACGGGTCCGGGCGGGTCGAGACCCGGTTCCGCGCGTTCGACGATGCCATGGCCGGCCTGGAGGCGTCGATCCGCCGCGACCTGGCGGGCGAGTGCCTCCACTTCTCCGACCCCGAGCGGTACTGGCTGTGGAGCCGCTGGATGTGGGACCCGGCGACGATGACCGGCGCGCTGCCGCTGGTCATGGTCGAGGACTTCGACTTCGCTGGCAGCGATGCCGGGGCGGTCTACCTGCGCGTCGGAGCCGCGACCTCGGCGGTCATCGCGACGGCCCGCGACCTCGGCTTCCAGCGCATGGGCGCCAGCCCGTTCGCCGTCGACGTCTACCTCGCCGCGATCTACGGCATCTACCTCTACACCGTGACCCGCCTGCGGATGACCCAGGAGTTCAACCGGGTCATCCCGCAGCTGCCGGACCTCGTGCGGCGCCTGCTGGGGGTCCGCGACCTCGAGCCCCGCGGCGACGCCGCCCGCGACGGCGAGTGAGCAGCGCCATGCAGCGTGAGCTCCCGGTGATCAAGGTCGACGGTGTCACGGAACTCGAGCACGCCGTCGTCGAGGGCGTCGACATCTCGGGTCACTGGAACCGGATGTTCACCCAGCGCTCGATCACCGAGTATCCGACCGAGGCGATGGACTGGATCACCGGCCTCGAGGGCGGTGAGTCGCTGCGCAACTGCTACCAGTGCGGCAAGTGCGTCCCCGTCTGCCCCGTCAACCACGTCGGCGACTATGGCCCGCGCAAGCTCAACGCCAAGGTCATCCGCGGCAACCGCCTGATCGACGACCCCGACCTGTGGCTGTGCACGACCTGTGGCAACTGCTACCGGGTGTGCCCCAAGGAGGTCAATCCGATCCAGTTCATGCCGGCGATCCGGGAGCAGGCCGTGCTCGAGGGCAACATCCCCGATGAGCTGTCCGACGTGTTCCGGAACCTCCAGCGGACCGGCAACCCGATGGGCGAGTCGCCGCGCAAGCGGGCCGACTGGATCGCCGGCGCGGGCGTCGAGATCCCGGTGATCAGCCAGCTCGACCGGCCCGTCGATGTGCTGTGGTACGTATCCGACTACACGAGCTACCACCCGCGAGGGCAGGACGCCGCCCGGGCGATGGCCCGGGTGCTGACCGCCCTGGGCGTCGACTTCGCCATCCTCGGGCCCGAGGAGCGGAGCGACGGCGACTCCGCGCGCCTGGCCGGCGAGACGGGCCTGTTCGAGCTGCTTGCCGAGCAGAACATCAAGGCCTTCTCCAGGTACGAGTTCAAGCGGCTCGTGGTCATGGATCCGCACGCCTACAACGCGTTCCGGAACCGCTACCCGGCCCTCGGCTGGGAGGGCGAGGTCCTCCACTACACGCAGTTCCTGGCGCCCCTCGTGGACGGGATGCGATTCCTCAGCCGGGTCGAGCTGGACGTCACGTACCACGATCCGTGCTACCTGGGCCGCAACAACGGCGAGTACGACGCGCCGCGGCGGCTCCTCGAGGCGATCCCCGGAATCCGATTGGCCGAGATGCCCCACAACCGGGCCAACGGCTACTGCTGCGGTGGTGGCGGGGGCGGGATGTGGCTCGACGGCACGGTGGCCGGGCACGTCTCGGAGCGGCTGTCGGAGCGCCGCGTCCGGGAGGCCGTCGCGACCGTCGGCACCGACGGCACCGGCGTCCTGTCGGTCGCCTGCCCGTACGAGCCATCGCGGTTCGAGGATGCCGTCAAGTCCACCGGGAACGATGGGCGGCTCGTCGTCCGCGACATCATCGAGCTGCTGGACCAGGCAATGCAGCCGCCGGCCGCCTGACGGCCGGCCTGCCGGGGCGGTCACGACCGCACGAAGGAGGCGCATGGAATTCATCGTCCTGCTCAAGCAGGTTCCCGACCTGGCCGAGGAGCTCGAGATCGACGCGGACGGGACCGACCTCGCCCGTGACTGGCTGAGCTACGTGACCAGCGAATGGGACGAGTACGCGCTCGAAGAGGCGCTCCAGCTGCGGGACCAGGCGGGCGGCTCGGTGACCTGCCTGGCCCTCGACACGGGATCCGTCGACGAGCTCCTTGCGACGTGTCTCGCGCGTGGCGCCGACCGCGTGGTCAAGGTCGGCTCGTTCGAGCGCCAGCCGGCGTCGCACGTCGCGGCTGCCGCCTTCGCCGCGGCCCTCCGCGACATGCCCCACCACCTGGTCCTGACCGGCGTCCAGGCGATCGACGACCTCGACGGCCAGGTTGGACCGCTCGTCGCGACGTTGCTCGACCTGCCCCACGTCTCGGTGGTCACCCACATCGCCGTCGGCCCCGACGGCCGGACGGCCACCGTCCACCAGGAGTACGCGGGCGGCGTCGTCGCCGAGCTCGAGGTCGACCTGCCGGCGACCCTCGGGGTCCAGACGTCGCGCGAGACGCCGCGCTACGCGCCGGTGAGCCGCGTGCGGCAGCTGATGAAGACGATGGAGGTCGGATCCGTCGAGGTGAGCGCCGACGGCGGCGCAGGGCTGGTCATCGAGGCCATGTCGGTGCCCGAGGTGAGTGCCACCGCCGAGATGATCGCCGGCAGTCCGGACGCCATCGCGGAGCGCATCGCGGCCATCCTGGCCGAGCGGGGTATCGGGAAGGCGGCGGTCCGATGAGCGACGACATCCTCGTCCTGGTCGAGCATCGGGCAGGCACCGTCCTGGACCCGACCTTCGAGCTGCTGGGCCGTGCCCGCGCGCTGGCCGCCGAGACCGGCGGTCAGGCGATCGCCGTGGTCCTCGGCTCTGGGGTCGACCCGCTCGTGGCCACCCTCGGGGCGGCCGACCGGGTCATCGCGGTCGACGATCCGGCCTTCGCCGAGTTCAGCCCGAGCAGCTACCAGGCCGCGCTCGTTCCGATCGTCCGGGACCGGTCGCCGCGGCTCGTCCTGGTGGCCAACACGGGTCCCGGGATGGACGTCGCATCCGGCCTGTCGGCCGCCACCGGGCTCGCCCTGGCGGCGTACGCGACCGGGGTCGCCCTGGAGGGCGGTGCCCCGGTCGTGACCTGCCAGCTGTACGCGGGCAAGATCGATGCCCGCGTCCGGTTCGCCGACGGACGGGGCATCGCGACGGTGGTTGCCGGGTCGTTCCCCGTTGAGTCGGGGATGGCGGCGGGCAGCCCGCCCGTCGAGCGCCTTGGGCCGCCGGCGACCGACGGCCGTATCCGGTTCAAGGCGCTGCTGGCGCCCGAGGCCGGCGACGTCGACATCACCCGTGAGACGGTCCTCGTGTCCGTCGGCCGGGGCGTGGGGGAGCAGGAGAACCTCGAGCTCGTCGAGGAGCTGGCGACGGCCCTGGGCGGGGCGGTGTCCGTGTCGCGACCCCTTGCCGACGCAGGCTGGCTGCCGCGGTCGAGGCAGGTCGGCAAGTCGGGGCTGAAGGTCAAGCCGAGGCTCTACCTGGCGCTCGGCATCAGCGGCGCACCGGAGCATCTCGAGGGGATGCGCGGCGCCGACCTGATCATCGCCGTCAACACCGACCCCCGGGCACCGATCTTCTCGGTCGCGCACTACGGTGCCGTGGCGGACCTGCTCGACGTCGCCCAGGCGCTGACCCGCCGGCTGGCCGGCTGAGACCGCCTGCCGGATGCTCGACCAGACCGTCAGCCGCGAGGTCTTCGAGGGGCTTTCCGCCACCGGCGAGCTCCTGTTCTACCTCGCTTCGGCGGTCGCCACGCTCGTGTTCCTGGTCGGCACCGGCCTCAAGTTCCGCAAGTATGCCCACGGGCGGCGCGAGGACCGGATCGGTGACCGGGCGGGGTTCCTCCGCGGGCTGCTGCGCGGGTCGGCCGAGGTGGCCGCGAACTCGACCGTCCGCAAGCGCGACACGTATGCGGGCGTCGCCCATGCGGCGATCATGTGGGGCTTCATCGTCCTGTTCATCGGGACGGCGATCCTGACCATCGACACCGACATCATCCCGTTCGTGGCCCCGGACGCGCACTTCTTCTGGGGCGCGTTCTACATCGGCTACTCCGTGGTCCTCGACGTGCTGGGGCTCGCGATGCTGATGGGCATCGGGGCGATGGCCTGGCGGCGCCTCCGCTTCCACAAGCCGCAGCTGGACTACCGGCGCGTCGACATCTCCCCCGCCACCACCGACCGGCGCGGCTTCGTCGCGGGCGACTGGATCTTCCTGGGCTGGCTGGCGCTGCTCGGCGTGTCCGGCTTCATGCTCGAGGCGTTCCGGATCGTCGCCCACGACTTCCCGTGGTTCGAGGTGTGGTCACCGGTCGGCTGGGTCCTCGGCAGCCTGATGGCGACGGTCGGCCTGTCGGCCGCCACCGCCGAGACGGCCCGGATGACCCTCTGGTGGTCGCACGCCGCGATCGCGCTCGCGTTCGTGGCCTGGATCCCGTTCTCGAAGGCCGTCCACATGCTGGCCGACCCGGTGAACCTCGGTCTACGGTCCCCGCTGGCCGGACGCCGGTTGCCGGTCCTGCCCTCCATCGCCACGGCGGACGGCCACATCGGCCTGCGGGACACCTTCGACCTGACCTGGAAGCAGCTGGTCGACGCCGACGCCTGCACGAAGTGCGGCCGCTGTCACGCCGCCTGCCCGGCGGTGGCGTCGGGGGCACCGCTGTCGCCGCGCGACCTCGTGCTCGACCTGCGCCAGCAGGTCGACGCGGAGTGGGCGATCCTCGCGCCGCTCCACGAGCGCCGCTCCGACCGCGAGTACGGGCTCGCCGCTCCCGGCGGGAACGGCCACGCCGGCGGCAATGGCCACGCCGGCGGCAACGGCACCGACGGTGGCAGCGGCCCTGGGGTGGGCGCCCAGGCTCCGGGCGGCGGCCTGCTCGCGGGCGGCCTGATCAGCGCGGCGACGCTGTGGTCGTGCACGACCTGTCTCGCCTGTGTCGAAGCCTGCCCGGTGGGCATCGAGCACGTGCCGACGATCGTCGGCATGCGTCGCTCGCTGGTCGACCAGGGCCTGGTCGAGCCGGGCCTCCAGGCGGCGTTCACGAGCCTCGCCAAGCAGGGCAACTCCTTCGGCCAGTCGGGGAGGACGCGCGGCCGCTGGACCGAGGGCCTGCCGACGCCGATCGTCGACGCACGGCGGCAGGACGTGGACTGGCTGTGGTTCGTGGGCGACTTCGCGTCGTTCGATGCGCGGGTACAGGAGGCCACCCGGCTGGTCGCCCGCGTGTTCCAGGCCGCGGACGTCGACTTCGGGATCCTGTACGAGGGAGAGCGCAACGCCGGCAACGACATCCGGCGGGCCGGGGAGGAGGGCCTGTTCGAGCTGCTCGCCGAGCACAACATCGGCCAGCTGTCGAAGGCCCGGTTCCGACGCATCGTGACCACCGATCCGCACACCCTCAACACGCTACGGTTCGAGTACCCGCAACTCGGCGGCAGCTATGAGGTCTGGCACTACTCGCAGCTGCTCGCCGCGCTGTTCGACTACGGCCACCTGGCGACGCGCCGACGCGTGGACCGGCGGGTGACCTACCACGACCCGTGCTACCTGGCGCGCTATGCCGAGGTGACCCGGGCGCCCCGCGAGGTCCTGGTCGCCATCGGTGCCCGGCTGGTCGAGATGCCGCGCAACGGCGCCAACACGTTCTGCTGCGGCGCGGGGGGCGGGCGTGTCTGGATGGACGACAGTGGACTCGCCGAACGTCCATCCGAGCAGCGGATCCGCGAAGCCGTGGCGCTCGGCGGCATCGTCGACTTCGTGACCGCCTGCCCCAAGGACCTCACGATGTACACGGCGGCGGCCAAGGCGACCGGCAACGGGGACTCGCTGGTGGTCGCGGACCTGATCGAGCTGGTCGCCGCGGCCATCGACCTCGAGCCGATCACGGCGGAGGGCGGTGACGGGCCGACCGGTGCGGCAGGCCTCGCCGCGGCGGCGCATGGCGAGATGGCGGCGCTGACCGCGACCACCGGGCGAGGCGACGCGTGAGTGCGCCGCGCGGGCCGCGACCGGACGACGGCGCTCTGGTCGGTGCCCTGTCTGCCGGGCTGGGTGCCTGGATCGCGCAGGCGATGCGGGCGGAGGACCGTCTCGCGACGTTCGCATTCCGCGAGGGCGGCCCCCGGGTCGACCTGCCGGCACCGACCAGCCTGCGGTTCTTCATCGGGCGCCTGCTCGGTGCCGCCGGGGACCCGGCCACCCTGCGGCTGCTGGAGGCCACCCGGGACGGCGCCGTGCCGATGGCGGAGCTGCTGCGGCGCGACGACCTGGGGGTCGAACGCGGTGACCGGGTCGCCCTGGCCGAGCGGATCGCCGACGCGGCGTCCGGCGGGCTGGTGGGTCGTGAGCTCGAGGGGGACCGCGTCGCGTGTACGCCGCTGGGCACGGCGCTGCTCGACCTCGTCGAGGCGCTGGAGGCGGGCGTCAGCTCGGCCGGCGGGATACCGGCCGGCGGGACACCGGCCGGGGTGGGCGAGCGATGAACTGCCCGTACTGCGAGGTCGAGGGCGGGCGCCGGGACATCCACGCCCACCTCTGGGCCGCGCACCCCGACCTGGTCCGGACGTTCAGGGACGAGGTCAAGGGGACGCTCAAGTTCGCGCTCGACTGCCCGTTCTGCGATGAGGGGCTGGAACGGGTCGCCAACCCCCGCGGCCGCGAGCCCGGGTTCCTCGAGGAGTTCCGGCGCGAGATCGCGCTCGTGTCGTTCGACCTGCTCCTCTACCATCTTCAGGCGTCCCATGCCGAGCGGGTCGGGCTCCAGCCCATCGCGGTCGAGGAGCCGGCCACAGGAGGGACACCATGACCCAGGTCCGAGGCTGCGAGCTCCCCGAGGAGCTCTACTACTGGATCGAGAAGCACGTCTGGGTGCGAGACGAGGGTGACGACGTCCTGACCGTGGGCATCACGGACCCCGCCCAGCAACTCGCGGCCCGGGTCGTGGCGGTGACGGTCAAGAAGGTCGGCAAGGTCCTCGAGCGCGGCCAGAGCGTGGCCACGGTCGAGAGCGGCAAATGGGTCGGACCCGTGCCGATGCCGGTCAACGGCGAGGTCATCGCCGTCAACGAGGCGCTGGCGACCGACCCGACGCTGGTCAACAGCGATCCCTATGGCACCGGCTGGATCGCCCGCATCAAGGCCACGGTCTGGTCCGTCCAGCGACCCGAGCTGGTCACCGGGGCGCACGGGGTCCACGAATACGGGGCGTACCTGGAGTCCGAGGGGATCAGCTGCGGATGACCGTCTACCGAGGCTGTGAGGTGCCCGAGGAGCTGTGGTACGACGTGCCGCGCGACGTGTGGATCCGACCCGCGGACGACGGAACCATCATCCTCGGGATGACCGACCTCGCGCAGTCCCGGGCGGGCAAGCTGCTGCACATCCTGTTCAAGAAGCCCGGTCGCCACCTGGACGCGGGCCAGAGCGCCGCGACGGTCGAGACGGCGAAGTGGGCCGGCCCGTTTTCGACACCCGTCGCCGGCACGGTGACGGCGACGAACGAGGCCGCGTTCGGGGCGGACATCCTGGTCGCCAACCGCGATCCGTACCGGGCGGGTTGGCTGGTCCGGCTGGAGCCGGATGCGTGGGACCCGGTCGCGGCGGGTCTGGTCACCGGAGCCGAGGCGACCGCCCATTACGAGGCGCGCATCGATGAGCTGGGCATCTCCTGCTTCCGGTGCGCGGACTGATGACCGCCATTCAGCGGACCGATCTCCAGGGGAGGATCCGAGCATGACGACCGACGGCCAATCCGGACCGATCCGCCTCCTCGATCTCGGCTCCCTCCCGCCGCTGCGGTCGCAGACCATCTTCCACGCGGTCGGCTACGCGATGGGCGAGGGATCGCCGGACACGATCATGCTCGTGTCGCCCGACGCACCGTACGTCTCGATCGGCCGGCACCAGGACGCTGATCGCGAGGTCGACCTGGGGACGTGCGCCCGGCTGGGCTTCCCGGTCATCCGCCGCGAGATCGGGGGGGGTGCCGTCTATCTCGACGGCAACCAGCTGTTCACGCAGTGGATCTTCGACGCGGCGCGCCTGCCGGCGACCGTCGAGGCGCGGTTCGCGCTCTATTGCGACACGCTCGTCCAGACCTACCGGGGCCTCGGGATCGCCGCCGAGTACCGGCCCGTCAACGACATCCAGGTTGCGGGTCGCAAGATCGGCGGCACGGGGGCCGCCCGCATGGATCGCGCCGAGGTCGTCGTCGGCAGCCTCATGTTCGACTTCGACGTGGACACCATGGCGCAGGTGCTCAAGGTCCCCTCGGAGAAGTTCCGGGACAAGGTCCATCAGACGCTGGCCGAGTACATGACCACGATGCGCCGTGAGCTTGGCGCGCCACCGCCACGGGAGACGGTGGTCGCCCGCTATATCGCCGCCTGCTCGGAGGCCCTCGGGCGTCCGATCGAGCCCGGAGCGCTCCGCCCCGACGAGGTGGCGCTCGCCGAGCGCCTGGACGAGCGGTTCGCATCGGCCGACTGGCTCCACGAGGCCGGCGGTCTCCGCCGCCACGGGGTCAGGATCCACGAGGACGTGCGCGTCGCGGAGGGAGCCCACAAGGCACCGGGCGGGCTCATCCGGGCCATCGTCGTGGTTCGCGAGGACCACATCGACGGCATCGCGTTCAGCGGCGACTTCACCGTGGAGCCGTCCACGGTGCCGGTCGAGCTCGGGGAGGCGCTGATCGGCTCGACGCTCGGCGAGGCGGACCTGCTCGCGCGCGTCAAGGGCTACTGCCAACGGGTCCAGGTGGAGGCGCCAGGCGTCGAGCCGGGTGATTGGGTCGCGGCCGTCATGAAGGCGACCGCCGTCGAGCTTCCGGCATGAGCCGGGGAAGGGAGCGTCCTGTCATGGTGGAGTCAATGGATCGCGCGACCGGCGCGGTCAGCGACCTCGATGCCCTCATTCGTGACCGCGTCGACAGCATGGTCACCGCGCGGGTCGACGAGGTCCTCGCGCTCCGGGCGGCCGAGCAGGCGACGAAGCCCAAGAAGCTCGCGATCATCGCGACCAAGGGCACGCTCGACTGGGCGTACCCACCCCTGATCCTGGCGACGACGGCAGCGACGCTCGGCTGGGAGGCCGGGATCTTCTTCACGTTCTACGGCCTGGGCATCCTCAAGAAGGACCGCAAGCTCGAGGTCGGCACGACCGGCAACCCCGCGATGCCGATGCCGGTCCCGATGCCCCAGCTCCTGACCGCCCTGCCCGGCATGACCCCCATGGCCTCGGCGATGATGAAGCGCCAGTTCAAGGACCACGGCGTTGCCTCGATCGATGAGCTGATCGACGTCGCGCGGGAGCTGGGCGTCAAGCTCCAGCCCTGCGGGATGACGATGGACGTGTTCGGCTACAAGGAGTCGGAGTTCATCGACGGCGTCGAGCCCGCGTGCGGGGCGACGGCGTTTCTCGACTGGGCGGCCGACGCCGACGTCACGCTGTTCATCTGAGAGCGGGGTCCATGACACGCCGGGCGATCGTGTGGTGACGGCCTCGAGCGGGGCTGTCGATGGCGTCCTCACCACGCCCGTGGCCATGCCGGCCGACCGGTTCGCCACGGGCGTCGTCGAGCGGTCGTCGCGCTGGATCAAGGTCATCGACCAGACCCGGTGCATCGGCTGCCACGCCTGTACGACCGCCTGCAAGTCGGAGAACGAGGTCCCGCTCGGCGTCACCCGCACCTTCGTCAAGGCGGTCGACGTCGGCGTCTTCCCCCAGGCCCGCCGCGTGTTCCAGGTCACCCGCTGCAACCAGTGCACCGATGCGCCGTGCGTGGCGGCTTGTCCGACCGCGGCGATGTTCCGGCGGGCCGATGGCATCGTGGACTTCGACAAGTCGGCCTGCATCGGCTGCAAGGCGTGCATCGCCGCCTGCCCGTACGACGCGATCTTCATCAACCCCGAGGACCACTCGGCCGAGAAGTGCAACCTGTGCGCGCACCGGATCGACGGCGGCCTCGAGCCCGCCTGCGTCGTCGTCTGCCCGACCCAGGCGATCCTGGTGGGCGACCTCCACGACCCCACATCGCGGGTCGCTGCGATCGTCGAGCGCGACGCCGTCGCCGTGCGACGGCCGGAGAAGGAGACGAGACCGGGGCTGTTCTACCGCGGTGCCCACCAGGCAGTCATCGACCCGCTCGCCGCGCGGCGCCCGGCCGGCCCCACCCTGATGTGGAGCGAGCGCCCTTCCGGCGGCCACCTCGTGGAG
>Ga0154724_1022_pt14 | contig 29457 bp, 23 predicted proteins | sample Rifle2008BG16ft_FD_105732 | JGI IMG/M metagenome (GOLD analysis project Ga0154724, IMG submission 105732) | Chloroflexi bacterium RBG_16_72_14 | reverse complement strand
CCGCAGCCAGCGTCGCCAGCACCGCGGTCCGCGCCACGGGCGACAGCACGCCAAGGACCGGGACGCGGCTCGGGGCTGCGTGCGCGGTGCTCACGGGCGCCCCGTCCCCGGGGCCGCGTACAACGCCCGGCGCGGGATCCCGGTCTCCGCCGAGACCCGGCGCGCCGCGTCGCCGCGCGCGACGCCGTCGGCCACGAGGCGCTCCACCGCGGCCCGGGCGTCGTCGAGGGCGGCCTCGCCCTGCTCGCGGTCGGCCGGCGTCGCCGCGTGCCCGTCCCAGCCCACGACGATCACGACCTCACCCCGGGCCGGGATCGTGCCTGACTTCGCGGCCGCGGCGAGGTCCGCGAGCGGCCCACGGACGATCTGCTCGTGGAGCTTGGTCAGCTCGCGGCACACGGCGCCGGCCCGCTCTGGCCCGCAGACCGCGGCAAGGTCGGCGAGCGTGGCGGCCGTCCGTCCCGGGGACTCGAACAGGACGGTCCCGCGCTCGTCGGCAGCGATCCGGGCCAGGCGCTCGCGCCGTTCGCGCCCGGACCGCGGCAGGAACCCCTCGAACGACCATCGCGGCCCGGCCACGCCGCTCCCGGCGAGCGCGGCCAGCACGGACGACGCGCCAGGGATCGGCACGACCGTGCCACGCACCGCGGCCCAGGCGGCGACCAGCCCCTCGCCCGGGTCGGAGATGACGGGCGTGCCTGCGTCGGTGACGAGGGCGAGATCCGCGCCGCCCTCGAGGTGCGCCAGCAGCTCGCGCTCCCGGGCCGGGCCGCTCCGCGCGTGGTAGCTGACGGTCCGGGTCGCGACCTGGTACCGGTCCAGCAGCCGGCGCGTGATCCGGGTGTCCTCGGCGGCGATCAGCGGTACGGCGCGGAGCACGTCCAGCGCCCGCAGCGTGACGTCGCCGAGGTTGCCGATCGGCGTGGCGACCACGTACAGCGTGCCGCCCCGGGCCCCGTCCTGGGCCCCGGCCCCGTCGCCGACATCGCCGCCCACGGTCAGGACCGCGCGGACCCGGGGCGCCGCCGGGGGTACAGGTAGTCCACGCCGGCGGTCCGCGGCCCTAGCTTCGCGATCGGCGGCACCTGGCGCTTGAACTCGGCACCCGCCACCATCCGGTCCACGCGCTCGACCATCGCCCGGTCGAAGCCCTTCGCCACCACCTCGTCGATGCTCCGCCGCTTGTCGATCCGCCAGAACAGCAGCCGATCCAGCTCCGGGTACGAGAAGCCGGCCTCCGATTCATCGGTCTGGCCCGGCCACAGGTCCGCGGAGGGCGCCTTGCGGATGATCGCCTCGGGCACGCCGATCGCCACCGCCAGCTGCCGGACCTGGCTCTTGTACAGGTCGCCGATCGGGTTGAACGCGCAGGCCGAGTCCCCGAACAGCGTCGTGTACCCGATCAGCGACTCGGTCTTGTTGCCGGTCCCCACGACCAGGCCGCGCCACGTGACCGAGCGGTCGTAGAGGACCGCCATCCGAATCCGGGCCATCAGGTTGCCCCGCCGGAGCGCCGGGGCCTCGAGCGCCTCCGGGCCGCCCGCCCCCGCCACCCCGTCGGCCCCGAAGTAGCCGTCCACCATCGGGCTGATGTCCACCAGCTCCGACGCGCAGCCGAGGCGCCGCACGACCTCCTCGGCGTCGGCCCGCGAGGCCGGAGACGACGTGCGGTAGGGCATCAGCACGCACAGCAGCCGCTCGGCGCCGATCGCCTCGGCCACCAGGTACGCCACCAGCCCGGAGTCGATCCCGCCCGACAGCCCGAGCACTGCCCGCTCGAACCCGGCCTGCCGCAGCTGGCCGCGGATGAACGCGGCGACCACCTTGCGGGCGACGCCGGTGTCGATCGCGAGCTCCTCGGGCAGGACGAACATCGCCAGCGTGTGGTCCGTCATCCCCGGCCCCCGCCGGCGCGCTGCACGTCCGCGGCCACGTCGAACCCGTCCACGGCGCCGGCCTCGGCCGTCGCGTCCGCGGCCAGCCCGGCCCGTTCCGCGATCAGCCGCCGCCACTCGCGCGCGACGAGCTCCGGGCGCTCGTCGCGGAGCAGCGGCAGGGTGATCCGCTCCCGCCGCACGTCGGCGAGGTCCACGTCCGCGTAGAACAGCCCCTCCTCGAACAGCGGCGCGCCGGCGACCAGCGCGCCGGTCGGCCCAATGACCTCCGAGCCGCCCCAGAACGAGAACGACTCGTCCACGCCCACCCGGTTGCAGAACACGACGAACGAGGTCGTGAGCTGGGCGTAGGTCCGCATCAGCGTCCGCCACGAGGCGGCGGTGCCGAGGCCCACCTCGTTCGTGGCCGCCAGGTCCCGCCCGGGCGACGAGGAGACGTTGACCAGGATCTGCGCTCCGTCGAGCGCGAGCAGCTGGGGCGTGGACAGGTGCCAGAAGTCCTCGCACACCGCGAGGCCCACGCCCACGCCCAGCCGCGAGGGCACCGCGCGCAGCATGTCGCCCGGGGCGAAGAACCGCCGCTCGTCGAACAACCCGTAGGTGGGCAGGTGGACCTTGCGGTGGACGTGGCGCAGCTCGCCGTCCTCGAGCAGCGCGGCGGCGATGAACAGCCGGTGGTCCGCCGATTCCTCCACGAACGACACGACCGCGGACAGGACGGCGGTCTCGGCGGCCAGCGACGCCAGGCGCGGGTCGTCCAGGCGCATCGAGACCTCGGCCGCGAGGTCCTGGAGCAGGTATCCGGTGAGGCCGAGCTCCGGGAACACGACCAGGCCGGCGCCGCCGGCGCGCGCCTCGCCGAGCAGCGCCCCGTGGCGTGCGAGGTTGGCCTCGAGGTCGCCGAGCCTCGGCGCGAGCTGGGCAAGGGCGATGCGGAGCGGCTGCATCCCGCGAGTCTACGGCGCAGCGGTCCGGCCGCCAGTGGTTGACCGCCGCCGTGACGCTGCCATGTGCATTCGTGGGACATCGCGAGCCTGAAGCCGCCGGCGACCGCCGTTGCAGCCTGCTTGAGAGTGTCAATGCGTCCGGCATGTGCACCCGGACCGACAAGGGCCGCGGTCTCGGCGCCCCGGCCCCGCCCAAGCCCAGGAATGAACACCAGGGATGCACGGCGGACCGGAAGTGGGTGCCGGCGGCGTGCGGGCCGGCCCGCAACGAGGTGCCGGCGGCGTGCTGGCCGGCCCTCGAAGCACGCGCCGGCGGGCGCGCCTGAGCGTGGGGATACCCGCCCGGACCCAACCCGGAGGGAGGCCCGGCGCGTATTTGTCCATGACGGCCGTTTCGCGCGGTGCTAGGCTGACCGCCACCCGCCGCATCGGCCGTGCCGTGGCGCGGGCAAGCGCGCCGGTCACCGGACCTTCGGGCCGGGACCGGAGCACCCAGAGGAGGAGTTGGGAAGCATGACCCGATCACCGTGGTGGTCGCGGACGGCGCTGGTCGCCGTCACGATGATCGTCTTCGCGGCGTGCGGGGGCACGACATCAACCGCGAGCCCGTCAGCTGGCGCGGCAACCCCCGTACCGAGCGCTCCCGAGTCGGTGGCGCCGTACGAGGGCATGACCTACCCGGAATCGGGTGAGGCCCCGTGCGGCACCGACGGCTATACCGGCAATGTCAAGAGGATCAGCGCGACGGATGCATCGACCGTCGTATTCGAGCTGTGCAATCCGGACGTTGCGTTCCTGCCCAAGGTCGCGTTCTCGCCGTTCGCGATCAACGACACGGCCTGGCTCGAGTCGAAGATCGACCCGGCCGGGACGACGAATCAGGCGATCGTGTCCGAGGTCAACGGCACCGGCCCGTACAAGCTCGACGTGTGGAACCGGGGCTCGGACGTCACCATGGTGCGCAACGACGCGTACTGGGGTGAGAAGGCCAAGACCGAGAAACTCATCATGCGCTGGAGCCAGGAAGGCGCCCAGCGTCTCGTGGAGTTGCAGTCGGGCGCCGTCGACGGGATCGACAACGTCGGCAACACCGACTTCCCGACCGTCGAGGCCAATGCGGACCTGCAGATCCAGCCGCGCGAAGGCCTGAACGTGATGTACTTCGGCTTCAACAACGCGTTCAAGCCGTTTGACGACGTCAGGGTCCGCCAGGCCATCGCGCTGGGCATCGACCGCGAGCGACTGCTCACGAACTTCGCAGCGCCCGGCTCCGAGATCGCCACGCACTTCACGCCGTGCTCGATCCCCAATGGCTGCGAGGGGGAGGCCTGGGGTCAGTTCGACGTGGCCGCCGCCAGGGCCCTGCTCGCCGAGGCCGGGTTCGCCGACGGGTTCAAGACGAAGATCATCTACCGCGACGTGTCCCGCGGCTATGTCAACGATCAGAACGTCATCGCAGTGGACCTCCAGGCCCAGCTGAAGACGAACCTCAACATCGACGCCTCGATCGAGGTCCAGGAGTCGGCGACGTTCATCGACAACGCCGACGCCGGCAAGCTCGACGGGATCCACATCCTGGGCTGGGGTGCCGACTACCCGGACGTCACGAACTTCCTCGACTACCACTTTGGGTCGGGCGCGACGGCCCAGTTCGGCGCCAAGTTCGACGACATCACGGGTCCGCTGTCCCAGGGCGCCATCGGCACCAACGACGCGAACCGGGCCCCGTTCTATGAGCAGGCGAACAACGCGATCAAGGCCAACGTCCCGATGGTGCCGATCTGGCACCAGGCCTCCGCGACGGCCTATCGCGCCGACGTCGAAGGCGCCCATAGCTCGCCGCTGAGCAACGAGCACTTCGCATCGATGACACCGGGCACGCGCACGCAGATCGTGTTCATGCAGGGTGCCGAGCCGCCCGGACTCTACTGTGCCGACGAGTCGGACGGCGAGGCGCTCCGCGTCTGCGAGCAGATGATGGAAGGCCTCTACGCGTTCGAGATCGCCGGCACGGCCGCGATCCCGGCATTGGCCGAGACATGCGAGCCGAACGCCGAGCTGACCGTCTGGACCTGCACGCTCCGTTCAGGCGTGACATTCCATGACGGCGCGACGCTCGACGCGAACGACGTCGTCCTGAGCTACGCGGTGCAGTGGGATGCCGCGCATCCGCTGCACAAGGGCCGCGACGGCTCGTTCTCCTACTTCCCCGGCCTGTTCGGTGGGTTCCTGAATCCGCCGCCTGCAGCGGAGTAGGTTTCTCCCTCGACCACAGCGTGAAGGGCGTCGCCTCGGCGACGCCCTTCACACACCCGCACTCGCCCCCGCCACCCGCAGCGCCCACCGAGGAGCCAGCCGCCCGGATGCCGCGCTTCATCATCCGCCGCCTGCTCTCAAGCGTCCCCGTCCTGCTCGGGATCATCGCGCTCGTGTTCGTGCTCGCTCGGGTCATCCCCGGCGATCCATGCACCGCGACCTATGGCGAGCGAGCAACCCCCGAGCTGTGCGCAGCGTTCGAGATCCGGTACGGGCTGGACAAGCCGATCTGGGAGCAGTTCCTCATCTACTTCGGCGCGATCCTCCAGGGCGACCTCGGCAACTCGCTCCGCTTCGGGCGGCCGGTCACCGACATCCTCGTCGAACGGCTGCCGGTTACCGTGGAGCTGACGATCGTCGCCTTGCTCTTCGCCAGCTTCGTGGGGATCATCCTGGGCGTCCTGTCAGCGACGCGAAGAAACTCGCCGGTCGATGTCGCGACGATGATCGTCGCCAACCTCGGCGTGTCCACGCCGGTGTTCGTGCTCGGCCTTCTGCTCGCGTTCGCCTTCGCCGTCCTGCTGAAGGACACGGCATTCGCGCTGCCCCCGTCCGGGCGCCTGTCGCCGGGTGTGAGCGTAGTCCCCCTCGCGCAGGCCTGGGGCCTCGAGGGCTTGAGCGGCCCGCCGCGGATGCTCCTCAACTTCTTCTCGAACATGTACGTCATCAACAGCCTGGTGACCGGCCAGTGGTCGGTCCTCGCTGATGCGCTGAGACACCTGATCCTGCCAGCCGTCGCCGTGGGCACCATCCCGCTCGCGATCATTGCGCGCATGACCCGATCGAGCCTGCTCGAGGTCCTCGGTCTCGACTACATCCGGACCTCGCGAGCGAAGGGCCTCAAGGAACGCTCCGTCATCACCCGCCATGGGATGCGCAACGCGCTGCTGCCCGTGGTGACCGTCATCGGCCTCTCCCTCGGCGCGTTCCTCTCGGGCGCGATCCTGACCGAGACGATCTTCAACCTGACCGGAATGGGGAAGACGCTGTTCGAGGCTATCGAGGGACGCGACTACATCGTCATCCAGGGGGTGACGATCGTGGTCGCCGTCGCGTACCTGCTCGTCAACCTCGTGGTCGACGTCTCCTACGCCTTCCTCGACCCGCGGATCCGGCTCTCGTGAGACGTACCAGATGACGCTGTCTCAACCGTCCCTGGACGCTGCGGTGGACGCTCTCACGGCGTCGCCCGCCTCGTCGCTGCGACGCGATACGATCCGCAACATCCTCAGGCAACGGACGGCGGTCGTCGGGCTGACGATCATGCTCCTGCTCGTGCTCGTCGCGGTCTTCGCCGATGTCATCGCCCCGTTCGAACCGAACGTGTCGATGCTCGACCTGGGACTTCCCGGGACCCGCGGCCTGCCGCCGTGCATCCACCTTCTGGGCTGTCCGGCGGATCAGACGCAGCATCTCATGGGCCTCGATTCGAACCTGCGTGATGCGTTCAGCCGCGTCATCCACGGGGCCCGAGTCTCGCTCATCATCGGCCTCGCAACGGTCACCGTGGCGATCGTCATCGGGACCCTCATCGGCGCAGTCGCCGGGTACTCGGGCGGACGTACGGACAACGTCCTGATGCGACTCATGGACGTCGTGCTCTCGTTCCCGAGCCTGATCCTCGCGATCACGATCGTCACCGTCCTCGGCACCGGCCTCCTCAACGCGATGCTGGCCATCGCCATCGTGTCCATCCCCGTCTATGCCCGGGTCATGCGCGCATCCGTCCTGTCCGTGCGCGAATCGGACTTCGTCACCGCGTCGCGAGCGCTCGGCGAGTCGTCGGTCGGGATCCTGTCGCGGCGGATTCTGCCCAACGCCCTCACGCCGCTCATCGTCCAGGGCACGCTCGGGATCGGCGGCGCCATCCTCGAGGTCGCCGCCCTCTCGTTCGTGGGTGTCGGTGCCCAGCCGCCGACGGCCGAATGGGGGTTCATGATCGCCAGCGACCGGAACCTGTTCTTCTCCGCGCCGCACCTCATCTTCTTCCCAGGCGTCGCGATCACGCTCAGCGTCCTGGCCTTCAACCTCATCGGCGACGGGCTGCGCGACGCCCTCGACCCGCGCCTCAACCGGTGACCTGGTGACCGACACCCGCAACGACTCCGCCACGTCGCTTCCGGACCTGCTCGGGACCCGGCTCGATGAGACCGTCGTCGAGGAGATCGTCCCGCCGTCGGCCCGTCGGGTCCCGCGCCAGCGGGGCGAGCGCCTGCTCGACGTGCGCGGCCTGCGCACCTCGTTCCACACCCGCGACGGGGTGGTCCGGGCGGTGGACGGAATCGACTTCCACGTCGATCGTGGCGAGATCATGGGTCTGGTCGGCGAGTCCGGCTGCGGCAAGAGCGTGACCAGCCTGTCGGTCATGCGGCTGATCGCCGCGCCGGGCCGCATCGAGGCCGGCGAGGTCCTGTTCGACCGGCAGGACCTGCTCAAGCTCCGGGCCGACGCCATGCGGCGGATCCGCGGCAACCGGATCAGCATGATCTTTCAGCAGCCGCAGTCGTCGCTCGACCCGGTATGGAACGTCGGTGCGCAGATCGCCGAGGTGCTGGAGCTGCACCGCAACATGACCCGCCGCGCGTCCCGCAGCCGGGCGGTCGAGCTGCTCCGGATGGTCGGCATCCCGGATCCCGAGCGTCGCGCGACCGCGTATCCGCACGAGATGTCGGGCGGCATGGCCCAGCGCGTGATGATTGCGATGGCGCTCGCCTGCGAGCCCGAGCTGCTCATCGCCGACGAGCCGACGACCGCTCTCGATGTGACGATCCAGGCCCAGATCCTGGACCTGATACGCGGCCTGCGCGAGGAGACCGGAACCGCCGTCATTCTCATCACCCACGATCTCGGGGTGGTGGCCGAGATGTGTGACCGGGTGGCGGTGATGTACGCCGGCGAGATCGTGGAGCAGACCGACACCGTGTCGCTGTTCCGAGACCCGCTCCACCCGTACACGAAGGGCCTGATCGCCTCGATCCCGGTCGTGGGTGACGTGCGCGACGCCCTGGCCGTGATCCCGGGCAACGTGCCCAGCCTGATCGACCTTCCGAAGGGCTGCCGGTTCGCGCCGCGGTGCGTGGCGCGCATCGAGCAGGACATCCGGCTGTCAACGGAGCTTCATCCCGAGCTGCGGCCGCTGCGACCCGGGCACGACGTCCGGTGCTGGATCTACCACGACGCGGCCGGCAACCTGATGCCGGGTGCGGACCTGGTCCGCCCCGTCGTCTCGACCGAAGACGCGATGCCCGAGGCCCAGCCGTGAGCGCCGAGCCGGTCCGGGTCGACCCCGATCGTGCCGAGCGGCTTGCCGAGCCGGGCGCCGCACACCTGGTCGAGGTGCGCAACCTGGTCAAGGAGTTCCCCATCCGCGGCGGGATCCTCAACCGCACGATCGCCGTCGTCCAGGCGGTATCCGGCGTGAGCTTCGACATCCGCCGGGGGGAGACGCTGGGCCTCGTGGGCGAGTCGGGATCGGGCAAGACGACGGTCGGACGCCTGATGCTTCGGCTGATCGAGCCGACCTCCGGGACTGTCCGGTTTGATGGGGCCGACATCACGTACATCCACGGCGGGCACCTCAAGCCGATCCGGCGCCGGATGCAGATCATCTTCCAGGACCCGTTCGCCTCGCTCGATCCCCGGGCGCCGATCGGCGACAGCATCGGCGAGGGCCTTCGCATCCACCAGATCGGGTCGCAAGCGGAGCGGCGCGAGAAGGTGCGCCGCATGATGGATCTCGTTGGGCTGTCGCCCTATCACGCGCGGCGCTACCCCCACGAGTTCAGCGGCGGGCAGCGGCAGCGGATCGGGATCGCCCGGGCGCTGGTCGTGGAGCCGGACCTCCTGGTGTGCGACGAGCCGGTGTCCGCGCTGGACGTGTCGATCCAGGCCCAGGTCCTCAACCTGCTCAAGTCGCTGCAGCGCGAGCTCGACCTGACGTACCTGTTCATCGCCCACAACATGGGCGTCGTGGAGCACATCAGCGACCGGGTGGCCGTGATGTACCTGGGCAAGATCGTCGAGGTCGCCGACCGCGAGACCACGTTCCGGGACCCCCAGCACCCGTACACGCAGGCGCTGCTGTCCGCGATCCCCGTCCCGGATCCCGAGCGCCGGCGCCGCCGGGTCATCCTCAAGGGCGACGTGCCGAGCCCGGTGAACCCGCCCTCCGGGTGCAGGTTCAACCCGCGCTGCCAGGTGCGCGCGGAGCTGGGCGGCCCGGCGATCTGCGCCGAGCAGGAGCCCGCCCTCCTGGACCTCGTGCCGGGACAGGGCCACCACCAGTGCGCATGCCACTTCCGGGGATCGGGAACGGCCGCCCCGTCGACCGCGGCGGCCGGCCCGGCAAGCGCGGCGAGCCCGGCGCCCGGCGGGGCGACCCCGGCGCACGGCGGGTGATGGCCCACCGCCGCGCCCCGGGCGTCTTCCTGTGCGCGTCCCTGCTGCTGGCAGCCTGCACCTCGAACCCGGTTGCGACGGAGCCCCCGGCCACGCCGACGCCGGCACTCACCGTCGATCCCACCCCGTCCGTCAGCGAGGCCCCCTTCGAGCGCGCCGCCTGGCCGGCCGGCGGCTCTGCGTGCGACACGGAGGGATACACCGGCCGGATCGGGCGGATCGCGGCGGTGGATGCCCGGACCGTGCGCTTCACGCTGTGCGCGCCCGACGGCGCGTTCCTCGCCCGGATCGCGGACCCGGCGCTCGGCATCCTGGACGCTGCGACGATCGAGCGCCTGGCCGAGGACCCGGCGTCGGCCCGATCGCTGGCCGGCACGGGCCCCTATCGAATCGACCGCTGGACCAGCGGCGAGGACGCGATCCTCGTGGCCGCCGGCGACCCGGGGACGGCCTCGGAGGCACCGACGCTCGTCCTTCGCTGGGCCGCGGATCCCACCCAGCGCACGTTCGAGCTCCAGTCCGCGACCGTGGACGGGATCGACGCCCCCGGGGCCCTCGACATCGAGCGGATCGCCACCCAGCCCGAGCTGGCCGTCGTGCCGCGGGCAGCTCTCGCGACGGTGTTCCTCGCGTTCGGCAACGAGGAGGCCTTCGCCGGCGTCCGCGTCCGCCGCGCGATCGCCGCGAGCCTCGACCGCGCCGCGCTCGCCGCCGCGGCCTTCCCCGCCGGGTCCGCGGCGGCCACCCATCTCGTGCCCTGCGTCGTCCCCGGTGGCTGCGCCGGGGAGGCGTGGTACACGTTCAACGCCCCCGCGGCCGCCGCGGAGCTCGCCGCTGCCAGGTTCGACCTCGACGGCTCGTACACGATCCACGTCCCCAACCGCCCGCTCGCCGGACTCGCCAACCCGGCGGCCGTCGCGGAGGCGGTCGCCGTGCAGCTGCGCGACAACCTGGGCCTCGAGATCGCGATCGACGTCATGACCGCCCGCAACTTCGACGCGGAGGTGGCCGCCGGGACGCTCGAGGGCCTGTACCTCTCGTCGACCTCGTCGTCGGTCGCGGACCCGGTGGCGTACCTCGATCCCCTGTTCCGGGCCGGCCTCAAGGCGACGACCGCCACCCGCGGCAAGGAGGTCCGGGCGGCCCTGGCCGAGGCCGCCGCCACGGCCGACGCGGAGGCGCGCGAAGCGGCGCTCGGGCGGGCCAACGACGCGATCCGCAGCGTGGTCCCGCTGATTCCGCTCGTCAACCCGGGCTCGGTGGTCGCCTTCCGCGCCGACGTGGACGGCGTCGCGACCTCGCCGCTGGGCACGGACCCGCTGGGCGCCTTCACGCCCGGCGACCGGAGCCAGCTCGTGTTCATGGGGATCGGCGAGCCCACGGGCGCCTACTGCGGCGACCAGCGCTCCGCCGACGCGCTGCGCGTCTGCGCGCTGGTCACGGAGCCCCTGTACGCGTTCGCCGCCGACGCCCTCCGGCCCGAGCCGCGGCTCGCCGAGCGGTGCACGCCCGACGCGGACGCGGTGGTCTGGACGTGCACGCTGCGCGAGGGCGTCGTGTTCCACGACGGCAGCCGGCTGGACGCGGGCGACGTGCTCGCCACCTACGTCGCGCAGTGGGACGCGTCGGCACCGTTGCGCGCGGCCCGGCCGGAGGCGACGTTCGCGGCGTGGGCGGCGCTGTTCGGCGGGACGCTGGGAAACGCCCCCGACTGAGCGCCGACCCGCCGGCAACCTGATCAGCCGCCGCCGCGCAAGGATGGCGCGGTCGACGAGCGGGCAGATCGGGCGGCGCGTCTCGCCGCGTGCCGCGAGCCCTGCTGGCGCCTCCCTACTGCACCAGCAGGCGTTTCATCAGCAGCGCCTGTTCGGCGAGCGGACCGAGCAGGGCGCGGGTGGCTCGATACGCCTCCAGCCCGCGCGCCAGCTGGACGCTGCCGGCGGTGACCCCGTCGGGATCACCGCCGGTGATCGAGTCGCGAAGCAGCTTCGAACCCGCCAGCATGTCAGGAAACGCCTTGCGATAGCTCGCCGCGAGCTCGATGGTCGCCGGGTAGTCGGCGATCCGGTCGATGTTGGGCTCGATCATCTCGATCAGCTTGGCGAGCCCGTCGGCCGCGCCCCACAGCCGCTCGAGGTCCTGCTGCTCGGCCGCCAGGCCGAGGTCGTTGCCCGCCTTCTGGATCTCGCTGTCGGCCACCCCGAGCGCCACCACGCTCTCGATGATCGAGCCGGGCCAGCGCGTCGGCGACGGTCCTGGTTCGCCCGAGGCCGAGGTCCCGGGCGCACCATCGCCTGACGCCGTCGCTGTGGAGCCCGTGGGTGTCGCGGCCGATCCGGCGCCGGTTCCGGACGGCGGAGCCGGTGAGGTCCCACACGCAACGACGAACATGGCGATTGCAGCCAGCCCTGACACGCAGGCAACGAGAAGCCGGCGGGTGCGGGGTCCGCCCGACGGGGGCTCGGTCGAGACCCGGCGTCGGTGCGGTCGCGTCCTCACTCGTCCTCGACGGCCGCCGCAACGATGGCCGGTGACTCTGCGGCGGCCTCGCTCACCGTGGTCTGGCTGATCTCCTCGGTCCAGTGACAGGCCACCTGGTGGCCGGTGTCGCCGAGCGATCGGACCTCGGGCTCCTGCGTGACACAGTTCTCGGGATTGCCCAGCCGCTCCCGGAGCCAGCAGCGGGTGTGGAACCGACACCCGGCCGGGGGCGCGGCCGGTGACGGCAAGTCGCCCTTGAGGATCAGCCGCTTGCGGCGGCGCCGAGGATCGGCCTCCGGGATGGCCGACAGCAGGGCGACGGTGTACGGGTGTCGCGGGTTCCGGTAGAGCTGTTCGACCGTCCCGATCTCGACGAGCTTGCCCAGGTACATGACCCCGACGCGATCCGAGAAGTACTGGATGACCGACAGGTTGTGGCTGATGAACAGGTACGTGAGGTTCAGGTCCCGCTTGAGGTCGTACAGCAGGTTGAGGACCTGGCTCTGGATCGACACGTCGAGCGCGGACACCGGCTCGTCGGCCACGATGAAGTCCGGGCTCAGCGCGAGCGCCCGGGCAACCCCGATGCGCTGGCGTTGCCCGCCCGAGAACTCGTGGGGGTACCGACGGGTGTACTCCCGGCGCAGTCCGACGATCTCGAGCGAATCCTCGACCTTCTTGTCTCGCGCCTGCCGGTCGGTCAGGCCCTGCGACAGGAGGCCTTCTCCGATGATGTCGCTGATCGGCATACGCGGGTTGAGCGACCCGAATGGATCCTGGAAGATGATCTGCATCCGCCGCCGCAGCGGGCGCATGTCGTTCGGCTCGACGTCCTCGAGCTCGTAGCCGTCGAAGACCACCCGGCCCGAGGTGGGCGGCGTGAGCTGGAGCACGGTCCGGCCGAGCGTCGTCTTGCCGCAGCCCGACTCGCCCACGAGGCTGAACGTCTCGCCGCGCATCACGTCGAACGTCACCCCATCGACCGCGTAGACGGTGCCGATCTGCCGGCGGAGGACACCGCCATGGATCGGGAAGTGCTTCCTGAGGTCGCGTACCGCGAGCAGCGGCCCGGCAGCGGACCGATCCCGCGCCGCACTGGCGGGCAACGGCACGATCGCACCGATCTCGATCGTCCCCGAGGGCGCCGCGACGGGGCGGTCTGTGGGCGCGGCGGTCGGTGCAGGCAGCGCTGCGGTGGCCGCCCTTGCGGGCCCCATCAGGGGATCAGCGATCGGTCGAGCACCGATCTCGTCGGCGCGGATCTGCCGCTCGCGTTCGCCGTTGAACCATCGTCGCGCCCGCAGCAGGTTCAGCATCGCCGGCAGCGCGAGGATTGGACCGACCGCGGCGAGAACCACCGAGAAGAACGCCGAGTTGCCGTCGAGCTCCGTGGCGCCGCCGCCGACGACCTGGACCAGGATGTAGTAGCACGCGAGCTGTACGGCAAGCGACGAGCCGACCGCGACGGCGAGCGCCCAGCGCTGACGTGTCGGGATGACCCGCCGCCCGACGAACACAACGCCGGCCGCGGCCAGCAGGAACGGCACCAGGCGCGCGCTGGCGTCCGCTGCACCCTTCACGCCGAGCACGGTGACCAGGAGCAGCACGACCGCGATCAGCAGGTAGTAGCCGACGAGGGCCACGTACTGGCCGAGGGCGCGGCGCACGGGCTCGGGTGGCCGGCGTCGCAGCCGCCGGCGGACCGCCGGCTCCGCCGGGACCGGAACCCCGGTCGTGGCTCCACTCGTCATGCTCGTGGTCGTCCTCGTCACACGGAGTCCGTCAGCTGCCGGCCGACGCGCATGTTCTGGCGATGCTGGCTGACTGCCGCCTCGAGCCGGGACGCGGCGCCCGCGACGTGGAGGTGGCAGCGGGCGTGGCGCTCGGCATCGCGTGTCACACTCAGGTCGGGCATCCGGTCGCGGCACGTGTCCCAGGCGTACGGGCAGCGCGGCTCGAAGCGACAGGCGGGCGGGAGGTGGAACGGCGAGGGCACCACCCCGCTGATGGCCGACAGGCGGCCGCCACGCTTCTCGACGGTCGGGATCGACTCGATCAGGCCCATCGTGTAGGGCATCCGGGGCTCGAGCAGCACGTCCGCCACGGAGCCTTGCTCCACGACCTGGCCCGCGTACATGACGATGACGTCGTCGACGGTTTCGGCGATGACGCCCAGGTCGTGGGTGATCATGATCAACGCGGAACCGGTCCGCTGCTGGATCGTCTTGAGCAGCTCGAGGATCTGCGCCTGCACGGTCACGTCGAGCGCCGTCGTCGGCTCGTCGGCGATCAGCAGCTTGGGCTCGCAGCTGAGCGCCATCGCGATCATCACGCGCTGACGCATCCCGCCCGAGAGCTCGTGCGGGTACTGCTTCGCGCGGCGCTCAGGGCTTGGGATCCCGACCAGGCGCAGCATTTCGACCACCCGGCTCCAGGCTTCCCGCGCCCGCACGTGCAGGTGCGTCTGTACCTGCTCGGCGATCTGCGCGCCGACCGTGAACACCGGGTTCAGGCTCGTCAGCGGCTCCTGGAAGATCATCGCGATGTCCTTGCCGCGGACCTTCCGCATCTCCGATTCCGAGAGCGCCAGCAGGTCACGTCCGTCGAACCAGGCTTCGGAGCCCGCCCCGATCTCCGCCGGCGGGATGTCGAGCAGACGCATGATCGTCAGCGCGGTCACGCTCTTGCCGGAACCGGACTCGCCGACGATCCCCAGCGTCCGTCCGCGATCCAGGGTGAAGCTCACCCCATCGACCGCCGGCACCACCCCGTCCATCACGTGGAACCGGGTCTGCATGTTGCGCACGTCCAGCAGGCGGTCGCCGTCCGAGTGGGGCGTCGACGCGCCGGTGGTGGCCGCGGCGGCCGTCATGCGCGCGATCTCGGGTCGAACGCGTCGCGCAGGCCGTCGCCGATGAAGTTGACGGCGAGCACGGTGAGGATGATGGCCAGACCGGGGAACAGTGGCCACCACCAGTTGCCAAGCGGGATGAAGGTCAGGGCGTTGGACAGGATGTTGCCCCAGGTGGGCGATGTCGGGTTGACGCCGAAGCCCAGGAAGCTCACGAAGGCCTCGGAGATGATGTTGCCGGCGACGATCAGGGACGCGGCGACGACGATCGGGCTGAACGCGTTGGGCAGGATGTGGCGGAAGATGATCCGCCGGTCGCGGACGCCCACCGCCCGCGCCGCCTCCACGAACTCGCGCTCCCGGATGGACAGGAACTGGCTGCGGACGAGCCGGCTGGTCCCCATCCATGAGAACGCCCCGAAGATGATGATCACCAGGCCGACTGACCCGTTGCCGAAGAAGCGGGAGGCCACCAGGATCACGAACAGGATCGGCAGGCTGAGCATGATGTCCACCAGCCGCATCAGCACGTTGTCGACGACTCCGCCGACGAAGCCTGCCACCGACCCGAGGATCGTCCCGATGAACACGCCGATTGCCATGCTCGAGAAGCCGATCAACAGCGAGGTGCGAGCCCCGTTGACGACCAGCTCGAACACGTCCCGCTGCAGGCCGCCGGTCTCGCCCATGACGTGCTGGAGCGACGGCGGCCGGCCCGCGTAGACGATCTCGTCGGGCAGGGGGATCGTGGTGAACTCGAAGGGCATCAGGATCGGGCCGACGATCGCCGTCGCGATCATCGTCGCGATCACGCCCAGGCCGATGAGGGCGAGATGGTGACGGCGGAACTTGCGCCAGGCCAGCTGCCACTGGTTGAGCGACTTGAGCCCGACCTCGTAGTCCTCGGCCGCGCTGGGCACCGTGTCGGTGATCTCGGCGGGCGGGACCGGCGGCTGGTGCTCGACGTTCTGCGTCATGCGGGGCTGCCTAGTACTTGATCCGGGGGTCGATCACCCCGTACAGGATGTCGGCGAGCAGATTGGCGAGCACGACCATGACCGACGTCACCAGCAGGACTCCCATCAGGATCGGGTAGTCGAAGTCGCGGGTCGCGTCGATCGTGAGCTTGCCAATGCCGGGCCACGAGAAGATCGTCTCGGTGACGATCGCGCCGGTGAACAGGAACGGGATCTCCAGCCCGATGTTGGTCACCACGGGCAACAGGGCGTTGCGCAGCGCGTGCTTGAAGTTGACGGTCCGTGCCGGGAGGCCCTTCGCCCTGGCCGTGCGAACGTAGTCCTGCCCCAGCGACTCGAGCATGCTGGCCCGAACGAAGCGGCTGTCTCCGGCGATGTTCACGACGACCAGGGTGATGACCGGAAGGACCAGATGCTTCGCGATGTCGCCGAGGGCCTGCGGCGTGTTGGATCCGAAATACACCCAGTACTCCGGGCTGCCGAAGGGTGGCGAGATGCGCGTCTCGGTCATCCCGCCGGCGGGCAGGATGTTCAGCCCCGGGCCGCTGAAGGCAAAGATCAGCATGATCCCGAGCCAGAACGTGGGCATCGCGTAGCCGACGTACGCGAACACCGTGGCGCCCTGGTCGAACAGGGAATACCGGTGGATGGCGGCATACACCCCGAGCACGATCGCCACGACGATCCACAGTACGAGCGCCGTCCCGGCGAGGATGAACGTCGGGAGCGCCGCGCGGATGATGCGGTTGCTGACGGGCTCGCCGCTGTCGATCGAGTATCCGAAGTCGCCGTGCAGCACTCCGTTCGTGGCGCCGCTGAGGGGCGTCGGGAGGAAGTTCGGCAATCCCGCGGGTCCGATGAGCACTCCGAGGCCCTCGCCCGAGGGATTGAGGATGCCCATCCAGCGACCGTACTGGATCGGGATCGGCTGGTCGAGGCCCCAGGCCTTCCGGAACGAGTCCTTCTGGGCTTGGGTGATCCGCGGATTCTGGGCGAACTTCGCCTCGGGGCCGCCGGGAGCTGCGAGCAGGATCGCGTAGACGACCACCGTGACTCCGAGCAGGACGGGAATCGCCTGAAGGACGCGGCGGGTCACGAACTTCATCATCGGCTTGGCCTCAGCCTCGACTGTCTTGGTGATTAGGGGTGGACGCTGACCCGGACGTCATGACCGCCGGAGGCCCGGCGGTCGATACGGCAGGATACCGCCCGGGGCGCCGCGACTGCGGCGCCCCGGGCAGGTCAGGCTTCCTCGATGGTCGAGAGGACGGGATGTCGGCAGACAGGCTGTCGCCAGCTACCTGCCGAACCAGTCCTCGGAGTTCCATGTCAGGCCGGCGAGCGTGCCGTTGGCAAAGTAGTTGCCGACCGCCGGGCTCACCAGCTCGACGTTCTTGCGGTAATAGAGCGGGACCTCGATGGTCTTGTCCACGTAGACCTTCAGGAAGGTCGCCATGGCGTCCTTGATGACAGCGAAGTCCACGCTGTTCTTGACGGTGTCGAGGGCCGCGTCGACGTCCGCGTCGACGATGCGCGCATCGTTCTGCCCGTTGGGCTCGAACTGGCTGCTGTGGTACACGCCGTAGTTGCCGAACGGATCGATCGACGAGCTGAACGCGTGCTCAGCGATGTCGAAGTTGCTCCAGGCGAGGACGCACGGCGTCTCGCGGGTGGACTCGTTGTAGTCGGCGAAGATGTCCGCCGGCGCCACCGCGTTGATCACGCTCTCGATGCCGACGGCCCGAAGCCACGCGCTCACCAGCGCGAGGGTGTCCTGGCGAACCTGGCGGGTGGTCGTGCAGAGCTCGACCTTGGCCTTCAGGCCGCCCTTCTCGCGGATGCCGTCGCCGTCGCTGTCAGTCCAGCCGGCCTCGTCGAGAACCTGCATCGCCTTGGCGGGGTCGTAGTTGGTCGGCGCCTGGTCCGCGTAGAACCACGCAGAGGGGCTGGTGTTGGTGTTGGCGACCTGGGTGTTGCCACCCAGCAGGCGGGTGTTGATCTCGTTCTTGTCGATCGCGTACGCGAGGGCGACGCGGATCGCCGCATCGGAGACCGGGCACCCTGAGCCGCGGTCCTGGACCTGCGCGAAGGTGCTGCAGGTATCCGCGGACCAGTTGGGCCGCAGGAACTCGTACAGGAGGGCCGGAATGGCGTGCACCTGCTCGCCGAGGTCCGTGACCTTCGGGATGTCCGAGTCCTGCAGGTCGACGGCAATGTCGACCTCGTTGCCCCGGTAGCCGGCGATCATGGCGTCCGCATCCGCGTACCACTTGAAGATGATCGAGTCGAGGTTGGCCGGCTTGCCGGTCCGCGGGTTGACGAAGTTGTCGTTGCGGACGAGGCGGAGCTCGGCGCCCGGCGTCACGGTCCCGAACTTGAACGGGCCGCTGACCGGCAGGTTCGGGACTTCGTCGGGCCGGAAGCCGGAGCCGGTGGTCTGGTCCTTGACCGGGATCCCCGACAGATAGTGCCGCGGGAGCGGCGGGACCTGGGGACCGAACAGCGCCGCGTAGCCCTCGAACACCTTCGTGAAGTGCCAGACCATGTCGGTGTCCGACGAGCAGTCGATGGCCGAGATGTCCTCGAAGCCGGTCGTGATCACGCCGACGTTGTCCCCGTCGAGCACCCACTCCCATGCGTACTTGAAGTCATCGCACGTGAGGGGCTCGCCGTCCGACCACTTGACGCCGCTCTGGATCTTCCAGGTGACGGTCATCGCGTCGCCGTTGTCGCCCGGCAGCTTGACCCCGCCGTTGTCCACGGTCGGGATCGGGGCCACCGCGAGCTGCGGGATGTACTTGAAGTCGTGGCTGATGGTGACGAGCGAATACCAGACGGCGGAGGCGACGTTGGCCTCGGTCACCTGGCCGAGATAGTACGGGTTGAACTGGGTCGCTTCCTGCCAGTCGCCGATGATGATCGATCCGCCGGTCGTCCCAGCCTCCGGACCATAGTCGGGGTTGAACAGGTCGACGGGACCCGAGGGCGTCGGCTCGGCCGACTCGGGTGCCGTAGTCGCCGCCGGTGTCGCCGGGGCTGCCGCCGACGGGGACGGAGTGGTGCTGGTACCGCCGCAGGCCGCGACCAGAATGGCCGCTCCGGCGAACAGGCCCACCAGTTTCCGCATCAAGGCTCCTCCAAGCTGCGTGGGGTCCTGAACTGCTACTCCCTCGCAGGACGATGGCCGCGTTTCCCTGTCGCGTGGGGCGGGTGCCCCCGTCGATTGGGAAGTACGCATGCGCGCACATACGCTGGCCGTCAGGCTGCGCTCGAGCAAAGATCGCTTACCGCAACGCGGGTGTCAAATCCGTTCGACGGAGGTGCGGGCCACGAGGGTCCCGCCACCTCACGACGGCACGAGCCCGCGGGGCGTGGCGTCTGTCGGGAACACCTCCTTCCAGGGCCTCAGCAGGCCCTCCGGGTGACGGGGCGGCAGCGTCCCGGTCGCGCTGACCGACGAGCTGTCGGGCGAGGCCGCGATCCGGGCCTCGGCCGCGCGCCACAGGGTGGCGATCGCGGCCGGCCGGTCGGGCATCAGGGAATCGGTATAGGCGGGCGACGGCCCCACGCCCACGCGCGGCGCCACCATGACGGCCACGATCGCCGCCCCCGCCGCGAGGCTGCCCAGCTGGAGCCGCCAGCTCCACGCGTCGCGGCGGCGGGTCGCCAGGCGGACGACCCGCTCGGCCGCCACCACGGGCACCGGGACGGCGCGGATCTCGCGACCCACGCGCCGCAGCGCGTGCACCGCCAGGGCGACCTGGGTGAGCTCCTGCTCGCACGCCCGGCACACCGCAAGGTGGTCCAGCGCGGGATCGGTGGCGGCGCCGCGCTCGCCGCGATCGACGAGGTCGAGCAGTGCTGGGCGGTGCCGGTCGCAGGGCGAGGCGCGGAGCATCATGCGCCGCCGGCCTCGACCTCGTCCGGGAGCCGCTCGCCCCAGGCGCCGCCGAACCGGCGGTCCGCGTGGAGCCGCGCCCGCAGGTCGCGGAGCGCGTGGTGGATCCGGCTCTTCACCGTGCCCAGCGGCAGGCCGAGCTGGTCGGCGGTCTCCTGGAGCGATAGCCCCTCGAGGTAGTACAGGACGACGACGGCCTGGTGCTTGTCGGACAGGCCCGCGATCCCCTCCCGGACGATCTGGCGCAATTCCGACCACTCCGCCCGCGCGTCGGGCTGAACGTCGGCGTCCACCAGGCGCGCCGCCACGAGGTCCGTGACGGGCTCGCTCGGCAGGCGCCGGCGCCCGAGGCGGCTATAGCACAGGTTGATCGCGACGCGATGGAGCCAGGGCAGCGGCGACATGTCCGTCCGCAGCCGGCGCCGGTGCGTGTAGGCCCGGCCGAAGGTGTCCATGAGGACCTCCTCGGACGCGCACGGGTCCGCGGTCAGCGCCAAGGCGGCGCGGAACACGGGCACGCGGTACCGCTCGAACAGCGCGGCAAACGCGTCGACATCATCCTCCGCCATGCGGCGGATGAGGTCGGCGTCGGTCGGCGTGCGGCGGGCAGCGGGTGTGGTCTCGCCGTGGATGGGTCGATCTCCGTGTGCCGTGGCACTCCCTTGACCCAACCATACCGCCGGACGCAGCCCCGGGTTCATTCCGTTCGGCGCAGCCTCAATCCGGACACGGCAGCAGCGCCCCCGTCATGCCCCGCCAGCGGAGGTTGGGCTGCCGGGCCGCGGTCGCCTCGTCGAGTCGCCGGACGGGAGCGTCGTGCGGGGCGGACGTGACCAGCGCGGCGTCCGTTTCGGCCTCGCGGGCGATCTCGATCAGGGCGTCCGCGAACCCGTCGAGGGTCTCGAGCGACTCGGTCTCCGTGGGCTCGATCAGCATCGCTTCCTCGACCGTGAGCGGGAAGTAGATCGTGGGCGGGTGATAGCCCTTGTCGATCAGGCGCTTGGCGATGTCCAGGGTGCGGACGCCGGTGCGGTGCCTGATGTCGGCGGCGGAGGCCACGAACTCGTGCTTGCACGCCCGCTCGAACGGCACCTGGTAGGTGCCGGCCAGGCGGTGCTTGAGGTAGTTGGCGGCGAGGACCGCGTCATCCGAGACCTCGCGCAGGCCGGCCGCGCCGTGGGCGCGGATGTAGGCGTACGCGCGCACGAGGACGCCGCTGCTGCCGGTGAACGAGCGCATCCGGCCGATGGACCTCGGGCGCTCGCCCGGCCGCTCCAGCCGGAACGAGCCGTCCTCCGCGCGGAGCACGCGCGGGGCGGGCAGGAACGGCACCAGGCGGGCGCGGACGCCCACCGGCCCGGCCCCCGGCCCACCACCGCCATGCGGCGTGCTGAACGTCTTGTGGGTATTGAAGTGCATCACGTCGAAGCCGGCCTCGCCCGGCTTGAAGCGGCCGAGGATCGCGTTGAGGTTCGCCCCGTCCATGTAGGCCAGGGCGCCCGCGGCGTGGGTCGCCTCGAGCAGCTCGCCGATCCGCCGCTCGAACAGGCCGAGCGTGGACGGGTTGGTGATCATGATCGCGGCCGTCCTCGGCCCCAGCGCAGCCCGGAAGGCCTCCACGTCCACGCCGCCGTCGGGGGCGGACGGGATGGTGATCGTCCTGAAGCCGGCCATCGTCGCGGTCGCCGGGTTGGTCCCGTGCGAGGAGTCGGGCACCAGGACCTCGGTCCGGTCGGTGTCGCCGCGCGACCGGTGGTAGGCGCGGACCATGAGGATCCCGGTCAGCTCGCCGTGGGCGCCGGCGGCCGGTTGCAGGGTGACGGCGTCCATGCCGCTGATCTCCGCCAGCAGCTCCTCCAGCTCGAACAGGAGCTGGAGCGTGCCCTGGGCGACGGCGTCGGGAGCCATGGGGTGGAGGCCCGCGAACCCCGGCAGGCGCGCGGCCCACTCGTTGAGCTTGGGGTTGAACTTCATCGTGCACGAGCCGAGCGGATAGAAGCCGGTGTCGACCGCGTAGTTGAGCTGCGACAGGTTGACGTAGTGGCGCACCACGTCGGGCTCGGCGAGCTCGGGCAGCGCGGCCGGGGTCGCCCGCAGGGCGCCCGCCGGGATGCGGCCCAGCGCGTCGTTCGGCGGGTGCGGGATCTTGCCGCCGCCGCGCCCCGGCCGGCTGCGCTCGAAGATCGTGGGCTGGAGGCGGTCGCCGACGACCGTCATCGCACACCTCCGGTCGCCGTCGCGCCGGCGAGCTCCAGGCGGAGCGCGCTCGCGAAGCGGTCGATGTCGGCGGCCGTCGTGACCTCGGTGGCGCACACCAGCAGGCCGTCGGCCAGGGACGGCTCGTCGGGCAGCAGCGACGCCGTGGGGATGCCCGCCAGGACGCCGCGGTCCAGCAGCCGGGCGTGCAGGGCCGGGGCATCCGGGACGCGGACGACGAACTCGTTGAGGTACGGCCCGTCGTGGGCCCGTGGCGCGCCTGCAGCGGCGAGCGCCGCCTCCAGCTCCGCGGCGCGGGCGGCGCCCAGCGCCGCCACGTCGCGCAGCCCGTGGGGCCCGATGGTGGCCACGTAGATGCTGGCCGCCAGCGCGAGCAGCGCCTGGTTGGTGCAGATGTTGCTGGCCGCCTTCTCGCGCCGGATGTCCTGCTCCCGCGCGCGGAGCGTCATCACGAACGCCCGCCGCCCATCGAGGTCCGTGGTCAGGCCCACGAGCCGGCCCGGGATCTGGCGCACCAGCGCATCCGTGCAGGCCACGATGCCGAGGTACGGGCCGCCGTACGAGAGCGGGATGCCGAGCGGCTGGCCCTCGCCCGCCGCGATGTCCGCGCCGTACTCGCCGGGCGGGGCGAGCACGGCCAGCGACACGGGCTCGATGACGCTCACGAACAGCGCCCCGGCCGCGTGCGCGAGCCGCCCTGCGTCCGGCATGTCCTCGAGCAGGCCCAGGACGTTGGGCTGGGCGACGACCACGCCGGCCACGGGGCGGTAGGGATCGGCGAGCATCCGCTCCAGGGCGGCGAGGTCGGTCGTGCCGGCGAGCGGTCCGTCGGCGACCAGCGGCACCTCGTCGGCCACGAGGCCGGCCCCCTGGGCGTAGGTCTCGAGGGTCTGGCGGTAGTGCGGGTGCACGGCACGCGACACGAGGATCCGGTCCCGCCGCGTGGCGCGGCAGGTCATCAGCGCCGCCTCGGCGGTCGCCGCGCCGCCGTCGTAGTGGGACGCGGACACGACGTCGAGGGCGGTCAGCTCCGCGAGCAGGGACTGGTACTCGTAGATGCTCTGGAGGGTGCCCTGGCTGACCTCGGGCTGGTACGGCGTGTAGGCCGTGTACCACTCCCCGCGGAGGAGCATCTGGTCCACGGTGGCCGGGCTCCAATGACGGTAGGCGCCGGCGCCGAGGAAGCTCGCGAGGTCCACGCGGTTGCGCCCCGCGAGGGCCGCCAGGCGGGCGCTGAGCTCGAGCTCCGGCTCCGGGTCGTCGAGCCGCAGCGGGCTTGCGCGGAGGGGTTCCGGGATGTCGTCGAACAGGGCATCGACGGAGGGGACGCCGATCGCCTCGAGCATGCGGGCTCGGTCGTCGGCCGCGTGCGGGCCGTAGGGCATCGGTCAGCCCTCGGCGACCAGCTGCTCGTAGGCGGCGGGGTCGAGCAGCTGGTCCAGCTGGGCGGGCTCCGACAGCCGCAGCTTCACCATCCAGCCGCCGCCATACGGGTCGCTGTTGACGAGCTCGGGCTGACCGGCCAGGGCATCGTTGGCACCGGTGACCTCGCCCGAGACCGGGGCGAACAGGTCGCTCACGGCCTTCACGGACTCCACGACCCCGAAGGTCGCGAACTGGTCCAGGGCGCGGCCGGCGCCGGGCAGCTCGACGAACACGATGTCGCCCAGCTGGTCGGCGGCGTACTGGGTGATGCCGACGGTCGCCTCGTCACCGTCGACGCGGACCCACTCGTGCTCCTTGGTGTAGCGCAGGTCGCCGGGGACCATCAGGCTGGCTCCTCCTGGGTATGGTCGCGGCTTCACGGCCGCGTCTGGTGCGGGAACGCTGGTGCGCTGGTGGTGCCATGGTGGTGCGTGTGCGGTCCGGGTGTCGAGCTCCGGGCCGGTCAGGACGGGCGCTTGTAGAACGGCAGCGGCACGACCTCTGCGGCGACGCGGGCACCGCGGATCTCGACGGCCAGCATCGTACCGGGTCCGGCATCCGCGGCGGCGACGTACGCCATCGCGATCGCGTCGCCGCGGGTCGGGGACATCGTCCCGGAGGTCACGACGCCGGTGGGGCCCTCCGCGTTGAGGACCGGGTAGCCGTGCCGGGCGATCCCCCGCTCCCGCAGCACGAGGCCCACCAGGCGCCGGGTCACGCCCTCCCGCTCGACCTTCTCGAGCGCCGCGCGGCCCACGAAGTCGCCGTGCTTGGCGAGCTTCACGACGCGGCCGAGCCCGGCCTCGTAGGGGTTGGTGTCGCGGCCCAGCTCGTTGCCGTAGAGCGGCATCCCTGCCTCGAGCCGGAGGGTGTCGCGGGCGCCCAGGCCCACCGGCACGAGGCCGTGCGACCGGCCCGCCTCCATCAGGGCGTCCCACGTCTGGCCCGTGCGATCCACGTCCACGAACAGCTCGAAGCCGTCCTCGCCCGTGTAGCCGGTGCGCGCCACGTGGGCCGGGATCCCGGCGACCTCTCCGTCCGCGATCGCGTAGTACCGGATCGAGTCCAGGTCGAGGCCGGTCAGCGGGGCGAGGATGTCCAGGGAGCGCGGCCCCTGGATCGCGACCAGCCCGGTCGCGAGCGAGCGATCGTCGAGCACGGCGCGGAAGCCGACGAGACGCTCCACGAGGGCATCCGACACGGTCCGGGCGTTGGACGCGTTGGCGACCACCATGTACCGGTCGTCGGCGAGCCGGTACACGATCAGGTCGTCGACGATGCCGCCGTCGGGGGCGCAGATCATCGAGTAGTGGGCCCGCCCGACGGCGAGCGATGGCGGGTCCGTAACGAGCGCACCGGCGAGCGCCGCGCCCGCCTCGGGGCCCTCGACGACCAGCTCGCCCATGTGCGACAGGTCGAACAGCCCGGCGGCCGAGCGCACGGCCCGGTGCTCCTCGAGGATCCCGGCGTACTGGATCGGCATCTGCCAGCCGGCGAACTCCACGATCTTCGCGCCCAGCGCCCGGTGTCGGTCGAGCAACGGCGTGGGCAGGGACGGGGTGGGCTCCTCGGTCATGCCTCTCCGCCTCCGGTGGCGAGGGCCGGTCCGGGGAAGCTGCCGTCGGTCGCAGCCCTGGCTGCGCGTGCGACGAGCGCGCGCTCGGTCTCGAAGGTCAGCATGCTCGACGCCTCGTCGAACCGGATCCAGCGAACCTCGTCAAACTCGTGGTCGTGGCGGCCGAGGTCCCCGCCGGTCGGCTGCATCAGGAAGTAGTGCACGGTCTTGTGGATCCGCGTGCCGCCCTGGCTGAAGGTGTACTCGATCGAGTCGAAGCGTCGCACGATTCGGACCTCGAGCCCGGTCTCCTCGGCGACCTCGCGCAGCGCGGTCTGCTCGGTGGTCTCGCGTCCGTCCGGGGTGCCCTTGGGCAGCGTCCAGGTCACCCCGTCGCGTTCACGGCGGCGGCGCCCGACGACGAGCTGGGGGGCCCCGTCCTGGAACCGGATGACGATGCCACCCGCGGAGGTGGCGAGGGCCTGCTTCAGGCGGGCCACGCCGGCGCCACGGACGACCGGCGCGGTCCCCCGCCCCGTGTCGAGCTGGTCCACAGCATCGATGACGCGGGCTTCGGGCGGCCGCTCCGGGCGGGGCGCGCGGGTGCGACCGTCAGCGCCCGCCACGGCGCGCGCAGCGCGGTCAGCGGCCCGACATCCGGCCGTCGGAGCACCGTGCGGTGCGAGGGTGCCGTCACGAACGCCGTCGCCGACCGGAGGCCGAGGCGTCGCTCCCGCGCCCTGGCCGAGGTGGTGACGAAGCGTGCCGGCCAGGCCGCGTAGCGGGCGGCGATGCTGTGCTGCATGCCCGCATCGTAGCGCGTCAGGGGTTCCCTGCAAGTGCGGTGCGGAGCCGTTCGGCGGCTTCCGGTGACAGGGCGCCCCGGTCGCTTGCGACGCGCACGGAGCGCTCGAGCAGCGCCCGGTAGACGGGCAGCGTGTCGGGCGCCCCGGCGGTCAGGGCCTCGAGGTGGGCCGCCAGCGTCCCGGCATCGCCGCGGGTGGCCGGGCCCGTGAGCGCCGCTGCGACGCCCAGCGCCCGCGCGTTGGCGACGGTCTGCTCGAGCAGCGGCAGGTAGATCCGCAGCGCGCCCGGCTCGTCCAGGCCCACCACGCCCGCGATCTCGCGGATCGTATCCAGCAGCGCGACGACACCGCCCGCGGACAGCACGGCCGCCGCGTGGTAGGCCGCCTTCGAGCCGGGCGCCAGCCGGACGGGGACGGCGCCGATCGCCTCGGCCATCTCCGCCAGGTGCGCAGCCAGCTCCTCGTCCCCCTCGATCGCGATCGTGGCCCCGCGGAGCGCCGCCAGCGCCCGGTCGAGGTCGGCGAACGCGACCAGCGGGTGGAACGCCCCGGCCTGGGTCCCGGCCGCCATCGCCGGCGCCAGGACCTCGGCACCCAGCAGCCCGCTGGTGTGGACCATCGCCTGCCCGGCGTACAGCCGCAGCGCCGCCGCCACTGGCGCCACCACGTCGTCGGGCACCGCGAGGATCACGAGCTCCACGTCGTCCACGAGCGCGTTGGCCTCGGCGAACCCCCGCGCGCCCGGCACCAGCTCGCGGAACCGCTCCCGGCGTGCCGGATCACGCGACGCGACGGCACCCACCGGCCAGCCCGCCCGGTCGAGCGCCACGCCCAGCGCCGTCCCCACGGCCCCGGCGCCCCCGATCCCGACCACCGGGCGCTCGCACGGGCCCGAGTGCGGGTGCGGGTGTGCGTGGTCGCCAGGAAGCTGGACGTCGCCGTGGCGGTGGGTCGCCGGCGAGGCCGGGTCGAGGTCGATACCCTCCTCGTCCAACTCGCGGATCGTCTCGTCGCGCTCGGCGGCCCGGCGCTCCGCCCCACGCCGGATGACGGCGTCGGCCTCGTCCCAGGCCCTCATCCCGGTCGCTCCCGACCGGGTCGGCCCGGCGCGCTGTACGCTTCCACCCGACGAGTGTAGCGAGCGGTCCGAGGGCGCACCCTCATCGCCCGATCCCCACAGTGGAGGATCAACGTGCCCACGCCCAATGCATTCGGCGCCCGAGCCTCCCTCGGACCCGGCCTCCCCGACCTCTACCGCCTGTCCGCCCTGGCCGCATCAGGCATGCGGCTGGGCGTGGATCTCGGCCGGTCGCCGGTCACGCTCAAGATCCTGCTCGAGAACGCCCTGCGCCACGCCGGCGGCGGGATCGTGCGCGAGGAGGACGTGGCGACGCTCGCGTCCTGGCGACCCGGCGGTACCGGCGAGGCCGAGGTCCCGTTCATGCCGTCCCGGGTGGTGCTCCAGGACTTCACCGGCGTGCCGGCGGTCGTGGACCTGGCGGTCATGCGGGACGCGATGGCCGCGCTCGGCGGCGACCCGGCCCGCGTGAACCCGCTCGTGCCGGCGGACCTCGTGATCGACCACTCGGTGCAGATCGACGCCTGGGGCGGCGCCGGGGCGTTCGGCTTCAACGTGACCCGCGAGTACGAGCGCAACGGCGAGCGGTACCAGCTGTTGCGCTGGGCCCAGACCGCGTTCCGCGACCTGCGCGTCGTCCCGCCCGGCACCGGGATCATCCACCAGGTCAACCTCGAGTACCTGGCCACCGTCGTGGCCGACCGCGAGGACGACGCCGGGCGGGTCGCCTTCCCGGACACGCTGGTGGGCACGGACTCGCACACCACGATGGTCAACGGCCTCGGCGTCCTGGGCTACGGCGTGGGCGGGATCGAGGCCGAGGCCGTCCTGCTGGGCCAGCCGCTGTACCAGCCGATGCCGCGGATCGTCGGCGTGCGCCTGACGGGCGAGCTGCCGCCGGCCGCCACGGCGACCGACCTCGTGCTCACGATCACCGAGCTGCTGCGCGCGTTCGGCGTCGTTGGCTCGTTCGTGGAGTTCGCCGGCGACGGGCTGGCCGGGCTGGCGCTCGCGGACCGGGCGACGATCTCGAACATGAGCCCCGAGTTCGGCGCCACGGCGACGCTGTTCCCGATCGACGACGAGACGCTCGCCTACCTGCGCCTGACGGGCCGCTCCCCGGAGCGCGTCGACCTCGTCGAGCGCTACGCGAAGGCCCAGGGGCTGTGGCGCGAGCCCGGCGCGGGCCCCGAGTTCGACGCCCTGCTCGAGCTCGACCTGGCCACCGTGGAGCCGTCGCTGGCCGGGCCCCGTCGCCCGCAGGACCGGGTGGCACTGGCGGGAATCGCCGACAACTTCCGGGCGGCCTACCCCGCGACCCTGGGCGTCCCCGCCATGACGATCGAGGCCGGCGGCCAGACGGCCGAGATCGGGCACGGATCGGTGGCCATCGCGGCCATCACCTCGTGCACCAACACGTCCAACCCCACCGTCATGGTCGGCGCCGGGCTGCTCGCCCGCAACGCCGTCGCGCGCGGCCTGCGCGTGTCGCCCACCGTCAAGACCTCGCTCGCGCCGGGCTCGAAGGCCGTCACCGGCTACCTGGAGCGAGCCGGGCTGATGGCGCCCCTCGCGGACCTCGGGTTCGCGCTGGCGGGCTACGGCTGCACGACCTGCATCGGCAACTCCGGCCCCCTGGACGAGCCCGTCGCGAAGGCGATCGAGGGGGACGAGCTGGTCGTGGCCGCCGTCCTGTCGGGCAACCGCAACTTCGAGGGGCGGATCCATCCGCTGGTGCGGGCGGCCTACCTCGCCTCGCCGCCGCTGGTCGTCGCGTTCGCGCTGGCCGGGCGGGTGGACGTGGACCTCACGACCCAGCCGATCGGAATCGGCGACGACGGCCGGCCGGTGATGCTGGCCGACATCTGGCCGGCCCCGGCTGAGATCCGGTCGGTCATCGGCACCTCGATCGACCCGGAGCTGTTCCGGCAGACCTACGCGGTCGTGTTCGAGGGCGACGAGCGCTGGAAGGCGCTGCCGATCCCGTCCGGCGACCGGTATGCCTGGGATCCGTCGTCCACGTACATCGCCAAGCCACCCTTCTTCGACGGGCTGACCGCGGAGCCGGCGCCGCTGACGGACATCGTCGGGGCTCGCGTCCTGGCGCTGCTGGGCGACTCGGTGACCACGGACCACATCAGCCCGGCGGGGTCGATCGCCGCGTGGTCACCCGCCGGCCAGTGGCTGCAGGCGCACGACGTCGCGCCGCTCGATTTCAACTCGTACGGGGCCCGGCGCGGCCACCACGAGGTGATGATGCGGGGCACGTTCGCAAACATCCGGCTGCGGAACCGGCTGGTCGAGGGCAAGGAGGGGCCGTACACGGTCCACCTGCCCGACGGCGAGCAGGCGTTCATCTACGACGCCGCGATGCGCTACCGCGACGAGGGCGTGCCGCTCCTGGTCATCGCCGGCCGGGAGTACGGGTCGGGCTCCTCGCGCGACTGGGCCGCCAAGGGCACGACGCTGCTGGGCGTGCGCGCGGTCATCGCCGAGAGCTACGAGCGGATCCACCGCTCGAACCTGGTTGGCATGGGCGTGTTGCCGCTCCAGTTCCTGCCCGGCGAGAGCCGGGCGTCGCTGGGGCTGACCGGCCGCGAGACGTACGCCATC
>Ga0154724_1133_pt16 | contig 45224 bp, 43 predicted proteins | sample Rifle2008BG16ft_FD_105732 | JGI IMG/M metagenome (GOLD analysis project Ga0154724, IMG submission 105732) | Chloroflexi bacterium RBG_16_72_14 | reverse complement strand
GACGATCCGCTGGTTGACGGTGTCGTAGGCATACAGCGGGCCCGCTCGCTTGCTCGATTCGCCGTCCGGCTTGTCCGGCGAGGACAGCAGCACGTACTCCGATTCAGGGCGCAGGAGGGTGTCCCCGGGCAGCGTCGCCTGCCAGCCGCTGGCCGGGATCACGCGGGCGACCGCGCCGTCCTCGGCCACGAAGATGTCGCCGTCGATGAGCAGGTCGGTGATGCCGTCGACCGGGCGGTCCGTGGGCAGGCGACGGGTGGGGTTGACCGGGTAGCCGGAGCCGTCGTTGGCCGCGGCCAGGACCATGATGTTCTGCTCGGACGGGTCCACCACGTAGAGGTTGTAGAGCGCGGCGCCGTAGTTGGCGATGAAGGTGGCGATGGCCCGGATGTCGTCGCCCCAGGACGCCGATTCCTTGATCGGGATCCGGACCAGCGTGCCCTTGCCGGTGGCGTTGGCCGGGCGCCAGCGCCATAGGACGTTCTTGGCGTCGAGGATCAGGACGTCGGGGCCGCCCGTCGCGATGAACTTCGGGTCAGCGACGCGGGTCCCGGACGCCCGCTGCCCGGATCGGGCGACGGGCGAGGCGGTCCGCTTCGCACGGTCGATCCGCCAGACGGTCTTGGTGCCGGTGTCGAGCACGTAGGGCGCGCCGTCGGAGCCGCGAACCAGGGCGGCCAGCGAGACGTCGCCGGCGTCGGCGGGGAACGTGAACAGCGTCGTCGATCGGATCGGTACCACGCCGTACAGCCGGTCGAGCCCGGCCAGGGTCTCCGCTCGGAGGGGCCGGATCTGCGCGACCGGATAGCCGGCCTCCTCGGCCGTTTCGAGCTCCCGGTACGCCGTCTGCAGCAGCCCCAGGGCGCGATCCGGGGCGTCCTCGATGAGGTCGATGCCGGGACCGGTGACCTGGGCCAGCGCCGCCTCGGCGGCCTCGAACGCGCGCTGGGCGACGGTGATCGACTTCACGGCCTCGCCCGGCTGCTTCTGCCCGCCGAAGGCGTACACCCCGAGGCCGAGGGTCGCTGCCACGGCCACGAACGCGAGCATCGCAACCGCGGCCCGCCGCTGGGTCTCCAGGCGGCTCGTCGTGCCGGTCACGCGGCGGACGCCCGGGCGGCGCCGCGGCAGCAGGTCCTGGAGCCGCCACACGGCCCGCTGGAGGCCGCTCCCGGCGGCGCTGCGGGCCCTGGTGGCACCGGCGCCCAGCGCCGCCGCCCCGGCCGTCACGGAGTCCGCCAGCGGGATCGGGGAGCGGTCCGGGGCGCCGGCCAGGGGCTCCGCGGGTCGCACGGGGACGAGCGACTTGACCTTGTACGTGGCGCCGACCTCGGTGGCCTCGAATGCGAGTGCGCCGTCGCTGCCCTTGCCGTCCGCGGCCACGAACCGGGCATGGAGGTGCTCGACGGCCGATTGCGGGTGGAGCGTGACCAGCGCGTCCTTCAGCGCATCGGTGCCGATCCGGGCGACCACGTTCGCAGCCACCAGGCACAGCGAGTCCCCGACCGACAGCTCGCCCCGCCAGACCTCGGGCTCGAGCCCGTCGGCCGGCATCCCCCGCTCGCGGTGCGGGTCGGGGAGGGTCGACAGGCGAGCCTGGCGGATGAGGTAGGCCTCGGCGGGTCCGACCGTCGCCACGTACAGCTCGCGGCCCCGGACGACGGCCACGGCGACGCCGATCGGGCCCGCCCCGTCCGGCTGGTGCCCCACGCCGTACCGGTCGCGCTGGTGGGAGAGCCGCTTGTTGGCGACGCCGAGCGACTTGATCAGGCACTGGCGGATGCCGGCGGACTCGTCGTAGTAGTACTCGTTGCGGACAGTGTCGGCGACGACGCGCGTCGCCTCCCGCGCGCGGCTGCCGGGGAACCGCGACGTCACCAGCAGGTAGAGGTTGCCCTTGGTGCGGGCCACCGACCCGACCGACGGCTCCACCACGACGACCGTGTCGGGCGAATCGGCGAGCCGATCCTGCTCCGTAACGGCGCCGAGCTTCAGCTGGAGGCGGACGGCCAAGGTGGGACCCCCATGACAACGATGACGACGCGATCCGGAGTCATCGGGTGACGCGGCGGGACGCGCCCGTCGGCAGCGGGAGTCGGATTATACGCGCGGTCCGCCCCGGTACCCCGGCCCGCCCCCGGCCGGCCGCTCGCCGGTCAGCCGGAGGTGCCGGACCCGCGCGCCGCCCGGGGCGGCGCCGAAGGCATCGAGCAGCTCCAGGGCGCGCATCCGCAGCTCCGCGGCGACGATCGGCTCGCCGACCGCAACGACGATCGCGTCCGGCTCGAGGCGGACCAGCCGGCACGCCCCCACGGCGGGCGGCACCCGCTCCGCGACCAGGGCGTCCCAGGTGCTGATCGCCCGGGCCAGGCGCAGCTCGTCCTCGAGGCCCAGCCGTCGGGCGGCCTCGGGCAGCAGGTCGCCCACGCGGTGCGGACGACGGCGGCGGCCGGGCGCCTCCGGATCCTGGTCGCTCACGCGCCGCGCCCGGCGGTCATCCGCCGGCCTCCAGCCCCGCCGTACCGTCGGCCCCGGCCACCACGGCCCACGCCGACCCGACGGACCGCAGCGCGGTGTCGATGTCCTCGAGCGTGGTCGTCGTCACGAAGGCCTGGGGCAGCTCGGCGATCCGCCGCACGAGGTGGGCCCGGCGCTCCGGGTCGAGCTCCGAGAACACGTCGTCGAGCAGTAGCAGCGGCGGGTGGCCGTCGAGCGCCGTCAGCAGGTCCAGCTCGGCGAGCTTGAACGCGAGGATCGCGGTGCGCTGCTGGCCGCGCGACGCGAACGTGGCGAGCGGTCGGTCGTCGAGCACGAATACCAGGTCGTCGCGGTGCGGGCCGACGAGGGTCGTCCCGTTCCAGACTTCCTTGTCGGCGGTCTCGGCCAGCCGCCGCGCCAGGGCGTCGCGGGGCGACTCCCCGGGATGCTGCGGGGCGTTGGTCGCATAGCGGAGCGCCAGCCGCCCCGTGGCGGCCTCGTCCGGGGCGATCTCGGCGTGCGCCGCGGCGAGGGGTCCGCCGAGGGCCGCGAGGAGCCGGTGGCGCTCGTCGAGCACCGCCCCGCCGGCGTCGAGTAGCGTCGCGTCCCAGAACCGCAGCTCGGCGCGCGTCGCCTGCTCCTCGCGGATCAGCCGCAGCAGCCCGTTGCGCTGCTGGAGCGCCCGTCCGTACGTGGCGAGGTCCCGGGCGTAGGCCGGCGACCGCTGCCCGGCCAGCCGGTCGAGCGCCTCCCGCCGCAACGACGGCGAGCCGGCCACCAGGAGCATGTCCTCCGGCGCGAACATCACAGTCCGGAGCACGCCGACCAGTGCGGCCGACCGGCGCGCCACGCCGTTGACGCGGATCCGCTTGCGGGCGCCGCCGCTCGCCGTCCGCACGAGGGCGACCTCGACCGCGTCGCGCGCCTCGGGGACGTCTTCTGCCCGTCCGACCCGGGCCTCGACGCGCGCGAGCGCACTGCCCCAGCGCACGAGCTCGCCATCCGCGGCCGTGCGGTGCGAGCGACCCCACGCCAGCAGGACGATCGCCTCGAGCAGGCTGGTCTTGCCCGCGGCGTTCGGGCCCCACACGAGCTGCGGCCCTGGCCCGAACACGACGTCCAGCACGGCGTAGCCGCGGAGGTCGCGGATCGAGAGGCCCCGGAGGATCGGGGCGCCGGTATCCGTCAGGAGGTGGTCCGGACGGGCATCACGACGTGCACGTAGGCATCGTCGCCCACCGGCCGGAACACGCCCGGCGAGAGGGGCCCGTTGAGCTCGAGCGCGAACCGGTCCGCCTGGACGTTGCCGAGCACGTCGTTGAGGTAGCGCGCATTGAACGCGATCGTCGTCGCGTCGCCCTCGACGGTGGCCTCCACGTCGCCCGTGTAGTCGCCGACCTCGGCCGTTGCCGTCACCACCACGCCGCCGTCCTCGCCGCCGACCTGGAGCTTGACGATGTTGGCCGAGGACGAGGCGATCAGGGCCGCCGGTCGGACCGCCCGGAGCAGCTCCTCGCGGTCGATCTCGGCGCGGGTCGCATGCGACGCCGGCAGCACCTGCTGGTAGTTGGGGAACTGGCCGTCGATGAGGCGCGACACGATGTCCACACCCTCGAGGTGGAACAGGACCTGGTTGCGGGCCTGGGCGAGCACCAGCTCCACCGGGTCGTCGGTGTCAGCGAGGATCCGGCCCAGCTCGCCGAGGGCCCGGGCCGGGATGACGACCGAGGCCGCCTCGACCGGGTCGAGCACGTCGATCGTCCGGACGGCGATCCGGTAGTTGTCGGCGGCGGCGAGGGTGAGGCGGCTGCCCTCGAAGCGGGCGAGGACCCCGGTCAGGATCGGGCGTGCCTCGTCGCTGGCGGCCGCGAACACCGTCTCGTCCAGGGCGCGCTTGAGCACCTTCTGGGACACCCGGGTGGTCGGGCGCTCGCCGGCGGTCTGGATGGTCGGGAACTCATCCGCGTCGATGCCCTTGACGTGGGTCGCGAACCGGCCGCAGCGCAGGTGGAGGGTGTCGGCGCCCTGGAGCTCGAGGTCGACCCGCTCGGACGCCGGCAGCGACCCCACGAGGTCCGTGAGCAGGCGCGCCGGGACCGTGGTTGCGCCGTCGGTCTCGATCTTGCCGGGGACCCAGTACGTGATGCCGATCTCGAGGTTGGTGGCGGTCAGCTTGAGGCCGGCGTCCTCCGTCCGGAGCAGGACGTTGGCGAGCACGGGCAGGGTGCTGCGGCTGGAGACCGCCCGCGAGACGACGGACAGGCCGCGTGCCAGGTTCTCCTGCATGACCGAGAGTTTCACGGGTGGTGATCTCCAGTGGTGTCGAGGGCGCGGCGGTCGAGGAGCCCGTCGTCGGTGTCCCGGCGCGACGGCGGACGGACTTCGCCTCTGGGCGGGTCAACGGGTGGAATGATCGTCCTATCTTCTCACCCCGTCATCATCATCATCATGCCGTGGATCGCGGGGACGGGCGTGCTCGCTCACGCATGCCACGCCGGTGGACGGCATGCCGGGCCGCGTGGACGACACCGGGCGATTCCGTGGAGGCGCGGGCGCGGGATCGTGGACAGGCGGCCCCGGCTGCCCGCTGGCTCCACATCCGGGCCTGCGGGAGGCCGAGTCGTCCCCTAGCGGATCGTCAGATCGGGCCGGCGCTGTCCACGGCGGCGGGCGATTCTCCACGGGTTGTCCCCAGTCGGGTTCCGCCGGCGCCCGGACCGTGATCGAATCGCTCGGAAGGCGACCGGCCCCCGCCCGTGGCCCGAGAGTGATGCCCCGCAGGGAGCGCGCGGCCACGAGGAGCAGGCGGGGCCTGCCGAGCGGGCACAGCCGGGCAGGCGCCGGACCTAATCGGAGTAGATCAGCTCCCGGACGGCCGCGACCTCGCGGCGCATCTCGTCGTTGACCTGCATCTCGCGGTTGATCTTGTCGCACGCATGGAGGACCGTCGAGTGGTCGCGGCCGCCGAGCTCGGCGCCGATCCGGAGCAGCGAGACGTCCGTCTCCTCGCGCATGAGGTACATCGCGATCTGGCGGGGCACGACGATGCTCTTCTCGCGCTTCTGGCCCTGCAGCGCGTCCATCCCCACGCCGTAGTAGTCGGAGACGGCCTTGGCGATCCGCTCCGGCGTGACCTGGCGCTTCTTGGGGTTGTAGAGCACGTTGCTGAGCACGGCCTGGGCCAGCTCGATGGAGATCGGCATGGCGCCCATCGAGGCGTAGGCAACGATCCGGTTGAGGGCGCCCTCGAGCTCCCGGATGTTGGACACCACCTTGCGGGCGATGAACTCGATCACGTCCGAGGTGATCGGCGTCCCCTGCTCCTCGGCCTTCGCGCGCAGGATCGCGATCCGCGTCTCCAGGTCCGGCGCCGTGAGGTCCGCGATCAGGCCCCACTCGAACCGGCTGCGGAGCCGCTCCTCGAGCGTGAGGATCGCCTTGGGCGGCCGGTCGGAGGACAGCACGATCTGCTTGCCGTCCTCGTGGATGGCGTTGAACGTGTGGAAGAACTCCTCCTGCGTCCGCTCCTTGTCGGCGATGAACTGGATGTCGTCGATCAGCAGCAGGTCGATCCGGCGGTAGCGGGCGCGGAACTCGTCGATCTTGCCCTGCTGGATCGAGGTGATGAACTCGTTGGTGAACTTCTCGCTGGTGGCATAGACCACGCGCTTGCGCGGGAGCTTCGCGACCACCGCGTTGCCGATCGCGTGCATCAGGTGCGTCTTGCCCAGCCCGACGCCGCCGTACAGGAACAGTGGGTTGTACGCGTGGCCCGGGCGCTCGGCCACCGACAGCGAGGCCGCGTGGGCGAGCCGATTGGCGGAGCCGACGATGAAGTTGGAGAACGTGTAGCGCGGGTTGAGGTTCGTGACGCCGCCCGCCGCGCCCTCGGGCGCACCGACGCGCGTGGGCTCCACGCGTACCGGCTGGGCGGCAACCTCCGCCGCCGGGCCCTTGCCATCCCCGTTGGTGACCACGAACTCGACCTGGACGCTGTAGCCCACGACGCGCGCCAGCGTCTGCGAGATCAGGGAGCGGTAGCGGGTCTCGAGCCAGTCCTTCGCAAAGCCGTTGGGAACCGCGATCCGGAACCGCTGGTCATCCACGTCCACCAGGTGGGTGTCGCGTAGCCAGGTCTCGAAGTTGGCCGGCGACAGGGAGACCTGGAGCTCTCCGAGCGCAGCGCGCCAGACCTGCTTCGCGTCCATCCTGCGATCTTGATCCTGGCTTGTAGGGTGGCTTCGATGGGTAAGGCCGACCGCGGAGCCTGGTCGAGGAAGAAGCGCCGCGAGTATCGCGCAACACGATCCTGCCGGAGCCGCTGGACGGGCGGACGGGCTTCCTCTCGGAGGGCCTCCGCGGCGTCCCGGCGCCTGGGGCTCGGGAACAATACACCGGGTCTCGGGGCCGCCGCAAGGCGATTCGCGCATACCCCATGGGAGTATCACGCGGGAGCCCTCGGGACCGGCCCGGACGGTCCCGGACACCCGGTGCCCGGACGCACCGGCCCCGCCCCGCCCGGCCGTTTGACACCCCTTCCCGACCCGCCATATCATCCCCCGGACGAACACGCGCCGTCGCGCTCATGGGCGCTCGGCGCGTTTGCGTGCCTCTAGGGGTCGGAGCTTCCGGGTCCCAAGGCCATGGAGAGGATCACGGACAGTCCCGATGGGCAAGCCGACGTTTCAGCCCAAGAAGCGGCATCGCGCCAAGGAACACGGGTTCCGCGCCCGCATGAAGACGGCGGGTGGACGGCGCGTGCTCGCGACGCGGCGCGCGAAGGGCCGGAAGCAGCTCTCGGCCTGACCGGCGGGCGCAGTCACAACCCGCTGCGGCTCGTCATGCTCTCCCGCCCGGCGGACTTCGCCCGGCTGGCGGAGGAAGGCGTCGGCAAGACGCATCCCCTGCTCGTCGGACGGTTCGTCCGGACGGACCTTGACCAGACGCGGTTCGGCCTGGCGACCGGCAGGCGGCTCGGGGGGGCCGTGGTCCGGAACCGGGTCAGGCGCCGGATCCGAGAGGCGCTCAGGGTGATGGCGCCCTCGTTCCAGCCCGGCTGGGACGTCCTCATCATCGCCCGGCCCGCGATCGTCGAGGCCGACCATGACGCAGTGGTCGGAGCACTGCGCCGGGTCCTCCGCTCGGGAGGCGCGCTCGGAGGTCGATCGGAACCGTGAGACGTGTCGGGGTCTCGATCGGAGTGGGGCTGATCCGCCTCTACCGGGTCGTGTTCGCCTGGCTGCCGTCCGGCTGCCGGTTCGAGCCCTCGTGCTCCCGATACACCGAGCAGGCGATCCGGAAGTACGGACTGCTGCGTGGGAGCTGGATGGGCGCCAGGCGCATCGCCCGCTGCCACCCATGGAACCCGGGCGGCTACGACCCGGTCCGCTGAGGAACGAGAGCACCGCGTGACCCGCCTCCAGAGCCTCCTCGTCCGGCTGGCGCCGCTCGCCCTGATCGTGGGGATCGCGCTCGTCGTCGCCGCGTGCGTGCCCGGATCGGGCGGTGGCAGCGGCTCGCCCGGCGCGACGCCGGTCTTCAGCCAGGCGCCGCTGGCGCCGGCCAACCCGAGCGCCAACCCCCTGGACCTCCTCGCGTGGCTGTTCACGCCGATCTTCCAGGTCCTGTTCATCACCCTGGTGGCGATGGACCGGCTGACGGGCAACATCGTCATCGCGATCCTGATCCTGACCGTGCTGCTCCGGCTGCTGGTCATCCCGCTGTACCGCCGCCAGCTGGTGTCGTCCCGCCAGATGCAGCTCCTCCAGCCCGAGGTCAAGGAGCTCCAGCGCAAGCACAAGGGCGACCGCACGAAGCAGCAGGCCGCCGTTGCCGAGTTCTACAAGCAGCGAGGCGTCAACCCGGCTTCCGGCTGCCTGCCGATCCTGCTCCAGTTCGGCCTGCTGATCCCGATGTACTCGGTGTTCAGCCAGGGCCTCACCAACCACGACGTGAACGGCATGCTCAACGTGTTCGGCATCCAGCTCATGACGCTGCCGTGCGACGCCGCGCCGACGTTCAATGCCTCCGGCCAGGTGACCAACCCGTGCCTCAACCCGGTCGCGTTCGGCATCGACTGGAGCCTGCCGGAGCCCGTCACCACCGGGCTCGTGATCGCCGGCTTCGGCATCAGCATCCTGGCCATCCTGTCGTCCGTCGTCCAGCTGGTGGCCTCGCGCATGACGCTGCCGGCCTCCGACCCCAAGGCCGCCGACGACCCCAACATCAAGGTCCAGCGGCAGATGGCCTACTTCCTGCCGCTGATCTCGATCTTCTACGGCGGCTTCCTGCCGGCCGGCCTGTTCCTCTACTGGATCGCCGCCACGATCATCCAGGTCATCCAGCAGTACCTGATCCTGGGCTGGGGCGGGATGTTCCCGCTGCTCGGCTGGTACCCGGAGTTCGCCCGCGACCACTCGCCGCGATTCCCGGTCAAGATCCCGGCGCCCCTGCCCCCCAAGCCCGGCCAACCCAGCGACGCGACGGAGCGCGCAAAATCCGTCGACCGCAGCCTGTCTGCCCAGTCGACGATCCGGCCCAACAAGACCCGTGCGGGCCGACGAGGGAGACGACGCTGACCATGAGCGAGTACCAGGAGTTCACCGGCAAATCCGTCGAGGAGGCCATCAAGTCCGCCTGCGAGGCATTCGGCGTCGGGCTGGGCGACCTCGACTTCGAGATCCTCACCCCCGGCAGCCGGGGCGTGCTCGGCATGGGCGCGGAGCCGGCCCGGATCGTCGCCGCGCCGCGCAGCGCCCTCGGGGGCGCTGCCCCGAAGCGCGAGGCCGCCGAGGCGACGCCACTGCCGACGCCCGCTCCCCGGGAGGACCGGGGCGGATTCGACCGTGACCGCGGGCCGCGAAGGGAGTTCGACCGCGATCGCGGCCCCCGCCGGGACGACCGGCACCACGACCGGGCCCCCCGCCGCGAGGAGCGGCCCGCCGCCGAGCGGCCCGAGGGTGTGCGTTCGGCCGGTGACCGCCCGCCCCGCCGCGACGACCGCGGCGATCGCGGCCCGCGCCGCGAGGAGCGGCCTTCCCGCGGCCCGCGCCGCGAGGAGCACCCCTCGCGCGGGAGCTCGGAGCTGTCGGCGGCCGAGGTCGCGCAGGTCGCCACGGCCCGCGGCTCCGTCGCCATGGAGCGCGCGGAGCTCGAGGCGGCCGAGGCGTCGCCCGAGGCGCTCGCCGCCGGGCGCGAGATCCTCGAGACGCTGATGGCGCACCTCGGCTTCGAGGGCGTGCGGGTCGAGGTCCGCGAGGGCGAGACCAGCCGGCTCAACGTCGTCGGCGAGGGCTCCGACCGGGAGGCGCTGGGATCGCTGATCGGCCGCAAGGGCGAGCGGCTGTCGGCGCTGCAGCACCTCGTGAACCTCATGCTCTCCCGCCGCACGGGCCAGTGGACCCGCGTGCTGGTGGACGTGGAGGACTACCGGGGCCGGCGGGAGCGCCAGCTGGTGGACCTCGCCCAGCGCGCCGCCGAGCGTGTCCTCGAGACCGGGAAGATGCTCCAGCTGGAGCCGATGCCCGCCCTCGAGCGCCGCTGGGTCCACCTGGCGCTGCGGGATCACGAGGGGGTCTCGACCCAGTCCATCGGCGAGGAGCCCAACCGGCGCGTGGTCGTCCTGCCGCGCAATCCGTAGCGGGCGCCGATCTCGCGTCGCAGCCGGGGGAGCAGGACCGTCGCAAGGGTCGGCGGCCGCTCGCGTCCACGCGGGATCGCCACGCATCGCCAACGACGACCTCCCTTGGTACGATCCGCCCCACCGCAGTTGACGAGGCAATGACCGAGACGCCCCAGCCCACGCCCGACCTCACGCCCGAGCCCACGCCCGCGCGGCCGCGTCGCCGCTCGCTGGGGCCGCGGTTCGCGCTCGCCTTCCTGCTCGGCGTGGTGCTCGTGGTCGGTGCCGGCAGCGGCGCCCTCTACGCCTACGGCCAGCAGTACAGCGGCCGCGTCCTGCCCGGTGTCCAGGTGGGCGACGTCGACCTGTCGGGCCTCACGCCGGACGACGCGCGGGCGGCGCTGGGGGACGCCTACGCCTCGCTCGCCGGCGGCCACGTCGTCGTGTCGGGCCCGGACGGGGACCTGCTGATCGGCTACGCCGAGATCGGGCGGCAGGCGGACGTGGACGCGATGCTGGACGCCGCGCTCGGGGCCGGGCGACAGGGCGAGCCGATGGCCGACCTGATCGGTGCGCCGCAGGCGGCGCTTCGTGGCATCTGGCTCGAGCCGCTGGTGACCTTCGACCCGGCGAAGCTCGAGGCAGCCGTCGCCGCGGTCGCGAACACGATCGATCTCGAGCCCGTGGACGCGACCCTGGTCGTGGAGGCAGACGGCGCGTTCAGGCTGACGCCCGGGCGCGACGGGCGCGTCGTGGACCAGGGCGCCCTCGTCGCGGCGATCGCCGCGGAGGTGGGGTCGCTCGACGCACCGGCGGAGCTCCGCGAGGACGTCGTGCTGGTCACCGAGACGCCGGTGATCGACGCCGCGGACGCGGAGGCGGCCCTCGCCGCAGGCGAGCGGATGGCCGCCGAGCTCGTGCTCACGCGTGGCACCAGGACGTGGACGATCGAGAGCGCCGAGCTCCGCAAGCTCATCACCTTCTCGCCGACGGTGGACGGCGGGATCGTGCCGGTGTTCGACGTGGCGGGGCTCGACCCCCTGATCGCCGCCATCGCCCAGGACGTCAATCAGAAGGCGACGAACGCCACGTTCAGGCTGAGCGGCGCGCGCGTCGTCGTCGGCGCGGCCGGCAAGGAAGGCCGGGCGCTCGATCGGGCGGCGACCCGGGCGCTCGTGGTGGACGCGCTGATGGCGCGCCAGGGCGGCACCACCGAGCCCACCATCGAGCCTGTGGTCGCCGTCACGGACCCGGCGATCTCGACCGCCGATGCCGAGCGCTTCGCGCCCCGGATGAAGGCCATCTCCAGCTGGACCACCTACTTCCCGATCTACGTGAACAACGGGTTCGGGGCCAACATCTGGATCCCGGCCAAGCTCATCAACGGCTACGTCGTGGGCCCGGGGGAGACGTTCGACTTCTGGAAGGCGGTCGGGGCCGTCACCCGCGAGAAGGGGTACCGGCAGGGAGGGGCCATCATCAACGGCCGCACGGAGCCGCAGGGCGCCCTGGCCGGTGGCATCTGCTCCTGCTCCACGACGCTGTTCAACGCGGCGCTGCGGGCCGGCATGAAGATGGGCGCCCGGCGCAATCACTACTACTACATCGATCGCTACCCGCTCGGCCTCGATGCCACCGTGTTCATCTCCAACGGCGGCTCGAAGCAGACGATGAGCTTCACCAACGACACGAGGTTCCCGGTCCTGATCCGCGGGATCAACACCCGCCGGGGCAGCGCGGGCTACGTGACGTTCAAGATCTACAGCGTCCCCAACGGCCGGAAGGTCGTGATCGGCAAACCGACGGTCAAGAACATCCGCCAGGGGCGCGACTCGATCCAGTACACGAAGAGCCTGCCCAAGGGATCGTCGCAGCGGATCGAGTACCCGGTGGACGGCAAGGACGTGTGGCGCACGGTCTCGGTCTTCGAGGCCGGCAAGCTCCTGCGCCGGACGACATACTACTCGCACTACGCCACGATCACCGGGATCCTGCTGGTCGGGACCGGGGGCGGCGGCTCGCCGGACCCGACGCCGACGCCGGCGCCCTGACGCCCGGCGCCGCGTCGCCGGTGTGACACGCCAACGACGAGGCCCGATACCCGTCCGTCGATGGACCTGAGCCTGTTCCTGCGCGGCCTCGCGATCGGGTTCGCGGTCGCCGTCGCCCTGGGCCCGATCGGGCTGCTCGTGATCCGCCGCACGATCGACCGCGGCTGGCTCCGCGGCTTCGTCTCGGGAATCGGCGTCGCGACCGCCGACGCGACCTACGGCGCGCTGGCCGCGTTCGGGCTGACGGCCGCCACCGAGATCCTGGTGGGCATCAACCGGCCGCTGGGGATCGTCGGTGGCGCGGTGCTGCTGGTCCTCGCCGGCCGGGCCCTCCGAGGCACCCTCGCGTCCGAGGGTGGGCCGGTCGAGCGAGCGGAGCGCGGACGGTTCGACGGTCAGCTGGCCGCCTGGGCCACGATGGTCGGGCTCACGCTGACCAACCCGGCCACGATCCTGTCGTTCGCGGCGCTGTTCGCGAGCCTGGGCGCCGGCTCGGCCGGTGCCGGCGGGGCCGTCTCGATCGTGACCGGCGTGTTCCTGGGCTCGGCGGCCTGGTGGGCGCTCCTGACCGGGCTCGTCGCCGGGCTCCGCGCGCGGCTCACGCCGCGCGTGATCCGGGCGCTCAACGTCGCGTCCGCGCTGATCATCGGCGGCTTCGGTGTCGTGGCCATCGTCGTCGGCCTGGCCGGCTGATCTCCCCTACGATTCGGGCGTGACCGTCGCCCGCACCCTGCCCGCCGCCGCCCTGTTCGACTGGGACGGCACGATCGTGGATACGCTGGAGCACATCTATCGGGCGAACGTGATCGTGCTCGGCGAGCTCGGCATCACGATGACCCGCGACTGGTTCCGCGAGCGGTACACGCCGGACTGGCGGGCCTCGTACCGGGAACTTGGTATCCCCGAGCACCTGTGGGACGCCACGGCGATCCGCTGGTCCGAGGAGATGCGGTCGGCCAGGCCCAGAGCGCTGCCGTGGGCACGCGGCGCCCTGCGGCGGCTCGGGCGACGGGGCGTCCGGCTGGGCCTCGTCACCGCGTCCACCCGCACCGTCGTGGAGCCGAACCTGAACCGCCTCAACCTCGACGGCGTGTTCGACACGACCTGGTACGCGGATGACGTCGCCAACGGGAAGCCGCACCCCGAGGCGCTGCTGCGCGCCCTCGACGACCTGGGCGTGGTGCCCGCGGACAGCGTCTACGTCGGCGACACGACGGTCGACCTCGAGATGGCCGCCGCCGCGGGCGCCCCGTTCGTCGCCATCGGCGGGACCACGGCGGAGCGCGCGTTCCTGGCTGCCGGCGTGGACCGGGTGTGGACCGGCGTGGGGGCCTGGGCGGACGACCTGCTGGGCGCCCGCCGGCCACGCCGCCGCGGGGCGCCGGACAGCGCGGCCTGACGGTCGCCGCGTCGTACGATCGGCCCGATGGACGCCGGCTTCGACCGGCTGACCTGTTCGTGGATCGCGGCAAGCACAGGCTCTGCGCCGACTGCGACACGCGCAACGATGCGTCGTGGCGGCTGCTGGAGCGGCTGGGCTTCCGCCGCGAGGGCGAGCTGCGCGAGAGCTTCCGTGACGGTGGCGCGTGGGCGAGCCAGCACCGCTACGGGCTGCTCGCCGAGGAATGGCGGAACCGGTCCTCGGCGATGTCGACGGCCGCCTCGAGCGCGCGAGCCAGCTCCGACACCCGGTCCGCGTCGAGCGCCGCGACGAGCCCGGGAAGCAGGGCGGCGCGCGGCCGGCCGGCCACGAACACGCAGTAGCGGAACCCGAAGCGGGCCTCATAGGCCGCGTTCAGCCGCTCGAGCTCCGCGTCCAAGCGGCGGCGCCCCGATTCCGCGGCCTGACCCGCCGCCTCCCGGTCGTACCCCTGCTCCACGAACGACGCCGCCGACACCGAGCCCGGCGTGGCGCCGAGCCGGGGATGGGCGTCCACCAGCTCGACCTGCTCGTCTTCCGGCATCGCCCGCGCGATCTCGCGCGCCCGGCGCACCAGCGTGGGCGCGTCGGTGAACGGCCGCGCGGCGCACAGCCGGGCGAGGAACCGCGGCGCGCCCTCGAACAGGGGCGCCAGCGCGGCGGCGCACGCCTCGTCATCGAGGGCGTCGAGCCACGCGACGGAGGTGGCCGCCCGGTCCGCGCCCACTGCCCGTCACGAGCCCCGGTACGTCGTCAGCCCGAACGGCGCCAGCAGCAGGGGGACGTGATGGCTGCGGGTGGCGTCGTCGATCCGGACGTCTGCGGCGAGGCCAGCGAAGAAGCCGTCGCCCAGCGAGAACTCGAGGCGGTACGTGCCGGCCTCGAGTGGCGTCCCGGCGAGGAGGTCGCGGATCCGCCCGTCCGCGTCGGTCACGGCGTCGCCGACGAGGTCGTGATGCTCGCCCGTCGCTCGCCACAGCCGGACCCGCACGCCCCGCCGCGGGGCGCCCTGCGCCGTGTCGAGGACGTGGGTGGAGATCGTCGGGGGGTGCTCGGCCACGCGTTATCCTCCGCCGATGAGCGACCTGTCGATCCGCGTTGGTGACCTGCACTTTAGCGCTCGCTGGGAGCCTGAGGCCCCGGCTACGGTCGCGGTCATCCGGGCGATGCTCCCGCTGCGAGCCCGGCTGATCCACTGCCGCTGGAGCGGCGAATCGACCTGGGTCCCGTACGGCGACCTCCGCCCCGACGTCGGCTGGGAGCATCACACGTCGCACCCGGCGCCGGGCCAGCTCGCGCTGTACCCGGGGGGCATCAGCGAGTGCGAGATCTTCTTCCCCTACGGCGCCTGCACGACCTCGTCGAAGGTCGGCCAGCTCGCCGCCAACCACTTCGCGACGGTCGTGCCCGACGACGGCTGGGACGACCGGCTGCGCGAGGTGGGCCGGCGGTGCCTGTGGGACGGCGCACAGGAGATCGAGATCGTCGAGCACGGCTGAGCAAGGACGGCAGGTGACCCACGACCTCGTCATCCGCGGCGGCACGGTCGTCACGGCGACCGGGTCGCGCCGTGCCGACGTCGCCGTGCACGGCGGGCGGATCGCTGCCGTCGAGGCGGACCTCATCGGGCCGGCGGCCGGTGCGCGCGAGGTCGTGGACGCGGCCGGCCTGCTCGTGCTGCCGGGTGTGGTCGACGTGCACACCCACGCGCGGGTTGCGACCGACGCCGAGCCGGACCGGTTCTTCCGGGACTCCGTGGCCGCGGCCCACGGCGGGACGACGACGTTCCTCGCCTTCAACAACCCGGGCACTGGATCGTCGCCGGCGGCCGCGCGGTCGCTCAGGACCGGGCTCCGCGAGTGGCTTGCCTCGACCGCGTCCGACGCTGCCGTCGACGTCGGCCTGAGCGCGGTCATCACCGCCTCCCACGGGGACGCGGCCGCGGAACTCCCCCACCTCGTCGATGGCGGGGTGCCGACGTTCAAGGCGTTCATGGTCTACGACTTCGGCGTCGACGACGCGACGCTGCTCGGGCTGCTCGGCGCGGCCGCCGCGGCCGGCGGCATGCTCCAGGTGCACTGCGAGAACCGCACGATCCTCGAGGCGCTCACCGCGCGTCACCTCGCCGCCGGCGAGACGGGGCCCGCGTTCCACGCCACGTCGCGCCCGCCCTACGTCGAGGCCGAGGCGATCGCGCGGGCGATCGCCCTCGCCCGGGCGGCGAACGCGCCGCTCTATGTCGTGCACCTGTCCTCGGCCGATGCCCTCGCCGAGGTCCGCGCCGCGCGAGCCGCCGGCCTGCCGGTGTTCGCCGAGACCTGCCCGCACTATCTCGCGTTGACGGACGAGCGGTATGCGCTGCCGCCCGAGGACGCCGCGCGCTACGTGATCTCGCCGCCCCTGCGGCCGGCGGGCCATCCCGACGCGCTGTGGGCGGGCCTGGTCGACGGCTCGCTTGCGCTCGTCGCGACCGACCACGTGCCGGATCGCGCCGGGGTCGAGAAGCAGACCTGGCGCGAATCGTTCGACCGGATCTCGAACGGCGGACCGGGGATCGAGACCCTGCTCGCGGTCGCGTACGACGCGGGGGTCGCGGCGGGCCGGATCCCGATCGAGCGGCTCGTCGACCTGCTGTCCACGACCCCCGCCAGGCTGTTCGGCATGCCGGCGAAGGGTGCGATCGAGGTCGGCCGGGACGCCGACCTCGTCCTGTTCGACCCGGACGCCCGGCGCACCATCCGCGCGGCCGGCCTCCACCACGCCAGTGACTACACGCCCTACGAGGGCCGCGACGTGCGCGGCGCCGTCCACTCGACGCTGGTCCGCGGGTCGTTCGTCGTCCGCGCCGGGGCGTTCGTCGGCAGGCGCGGGTTCGGGCAGTTCGTCGGACGGTCGCTCGCTGCGATGCGGTAGGAGGGCCCGGTGGAGGTCGAGGCCGAACGATCGCCGAGTTCGTCGTTCAGTCGAGCAGCGCGTAGGCCCCGAGGGTCAGGAACTCCGGGAACTCGTCGGCCAGGACGAGGCCGTCGAGCAGCTCGGCCGCCTCGGCGACGCGGCCCGTGTCGCGACCGATCCGGGCCAGCGTCTCGTCGCGGATCGCCCGGTAGCCGGCGTCGTCGAACGATGTGCCATCGCCCAGCGTCGCCGCGTGCCGGCGCCACTGCCACAGCTGGGACCGGCTGATCTCCGCCGTCGCGGCGTCCTCCATCAGGTTGTCGATCGCGGCGGCGCCATTGCCGCGCAGCCACGCATCGAGGTAGCGGATCGCGACGCTCACGTTCTGGCGGACGCCCGCCTCGGTCACCCGGCCGCCCGAGACGGCGATGTCCAGCAGGGCGGACGCCATGACGGCGGGATCGCCCGGTGCCCGCTTCTGGTTCGGCCGGACACCCAGGACGCGGTCGAACTCGGCCGTCGCCACCAGGACCAGGTCGGGGTGGGCCACCCAGGTGCCGTCGAATCCATCACCCGCCTCGCGCTCCTTGTCCTCGCGGACCCGGGCGAGCGCGTTGGCCGTCACCGCCGGCTCGCGCCGGTTGGGGATGAACGCCGACATGCCGCCGATCGCGTGCGCGCCGCGCCGGTGGCAGGTTGCGACCAGCAGGCGCGCGTACGCCCGCATGAAGGGCACCGCCATGGTGACCTGCCCGCGGTCGGGGAGGACGAACCCGGGCCGGTCGCGGAACCGCTTGATGATGCTGAACAGGTAGTCCCAGCGCCCGGCATTGAGGCCGGCGGCGTGCTCGCGCAGCTCGAACAGGATCTCGTCCATCTCGAACGCCGCGAGGATCGTCTCGATCAGCACCGTCGCCCGGACGGAGCCCCGCGGAACCCCGACGGCGTCCTGGGCGTGCACGAAGACCTCGTTCCACAGCCGCGCCTCGAGGTGTGACTCCAGCTTCGGCAGGTAGAGGTAAGGCCCCGAGCCGAGGGCGAGGGCCTCGGCGGCGTCGTGGAACAGGTACAGGCCGGCGTCGAACAGGCTGGCCGACATCGGGCGCCCGTCGACCAGCACGTGTCGCTCGTCGAGATGCCAGCCCCGCGGTCGCACGACGAGGGTGGCGGTACGGTCGGCGAGGCGGTACGCCTTCTCCGGGGTGTCGAGGCTCAGCGTGTGCCGCACCCCGTCCGCGATCGCGTCATGGCCGCCGACGATGTTCGCCCAGGTCGGGCTGAGTGCATCCTCGAGGTCGGCCATGAACACCCGGGCCCCGGAGTTGAGGGCGTTGATCATCATCCTGGGCTCGGCGGGACCGGTGATCTCGACGCGCCGGTCATCGAGGTCCCGCGGTGCGGGCGCGACCCTCCAGTCGGCAGCCCGGACGCCGGCCGTCTCGGCCAGGAAGTCGGGCATGGCGCCGGCGTCGATGGCCGCGTGGCGCTCGGCGCGCCGCTGGAGGATCGCGGCCCGCTCATCCCGGAACCGGCGCTCGAGGGCGGCCACGAACGCGAGGGCGTCCGGCGCCAGGACACGCTCGATCCCCGGCACTGCCGGCCCGACGACCTCGACGCCCGGCAGGTCGGTGCTCACGGGGCCGGCGTCCCGCGGCGGACGGTCGCCTCGATCAGGCCGTGCGGCTCGGTCGTGGCGACGAAGACCTCGCCGGCGCTGGCGCCGCCGAAGGGCGCCATGTCGATCAGCCAGTGGTGGAGGTTCGGCAGGCGCATCCGCACCTCGTCGATCCCCGGGTTGCGGTCGAGGATCGCCCGGCCCATCAGCCAGATCGAGTGCTGGACCGACTCGCTGTGGTGGTCGGCGAACACCTCGAGCAGGGTCGCCAGCACGGCGGCGTAGCTCGTCTCCCAGTCCACGTCCGCGGCGGCGTGCCGCCAGGTCGAGGTGACCTTCGTGGCCAGCAGCCGGTCCGAGGTCTCCGCCAGGGTCGTGTACCGGTCGCGCGGGAATCCCGAGAACGCCGACCTCGTGGTCTTCATCACGACCAGGTCGGTCACGCCCGACTCGACGGCCTCGCCGCCGCGCGAGACGGAGGCGGCGGCGGTCCGCGTCGCCGCGCCGGAACGCCGGAACGCATCGGGGGCGGGGCCGTGCGCGCCGACCAGTCGCTCCCAGCCGTGCTCGGCGATGGTGACCGTCGCGCGCTCCACCTGGGGCGCCTCGACGAAGTGGCGGCCGAGGACGAGGCCGAACGCCTCGATCGAGCCCGTGAGGTGCTCGGGGGCGAACGCGTAGACCGTGTTCTTCATGGTGTCGGTCGCGATCACGAGCGAGTTGTCGGCATCGGTGTAGGAGGCGGCGAAGTCGCCCTCGAGGGTCACGCCGACGGTGAGGTCCCGCACGGCATGGTGCTCCGCGCCGCGCACGACCTTGACCAGGCGGATGGCCTGCTTGCCGTACCGGTTGGGGCCGATCTCCGCGGTCTCGCTCACGACGCGTCCTCCAGCAGCCGGCGCAGGATCCGGCCCGAGACCTCCAGCCGGTAGGCGGCGGTCGAGCGCACGTCGTCGATCGGGCGCAGCTCGGCAAGGAGGGCGGCCACCGCCCGGTCGATGGACGCGGCGGTCGGTGGGGCGCCCTCGAGCGCCGCCTCCGCGGCCGTGGCGCGGATCGGCGTGGCGGCCACGGACCCGAAGGCGATCCGCACATCGCGCCAGGCCGGGTCACGTCGCCACGCCGCCGCGAGCACGACCTTGGAGATCGCCTGCGCCCGGCGCGTGCCGACCTTCCGGAAGGCCTGCCGGCGCCCGTCGACGATCGGGATACGGACCCGGAGCAGCAGCTCGTCCGGGGCCAGGGCGGTGCTCCGGTAGGCGGGCCAGAACCCCACCGCCGGGATCGAGCGTTCGCCGCGCGGGCCGCCGGCGACCAGCACGGCGTCGAGCGCGAGCAGCACGGGCAGCGTGTCCCCGGCCGGCGACGCATTCATCACGTTGCCGCCGATCGTGCCCCGGTTCTGGATCTGCGCGGCGCCGATGGTCGCCACCGCGGCGACGAGCGTTGGCGCGTGGGCGGCGCACGCCTCCGAGCGCCGGATCTGCGCGTGGGTCGTGAGCGCGCCGACCTCGAGCGCTCCCCCCTCGACCCGGATCCCCCGCAGCTCGTCGAGCCGCCACAGGTCGAGGACTCGCTCCGGGGCGGGCCCGAGCTCGCCTGTGAGCTGCACCAGCATGTCCGTGCCGCCCGCGAGCGGCCGGTGGGGGGCCGACGCCAGCAGCCCGTACGCCTCCTCGAGCGAGCGCGGCGAGCCGACCGGCGGCTCGACGTGCACGTCAGGCCGCCCCGGCGCCGGCCTGACGGCGCTCCGCGGCGAGCCGGATCGCGTCCACGATCTTGGTGTAGCCGGTGCAGCGGCAGAGGTTGCCGGCGATCGCCCCGCGGATCGCGTCGTCGGTGGGCTCGGCACCGGCCGCGAGGAATGCATCGGCGGCCATCAGCATCCCGGGCGTGCAGATCCCGCACTGCGCGCCGCCGGCCTCGAGGAACGCGGCCTGGAGCGGTGCGAGCGCGCTGCCCCCGGCCACGGCCAGCCCCTCCACCGTCCGCACCACGGAGCCGTCGACCTGGCACACCGGCACGAGGCAGCTCACGACGACCTCGCCGTCCACGAGCACGGTGCACGCCCCGCACTCGCCCTCGCCGCAGCCCTCCTTGGTCCCGGTGAGGCCGAGGTCCTCGCGCAGGACGTCGAGCAGCCGGCGCATGCCGGGCACGCCGACCTCGGCGGGCTCGCCGTTGACGACCAGGCGGTACGTCACGGCGCCGACACCGTCGACATGCCCGGCGGCCCTGGTGGGGCGATCCCGGCCAGCGCCGCGATGATCCGCTCCGGCGATGCCGGCAGGTCGTCGATCCAGGCTCCCGTGGCGTCGTGGATCGCCGCGACCACCGCCGGCGCCCCAACGTCCATCGGCAGCTCGCCCACGCCCTTCGCACCGTGTGGTGCGTCCTCGAACGGCGCCTCGACCAGGATCGTCTCGATCCGCGGGGCATCGAGCGACGTCGGGATCAGGTACGTCTGGAGGCGGTCGTTGAGGTACCGCCCGTCGACGAGCTTGATCTCCTCGATCGTCGCGTAGCCCACGGCCTGGAGCGTCCCGCCTTCCACCTGGCCCTCGCACAGGACGGGGTGGATGGCCCGGCCCACGTCGTCCACGGCGACGACCGAGAGCACCGTGACCTCCGCCGTGTCCAGGTCCACCTCGACCTCGGCGACCGCGGCCGCCCAGCCGAACGCCGGGTACGCGTCACCGCTGTAGGTCGCGTCGTCGAAGCTGCGACCCGGGTAGGGCGAGAACCGCTCGTCGATCCGGGTGGGGCCGTGGTCCCGCGCGTCGTCGCGCCAGGACAGCTCGAACGGCCGGCCGGTCCGGCCCTCGACGTCCGCCTTCAGCCGCCGGGCGGCGTGGACCAGCAGCCCGCCCACGACCATCGCGGTGCGCGACGCCACCGTGGGCCCCGAGTCCGGCACCAGCGAGGTGTCCTGGGGCGCCATCTCGACGTCGTCGGGATCCACCCCCAGCTCGGCGGCGACCAGCTGCGGGAATATCGTCTTCGTTCCCTGGCCCATCTCGGTGGATGCCGTGAGGATCCTGATCCGGCCGTCGCCGGTGAGCTCGATGCTTGCTACGGAGCCCATCTTCGCCTCGCCCGAGCCCGTGAACCCGGCGCCGTGCCAGCCCAGCGCGAGGCCGATGCCCCGCGCCGTCCGCGCCCGCGGCCCGCGTCCGGCGCGCTCGGCGGCCGTGCGGGCCCGCACCCAATCGAACTCGCTCGCCTCCGCGGCCCGCTCCAGGACCTCGAGCGCGGCGGCGTCATCGTGGAGCACCTGGCCGGTCGGCGTGACGCCGGCCGCCCGGTAGGCATTGCGGCGTCGAATCTCCAGTGGCGACATCCCGATCGCCTCCGCGCAGCGGCCGACCTGCATCTCGGCCGCGAACTCGGCCTGCGGCGCCCCGAAGCCGCGGAACGCCCCGTTGGGCGGCGTGTTCGTCGCCACCGCACGCGACCGGATCCGGACGTTGGGCACGTCGTACGGGCCGCCGGCGTGGATCGTGGCCCGCGACAGGACGACGGGCGTGAGCGTGGTGTAGGCGCCGCCGTCGAGGACGAGCTCGATGTCCTGGGCGACGATCGTCCCGTCGCGTCGGACGCCGGTCCGGTGCCGGATCACCGCCGGGTGGCGCTTGGTCGTCGCGGCCAGGTCCTCGTGTCGGTCGTAGATCATGCGCACGGGCCGCCCCGTCCGGCGAGCGAGGAGCGCGGCGTGGAGCGCGATCATCGACGGGTACTCCTCCTTGCCGCCAAACCCGCCGCCCGTCTCCGCCTGGACGACCTGCGCGTGCGCGTCGTCGAGCCCGAGGCCGGTGCGCAGGGCCCTGTGCACGTAGAACGGGCACTGGAGGCTGCCGTGGACGGTCATCCCGCCGTCCCCGCGCGGGATCGCGATCATCGCGTTGTTCTCGATGTACAGCTGCTCCTGGTGGCCGACGCGGTACGTTGCCTCGACGACCACGACCCCGTCCGCGGCCAGCGCCGCCTCGACGTCGCCCTTGACCAGCGCGTGGTGGGCGAACACGACGGTCGACGCGAGCGGGTCGAACACGGGCGGCAGCGGCTCGGTCCGGAGGCTGACCAGGCGGCGGGCCTCGCGGAGCGTGTCCCGATCGGCCGCGGCGAGCAGGACGACCGGCTCCGCCTGGTGGCGGATCTCCCCACCGACCGGGACCAGGATCGGCTGGTCCTCCGCGATGCTCGCCACGACGTTCCGCCCGGCGATGTCGTCCGCGGTGACGACCGCGACGCGGCCCCAGTCGAAGGCGGGGTCGAGCTCGATCGCGAGCAGCCGCGCGTGCGGAACGGTGGAGCGGATCGTCGCCCCGTACCAGGCGCCCGGGAATACCAGGTCGTCGGTGTACAGCGCCTGGCCGGTGAGCTTGGCCGGGCCCTCCCGCCGGAGCGGCAGCGGCGTGGCGTGGCCGGGCGTCGGCGCGGCTGGCCGGCCGGCGGGTGCCTGGATCGTCAACGTGGGGCGCCTCCGTTGAGTTCGCGGAAGCGTGCCGCCGCGCACGGCGGCGTGTCAAGCGACGGGGCGTCCCCTGTCGACGGGGCGGCCCCGCCGGATCGCCCGGCCCGGCGTCGCCCCGGTGTGCTTGCCCCCATCGACGACGAGCTGCCCGTTCACGATCACGAACGGGATGCCCTCCGGGTACTGGCGGGGCTCGTCGTACGTGGCGGGCGTTCGGACGGTCAGGGGATCGAACAGGACGAGGTCCGCGGCGAGGCCGTGCGCAAGCCGGCCGCGGTCGCGCAGCCCGAGGCGCGCCGCCGGGGCGCCGGTCATCCGCCGGACCGCCTCCTCGAGGCCCAGCAGGTGTTCCTCGCGCACGAACTGGCCGAGGACCCGCGGGTACGTGCCGTAGGTCCGTGGCGCGGGCTTCGCGGCGATGAGCACTCCGTCGGTCGCGATCATCGCCCCGGGGTGGCGGAGGAACCGGCGGATGCCCTCGGTGTGCGGCCCGGGTGTCACCTGGTTCACCCGCAGGTCCTCGGCGAGCAGCAGGTCGCAGATCGCGTCGACCGCGTCGCGGCCGGTCTCGCGCATGACCTCGCCCAGCGTCCGGCCCTCGAACGCGAGGTGCTCGGGCCGCGTGAACGCGCCGAGGCGGACGTCGTCCCAGGCGCGGTCGCCGGCGAACATCCGCCCTCGGCCGCGCGCCTCGTCGCGGATCCGGGCACGGACGGCCCGGTCGGCCAGCCGCTCCCGCAGGGGCCCGATGCCCCCGGCATGGATCCAGGTCGGCAGCATGATCAGCAGCCGTGTGCTCGCCCACTCGGAGGGGTACAGGTCGAAGGTCACGTCGAGACCCTCGGCGCGCGCGTCATCGACGAGGGCGAGCAGGGCCTCCGGCGGCCCGGGGTACGTCGCCCGATGGTAGAAGTGCGTGATGTGGACGGGCGACCCGCCGCGCCGCCCGATCTCGATCGCCTCCCGGAACGGGTCGAGGAAGCCGTCGCCCAGCGGGTAGCGCACGTGGGTGTGGTAGAAGCCGCCGAGGCGGGCGCCCTCCTCGGCCAGCGAGGCGAGCTCGGCCGTCGAGGCGTACGAGCCGGGCGGGTAGTCCAGCCCGGTCGACAGGCCGAACGCGCCGTCCTCCATGGCCTCGCGGAGCCGTGCGCGCTGGTCGGCGATCGCCGCCGGCGACGCCTCGACCTCGTCCCAGCCGAGGGCGGCGATCCGCAGCGGCGAGTTGCCGACGACGTAGGCGACGTTGACCGAGGCGGCGCCGTCGTAGCGCGCGAGGTACTCGGCGACCGTGCTCCAGTCGAAGGCGACGGCGGGCCGGCCGTCGAGGCCGCCGTTGAGCACGGCGAAGTCCTCGAGGTCGCGGCGCGAGGGGAACGGCGCGTACGCGTTGCCGTCGACGCCGATCAGCTCGGTTGTGACCCCCTGGCGCACCTTCGGCTCGTGCCGCGGCTCGGCGAGCATCACCAGGCCGCCGTGGCTGTGGAGGTCGATGAACCCGGGCGCCACGACGAGCCCGCGTCCGTCGATCGTGCGGCCGGCCTGCACCGCGACACCGTCCGGTGGGAGGACGATCCGGTCGCCGGCCACCGCGAGCCGCCCCGGCCTCCCGGGCGCGCCGGTGCCGTCGACCAGCGTGGCGCCGGTGATCAGGATGTCGACGCCGAGCATCATGCGACCCCGGGCGGGCCGTCGAGGCGGCGCCCGCGGACCCAGGCCGCGCGCACCATGTCCGGGTGCGGCCGGAACGCGAGCCGTGACATGACCTCGGCGGGGTCGTGGGAGTCCACGCCCTCGATCGGCGCCACCAGCCTCGGGTCCACGGCGATCAGGTCCGCCGCCTTGCCGGTCTCGATCGAGCCCGTCTCGTCGGCGATCCCGAGGACCCGGGCGCCCTCGAGCGACCCGAGCCGCAGCCAGTCCAGCGGACCCAGCGGCCTCGTGTCGTCCTCGCCCAGCACCCGCAGGCCGCTCTGGGTGTACGCCCCGGCCCGCATGTTGGCGAAGATCGAGAGCTCCGGGCCGGCCGATACGTCCGAGCCCAGCCCCACCCGGATCCCCGCAGCGCGGAGGCGCGCGAGCCGCATCGCCCCCGAGGCGAGGAACAGGTTCGACGCCGGGCAGTGCGCGATCGCGGTGTCGGTCTCGGCGAGCCTGGCCACCTCGCGGGCCGAGAGGTGGATGGCATGGGCAAGGATCGTCCGCGGGCCGAGGCCGCCGGCGCGGTCGTAGACATCGAGGTAGTCGAGCGCCTCGGGGAACAGGCGCGCGACCTCGCGGACCTCACCGTGGTCCTCGGCCAGGTGCGTCTGCCAGTAGGCGCCGGTGGACCGGGCGAGGGCCGCCGACTCGCGGAGCATGTCCGCGCTGCACGAGACCGCGAAGCGGGGCGTGAACGCGTATCGGAGGCGGCCCTCGTCGCGCCCGTGCCAGCGCGCGCACAGGTCGGCCGACTGGCGCAGGCTGGTGTCCAGGACGCGGTCCGCGGGCAGCCGGTCGTCGTAGCTGCCGCGGTCCATCATGACCTTGCCCAGGATCGCCCGGATCCCGTGCGCCTCGGCGGCGCGGAACGAGGCGTCCATCGATGCCTCGAACACGGCGCCATACGCGAGGACCGTCGTCGTCCCGGCCGCCGCGAAGGCGCGGAACGCGCGGGGTGCGAGGTCCTCGGCCGCTGCCTCGTCGAACTCGCGCTCGAGCGGGAAGATGTACCGCCGGAGCCAGGTCAGCAGGTCCAGCCCGGCGCCGACACCCGCGTTCGGCAGCTGGGGCAGGTGGACGTGGAGGTCGACCATGCCTGGCAGCAGGACCAGCGGGCGGAGATCGATCGCCGGTGTGCCCGTCCCGTCCGCCGGCTCAACGGGCGACGCCGGCCATGGCTCCACCGCCGTGATCGCGCCGCGCGCATCGACCGCCAGGCGGCCGTCGGGCTCGTAGCGCGTGCCGCCCTCGGCCAGCGGCGTCAGGATCCGGGCCCGCAGCACGAACGGCGGACGCCCGGGAAGGGACGCTCCCATCGGCGGATGCTAGCGCGCGCGGGGGGCGGCGGGTCAACACCCGCCCCGCGGGGTCACATCGCGGGCGTGTAGCCCGGCGCCAGGAACCGCTCGGGGTCGTCGCGGAACTCGAGCAGGCAACCCTTGCCGCAGAACACGTACTCACGCCCCTCGTGGGTGGTGACGAGGCCGCGGTCGCGGGCGGCAACGGGATCGGGGTGCATCCCGCACACCGGGTCCTCGTTGGGGGCGATCGTTCGATGCTCGGTCATGGGGGCTCTCCTTCGTCAGGCTGATGCCGGCGCCGTGGCCGGCAGGGAGGTGGTGTCCGCCGCCGGCCGGAGCCGGAGGCGCCGCAGGAGCTGGGCGTTGGCGGCGACGATGATCGTGGATGCGCTCATCGCGATCGCGCCCGCCGCCATGGGCAGGTCGAGACCCCATGGCACGAGCACGCCCGCCGCGACCGGGATCGCGACGAGGTTGTAGCCCGTGGCCCAGACCAGGTTCTGGACCATCTTCGCGTACGTCGCGCGTGACAGCTCGATCGCGCCGACGACGTCCCGCGGGTCGCTCCGGACGAGGACGATGCCGGCCGATTCGACGGCCACGTCCGTCCCAGCGCCGATCGCGATGCCGACGTCGGCGGTGGCGAGCGCCGGCGCGTCGTTGACCCCATCGCCGACCATCGCGACGCGTCGGCCACCGGCCTGGAACCGGCGCACGGCCTCCGCCTTGTCGGCCGGCAGGACCTCCGCAGCAACCTCGTCGATGCCCAGCCGGCGGGCGACGGACGCCGCCACCGCATGCGCGTCGCCGGTGATCATCGCCACCTTGAGGCCCATCCGATGGAGGCGCGAGACGGCTTCGACGGACTCGGGGCGGATCTCGTCCTCGAGGGCGAGCGCGCCGATCACCCGTCCCTCGGCCAGGACGTGGAGCGTGGTCCGGCCGTCGGCCGCCCAGGCGCCCGCGTCGCCGACCGGCGACCGACCGAGCTCCGCGAGGAGCCGCGGGCCACCGACAGCGACCGTGCGCCCGTCGACCGTCGCGCGGGCCCCGCGGCCGGGCAGCGACTCGAAGTCGCGGACGGTCCCGGGCTCGATCCCGCGCCGGGCCGCCGCCTCCACGATCGCCCTGGCGAGCGGGTGCTCGGAGTCCGCCTCGACCGAGGCCGCCAGCCGCAGCAGGTCGTCCTCCGACGCGTCGCCGGCGGCCGAGACCGCCGACACCACCGGCCGGCCCTTCGTCAGCGTGCCCGTCTTGTCGAAGATGACCACGTCCAGCTCGCGGGCGCGCTCGAGCGCGATCCGGTCCTTCACCAGCAGCCCGTTCCGGGCTCCCAGCGAGGTCGAGATCGCGATGACCAGCGGGATCGCGAGCCCGAGCGCGTGGGGGCAGGCGATCACGAGCACGGTTGCCGTCCGGACGAGGGCGCCCTCGGGGTCCCCCTGGAGCCACCACACGACCAGCGTCACGGATCCGGCGGCAAGCGCCACGTAGAACAGCGCGGCTGCCGCCCGGTCCGCCAGCGCCTGCGCCCGCGAGGCGGATGCCTGCGCCGCCGCGACCAGGCGCATGATCCCGGACAGCGCGGTCGCCTCGCCCACGGCGTCGATCCGGATCCGCAGGCTGCCGCCCGCCGCGACGGTGCCGGCCACCACCCGGTCGCCGGCCTGCTTCGCGACCGGCCGCGACTCGCCGGTGATCATCGACTCGTCCACGTCGGCGGCGCCGTCGGCGACGACGCCGTCCGCGGGGATGCGTGCCCCCGGCCGGGCGAGGACGACGTCCCCGACGGCGAGCGCGTCGAGCGGCACCGTCTCGGTCCCGGCGGGGGTCACCCGCTCCGCGGTGTCCGGCAGGAGCGCCGCCAGCGCCGCGAGCGCGCCCCGAGCCTGGGCGATCGAGCGCATCTCGAGCCAGTGGCCGAGGAGCATGACCGTGATCAGCGTCGCCAGCTCCCACCAGATCTCGACCTCGAACAGGTCGAGCGTGCCGGCCCAGCTGGTGACGAACGCGACGACGATCGCGAGCGAGATCAGGGTCATCATCCCCGGAGCGCGGTCGCGCAGCTCGCCGACGGCGCCCCGCACGAACACGAGGCCGCCGTAGGCGAACACGACCGTCCCCAGCGCGGCCGGGACCCAGTCCGAGCCGGGAAACACCGGGGCGCGGTAGCCCAGCCACTCCTCGAGGTCGTGGCTCCAGGCCAGGACCGGCAGGGTCAGCAGCAGGCTGAGCCAGAACCGGTCGCGGAACATCGCGACCGAGTGGCCGGCGTGCCTGTCGTGGCCGCCGGAGGGCCTGTTGTGGTCGGCGTGCTCCGGCGGGCGGGCCGTGGTGTGGTGGGGGTGATGGGGCGCTGCACTCATACTCCCCCCCAGTATTCCAGCGGTGTCAAGCCGTCGGTCGTGATCGAGCCCGCGGGCAGATCGAGCTCGCGGGCTTGACCCCGCGGCCGTCGCGCCCGATCCTGTCTCGACGAAGGGGAGTACCCCACCCGGTCCGCGGCGTCACCCCGGCCACCTCGGTGGCCCGCTGCGGCCGACCACGGCCCACCGTGGTCGGGAGAGACCTTCGGCCATCGAAGCCGGAGGCGTCCCGTGTCCGTTGATCTCGTTCCCTGGCTGGTGCTTGCCTTGGTCGTCGGGGGCATGCTCGCCCTCGACCTGCTCGTCCTTCATCGCGACGCGAGGCCCGTGCCGTTCCGCGAGGCGGCGGCGTGGAGCGTGGTTTGGGTGAGCCTCGCCCTGGGCTTCGGCGCCTTCGTCGCCGCCACGCGCGGCGGAGAAGTGGGCGCCGAGTACTTCGCGGGCTACCTGATCGAGCTGTCGCTGTCGGTCGACAACGTGTTCGTGTTCGCCCTCATCTTCGCGGCGTTCGCGGTCCCAGCGGCGTACCAGCATCGGCTGCTGTTCTGGGGAATCCTGGGCGCGATCGTGTTCCGGGCCCTGTTCATCGCGGCCGGCACGGCGATCCTCGCCGCCGCACACTGGGTGATCTACCTCCTGGGCGTGCTGCTGGTCGTCACGGGCGTCCGGCTCGCCCGCTCGCGCGGGCATGCCGTGGCGCCGGAGCGCAACCCGGTGCTCCGGCTGTTCCGCCGTGCCGTCCCGATGACCGACGCGTACCGCGGGGCCGCCTTCGCCGTGCGAGAGCACGGGCGGCGGATCGCCACGCCCCTGCTCGCCGTCCTGGTCGCGATCGAGACGACCGACATCATGTTCGCCCTCGACTCGATCCCGGCGGTGTTCGCGGTGACCACCGATCCATTCGTGGTGTTCAGCTCCAACCTGTTCGCGATCCTGGGCCTGCGATCGCTGTACTTCCTGCTCGCCGGCCTGCTGGACCGGTTCGTGTACCTCAAGACCGGCCTCGCGGCGCTGCTCGTGTTCGCCGGTGTCAAGATCCTCGTCTCGTCCGCGTACGAGGTCCCGATCGGGGTGTCGCTTTCGGTCATCGTCCTGATCCTGGGGACGGCGATCGTCGCGTCGCTGGTCGCGACCCACCCGCGGCGAGCGGAGCTCCGGGCGCCGCTGCTGCGCGTCGCGACCGGGACGGCGCTGGGCATGGCCGCGACCATCCTGTTCGTCCTGGCGGCCGCGGTGCGCGACGGCGTGGCGCTGCCGGTGGTCGCCCTGCCGCTGTGGCTGGCCATGGAGGTCGTGCTCCTGGCCGGCGTGTCGATCGTGGTCGCGATCGGGATCCCCGTGCTGCGGCGGCTGCGGGCGAGGTCGGCCGTGGTGCGCGCATGGGTGGCCATGGGCGTCGCCCTGCTGCTCGTCGTGGGCCTGTTCATCGTCCTCGACTGACCCGCACCCGGCTGGGGTGTGTGGTCGCGCGAACGACCGGCGCGCGGTGAGCCGACAGGCGACGATGCGTGGATGCGCATCGACGACGACACGAGACGCCACCGCGGCGAGCTGTACGCGGCCCTTGCGGCGACGGCGTTCGGGTCTGCGTACGTGGCGACCGCGTTCGCGCTGCGCGCGTTCGGGCCCCTCCCGGCCGCGACTCGCGGGCTTCGTTTCGTGGCCCGCCCTCATCGCTGTCCGGCCCCCACCCTCGGCCGGTCGGCATCGCCCGCGCGCCCGGTGGACCGATCCGCACGTTGCAGGCGGATTGCAGGCGGGCGCAGGCGCGCCGGCCGCGGACCACAACGGGCCCGGGCGGGTCACAATGACCCGGAATGGAACGCCTGACCCCGCCCAGCTGCCCGAACCGGCCTGATTCGTCATCGCCGGCCCGGAGGCCCGCGGCATGACGACGAGGCGCGTCGCCTGGCGGCGATCCGACGAGGTCGAGACCGACGAGCACTGCACCCTGACGTTGCGCGACAGCGGCCTGTCGCTGGTCGGCACCGTCCTGGGTGCGGAGGGCGGGCTCCCCGTCCGCATCGAGTACCGCATCCTCACCGACGCGGCCGGCCTGACGTCCGCGGTCAGCGTCCGGGACCTGCGTGGCTTCGAGCAACGGACGCTCGCGCTCACGCGCACCGCCAAGGGCAGCTGGACCCTGGACGGTGTTGCCGTCCGGGCGCTCAAGGGCTGCACGGACGTCGATCTTGGCTGCAGCCCGGCGACCAACACGCTGCCCATCCGCCGGCTGCGGCTCGCGGTGGGCGCGTCGCACACGATCCAGGCCGCCTGGGTTCGATTCCCGGAGCTGGTGGTCGAGAAGGCGGCGCAGACCTATACGCGGCTCGACGAGTTCACCTACCGCTACGCCAGCGGCACGTTCGAGGCGGAGATCCACGTGGACGACGAGGCGCTCGTGGCCGCCTACGCGGTCTGGCGGCGGACGGCGGTCGCGATGGGGCCCGAGGACACGGAACCGCTCGACGCGCGCCGAGGCGGCTGATCCGAACAGCGGGCCGCGCGATCGACGCCCATACCGCCGGCGCTCGTGGCACGGTGGTCGGGTGAACGCGTCGCGAGCCGCGGCCCCGCCCGAGGGCCGCGCTGTACGGGTCAGCCAGTAGAGTGGTGGAGATGGGGGAGAGTCGAACTCCCCGTCCAGAACCCTTCGCCAGGACCCACTACGAGCGTGTCCGATGGTTTTCGTCAGCCGGTCGGACGCCCATCGGCAGGCTTCCGTCCGGCCCAGTCACGTGTCCCTAGATCGGGCTTCGCTCCGGACTACGTGACGCTCATCCGGGCTGCACCTCCGCTGAGTGACGCTTCCACGGCCCGCGGAGGGGAGGCCGCTTCCACGCTCACCTTACCGCCTAAGCGGCGAGGGCGAGAGCAGGCTGCTTGTTGGCAGGTACTTCGTTTTGCCGCCTGTTTAACGAGGCCTGACGGCACCTCGGCTCGCGTTCCCTGACAGCCAGACCCTGTCGAAACCACGCATCCCCACAGGACCGAACCATCGTTCGGGGCGCGAATCCTAGCACCGGTTGGCCGAGCCGGCCATCGGCCGCGGCCCACCTCCAGACCTTGCCAGGCGCGCTCCGGCGGCGACCGGTGCGCGTACCTGCTCCGGCGCACACTGACGAGGCCGGTGTCCCGGAGCCGGTCGGGCAGTCGATCCGGCCCATCCGTCCGGCGGCGCATCGAGCGCTGTCCGAGCGTCTGGGAGCATGTGGACGAACCGAGGCACGTGCGCTCGCTGATCGCGATGCTGATCGTGGCCGTCGCGTCAGCTGCCTGCACGGCGGCGACTCGGAGTCCGGGGCCCTCAATCGAGGCGGCCTCGCCGACAGCGCCGGCCCCTCCGACGGTCGCCGTGTCTGCCCCGACCCTCGTCGTGCCGACCGTGGCGGCACGGCCGACGATGCCGCCGTTTCCAGGTTCGCCGATGCTCGTGAGAGGAACGACATCGATCGCACCATCCGACCAGGGTGGCTGTCGAGCCGTGTACTACCTCGCCGACGTCGAGGTGGGCGATCAGTGTGGACCGCACGCTTTCGTCCTCGACGCGCCCGCGGTGGTCGTGGCTCCCGGAGAGACGCTCACGTTCTCGGCCCCGGTCGCCTGGGTGTTCTCCTCCGGGGAGCTTGGCGGACGTGTGGCGTGGTCGGTCACCGTCGCGCCGGTCGAGGTCCTCGAGGATCTCGGCGAGGGCGAGCAGGAGTCCATTCCCCCGGGTCGCGGGGCGCGCGTGATCGGGACCGGGCGCGGCCCGGCTGCCAGGGTCGAGGTCGAGGCGCCGACCGAGCGCGGTGAGTACCTGGTTCAGCTCGCCGTCGATCTGGCGCGAGACGGCTGGACCTTCGCCGACAACCGCTACTTCTGGCGAATCTCGGTCAGGTAGCGTCGGCGTCCCTGCGGACATGCTGAGCCCGGACAGGCGGGCGAACGGCTCCGTGTCGGCCGTCGTAGGATCGGGGCATGACAGACGTGCTCGATCTCGACACCCTCATCGACCGCCTCCGTGCCCGGGCCGCCGACCCGGAGCGCCGGACGTCCTCCCGGCCCTCGCGGTTCTACGCCGCCGCCCGGACGATGGACCTCGGCGGGCTGCTCCAGGTGGGCCGTTCGCTCGCCTCCGAGCTGGGGCGGGTCGTGGCCGCGAACCAGGCGGGGCGCGTTGACGAGGCCGGCGACGCGCGGGCGCGCGAGCTGGAGCGCGACATGAACACGCCGGCACCGATGGTCCTGCCGGCGCCCGCGGAGGAGGCATCCATCGTCGCCGCCGAGGCCGCGCTCGGCGTCGCGCTGCCGCCGGCGCTGCGGCGGGTGTACGCGGAGGTGGCCGACGGCGGGTTCGGGCCCGGCGAGGGGATCCTCTCTCTTGCGGAGGTCGTGCGCACGTGGCGCGAGCTGCGCGAGCCGGGGTCCATGCCACGGGGCCGGGCCTGGCCGGTCGGCCTCCTGCCGCTGGTGGCGATGAGCCCGGGCTTCGACTGCGTGGACGCCGCGACCGGCCGCGTGGTCGCCTGGGACCCCGAGGAGCTCACCGAGCGCAGCAGCGAGGAGCGGTTCCGTCGCTCGTTCCGCGAGCAGTTCCAGGGCGTCGAGGCCTGGCTGACCGATTGGGTGCGTTCGAAGACCCAGGCGGAGCAGCAGGCGGAACTGATGGCGCACGTGCTGTCGGACGAGTCGCAGGTCCGGCAGGCCCGCGAGGCCCGGGCGATGATCGGGCGGATGACCCCCGAGGAGCGGGCGAAGATGGGCCTGCCGGAGGTGGGCTGGGAGCGCGTGGTCTGGGGCGGCCTCGGCTGGGACGAGGACGAGGACGTGCCCTGATCAGGAGGCGGACGGGTCCGCGACCCGGCCGAGGAACAGCACGGCGCCCGTCTCCGTGTCCCGGAGCGCGAACAGGAACGGCCGGTCCACGGTCAGGGTGACGATCTCGCCCGGCGCCGCCGACGCAGCCATGGCCACGGCCGTGGCCGCCGCCGCCTCGGTGCCCTTCTCGTCCACGTCGATGTTGGCCTGGTGGATCACGGCGCTGATGAACAGCTGCTCCTCAGTCGTGATGCCCGAGAAGTCGGCCGCGGCGTCGTCGAACGCGGTGGGCATCCCCATCGCCGCCAGCACGTCGTTGAGCTCGAGTTGCGACTCGGTGCCGAACTTGGGCATCCCGAGGATGACCTCGCGGGATCCGAGGCCGGACACGATGGCGTCCAGGGCCGCTTCGTCGAAGGCGGGCTCGAAGGCCGCGAGGTCGTCGGGGACGATCACCAGCATCGCGAGCTTGCCGCCGACATACGGCAGCTCCACCGCCCGCCAGCCATCGCCGGCGGCATACGGCAGCGCGCCGCCGCCCTGCATCATCGGGACATCCACGACGGAGCCGTCAAGGCGGGTGAACGTCGCGGGCGCCGTGGCCGCCTCGGCGAACGGCGTCTGCCAGGCGGCCTTGAGGTAGATGGCGTTGACAAGGACGAGGCGCGTCAGCGAGTCGATCGTGCCCTGCGCGAGGAGCTCCTCGATCCGGTCCTCGGTCTGGTCGGCGACCCAGGCATTGATCAGGCGCCGGGCGTCCTCCGCGGCGGCTCGGTAGTCGACCAGCCGGAGGCCGGCGCCGAACCGCTCCGCCAGCGCGTCCAGGAAGGCGTCCTCCAGCGTGAGCCCGCGCTGGGCGAACGGGGCGTTGACGATCCGGAGCGTGACCTGCTGCTCCTCGCCGCCGCGGTCGCGGAACGTGCCGGTGCGCGAGTTGAGCGCCGCGTCGAGGGCCGCGAGCCATGTGGCGTGCTCGTCCGTGCCCAGGTCGCGGAGCACCGTGTCCATCTCGGCGGCGGTCTGGCCGCGGGCGCCTGCCCGGGCCATCGACAGGGCGACCGCGATGCTCGCCGGCGAGATCACGAGGTTGGCGCCCGGGTCCGCCGCGGCGACGGCCGCGTACAGGTCGAGGCCGAAGGCGTTGACCGCGGCGCCGGCGTTCGAGGCGTCGGCCGGGGTGCCGGACAGGTGGGGGATGTTCGCGGCCGCGAGCTCGATGTCGCCGGGACCCGGCGTGCCCGGAGCCGCGGTGCCGCAGCCCGCGGCGAGGACGAGCGTGAGCAGGCCGGCCAGGAAGCGCGTCATCGATCCAACCTCGCAGCAGCGGGGACGCCCGGTGCCGGGACGACTTGGGCCACGCTGCGGTTCCGCGCGCCGCTACCATCGTCCGATGCGCCTGATCCCGTGGGAGGAAGAACGGCTCCAGGTCTTCGCCGCCGCGGAGCTCGCCCGCCGCCATCGCGCCGCCGGTCTGCGCCTGAACCACCCGGAGGCCGTCGCGCTGATCTGCGACGCGATGCTGGAGGCGGCGCGGGCCGGGGCCTCGTACACGGAGGTCGAGGCGGCCGGCCGGGCGGCCGTGGCGCCGGAGGACGTGCTGGACGGCGTGCGGGAGCTGCTCGACGAGGTTCGCATCGAGGTCCTGCTGGGCGACGGCGCCCGCGTCATCGCCCTCGTGGACCCGCTGGACCGCGGCGCGCCGCCGGACCGGCTGGGGCCGGGCGCGCTGGTCGTCGGCGACCACGCCGATGTGGAGATCAACGCGGGGAGGGAGACGATCGAGTTGACGGTCACGAGCCGATCGCGCCGGCTGGTGCGGGTGTCGTCTCACTATCCGTTCCACCGCGTCAACTCGCGCCTGGAGCTCGATCGCGCCGCCGCCCAGGGCTTCCGGCTTGACATTCCGGCCGGGAGCTATGTCGGATGGGCGCCGGGCGAGTCGAAAACAGTCCGGCTGGTCCGATATGCGGGTGAATCGGGGCCGAATCGGTGACCCGGCTGTCCGCGGACGCGTACCGCGTACGCTATGGCGCCACCACCGGCGACCGGATCCGGCTCGGAGACACGGACCTGTGGGTCCGGGTCCAGGAGGATCGCACCGCGCGGGGCGACGAGCCGGTCTGGGGCTACGCGAAGAACCTCCGCTCGCGGATGGCGCAATCGGACGCGGCCACGGGGCCCTCGGAGCTCGACATCGTGCTCACCGGCGCGCTCGTCATCGACCCCGTCATCGGCGTCGTCAAGGCCGACATCGGCATCAAGGACGGCCGGATCGCCGGCATCGGGCGGTCGGGCAGCCCGGAGATCAGCGACGGCATCGACCTCGTCATCGGCCCCCACACGAAGTCCTACATGGCCTACGGGCTGATCGCGACACCGGGCGCCGTGGACACCCACGTCCACACGATCGGCCCCGAGCTCCTGCCATCCGCGCTGGCCGGCGGCGTCACCACGCTCGTCACCGCCGGCTTCGAGGAGCCGCCGTGGGCGATGGAGCGCGTGCTCGCCGGGCTGGAGGGCTGGCCGGTCAACATCGGCCTGCAGGCGGGCGCCCGGGCGGCGGAGGACTCGCACCTCGACGCCCTGGTCGAGGCGGGCGCGCTGGGGTTCAAGATCCACGAGGACAACGGCGCGTACCCGGAGCTCATCGACCACGTCCTGGGCTACGCCGACGCCCGCGACCTCACGGTGAGCCTGCACACCGACGGCCTCCACGAGTCCGCGGAGCTCGAGGACACGATAGCGGCCATCGCCGGGCGGACGGTCCACGCCTATCACGTGGAGGGGACGGGCGGCGGCCACGTGCCGGACCTCCTGGGGCTGGTCCGGGAGCCGTCGATCCTGTGCTCGTCCACGACGCCGACGATCCCGTTCGGGGTGCACACCGCGGTGGAGCACGTGCCGATGACGGTGATCAACCACGGGCTCTCGTGGTCCGTGCCGGGGGACCTCGCGCTGGTCCGGGAGCGGGTGCTGGAGGCGCGGATGGCCGCCGAAGGACCGCTCCACGAGCTGGGCGCGATCGGGATCGTCAACTCCGACTCGCAGGGGATGGGGCGGATCGGCGAGACGGTGCGGCGGACGTTCCAGCTGGCGCACGTGATGAAGGCGTGGCGACGGTCGTCCTCGGCCGACGGCGTGCCGGGCCTGCCGCCCGACCCCGGCCTCGGAGACCCCGACGACCGCGATGATACGGCGCGGGTGCTGCGCTACCTGGCGAAGGTGACGATCGAGCCGGCGATCACGCACGGTCTCGCCGATCACGTGGGCTCGCTGCGGCCGGGGCGCCTGGCGGACCTCGTCCTGTGGAAGCCCGGCTTCTTCGGCGTCAAGCCCGAGTGGGTGTTCAAGGGCGGCTTCCCGGCGTGGGGGCCGCTGGGCGAGGGGAACGCGTCGCTGGAACGGGCGGAGCCGACGCGCTACCGGGCCGACTGGGGCGGCACGCCGAACGTGGCGCCGAGGGTCTCGGTGACGTTCGTGTCGTCGTCCGTGGATCGTCGCGCGCTGGCGGCGCGCCTGGGCACCCGTCGCGCGCTGGTGTCGGTGGGCGGCGTGCGCGGGCTCACACGCTCGTCGCTGCACGCGAACCGCGCGACGGCGCCGGTGGACATCGACCTGCGGACCGGCGCCGTCTCCCTGGGTGAGGAGGTCCTCGCCGTGGAGCCCGTGACGGACGTCCCGCTCAGCCGCCGCTACCTGCTCCGCTGACCGCGCGTTCTACAGGCGTGTCCGCACTTGATTCAGCGGCGTGGCGCGCCCACGGTTTGGATCGCCGATCCGGCAGAGCGGCGAGCACAGCAGAGAAGGGCGGGCCGAATGCTTCGCCTGATGCGTAGCCTCGCCTTCGCCACTTGCGCCACCATTGCGATCACTGGACCCGTGATGACCGACGCCTTCGGCGTCGGTCCACCCAACGCTGGCTGGTTTGCCGACAACGCGACCCACACATACTGCTGGGGCGGCGGATTCAACGTCGCGCTGCAGAACAACGCCGAGTACGCGATGTCCGTCTCTCTCGGCAACGGTACCGACATCACGGAGAGCTTCCATGCGGAACGGCGAGGTCCCGAACGCCGATGTCCAATGGCGCCGGTACAGTCAGCACCACAAGGACCACATCAATGGCCACTACTAGGCACATCCCGCGCAGCGGAGTAGCCGTGGCCGTTCTGCTGGTGGCCATGGCGGGCGCACTCGGCATATCCATACTCGGGCCGACGCCGGCGCAGCAGGATCCATCTGGCTTCTCAGGACTGCTTCGGGCAGTCCACTACGACTACGAGCCCGTGGGCTCTCCGGAGGAGCTTCGCACCTTGGCGGACATCGTCGTCCTCGGCCGCATCGTTGACGTCACCCAAGGCCGGACGATCCACGGGATCGGTAGCCACGCCACACTCGTTGTCGATGTGGAGGAGGTCCTGGCGGGTAACCCGGCGCTCGTCGTCGACGACCTTGTCTACGTTGAGTTCGTCGAATCCGCGCGTGCAACCTTGGCGGACTTCCGTTCCCGGCTGCCGGAGGGGCGCCTCGTGCTGTTCCTGGATGACCGGACAGGAATCGAGTCGAGTGGCCCAGCTGGCCGACCGGCGGAGACACCGGTGTTCGCGCCATTCGTGCAGGGCGTCGTGCTTGAGGCCGGGCAAGGGTACATCGGTGGCAGTGAGGATATCGCGCCCATGGGCCCCGACTGGACGCGGGCGAGGACCTTCGACGAGTTCGTCGCGCGCCTGAGGTCGTGACCACGTGACGGCGCGGGCTACCAGAGATCGCCCACGGTGAACCCCTCGAAGAACGGGTCCGACGGGTCCACGACGTAGCTCGCGAAGCCGGTGATCCAGGCGGTGCCGGTGAGGGACGGCACGATCGCGGCATGCTCGCCGACCCGCGTCTCCGCCTCGATCCTGCCCGTGAACACCGTCCCGAGGATCCCCTCGTGGCGGAACTCGTCCCCCACCTTGAGCTGCCCCTTCGCGTGGAGCACGGCCATCTTGGCGCACGTCCCGGTGCCGCAGGGCGACCGGTCGATGACGCCGGTCCAGGTCGACGGCTTCGCCCAGTCCAGCTCGCCGGTCGAGACCGTGGTCACGTTCCGGCGCGAGTTCTGCGGGTTGTGCGGGATGCCGGACAGCTGGCCGATCGTGATCCCGGCGAACCCGGGCTGCTCGGGGTGGACGACCGGCAGCTGCTCCCGGGCCGCGGCCTTGATCATCTCGGTGACCCGGGTGATGTCGCGGCCCTCGTCGGGCGTGAGCCGGAACCCGAGGGCCGCCGCGTCCGCGATGACGTAGAACATGCCGCCGTAGGCGACATCCACGATGACCGTGCCCAGCTGGGGTACCTCGACCGGCGCGTCGAGGTGGGTCGCGAACGCGGGCACGTTGCGGAACGTGACGCCGGTGACCTTGCCGCCGGCGCAGGTGGCTCGGATGCGGATGAGGCCGGCCGGCGCCTCGAGCGTGATCTCCGTGACGGGCTCCGTCATCGGCAGCATGCCGGTCTCGAGCAGCACGGTCGCGACGCAGATCGTGTTCGTGCCCGACATCCCCGGGTACTCGACCTGCTCCATGATCACGTAGCCCGCGTCGGCCTCGGGGTGGGTCGGCGGCAGGATGACGTTCGCGCACAGCGCCGGGTAGCCGCGGGGCTCGCGCAGCATCAGCTTCCGGAGGCCGTCGCCGTGCTCGGCGAGGTGGCGCATCTTGTCGAACATCGTGGCGCCGGGCACGTCCAGCACGCCGCCCACGATCACCCGTCCCGGCTCACCCGCCGCGTGCGCGTCGACCGCCTGGAGCATCCGCGCGAGCCGCATGGGGGCACCTCCCTGCTGGCGACGCTACCGGCGCCGTGCGTCCGCCACGGCGCGGTCCATCTCGCGCCGGCTGTCCCGCTCCGCGATCTCGCGCCGCCGGTCCCATGTCTGCTTGCCGCGGGCGAGGCCCAGCTCCAGCTTCGCCTTGCCCTGGTCGTTGATGTAGATCCGGAGCGGCACCAGCGTGAGACCCTTGGCCTTCGTCTTGCCCAGCAGCTCGTCGATCTCCGAGCGGTGGAGCAGCAGCTTCCGCGCCCGCTTCGGCTCGTGGTTGAAGCGGACGTCCGTGGATTCGTACGGGGCGATGTGGAGGCCGATGATCCAGGCCTCGTCCTTCTCGATCCGCGCGTACGCGTCGGCCAGGCTCACCTTGTGGGCCCGGATGCTCTTGATCTCGGTGCCGCGCAGCACGATCCCGGCCTCGAAGGTGTCCTCGATGCTGAACTCGTGGCGTGCGCGTCGGTTGAGGGCGATCGTGCCGCCCATCTGGCGGGCTCCTCTCGTTCTCGTGGCGGGCCCAGTGTCGCATGGCCCAGGCCGGCGGCCACGGGTCGCGGACGCACGAACGCCGGCCCGTTGTTCGGACCGGCGTTCGAAGTGCTACCGACCACCCGTCGGGATCGCCTCTAGACGACGATCTCCGCCGAGGTGGTGCAGCAACTGGCGCTATCTGTCACTGCACATCACCTCCTTTCGTTCGCAGGGACCGTACCCGATGCGCGCGGAAGGCGCAAGCGCGACCCTGGTCCGGGCGGGCGGCCCGCCCACGCCTACGCCGCCGCGCGCTGCCGGACACCCGTCGCCGCCTCGGTGAGCAGTTCGAGGGCGGCATCCAGGGCCGGGTCGTCGCCCGGCTGATCCGGCTCGGCCGCGACGACGACGTCCGGCTGTATTCCCTTGCCGTGCACCCAGGTCTTGTTCGGCGTCAGCCAGCGGGCGATCGTCAGCCGGAAGCCGCCATGGTCGCCCTCGAGCTGGGTCCACTGCTGGACCGTCCCCTTGCCGAACGTCGTCGAACCCACGATCGTGGCGCGCCCCCGGTCCTGGAGCGCCCCGGCCACGATCTCGGAGGCCGACGCGGAGCCGCCGTCCACGAGCACGACCAGCCGGATCGCGGGATCCGTCGCCGCGCCCCCGGCCTCGACCCGGGTCTCGGTCTGGTTCCCCTGCGCGTCCTGCTCCCAGAAGATCGTCCCGTCGGCTAGGAACTGGCTGACGATGTCGCGGGCGGCAGTCACGAACCCACCGGGGTTGCCCCGCAGGTCCAGGATCAGCTGGCGGCGACCCGCAGCGACCTTCTCGGCCACGACCCGGTCGAACTCCTCGGACGCGTGATCCGAGAATCCGGACAGCCTGATGTACGCGACCGTGCCGCCGGCCAGGTCCTCGACCTCGACCTCCGGCGACACGATCACCGCCCGGACGATCTCGACGTCGAACGGCGCTCCCGCGTCCCGCTCGATGGTCAGCCGGACCGCGGTGTCCTTGGGTCCCCGGATTCGGCCGCGGGCCTCGTCCACGGTCAGCCCCTCGAGCGCCGTCCCGTCGATGTGGGTGATGACATCTCCGGGCCGGAGGTCTGCCTTGTCGGCGGGCGAGTCCGTGATCGGCGCGACCACCACCAGCCGGCAGTCCGGGGCGAGGGTCGTGCACGACGCGGTGTCGCCGCTCGCGTCCACCGTGCCGATCGTGGCGCCGATCCCCTCGAACTCGCCCGAGATGTCCTGGAGGGTCGCCCGGAACTCCTCGGACGTGAGGTACGCCGAGTAGGGGTCGTCGAGCGCGGCGATCATGCCCTTGATCGCGCCCTCGACCAGCGCCTTGCGGTCGATCTCGTCGCCGCCCGCCCATCGCTCCGTGATCGCATGGTAGGAGTCCCAGAACGGCTGCCACGCCTCGGCCTCGCCCGACGGCGTGCCGGGGGTCAGCGCCGCGTGACGGCCCAGCGTCCAGCCCGACGCGAACAGCGCCGTGCCGGCGAGCACGGCGACCACCGTGATCGCGACCAGGAGCGAGGTCGAGCGCCGCGCAGGCAGGGCGACCGGCGGGGCGCTGACGGGCGCCGTGGAGACCGGCTCGGCGACGGGCTGGTTGACCCGGTCGGTCGTGGCCGGTGATGCGGGGTCAGCGGGGGTGAGATCGGGTTCGAACGACATGCGCCTGTCTCGTGGAGGGAAGCGGACCGACAGCGTACAGCCGGACCCGATGACGGGCCGCGGAGGTCTCCGATGACGCCCGCGGGCGGCTACCGGATGAGGTACGTCCGGACGGACACCCACGAGCCGAGCACGCCGAGCCCGAGGCCCGTCGCGAGCACGATCGCGGCGGTGTCGCGCGCGAGCGAGCCCAGCTGGAGCGGGAGCACGTTGAAGAACCCGACCATCGCCTGGGACAGCGGATCGGCCGCCGCCACCAGGAGCCCCAGCGCGATCAGCGCGCCCAGCAGGCCCACCAGGGCCCCCTCGAACACGAACGGCCAGCGGATGAACGCGTCAGATGCCCCCACCAGCCGCATGATCTCGATCTCCTCGGCCCGTGCGACGACCGCCAGCCGGATCGTGTTCACGATGATGAACAGCACGATCACTCCCACGATCGCCACCATCGCGACGCCGGCCGTCCGGACGAATGTCGTCACGGTCAGCACCCGGTCCACGAGCGCCTGGATGTTGAGCACGTTGCGGACGATCGGCTCGGTCTCGGACTGGAGTGCGTCGGTCACCGTCCGGAGGTCCGCCGGCGACCGCAGCTTCACGTTCACGCTGGCGTACAGCGGGTTTGCCTCCAGGTAGCGCGTCAGGTCCTCGCGGCCCTGCGCCGCCTGGGCCTCCCTGAACCGGCGCAGCGCCTCGTCCCGGGAGACGTACTCGACCGACGCCACCTCGGGCATCGCCTCCAGGCGCACGATGAGGTCGTCGGTCTGGCTCTGGGTGGCGTTGTGCTGGAGGTAGGCCACCACCTCGACCTTCTGCTCCACGAAGCCGAGGCTGGCCAGCAGCACGTTCTGGAGGACGAAGAACCCGGCCAGCAGCAGCAGCATCAGGACCATCGTCAGCGTGGCGGCGAGGCTCATCAGGGCGTTCCGCCAGAAGCCCTGCCAGGCCCGGCGCAGCGAGAACACGACGAACGTGATCACGGCTCAGTCCTCGCGGTGGTAGCCGGCGCCCGTCTCGTCACGGATGACCCGCCCGTCCTCCAGCGCGACCACGCGCTTGCGGAGCGCCGTCACCACCTCGGCGTCGTGGGTGGCCATCAGGATCGTGACCCCGAGCTCGTTGATGCGCAGCAGCAGCTGGATGAGCTCCCAGCTGATCACCGGGTCCAGGTTGCCGGTCGGCTCGTCCGCGATGATGATCCGCGGGTCGTGGACCAGGGCGCGGGCGATCGCCGTGCGCTGCTGCTCGCCGCCCGACAGTTGGGCCGGGTACTGCGGTGCCTGGGCCGTGAGCCCGACCAGCGCCAGCACCCGATCCACCGCCGGCCGGATCCGGCTGCGCGGCGTCCCGGTGACCTCGAGCGCGAAGGCGACGTTCTCCCAGACCGTCTTGCGCGGCAGCAGCTTGAAGTCCTGGAACACGATGCCGATCTTGCGGCGGACCCTGGGCACCGCCCGCCGACCGATCCGGGCGAGGTCGTCACCGTCCACGATCACCACACCCCGGGTCGCCAGCTCGTCGCGGATGAGCAGCTTCATGATCGTGGACTTGCCCGCGCCCGACGGCCCGACGAGGAACACGAAGTCGCCCTCGGGCACGACGAGGTCGACGTCCTTGAGCGCCTCCTTCCCGTTCGGGTAGCGCATCGTGACGTCGTGCAGGACGACGACGGGGTGGTCCGGCCGCGGCTCGTGTCCGCGACCGGTCAGGCGGTCGAACAGGGACGGCGGCGTGCTCGGCGGGGCGACGGTCATCGGCTTGCTCGGTGACGGATGGTCTCGACGAGGGCTGGCATGCCAGCCCGGGTGTCCGCTCCGCCCACGGGCACGATCGGGGGAGTCACGTCCGGCGAGGCTAGCACCGCCGGGCCGATCGTGCCCGACGACCGGCCCCTGTCCAACGCCGGCGGCGGGTTCGGCGGGCCGGCTACACCATCGCCAGCGAGATCGGGGCGTAGCGCTCGAACGGGTGCCCGGGCGTGGACCAGCAGATCAGGCCCGGGAAGCCGTCGAACCGGAGGCCGGCCTCGAGCAGCATCCGCATCGCGCGGTCCGACGTTCCCGGCACCCACATCGCCACGGGCCCCAGCGCCGGGACGCCGCGGACCGCCGCGCCGATCAGGACCGGCGACAGGTCGGGGTCCAGCGCCGCGACCGGCCCCAGCCTCCCGACGCTCGATCCGTAGGCGTACCCGAGCGGCCGGCCGTCGCCCCGGTCCCGGAGCAGGAACCCGGCCCGCCCTTCGCGCCGCAGCCACGCGTGGTCCCGCCCATGTGCCGACCCGACGATCGCCCGGTCGAGCCCGTCCACGAGATCCGCGAGGCGCCGGGTGCCGTCCGGGCCGCCGCCGCCCTGGGCGACGATCGCCTCGAACGGCACGGGATCCACGGACGCCGGTGGCAGCGGCAGGGCGTCCCAGCGCCGCACCTCGCCGAACAGCCGCCAGATCGGGATCCGGGGCACCATCCCCCGGCGCGCGTACAGGCCGTTCGAGATCGGCTGGACGGCGTCGGTGCACATGCCCCAGGTGTGGATGCCGGTGTCGAGCGGCTCGTCCGGCCCGGGGACGGCGGGGCCACCGGGGTCCACGTCCCGGCCGGCCTGCGCCCGGTCCATCAGTGCCTGCCCGATCCCGCCGCCCTGCGCCGCCGGGTCCACGAACAGCATGGCCAGGAACCACAGGCCGTCGCGAACCGACGCGCTGGCGAACCCGATCAGCTCGTCGCCACGGGTCGCGACCCAGAACCGCTCAGGGTCGGTGGACAGGAGATGCGCGAACAGCCGGCGCAGGGGCGCCAGGTCGTCGGGCATGGACGGCTGGTTCAGCCGCGCTTGGTAGTCCTCGATCCCCGCCTTCCAGATCCGGCCGCAGGCGTCGAGGTCCGCCTCGCGGCCCGGCCGGTAGGCGACGGGATCCGTCGCACGCCGCGGGGTGGGCGGGGGCGCGGCCACGGATCAGTCCGCCGTGTCGTCGGCCGCGGGCGGGCGGCCGGTCGCCAGCCGCTCCAGCTCGGCCTGCATGAACGCGTCAAGGTCCCCGTCCAGCACGGCCCCGGTGCTGGACGTCTCGTACGCGGTCCGCAGGTCCTTGACCATCTGGTAGGGGTGCAGCACGTACGACCGGATCTGGTTTCCCCAGCCCGCGGTCACGTGTTCGCCGCGGAGCTTGCGCAGCTCTTCCTCGCGCTTCTCGAGCTCCAGCTCGAGCAGCCGTGACTTGAGCACCCGGATGGCGAGCTCCCGGTTCTGGGTGGCGGATCGCTCGTTCTGGCAGGTGACCACGATGCCGGTCGGGATGTGCGTCAGCCGGATCGCGGACTCCGTCTTCTGGACATGCTGGCCGCCCGCGCCGGACGAGCGGAAGGTGTCGGTCCGGATCTCGTCCCAGTTGAGCTCGATCTCGACGTCCTCGTCCGCCTCGGGCATGACCTCGACCAGCGCGAACGTCGTCTGGCGCCGCTTCTGCGCGTCGTAGGGGCTGATCCTCACGAGGCGGTGGACGCCGCGCTCGGCCCGCAGCCAGCCGTAGGCAAACCGCCCGTCCACCGTGACCGTGGCGCTCTTGATCCCGGCCTGCTCGCCCTCCTGGGAGTCCACGATCGTGGCCCGGAACCGGTGGCGTTCCGCCCAGCGGAGGTACATGCGCAGCAGCATCTCCGCCCAGTCCGTCGCCTCGGTGCCGCCGGCGCCCGCGCTGATCGTCAGGACGGCGTTCTTCGCGTCGTACTCGCCGGAGAACAGGAGCAGCGTCCGCTCTCGCTCGAACTCGGCGCGCAGGGCGTCCGCCTCCCGCTCGATGTCCGCCTCGGTGTCGGCGTCCGGCGTGTCCTCGAGCAGGCCCAGCAGCTCGACCAGGTCGTCGGCGCGCTTCTCGAGGGACCGCCACAGGGTGATCTCGTCGCGCAGGCCCTCGGCCTCGCGGAGGGACTTCTGCGCCGCGCGCTGGTCGTCCCAGAAGCCCGGTTCGCTGGCGCGCGCGTCAAGCTCGGCTACGCGGGTCTCCTTGACGGCGAGGTCAAAGACGCCCCGAGGTCGCCCGGATCCGCTCGGCCAGGTCGCGGGTGGACGCGGCGTCCACTAGCTCCGCACCCTGAGATCCTGGAGCAGGATCGGACGGAGCTCGATCAGCCGCAGGGCCGTCTTGCTCCGGGCGACGACGGGGTTCACGCAGGGACAGTAGCCGTTGTGAGGGCAGACGCCACAATTGCCATCGCAGTCGAGGGCGGCGGCGTAGCTGCAGGTCCGGCAATCCCGTTCGCACGCGATCAGATCGACGAACTGGGCTTCCTCAGCCTGCTTCACTCATCCCTCTCTCTCGCTCTCCGCTGTCGATCGGGCGTGACGTTTCGGGACGGGGGCGCCGGTGCGTCGGGGGCGCGGTCGTGGGCGTGGGCGCCGGTCCCTGGTGGCGAAGAACTGACCGCGAGTATATGAGAGGGTCCCGCGGACGCCAAGGGGTGGAACGCCGTTCCGGCGCGAAATTCGCGCCTCGTGACGCTCCGCCCCGGCCTACTCGCCGGCCCGCTCGACCGCCGGCGCG